>Ga0114996_10000377_pt1 | contig 62704 bp, 67 predicted proteins | sample ArcticOcean_MG_C_4_FD_87039 | JGI IMG/M metagenome (GOLD analysis project Ga0114996, IMG submission 87039) | Marine microbial communities from western Arctic Ocean - ArcticOcean_MG_CB4_134 | ecosystem: Environmental > Aquatic > Marine > Oceanic | place: Arctic Ocean: Canada Basin | collected...
ATAAAGGTAGACAGGCAGGCGGAGAAGATCTTAAGAGCTTTAGTGTTGCTCTAAGAGCGACTCCAGGTGATTGGACAATAGACTTGTCGACTCATCTCATCCGTAAACGTGATGAAAATAAAGCTGGTCAATGTAATCGCTTAGATGACTCAAGAAATTGGGGTGGATATACAGGCGGTTTAGAGAAAGGTAACCTAGAGCGTGTAGCTGACGGATTCCAAGAAGCCTATCGTGCTGCTTGTGCATCTGATGCTGCTCAGGGTCTATATGTCTTTTCCTCTGATCTTGATACATTTTCAAACATCGATAACTTAGCATTGTTTAGTTCTGCTCAATGGGATTCAAACGGACCAGTAGGTGCGTTCGAAGAACTAACGTTCAGAGCTAATGCTTCATATCGTTACAATGACTATGACTATCAACAAGATCGTGATTACTCGTTCTACACAATTGACCATATTGGTACAGCTGCTGGAGAAGGTAATATTGGTCAGGATAATCAGACTCGTGGATTTGAGGGGATCATTGAAGGTCGACTTAATGACAGAACTGAAGTTACTGCCGGATTTAACTACTTCTATGAGTTAGCTAAAAATGGTGACGGAACATGTCGTAGAGAAATGGAAGAGAGTGGCTTAATTGATGCTAATCTCAATGACGGTGCTAATGTGCAAACTAGCTCAATCACCTGTTCAAGCTTCTCAGGACTTTACTTCACGATGCTTCCACAACCACGTTATAATAGTGGTGGTGGTCCTGCTCCGTTCTTGAATCAATCAAGAGTTCAAAATGAGTCTTACGGAACGTTTGTTCATGTAACATTCCAACTTTCAGATGAGTTCACTGTTGATCTTGGTGCACGTTACACCAAAGATGTTAGAGAATTCTGGAATATGGAGTGGGAAGGTAATACTTGCTTAGTCTCGGATAATGTTACACGTGTTCTTGGTGGAAGTTATTCACCAAATACCATGTTGTGCGGAAACCAAGGTGAGGCAGGATTCGCTATGAGTATGAGTAAAGCTAATGTTTTAGGCGGTATGTTCAATAAAGCCGAACAAACATTTACAGCTGTAACTCCTATGGCCAGCTTGACCTACAACCTACCTGCAAGTGACATGTTCAACGATGCGTTGGTATATGCCACTTACTCTCAAGGGTTCTTGACTGGTGGATTTAATACTGAGACACCGTCTCAGCATCCTGCCATGCAACCGTTCTTGTCATTTGAGCCTGAGTTCGTAACTAACTACGAGTTAGGTTTCAAGGGAACACTTTCTGATGGTCGTGTACGAATCAATGCTGATGTATTCCTCATGGATTACCAAGACAAGCAAGAGTCAATTAGTATTTCAAACCCAATTCCTGATGCTGTTGATGAAGAGCTTGGTATCGTTACCAATGCTGCATCTGCAACTATCTCAGGTATTGAGCTAGAAGTTCGCGCAGCCCTATGGGATGGCGGTTTTGTCTCAATTGACTACGGTACATTAAGCAACGAGTATGACGAGTTTAAATACGTCGACCCTGCTACTGGTGCCATAGTTGATAATAGTGCTGATCCTATTGGTGATTTGACACCAGACAGTACTTTGAATCTTGGTCTTGAGCATCAATTCACTTTAGGTGATGGGTCAACATTGACACCACGTTTAAATATCTACTCACAAGGTTCAGTAGATTACAGAACAGGTGCTGATAATAAGCCTGGTCCATGTGTTCAACCTGAGTACACTAAAGTCGGTGCAAGGGTGACCTTTGTACCTGCTGCTGGTAACTGGCAGGCTTCTGTATTCGGTCAGAACATTACTGACGAGACTATTTTTGAGCGCTGTGGTGGCGGTCGTGCTGCGTATGTTTACAGACACGAACGACCAGCTTACTGGGGCGTAGAGTTTGTATCTAAATGGGGTACAAGCGCTAACTAGTCAGTTGACGTTTGGTTGAGTTTCGACTTAACCATGACATAAAAGTCAAGCGCGGCAGTCTCCGGACTGCCGCGTTTTTTTATGCCTATCGCTAAGTGATCAAAGGACGTTATAATTAAAGGAAATTTTATTTAGGGGTTCAAACATGAAGTGCTTTAAACTTTTTACACTGATCTATGTATTTATTTTTCATGCTAACATTCTCGCTCAATCAAATGCTTCTCAGCCCATTTACGATGTGATCTTTGAGCAAGATGTTGAGCTTGTTACCCGCGACGGTACCACACTTAGGGCCGATATATACAGACCAGATGCCGACGGTGAGTTTCCTGTTCTTATGAGTTTGAGCGCCTATCAGAAAAGCCTAGACCGTGTGCTACCACATGAACCTCCCTTTACTCATGTTGAGCGCCCCGAGCCTGATTGGTGGACCTCAAGAGGTTACACCTTAGTTTTTGTCGATACCCGTGGTACAGGCACCTCTGATGGTCAATCTGATATATGGTCAATGCAGGAGGCTTACGATTATTATGATGCCATAGAGTGGGGTGGTGCCCAACCGTGGAGTAGCGGTAAGGTGGGTCTGATTGGTGTGTCCTATTACGCGATAACTCAGTGGAGTGTCGCAAGCCTACAACCACCATCATTAGCTACTATTGTTCCTTGGGAGGGTTGGGCTGACTTGTATAGAGATTCTGTATTTCATGGTGGTCTGTTTAATCAAAGCTTCTATGGGCGCTGGTGGTTAGATGTGCGTGGTAAGCAGTTACTGGAGAATCAACGGGCCGATAACTCTAACGCACTAAGCGAAGACTTGCTATTTAATTTTATGGCACATCCAGTGGATGGCCCGTGGTGGGATAACGTAAAGGCAAGAGCGCAATTTGATCAAATACAAGTTCCGTTATATAGCTCAGGTAACTGGGGTGGTTGGAACCATCATATGCGAGGTAATATTGATGGCTTTGTACGTTCGGTCTCAGAGCATAAGAAACTCCAAATGCATATAGGTGGCCATGTGGATGCCTTCTACTCTGATGAGGGTAAGGAGGAGATGCTCCGTTGGTACGATTACTGGCTTAAGGACATTAATACCGGCATTATGGATGAGCCCCCAGTTAAGCTATGCATCAGGACCAGTAACAGTGAATGTCAGTGGCGCTTTGAAAACGAGTGGCCCTTAGCAAGAACAGAGTATCGTGACTTCTATCTAACCGCCAACCCTGCCAATATAGTTGGTGATGCCATTCATGATTTAATGTTGACTGATGAGGCTCCTGCTCGAGCAACCGAGCTTAGTTATGAGTCAGGACCCGAGGCATACTCAAGAGGTCGACGAGGGCTACCTACGGTAACCTTTGTTACAGAGCCGCTTGATGAGACAGTAGAGGTGACCGGCCATATTAATTTAATCCTCTGGGTTTCTTCTGAGACTGATGATATGGACCTATTTGCATACCTAAGAAATATAGCACCCGACGGTACTGTAGAGACAGCAACAAGAGGCATATTAAAAGTATCTCACCGGAGATTAGACCCTGAACTTTCAACTTTTTACCGTCCAATTTACCTGCACGAACGTGAAGAAAAATTAATTCCAGGCGAAATTGTACCAATCGAGGTCGAGATATGGGCGACGAGCATGGTCTTTGAACCCGGCCATCGAATTCGATTAGACATTGATGCTCATGACGGTGACCATTATTTTTCAGCTTACAATTTGTATGATAATTCTATTTATGTCGGTGGCGAGTATCCGTCTAAATTGATTCTACCTGTTATACCTAATCCATAAGGAGAAACCATGAAACTATCAAAAATAGTACTTATACCGCTTTTATTTATTGGTGCATGGTCGCATGGCCAAAACCAGAGCATCGATCCGATGTGGTTGTCCACGCCGGTCGCTTCTACGAATGAGTTTGTCGTGTCAATTGAGGAAGTCTTAGGCTCAGAAATCCCCACCGAGATTCATATGGTTGAAATGCTCGATGGCGTATATTCACCGATGTCCATTAGGTATCCCGAGGGAGAAGGTCCGTTCCCAACCATCGTGTTTGCTCATATGAATGGAGGTTTTGGGTTACGTTGGATTAGAGATTGGAATAATTATGGTAGTGGTACTCTCGAACGATTTCTTGATGAGGGTTATGCTGTGGTCTGGATGCGTTATCGCGCTGAGGTTGACACGAGGTTCGATACCCCATTTACCGAGAGAGAGTTTCAAGGTAGGCAACGATTTTCGCGTGGCCCCCTGGAGTACCAAGATGCAATTAGTATTGTTGAATATGTTAAGGGCCTTACTCAGGTAGACTCCAATCGTATCGGCTGGTTTAGTGTAAGTCATGGATCAGAGATGCTTTTCAAGGTAGCTTCTGAGTATCAAGGCATCAAAGCTGCTATCGCCACGGAGCCAGCTAATTCCGACTTTATTGCAAGACTCCCTAACCCACCAGGTGATAATAACGAGGGCCCTGACGTTGAGACGATGGATATGAACACACCTGAGATGCAAGCTGCTTCAGTGATAGATCTAAGACGAAGGATTCACACCGCGCTCGTACAATCGAGGATGAGTAAGATCACCACCCCTATCTTTATAGTGGGTCGTGACCGCGATCATAATCAAGCGACCTTTAGGCTTAGCTATGAGCTGATGCAGGAGCTGGGAAAAAATGTTCAGTGGCGCTCTTACGATCATGGCTTTCATGGCTTTGCTTTTTTGGAGCGCGATGCGAGCGGTGCTTATGACGCAGGTCCAATTCAGCAAGTGTTCCTAGAGGATGCCGTTTCTTACTTTGAACAAAATTTAAAGTAACTAAAAGGATAATCTAATGCTTTATACGTGTGACCCGTCACTTAAACCTATAGCCTTGTCTGGAAGAAAAAATAAGGCGTCTTCACGGCATTCTAAATTTTCAGTGGATGTTCATTGTCATGCTTATGTTCCCGAAGCAGCTGAACTTGTGAAAGATGCTTTTGATCCTAAAATGGACGATCTTTTTAAGTTTGCCAATGAGGCTACCCGAGAGGTCAATGACGCTCAGGCTAAGACGATAAAGGAACCGCTAACTTCGTTAGCACGTCGCATAGCCGATATGGATGCAATGGGAATTGATGTGCAGGCGGTATCACCAGCACCCCTCCAGTACTACTACTCACTTGATGTTGGCCTTGGTGTGGAGGCATCAAAGCTAATTAATAACCATATTGCATCAATGTGTGAGGCTGAACCCGACCGCATAGTTGGCTTAGCCAATGTGCCATTACAGTCTCCCGAGCATGCTATCGCTGAGCTTGAACGTGTGATGAAAGATCTTAATTTTAGGGGTGTTGAAATTTCAACAAATGTTACTGGAAAAGAGTTATCAGATCGATCTTTTTGGCCATTCTTTAAGCGAGCCGAAGAGTTGGGTGCCTTGGTCTTTATGCACCCCTGCGGTTTTTCAGAGGGACGTCGGTTGACGGACCATTATTTTACCAATGTCATAGGTAACCCACTTGATACCTCGATTGCTGTGCAGCATATGATTTTTAGTGGACTGCTTGAGGAGTGTTCGAAGCTCAAGGTGTGTCTTGCTCATGGGGGTGGTTACTTAGCAGCTTACTCGGGTCGTATTGATCATGCGTATAGCGCTAGGGCAGACTGCAGGAGGTGCATAGATAAACCGCCAACATTTTACCTAAAACAACTGTATTTCGACACGATTGTTTTTACCCACCACCAGCTTGAGTATTTAGTGTCTATTTATGGCGCAGATCATCTCGTGATTGGTACCGACTATCCTTATGATATGGGCATGTATGAACCTGTTGATTTTGTTGATCAGGCGAATCTTTCTGATGAACAGAAGAATATGATTACAGGTATAAATGCGGCTAAACTACTTGGAATTAATATAAAGTAAATTATTACTAATATTAATTAAGATAATGATTTATATAATAAAATCATATATTAGTTTTAGTCCAACAAGTAGAATAGCAGTCATAAGGATCTTATAAAAAAGGTCCTCATTAATACGCTTGTTAATCCAGGATCCTAACAAGACGCCAACCGGCACCAGGGGAAGTAGCATCATTGAGATAGTTAAGTTGGTCGGCGATAACTGACCAAGCATCCCGTATGGAACAAGCTTAATGAGATTACCTACCGCAAAAAATATGACGCTTGTTCCTGCGTAAATTCTTCTATCAAGGCGTTTGGGTACAACATACACTTGATAGGGTGGCGCACCGGCATGTGCTAAAAAACTTGTAAATCCTGAGCAAGCCCCCCAAAAGATGCCGAGTATAGTGTTTTTGTTGTTCAAGCTCTGTTCGGCAGGTTTGGTTGATGTGTCTTTAGTGATCATTGAGCGCCACCGATGTATGATAAAACTTACAGCAATAATCCCTACGCACAACCTTATAATGTCGTCGTTAAAAAAGCCGGCTAGCAGCCAACCGATAGTGATACCAATAAACGCTGCCGGTATCATTAATTTAAGTATAGAGGCATCCCAAGTTTTTCGGTAAATCCAAACGGACATTAGGTCCATAGGAATCATGATTGGCAGCATAATTCCAGCTGCTTGTATGGGTGAGATAACTAACGACATCAGGGGCACAGCAAGTAACGCCATACCGCCAAATCCACCTTTCGCAATTCCTGTGATTAGTACGGCAATAACAGCCACTATAACAAATGACGGATCTGACAAGAGGGAAACATCCATGCTTTAACTGAGAGCAGACTCAATTGCTTTGCCAAGCAATTCCGTGCTTCCTTTACCGCCCATGTCGGGTGTCAACGACTCACCCTCTCTAAGACAATACTCAATTGCCTTTAGGATATCATCGTGAGCGTCTTGAAAGCCAAGGTGCTGTAGCATCATAGCTCCCGCCCATATTGTCCCAATGGGATTTGCTATACCTTGACCAGCAATGTCTGGTGCCGACCCATGAACGGGCTCAAACATAGAGGGATGCTTTTTTTCAGGATTGAGATTAGCTGATGGAGCGATAGCGATCGTACCCGTACATGCCGGACCCAAATCAGATAGAATATCACCGAAAAGGTTACTACCAACTACGACATCAAAGTGCTCAGGCATCCTGACAAAATTCGCTGTTAATATGTCTATATGAAATTGATCTACACTTACATCAGGATATTGATTGCCCATGATTTTAAAACGTGAGTCCCAATATGGCATTGAGTGGATGATTCCATTAGATTTCGTTGCAGATGATAAGTGTTTATTTGGACGCTTTTGCGCTAGCTCAAAAGCATATTTAAGGATTCGATCAACGCCTCTCCTTGTAAAAACGCTCTGCTGTACTACCATCTCTTGATCAGTATCTGCATACTGAATGCCACCAATCATAGAATACTCTCCTTCTACATTTTCTCTTACAACATAAAAATCAATATCCCCTGGTTTTTTATTTGCGAGCGGGCAAGGGACGCCTTCAAATAGTCGGACCGGCCTTAGGTTGACATACTGGTCGAATTCTCTTCGTATAGGGATAAGCAATCCCCAGATAGAGACATGATCAGTCACTGTTGGGAAACCGACAGCACCGAGATAAATTGCATCATGTCTGGATAGTTGTTCGATACCATCTTCTGGCATCATGGATCCTGTTTTTAGGTAGTGTTCACATGACCAATTAAATTCAGTCCAGTTTATATTGATGCTATGAAGAGAGGCAACTTTTTCGAGAACACGAACACCCTCAGGTATTACTTCTTTTCCAATGCCATCACCTGGTATTAATGCCACGTTTATATTTTCCATAAATACTTCCTTTATATTTAGTTTGCGTAAATTTTAGAGAGTTGCTTAGGCAAATACCAATGTTTATTACTAAAATATTGGTTTTTTGACTAGCAGATGTCGTAAAATAGCTGTCGTTATATAAAGCCAAAAAGGTAACTGAAGATTATGTTGATTGATAATGCCAAAAAAATGGATCTTTATCGGATTATGTACGAGTGTCGCGTCCTTGAAAAACGTGCCTATGATTTATTTATGCAAAATTTGGTAAAGGGAACAAGTCACTTGTCTTTAGGCCAGGAAGCAATTGCGGCAGGCTTTGGTGCGGCAATGCGAAAAGATGACTACACCTTTTGTACTTATCGTGGTCATAACCATACCTATGTCAGAGGAACTACTATGGCCTCAATATTGGGTGAGCTTATGGGTCGTGAATGCGGCTTATTGAAGGGTAAAGGGGGATCTATGCACCTCATGAGCGCTGAGCATGGTGCCTTAGGATCTTATGCTATTGTTGGTGCTCACCTTCCAATTGCTGCTGGAGCTGCATGGTCAGCTATGTATCGTAAGACTGAACAGGTTTCGGTTTGTTTTTTTGGTGACGGAACTACTAATATCGGCGCCTTTCATGAGGCAATTAATTTTGCTGCCGTCTGGAAGCTTCCTGTTGTTTTTGTTTGCGAAAATAATCTCTATATGGAGTACACACCTATTTCGTCTGTCACGGCAGTGAAAAATCCTGCCGCAGATAGGGCGTCTGCTTACGGCCTAGAGCCAATCTTAATTGATGGTAATGATGTTGAGGTAGTTTACGAGACCGCTGTGAACGCATATGACAGAGCACGACGTGGAGAAGGCCCTTCATTGATAGAGGCGCAAACTTATCGACACCACGGTCACTCCAGAGCTGATCCAGGAAAATATCGCCCCGATGAAGAGGTTCAAACTTGGCTAGCAAGAGATCCCATTCCAAATTATCGAAGAAAGCTTTTAGAGGAAGGTATAAGTGAATCCGAAGTTAAAGCAGTTGAAGATGCAATAGAAATTATGATTGATGAGGCAACGGAGGAAGCAAAGGCAAGCCCGCCACCTTCTGTTGATCTTGCTTTTACTGATGTTTGGGCTGACGGAGGTAACGCGTGGCGCAATTAACTTATCGTGATGCGGTGGCAGCAGCTATTGCCCAAGAGATGCGAAGAGACGATAAGGTCGTTTTTCTTGGTGAGGATATCGCAGCAGCTGGAGGAGTTTTTAAAGCCACTCAGGGTTTGCTTGATGAATTTGGACCGGATCGTGTGAAAGATACCCCTATATCAGAGCAAGCCATTATTGGTGCGGCAATGGGCGCAGCTATGACAGGCTTGAGGCCTATTGCAGAAATTATGTTTTCAGATTTCTTTGCAGTTTGTTGGGACTTGGTAGCCAATCAGATTGCTAAAACTCGTTATATGACCGACGGACAATGCTCTTTTCCATTAGTGATTAGAAGTGCTAATGGAGGCGGAAGTCGGTTCGGTGCGCAGCATTCTCAGAGTATTGAAAATTGGGCTATGGCAATACCTGGTCTTAAAGTTGTTGCGCCGTCTTGTGCGTCTGATGTTAAGGGTTTGCTTGCTGCTTCCATAAGAGATCCTGATCCTGTACTTTTTTTCGAGCAAAAGTCACTTTATGCGACAAAAGAAGAGGTTCCTTTTGATGACTATATTACTCCGCTTGGCGAGGCTAAAATCATTAAGCAAGGAAGTGATGTGAGCATTGTGGCTTTGGCAGCAATGGTTCCACGCGCACTTAAGGCTGCTGAGGAACTTGCATCTAAACATGGTATTTCAGCATCGGTAATTGATCTCAGAAGCTTGGTACCCTTAGATACCAAGACTGTACTAGAAGATGTTTCAAAGACAGGACGATTGATTACAGTAGAGGAAAATCCTAGGTTATGTGGTTGGGGAGCGGAGCTTGCCTCAATTGTTGCTGACGAGATTTTCTGGAAGCTTGATGGCCCCATCGTTCGAGTTACAACCCCTCATATACCTCTAGCTGCAGCGGATGCACTTGAGGATGCGATGATACCTAGCGCAGAAAAGGTTATTAAGGCTGCTTTAAAGTTGGTAGATTAGGTTGTGAATATTATTATGCCTCAACTAGGAGAGACGGTTTCAGAAGGTACAATTTCAGCTTGGCATGTTAAGGTTGGCGATCAAGTCAAAATAGATCAACCCTTACTCGATGTTGAAACTGATAAGGCAAGCACGGAAGTTCCCTCGCCGGTTGATGGCAAGGTTAGACAGGTACTAGTTTCGCAAGGAGATACTGTTGATGTTGGGACGGTCTTAGCAGTAATAGATGATGGTTCAGCTCATGAAATTGCTGATGAGCCTACAACCGAACCCTCTCAATCAGTCGAAGTCGATCTTCCCAAGGATATACCTAGCGCATCAAATAGCACTCAAGTGCCTGTCGAAAAAAGTATATCAAAAAAACAGAATGAAGACGTCGGGATGCTTTCACCTGCTGTTAGAAGGTTAATCAATGAGCACGATATTAATCCTACATCTATCACGGGAACGGGTCGAGACGGCAGAATTACTCGTGACGATGCCTTGGTTTTTATCCAGGGCGCTACTAATGCTCCAGTTAATGAAACGCGAGCAATAAATGCTAGCGAATCTTTTTCACGAGTCCAAAAAATAACCGCTACACACATGGTTAAGTCGAAACAGACAAGTGCGCATGTGCTCCAGTCGATTGAAGTTGACTTTTTTGCTATAGAGCTTGCACGAGATGCATTAAAAGTTGATTGGAAAAAAGAACAGGGGTTCTCGCTGACGTATCTTCCGTTTATTACTAAGGCGCTCTGCGATACCCTTATCGAATTTCCTCGTATCAATGCGAATATTAGTGATTTTGAATCAGATCCGGTATTAAATATTCATCAGCAAATTAATATTTCGATTGCTGTAGCCATTGAGCATCATGAGCTGGTCGTACCAGTTATTCATTCAGCCGATAGCAAAACAGTTAGTCAGTTAGCTAAATCTATTAATGAGCTTTCCACCAAGGCAAGAACTAAGAAGCTAACCCCAGATCTTATTCAGGGTGGCACTTATACGATATCTAATAATGGAAGCTTTGGGACGCTCTTTACGGCACCAATTATTAATCAACCTCAGGTGGCAATTCTTTCAGTAGACCGTATTAAGAAGCAGCCAGTGGTTCTTGAAGCTGAAACAGGAGATTCTATTGTCATCAGACCTATGGGTATTTTATCGCAATCATTTGATCATAGGATTATTGATGGCGCTTACTCAGGCGCCTTCTTAGCAGCACTAAAGTCTCGCATTGAAACCACAGACTGGTGTTCAGAGTTTTAACCAGATCAAATGTTAGCATCCAAAGCAGAGTTTTTAGTTAATGATATTATTAGTAGCGGCTGCCTAGGGCGATCAGAGGTATATCCTAAACTGCTTAATTATTTGCTTGAGCAATACAAGCTTGGGGCTCAACCAAAAGAGATTGATATTGCTATCCATGTCTTTGGCCGTGGGGAAGATTTTGATTCTTCGCAGGATTCATTTGTTAGGGTTTATGTTCATAATCTTAGGCAAAAAATGGATCAATATTATGATCCAAAGAAAGCGTCTGTCCTAGGTGATTTCAGGCTTAGCATCCCTAAAGGTAGATATGTGTTTGTTGTTACAGACTCAGCCCGGTCTTCCTTTGATTGGATCAAACGCCTTATGGCAAAACAGTGGCTTCAGTATGCTGCAATATTTCTTTTGTCTTTCTTGGTTATTTTTTATTCTCTTTTTAACGATCAGCTTGACAATTCATCTGCAAAAATTAGTTTTATGAATAATTACCCAACCAAGATAGTTTTGGGAGATTACTATTTGTTCGGTGAATTTGATGATAGAGGCAATATTGCTAGACTTATTAGAGATTTTGAGATTAATTCCCCATCAGATCTTGATGATCTTTTTATGTATAACTCAGAATTAGTAGAGCGATACTATGATGTTGGATTAACTTACCTGCCAATCGGGGTAGCTCCTGCAATGCTTGATGTTATGAATGCATTTAATTTTAATTCTACTAATACTGAGGTTATAACTGCTTCATCTCTACAAGCTAATGACTTATTAAATAGTAATATTATTTATATTGGATTATTTAGTGGGCTGACGTTTTTAGAAAATATCGTCTTTGGCGTTTCATCCCTAGAGCTGGGACAGACTTACGACGAGCTCATTAATAAAGAAGATGGAACCTTATATATTAGTCAAGCAGCCTCTAGTCTTGTTACAAGGGGTAATTATATTGATTTTGGTTACATTTCAAATTTTAGAGGAGCCTCAGATAATCAATTTTTAATTATAGCCGGTACGCGAGACGAGGGACTTTTTCAGGCTGCACGAAAACTCCAGGATCCACTAGTGAAAGAGGTTATTTCTGATACAATTAATTTTAATAGTCAAGGTACTGAACTGTTATTTCAGATTAATGGGTTTGCTAATACATCTCTTGGTAGTGAGCTTGTCATGCAATCAAGCGTTGATGCTAGCACCCTTTTGAATTAAAAAAAGGAGCTCTTATGCGTATTATTTTTCTTTTAGTTTTATTTTTACCATCATTAATTTTGGCTGACACTATAGCAGTAATTGGTACTGGTCGTGTGGCTAGCGCTCTTGGACCAGCCTTTGCTTCTCAGGGCCATGAAATTGTTTATGCATCAAGATCACCTAATGAGGGTGACTTTGAAGAATTACTATCTGCTACAACTGGTAATCCTTATGTCACTAATTATAGTGATGCTGTCCAGGCGGCAGATATTGTGGTTATTGCAGTCCCTGGGCCCGCAACAGTATTGGTTATAGAGGCCCTAGGAGATCTTTCAGGAAAAATTATTATTGATCCTACAAACAGAGTTAGAACAGCTGAGGATGGCTTTAGAGAGCACGATATCGAAGGCTCTAATGCTGAGCTTATTCAAAGCATGGCACCTGGTGCCACTGTTGTTAAAGCTTTTAATACGCTTAACTATATGACAATGATCAATCCAGGAAGCTCAGGCGGTGAAGTATCGATTCCAATAGCGGGTGACAACGTGGAAGCCAAAGCAAAGGTGGCCAGTTTAATTTATGGAATGAATTTAGAGCCTATTGATATTGGTCCATTAAGGTATGCTCATATTTTAGAGGAAATGCTTATTGTTTATGGAAACGCTCGTATCCTTGGAAACCCATTTAATTATTATTTGAGACCGCAAACTGATTAGGCTTAGTTCACCTGGTAATCTAGAGATTAATCTTAGTCGAATCGCTAATAATTATCGAAAAATTGACAACTTAACTAAGCAAGCAAGTGTGGCCTGTGTTATTAAGTCTAATGCTTATGGTTTAGGCATTAGTCGAATTGCTAATATTTTAGAGACTGCTGGCTGTATAAATTATTTTGTCGCAAATTTAAAAGAAGGCACACAACTAAGAAAGTTAATTAAAAATAAAAATGCAAAGGTTTATGTGTTTTCCGGAAGCGGGCCCAACGAAGAGGCGGCATTTATTCAACATCGACTTATTCCAATTATTAATTCTTCGTCACAACTAAAAAGATGGTATGAATCCGTCCATACAAACCGAAATTATCCAATTGCAATTCATTTGGATACCGGGATGCAGCGTTTAGGTTTTGATGGTGCTGAATTCAGGGACAGTGTTCAGTCTTTAAAGCTTGATTCAGCAAATATCGACTTGGTAATGACTCATCTTGTTTCAAGTGAAAAGCCAAATGCAAAGATGAATATTAAGCAGCTCGATGAATTTAAAGTTTTAGCAAGCCTTCTTCCTAACGCAAAAAAATCAATTGCTAATTCACACGGTGTAGCTTTAGGCAAGGACTTTTATTTGGATATGGTAAGGCCCGGTATTTCTCTTTATATACCGGTTTCCCTTAATAAAAAAATCGTAACACAAAATAGCCTAGCGCTTAAAAGTCCTATACTCCAAGTACGTAAAGTAAGGCGTGTTAGTACAGTTGGTTATGGTGCGACAGAGAAAGTTGCAAAGGGCAACATCCTCGCTACCATAGGCTGTGGCTATGCAGATGGATATTTAAGAAATTTAAGCAGCAAGGGGTATGGTTGGCTTGGCGGGAGCATGGTTAAGGTGGTTGGACGCGTATCTATGGATTTAACCGTGTTTGATATTTCTACCGTTGACAGCTCTTATCACCAGCTTGGGCAGCCTATAGAGCTATTTGGAGACCATCAGCCAATTAGCCAACTAGCTATGTCAGCAGGTACAATAAGCTATGAAATTATTACAAACCTTGGCACTCGATGGAAAAGAGTGTATGTGTAGCGGGTTGAATTAATGAGCTTTAAGCAACAGTCAAGCTATAACCGCGAAGAGGTTTTATCGGCAGGTCAGGAGCATTTTTTTGGTCCTGGTAATGCCAGGCTTCCAATTCCAAATATGCTCATGTTTGATCGTATTACAGAGATTAATTCGATAGCTGGAGTATACAGCAAGGGGCGTATAACAGCTGAGCTTGATATCGACCCAAGTCTATGGTTTTTTGATTGTCATTTTCAAGGAGACCCAGTGATGCCTGGGTGTCTTGGCTTAGATGCGATGTGGCAGCTAGTTGGTTTCTTTCTTGCATGGAGCGGTGGCCCTGGCAGAGGAAGAGCTTTAGGCGTAGGCGAAGTTAAGTTTCAAGGACAGGTACTCCCTGACTCAAAACTTGTAGAGTATATAGTTTCAATGAAGCGGGTTTTTAATCGAGATTTATATATGGGTTTGGCTGATGCTGAAATGTTAGTAGACGGAAGGCTTATCTACACAGCTAAGAACTTAAGGGTCGGCCTCTTTACCTCAACTGAAGGGTTTTAATTTTATCGATCATAAATATGATAAAGGTTAATTTTTATGAAAAGGCATATCTTATAGCTTGTAGGATATTTATTTAATACAGCCCCGGTAGCTCAGGGGATAGAGCGATCGCCTCCTAAGCGATAAGTCGCATGTTCGAATCATGCTCGGGGCACCACTAGATATTGGATATGATAATCAGATTACTTTATGTAAACTCGGATCCGGACCGATCAGAACGATCTATTTTAAAAAAACTTTCATCTCGTGGTGTTGTTATTAGGGCATTGGTGAGCCCAGAGTCAATTATTAATAATGAAAATGAATATTATGGAGTTGACATTCATCCGATTAGTTTTCATGGGAGGATTTCAATAACAGGGATCAATACCATTAAGCACCATCTAAATGAATTCAATCCTAACATTAGTTATTTTTTAACTAATCAAGCATTAACTAATGGATTGATTGCGAGCAGAGGATTTAAAACTAAGATTGTTGCTTATAGAGGTATTGGTGCTAATTTTAGTATATTTAATCCATTTGCATGGATGCGTTACCTTAATCCTAGAGTCGACAAGATTATTTGCGTATGTAAATCAATCGAGGCTTCTCTCAAAAAAATTATTTTTTTTAAAATTCCAAAGAATCAATTGAAATTAGTAACCATCTATAAAGGTCATGATGTTGCTTGGTATGAAGAACAAGTTAAGAAAGGACCAACCCCAAGCAAAGATTTAAATACAATGAGGCTAATCTGTGTTGCAAATTGGCGTCCTAGGAAAGGTTTAGAGGTGCTATTGGATGCAATGAATAAATTAAGACCAGACCTTTTGATTGAATTAATTGTTATAGGGAAGGGAGTTAACCAGAAAAAATTTCAAAATTTAGCTTCGCGGTCCTCTTATAAGAACGCTATTCGTTTGCTTGGTTTTAGAAAAGATGCTATCAACTGGATGGGAACAGCCGATGTCTCTATACTTCCCTCGATTAAGAGGGAGGGCCTGCCGCGATGTGTTATTGAGGCAATGAGCTTGGGTCTCCCGCAAATAGTTAGCAACATTGGTGGCTCACCCGAACTTGTGACCAGTCAGATGCATGGTTTTGTTATTGAGCCCGGAGATGCTAAGGGTATCGCTAATGCCATAGAGCGGTTTTACGACCATCGAAAGGAGATGCAATCAATGGGGAAAGCGGCAAAAGAGAGAATAAGGGAGGACTTTCATATAGATGAGTCGGTTAAAGAGCTTTACGGGCTTTACATTTCACTATTAAAGAATCAAAATAAAAGCACTTAAAAGCGTATCGCTTATTCTGTTTATTTGTACTAGGGGGAGATAATAATGGAGTTAATAGTTAACGGACAAGTTCATGACGTTGAGGTTGATTCTTCAACTCCTCTCCTTGATGTTTTAAGAAATGATCTTAATCTTAGTGGTCCGAAGTTTGGATGCGGATTAGGGCAGTGCGGTGCTTGCACAGTCTTGCTAAATGGAACTCCCATTAGATCCTGTGTAATACCTGTTTCTGCAACACAGGGAAATGACATTACAACCATAGAGGGTCTTGGAACATTAGAGGCTCTTCATAAGGTACAGCAAGCTTTTATTGAAGAGCAAGCAGCTCAATGTGGGTATTGTGCTAATGGTATGGTAATGAGTGCAGCAGCATTGCTAGAGCGAAATCCCACCCCATCTGACCAGGAAATTAGGCAGGCGCTTGATTCTTATTTATGCAGGTGTGGTACCCATACTCGAATTATTAAAGCTGTAAAAAGAGCATCGGGAGTTATTTAATATGGATCATATGACAGTCACACGCAGAGAGTTTATACAGAGCTCAGGGGCACTTTTAGTTGTTGTTTCAACGACTGCTCAAGGACAGGAAGTTAGCCTACCTAGAACTCTGAATAACAACAATGATCTAGACACATGGTTGAGAATTAATCGGAATGGAACGGTTGAAGTTTGTTCAGGTAAGGTCGAGTTAGGTCAGGGCATATTAACGGCTCTAGGTCAGGTAACAGCAGACGAATTAAAAATTAATATTAATCGTGTATTAATGGTAGCAGTTGATACAGAACGATCGCCTAATGAAGGACGAACTGTTGGTAGTAATTCTGTGCCTAATAGTGCAAACGCATTAAGGGTTGCTGCTGCTCACGCAAGAAAAATATTATTGGAAAATGCTGCTGATCGATTAAATGCGGTGATTGGCCAACTCTCAATTGATGATGGCGTGATTACAGATCGACGTTCAGGCCGCACCATTTCATATTGGGAGTTATTGTCTGATGGTCGATTCAATTCTCCTGCTGACGGATCGGCTGGCTTACTTGATAAGGAAGAATATCGATATACAGGTTCAGAGCTTTCAAGGTTTGATATTCCAGGGAAAGTACTTGGTGATCGAAGTTATGTTCATGATATTCGATTACCAGGAATGGTTCATGCAAGATTAGTTCGTGCTCCTAGACGCGGCAGTGTGATTGCTTCTGTAGATGTTGAATCTGTAAGCGCTCGTGCTGGTGTTAGAGGTGTTATTCGGAATGGTAACTTTCTTGCTGTTGTAGCTGAAAGAGAAAATCAAGCGACCGAAGCTGCTGCGCAATTACGCGCAACAGTCATATGGGAAAATAATACTCCTGTTCATGGGTCTGCAGCAGATGCGCATTTATTAAGAGAACTAGAGACACGAGAGGATGAGGTAAGTCATATAGCGCCTGATGGTACAGCGTCTGTTAAAACATATGATGCTAGTTTTTCCAAACCTTTTCTCGCGCATGCCTCATTAGGTCCATCATGTGCCGTGGCACTGTATGAAGATGGTAAATTAACAGTTTGGAATCATTCGCAAGGCCAACATCAATGTAAGGGCGCGATAGCAGATGTCCTTGGTTTGGACGATGCTAATGTGAGACTGATTCATGAAGAGGGGGCTGGCTGTTATGGTCATAATGGTGCAGATGATGCCGCTTGTGATGCTGCGATGATAGCTATCGAGATGCCTGGGACACCCGTAAGATTGCTATGGTCAAGATCGGATGAGTTTTTAAATGAGCCGTATGGTTCTGGGATGAGCTTCTCAGTATCTGTAGGAGTAAATGAAGCTAATGTCATTAATCAATGGCATTGTGATCTTTGGAGTTGCAGTTACTCAACTCGCCCTTCTGGGGGTGCTTCTGCAGGCGGTATGTTGGCAGCCCAAGAAAAAAATAATCCCCTTCCATTTCCTGTCGCTAGAGATGGGGGGCAACCTACCGGGGGCGCTGATAGGAACTCTGTACCTTTGTACAATTTTACCGATCAGCAAATTGTTGAGCATTTGGTTTTAAATCCACCACTAAGAAATTCTGCCTTAAGGGGGCTTGGGGCTTTTGGCAATGTTTTTGTCATTGAGTCAATGATGGATGTTGTGGCTCATGACCTCGGTGAGGATTCGGTTGAGTTTAGATTGAAACATTTATCTAATTCCAGAGCGAGAGATGTTTTGATCGCTACACGGGAGCTTGCTGATAAAGCGCCGCCTCTTATGCTAGAAGGTCTTATTGGTAGAGGGGTTGCTTTTGCTCAATATAAAAATTTAAGTACCTACGTTGCAGTCATATTAGATGTTGTTGTAAATCCAGCTACTGGTGCGACACGCGTAGTTCGTGCTTTTTCAGCAGCAGATGCAGGTGAGATTATTAACCCAGATGGTGTTAGAAATCAGATTGAGGGAGGCATTGTTCAAGCTGCAAGTTGGACATTAAAAGAAAGGGTTCTAGCATCAAATAATGGTTCACAAAGTTCAGATTGGGCTTCCTATCCTATTCTTCGTTTTACAGAAGTGCCTGAGATAGAAGTGACGCTCCTTAATCGTCCTAATGCTCCTTTTTTAGGTGCCGGAGAAGGAACACAGGGACCAACTGGTGGTGCAATAGCTAATGCTATTTATGATGCTTGCGGGGCTCGACTTTATGATCTTCCGTTAACACCAGAAAAAGTATTAGCAGCAATGACAAGTTAGCCTCTTCCAAGGACAAGCATCACAACTCATTACTGGTATAATTAAGTCTTTAGATTGCTAGGCTGATATATTTATGGCAGGTCACAGTAAGTGGGCAAATATTCGATTCAGAAAAGGCGCTCAGGACGCAAAACGAGGAAAATTATTCACTAAGTTAATTAGAGAAATAACCGTTGCTGCTCGCCTAGGAGATGACCTAGGCTCTAACCCTTCACTGAGGGCGGCTGTTGCAAAAGGTAAATCAAATAGTATGCCAAAAGATAGTATTGAGCGTGCTATAAAAAAAGGGGCTGGCGCTGATGGAGGAGATGATTTTTTCTCGGTCCGTTACGAAGGTTATGGCCCATCGGGTGTGGCAATCTTAGTGGATTGCTTGACAGATAATAGGAACCGTACTGTTGCAGAAGTTAGACATTCCTTTTCAAAATTTAATGGGAATCTAGGTGCTGATGGTTGTGTGTCTTACTTATTTAATCATGTGGGTATGTTTTCCTTTGAAAGGCATAAGGACGAAGAAAAAATTCTAGAGCTAGCTATTGTAGGAGGCGCAAGCGATATCAGTAATCATGCTGACGGTTCTTTTGATGTTATATGCAAGCCAGGGGATTTTGAGTCTATTGGTATTCAATTTAGTGAACATGGATTTATCTCTAATAATAGCGAAGTACTGATGAAGCCAGATAATTATATTACCCTTGATCAACCTTCATCAGAGGCGCTCATGAAACTGGTTGATCAGCTCGAAGATCTTGATGATGTTCAAGATGTGTTTACTAATGCTGATATTCTTGAGGTTTACCTAACATAATAAATGGATAAAGCATTCCGAATTATTGGAATTGACCCTGGTTCTATAAATACTGGTTTTGGTGTTGTTGATGTTAGGAAAAATCATTTTGAGTTAATTGAGCATGGTGTGATTAGGCTAGAGGGCGACTTCAATATTCGAATAAAGAAAATCTATACCTCTGTTCGCGATATTTTAATACGAACTAAGCCGCAAGCATTCAGTATTGAGAAGGTCTTTCTAAGTAAGAATGTAGATAGTGCACTCAAGTTAGGTCACGCTAGGTCAGCAGCTATTTGTGCTAGTGTCGATATTGATTTACCCATCTATGAGTATTCTCCTAAAACGATTAAGAAGGCTGTCTCAGGATCAGGGAACGCAGATAAAAATCAGGTCCAGCGAATGGTTTCTATTATATTAAATACACGCTTACCTTTAGCTTCAGATGAGGCGGATGCATTGGCTATCGCAATTTGTCATGCCAATCATTCTCAGAATGCTTTAGGATAAGCATTATGATTGGATTTATTAAAGGTCAATTAGTTTATAAATCAGCTTCGCTTATATGTATTGAGGTTAACGGAATAGGTTATGAGCTTGAGATTCCAACCTCTACTTTTTATGACCTCCCCCCAGAAGGCTCTGAGGTAACATTAGTTACTCATTTGCAAATCCGCGAGGATTCGCATACTCTCTATGGCTTTTTAAGTGATTCAGAGCGCCAACTCTTTAGGACGCTTACTAAGATATCAGGTGTGGGGGCTAAAATTGCCCTTGGTGTCCTATCGGGTATTAATATTAAGAATTTCTATGTATGCGTTCAAAATAGGGATGTTGCAACCTTGATAACACTCCCCGGTGTAGGGAAAAAGACAGCTGAGCGCCTCATTGTTGAAATGCAGGATAAGACGATAGTGAATCTTGATAATTCAGGTCATGCGGCAAACGGGCAATCACAAACATTAAATGAGGCATATAATGCTTTGGTTTCATTAGGTTATAAGCCGCATGAGGCAAAAAACGTATTGGATAAAATTAATCTTGATGGAAAATCTGTGGAAGAATTACTAAAAGAATCCCTAAGAAATATTCATAATAAGAGTTAGTGTAATGACTAACGAAAGAATAATTACAGCGGACGATCATCTTAATGAAGACTCTATTGATAGGGCTATTAGACCTAATACCCTAGAGGAGTATATCGGCCAGGAAAGCGTAAAAAAGCAGATGAATATATTTATCTCTGCAGCTAAAAAAAGAGAAGAACCTTTAGATCACTGCTTAATATTTGGGCCACCAGGGCTAGGCAAGACTACGCTAGCTAATATAATTGCTCACGAGTTAGATGTAGATTTACGTCAGACTTCAGGACCGGTAATAGAGAAAGCAGGTGATTTAGCTGCGCTTCTAACCAATCTAGAGAAAAATGATGTTTTATTTATAGATGAGATTCACCGGTTGACTCCAGCGATAGAGGAAATTCTGTATCCAGCGATGGAAGATTTTAAATTAGATATTATTATAGGTGAGGGTCCTGGTGCACGATCCATTAAGCTTGAATTACAGCCATTTACTTTAGTCGGTGCTACCACGAGAGCTGGGCTACTTACATCTCCTCTTCGAGATCGATTTGGTATTGTTCAACGCTTAGAGTTTTACAATAAAAAGGAGTTAACAAAAATCATTCAGCGTAGCGCTTCTATTCTGGGTCTTGACACAGATGAAGCAGGTGCTTTTGAGATCGCATCAAGATCTAGAGGAACACCTCGTATCGCAAATCGTTTATTGAGGCGGGTTAGAGATTTTGCTGAAGTTGAAGGTGACGGTTATGTTGATCAGGCGGTAGCAACAGCAGCGATGGACTTATTAGAGGTCGATCCCATGGGCTTTGATCAGATAGATAGAAAATTTCTTACCACTATTATTGATAAATTTAATGGTGGCCCAGTTGGGATTGATAATATTGCTTCTGCATTAGGAGAAGAGCGCGATACCTTGGAGGATGTAGTTGAGCCCTATCTTATTCAAGAAGGGTTTTTACAAAGAACACAAAGAGGACGTATTGCTACAGAAAACGCGTACCTGCATCTTGGGATAAAAAATAAAAAAACTAACACTGATTTATTTTCATAGTGAACAAAACTGAGAGTATATATTCCCACAAGGTTTACCTTGATGAGACAGACGCACAGAGTGTTGTCTATAATGCTAATTATCTTGTTTGGTTTGAAAGGGGGCGCTCCGAGTGGCTATTAGAGTTGAGTCTCTCCCATGCAATCTTAGAGCAACAACATCAATCATGTTTAGTATTGCATGAAACCAAGGTACGTTTTTTGCAGCCCGCTCGGTTAGGAGATAAGATTATTATTAAGACCGTGCTTACTGGTAGTAATCTCATGAGGTTTCAATTTGATCAAGTAGCTATCTCTGAGGAGAATAGCAACCTCATTTATACAACATGTCAATCAGAGGTTATTAGCATTGATTCTATTACGAGAAAGCCTAAAAGAATTAAAATTAACATATAATTAAATTATGGAAATACAGCTATCAATTATCTCACTTATTTTAGGGGCTAGCTTAGTAGTAAAGCTTGTTATGCTTGGACTTCTTGCTGCCTCGGTTTATTCATGGGCAGTAATTTTTGAGAAGCTTAAACTAATTAAGCAAGCTGAGGATGAGTTTAATTATTTTGAGGATTTGTTTTGGTCGGGTAAGGATTTATCTGAATTGCAGGCAGACCTTTCAAATAATTTCGATGTACATCAAGGCCCGATTGCTGTTTTTACTACTGGATTTAAGGAATTTAAACGAAGTCAGTCAAGGGGCGGTGTTCAGTCACTCAGCTCTTTAGATTCCGCCACAAGAGCAATGCGTGTTACTCAACTAAGAGAGATTGATAGGCTTGAGTCTAAATTATCATTTCTTGCAACAATTGGATCCACTAGTCCTTATGTCGGATTGTTTGGAACTGTTTGGGGAATCATGAATTCTTTTTTATCATTAGGGTCAGTTCAAACTGCCACACTTGCGCTTGTTGCTCCAGGCATAGCCGAAGCACTCATTGCTACGGCAATGGGCTTGTTCGCAGCTATACCAGCTGTAATTTTTTACAATTATTTCTCTAATAAAATTAATCGTCTTGAATTGTCGATCGAGACCTTTATTGAAGAATTTTCCTCTATCATGAATCGCCAATCATCCGATGCAAACTAGAATTAGAAGAAAACGCACTCTTATGGGAGAGATGAACGTAGTCCCATATATTGACGTAATGCTTGTTTTGCTAATTATTTTCATGGTTACGGCTCCTATGTTGACCCAAGGAATTGATGTAGATTTACCTAATGTTAATTCTTCTTCACTAGACCTAAGTCTCTTGGCTGAAAATGAACCACTTATACTAAGTGTTGATGATCAGGGTAATTTTTATTTAAACACCGGAGCTAATCCAGACGAACCACTTAATGATGAAGAAATTATGAGGCAAGTTCAAATTATCTCTCAGTTAAATCCTCAAACCCCTATTCTAGTTAAAGCTGATGAGCGGGTCGCCTATGGAAGAGTGGTAGTTGGTATGTCCTTGTTACAAAGGGGCGGTGCTAATAGAATTGGTTTTTTAACCGAGCCACCTAATCAGGTAAATTAGTATGTTGCTCAAAGATAAGGGCTCAGCTTTTTCTTTTATTTATTCGTTAGCTGTTCATCTTGCCGCATTGCTTATTATCACGCTTACTTTTGAGTTAAGAGGAACCCAAGCAACTCCTTTGTTTAACGATAGCCAAGAAATTATTCAAGGAGTCCTTATCGATGAGGGTTTACTTAATCAAGAGAGGCAGAGAATAGCTGACAGAGTTGAGCAGGCACGTGAAGCTGAAGAGGCTTTAAGGATTGAGTCACAACGTATCGAGAGTGAGCGCGTTGAGCGCGCACGTCAACAAGAAGAAATGAGAGTAGAAGCATCTCGCATTGCTCAAGAGCAAGAAAGTTTAAGAGTTGACCAAGTGCGAAACGAAGAAAGACGACGCCAGGAACAGGCACAAAGACAAAGAGAAGCTGAAGTTGAGAGGCAAAGATTAGCAGAACAAGCAAGGCTTCGTGCCAGGGATGTCGAAAGAACAAGGCTCGCTGAAGTAGCCAGAAATAATACTGAGAGTAGGGCGGCGGAACGAAGAGCGGAATTAGAGAATCAGCGTCGATTGAGAGAAATTGACCAAGAGAGAAATTTTTATATTCGCTTGATTGAAGCTAGAATTACGCAAGCATGGATTCGACCAGGGACTGTAAGCGATGTAAGATGCAGACTTTTAGTAACTCAAATTCCTAGCGGTGATGTTGTGGATGTTGAGGTGTTAGAATGCAATGCGAGTGATGCGGTTATTCGCTCTATTGAAGCTGCGGTTAATCGTGCTTCTCCCTTGCCACAACCTAGAGTAAGTGGTGTTTTTGATAGGTTGTTAGAACTTGATTTCATTATTGAACAATGATGCAGAAACTTTACAAATTAATAATTTTCATTATTGTCTTGGCTTTCTCAGTAAGTAGTTATGCCCAACTCCGGATAGAAATTCGACAAGGTCTAGAGGCGCCACTAAGGATCGCAATGCCTATTTTTTATGGCGACCTCGCTATCAATCAGATGTTAAAGGAAGTCATAGAGTCTGATTTGGAGAATAGTGGAAGATTTCAGTCTATTTTAGACAGCCAGATGATCAGCAGACCCACTCTCCCTGAGGATGTAAATATTAATGATTGGCGTCTTATTGATTCTGATTATTTGTTGATCGGACAAACAGAAGTTGATAGTGCAAATAACTTAAGAATTGCTTTTCAACTGTTTGATGTCTTACGTGGGGAGCAAATTATTGGCTTTAGACTAGCTACTACCATTGAAGAGGTCCGCTTAAGCGCTCACCGCATTGCTGATTTAATTTATGAGGACCTTCTTGGTGTACAAGGTGTTTTTTCAACAAAAATAGCCTATATAAGCGAAGATATAATAGATGAAGTGACTCACTATCAAATTGTTATTGCAGACGTTGACGGAACCGACCCTTTTGTGGTTATTGATTCAACAGAGCCCTTAATGTCACCTGCTTGGTCACCTGATGGAAGAAAAATTGCCTACGTTTCATTTGAGAACAATCAATCAGAAATTATTATTCAAGATGTTTCTACGGGTTTTCGTGAACAAGTTTCTTCACGAGAGGGGATTAATGGTGCTCCTTCGTTTTCTCCAGATGGTTCTAGATTAGCGCTCACTCTATCTGGATTAGATGGAAATTTAGATATTTATATGTTGAATTTACAAAGCCAGTCAATGATTAGGCTGACTGATAGTGTTGCTATTGATACTGAGTCAACCTGGTCACCCGATAGCCGTTTTATTTATTTTACTTCTGACCGTACAGGCAACCCTCAAATATATAGAGTTCAGGCAATAGCTAATGGTGATATCGAAAGAGTAACTTTTGAGGGTAACTACAACACACGAGCTCGTCTTGCTCCTAATGGTGAATCAATGGCTGTCGTTCACCAGATTAATGGTGATTATAGGATTGCTTTGGTGGATCTAGAGACTCGTATTACTCAAGTATTATCCGACGGTCAACTTGACGAATCTCCAAGTTTTGCACCAAATGGTGACTTAATTATGTTTGCTACTCGAGATAGGGGTGTAGGAGTGTTATCTTCAGTGAGTTTAGATGGTAGGATTTATCAGAGGATTGCTTCAGTCGGAGAAGATGTTCGTGAGCCAGCATGGTCACCTTATGCTTTGCGATGATTTGTGATAGATTATGCATATAATTATTTTTTATATATTGAGGAACTAATGAAAACTATAAAGCTACTAGGACTATTTACATTATTTTTATTACTTCAAGCTTGTTCAAGCATTGATGAGGTATCACAACCAATGACATCTAATGATGTAGTTGTGGATGAGGTAGCTCAAAATACAGTGACAACTCAAGCCATGCCTCAGCCAACTCCAGTTACGATTGCTGCAGGTGGAAGATTAGTATTGGCAGGAACGGAAGAGGAGGGCAGCGCCTTAACTGAGCAAACCATTTTGTTTGACTTTGATGTTTTTGAGATAAGATCAGAATATTATAGTTCACTTGAAGCGCATGGAGATTACCTTGCAAATAATTCAGGTGCGCGTGTAAGACTTGAAGGTCATGCTGACGAAAGAGGAACTCGTGAATACAATATTGGTCTCGGTGAAGAGCGAGCTCAATCAGCTAGACAGTTTCTCATGTTGCAAGGGGCTTCTTCTGCACAAGTTACTACTATTAGTTATGGTGAAGAAAGAGCAGTTAATAATGCAAGCAATGAAGCTGCATATGCGCAAAATCGTCGCGTAGAATTGGTTTATACTCGAGCAAACTAAATGAAAAAATTACAGGTTTTTATATGCCTGTTTATGGTTGGTTGTGCTGCTGCGCCTTCGTCACTAGTAGTCCAACCGCAACCACAATCATTACAGTTGACAGATCTTGAAGCGCGCGTCTTAAGACTGGAACGTCTTCTTAATAATGAAAGTCTGTTTGAGCTAGCTAACCAATTAAGCAGACTCCAATCAGAAATTCAGATACTTAGAGGTGAGATCGAGACACAGCGATTTGAGTTAGATGGTAATGCTAATCGCCAGCGCCAACTCTATATTGACTTGGACGATCGATTACAATCCTTGGAATATCTTAAGGCGATGATGGAAAGTAATGCACCTGTTGTCGTTGTTACACCAAATGATTTTCAGCCAGAATTTATTTCTGCATCAGACAATGAAGAATTCCAAGCAACAAATAATGACCAAGATGCTTATGAGTCAGCATACTCCTTACTGCAAAGCGGTGAATATACCCAGGCTGCAAGTAGTTTGGCTTTATTTTTAGTGGACTACCCATATTCTGACTTAACTGACAATGCACAGTATTGGTTGGCAGAAAGTTATTACGCAAGACAACTTTATGATGGAGCCTTGGCTAATTTTGAGACTGTGATTCGTGACTACCCAACGTCATTGAAAATACCAGATGCACTTTTAAAGATTGGTTTTAGCTATCATGGTATTGGGATGAATCAAGAGGCCATTGATGCTCTTTCAGTAGTAGCATCTGACTATCCTGACACAACGGCTGCGAGGTTAGCCATACAGCGTATGGAGCGTATTGCCGAAGAGCAGTGATTCGAGTACAAAGATGGTTACTGTTGCTCCTCCAGAATTACGCCTAACCGAAATCTTTTATTCTCTTCAAGGTGAAGGTACTTTCTCTGGTCAGCCGACTACTTTTATTAGACTCACAGGCTGCCCCTTAAGATGTGTTTATTGTGATACTGCATATGCTTTTTCAGGAGGCAATAAGTATCCTATCGATACAATCATTAAAGAGGTTAATCAAAATGCTACTCGATACGTATGCGTTACGGGTGGGGAGCCGCTTGCGCAACCTAGAGTTAAAATACTGATGAAGTATTTATGTGACCAAGGTTATACCGTATCACTAGAAACAAGTGGGGCAATAGATATATCTCAAGTAGATCATAGGGTAGTTAAGGTGCTAGATATAAAGACACCTGACTCAGGTGAGTGCGCTAAAAATTTAATTGATAATTTAAAATATCTTTTGCCGCATGATGTAATTAAATTTGTTATATGTAGTGATAGTGATTATTTGTGGGCTAAGCAATTTATAATTGACTATCTAGATGACTATCAGACTGTTTATTTCTCTCCTGTTGTCCCTGGTATGAGCCCAACACATCTGGCAGATAAAATTTTATCTGACAAGCTCCATGTAAGACTCCAAATACAACTACATAAGCATTTGTGGGGAAATGCTCGTGGAAAATAAGTGTATTGTGCTGCTGTCAGGGGGCCTTGATTCTACAACTGCATTAGCAGTTGCAAGGAAAGAAGGTTTTGATTGCATTGCTTTGACGTTTAGGTATGGGCAAAGGCATTCTACTGAGATCGATCGGGCTATTGTTATTGCAAAGGAATATGATTGCTTAGACCATAAGGTAATTGATGTTCCTATTGGCGCCTACGGGCAATCTGCTCTCACAGATACCAAGATGAATATCCCTAAGCACGATGGTTCTTCTGGTATTCCCGTAACCTATGTACCTGCAAGAAATTTAATTTTTTTATCTTTAGCGGTTGGGTGGGCTGAGGCCTTAAAGATAAGGAATATCTTTATTGGGGTGAATGCTATTGATTATTCTGGTTACCCAGATTGCAGGGCTGAGTTTATTAATTCTTTTCAAGAAACTGCCAATCTTGGAACAAAATATGGCGTTAGTGGAAGTCAGATTAAAATCCATACACCGTTAATCGCTTTATCTAAATCTGAAATTATTTTAAAAGGTATTAGCTTAGGAGTTAATTACCAAAAGACTGTTTCTTGTTATCAGCTAGATGATGAGGGTAGAGGTTGTAGTATTTGTGATTCGTGCGTATATAGAAAAAATGGGTTCTTAGAAGCGGGTGTAAAGGATCGAACCATTTATCAGTGCTGATAAATGGTCTATCGTTGCTAAAACGTTTATAATATTTTTGAAATTATCGGGGCGTTAGCTCAGTTGGTAGAGCACTGGACTTTTAATCCATTGGTCATAGGTTCAAATCCTATACGCCCCACCACTCCATAAAGCTAGTACCAAGCTCTAAGACCAATGAAGTAATTTGTATTTCTCTCGCCGCTTAACTCGTCATAAGAGATTCTTAGATAGGGAGCAAATTGCCTGGTAAATTCGTAACGAATGGACACGCCATAATCTATTTCAGATTCATTAGATTCATTATAAAGAAGATTGACGCTCGGCTGAAAAATAAGTCTTTGAGTTAAGAGTAATTCGTACTCAACCTCTAAGAGTAGATTTACTTCTGATTCAGAATTTACATACAAGCCTGTTGAGATCTCAAACCAGTAGGGCGCAAGACCTTTAACTCCAAAAAATAAAGAATCATCAAGCGTCTTAATATTGGCATATCCTGCTTGTATATCCCAAAAAGGATGAATAGCTCTACTAAGTGACAATGAATAATCGGTGTTGCTATTATTAAGATCACTCTCAAAATCTAACCAAATTTTATTTAAATCACCCCCTGCATAGTAGTAACCCTCTATATGAGAATCCTTCGAAGAATTGATAGCTGTCTCTAGCTTGTCAATCATTAGCATTTGATACGGGGTAGACCCATGATGATTAATAAATTGACCCGCAAGCTCTTGAGAAATATTTGGATTATATTGGGCGCTTATCGGAGTCGCAATAACCAAACATAATAAGTTTATATAGATTAATTTAGGCATTATCAACTTTAAAGACACGCATCATTCCTGCCATCATGTGGTATAGGAAGTGACAATGAAAAGCCCAGTAACCAGGCTCAGTTGCTTGAATGTCAATAGTAAGCAGTTCCCCCGGCTTAATTACGACAGTATGTTTTTTTGGGGCGTTATTTGAATTGCTAATTAATCTAAAAAAAGATCCATGCAAGTGAATAGGATGAGGCATCATAGTGTCATTTACTAAATTTAATCGAACCACTTCATTTAATTTAAGATAAATAGGCTCGGTAACCTCTGAGAATTTTACCCCGTCAAAAGACCACATGTATCTTTCCATATTACTAGTGAGATGTAGTTCTAATGTTCTTGTATACGCCTGACCGATATCATCATCTAGGCATTGTAATTCTGCATAAGTAAGAACCCTATGCGTTTCATCTTCTAGGCCAAGAGGTCTTTCATTAAGTCGTGAAGTAGGAGAGGCAGTTAGGTGAACGACACCATGGTTAGTTAGGTGAGCATGGCGAAGCTCATCCATAGTCGAATGATCCATGACCATAGGCTCAGGTGCTGAGTGGCCCATAGTCGAATGATCCATGACCATAGGCTCAGGTGCTGAATGGTTCATGCCCATATCTTTCATTGATAAGGTAGGGCGTTTCCTTAGAGGTGGAATTTCAGCAGTGATGCCTTGGCTCGTTCCTATTGTGCCCATAGCAAAACCACTTCGATCATTGGATTCACACATTAATGTGTAAGCCTCTCGACTAGGATCAATGATGCAGTCAAAAGTTTCTCCTGTTCCAACCTGTAGTTCGTCTGTGATAACGGGTTTAATATTAATACCATCTGCCTGAATAACCTGCATTGATAAATCTGGAATTCTTACATTAAAGATGCTCATAGCCGAAGCATTAATGATTCTTAGTCGGATTCGCTGACCTGGTGAATAAATCCCTGTCCAGTTTTCAGCTGGCGATAGACCATTAAGTAGATACTGGTAAGTTGATCCTGTAACGTCAGAGATATCTGTCTGGTCCATTCGCATTTGGCCCCACATCATTCGGTTGGCTAAAGCACTACTAATACCTTCATTTTTTATTTCTGAGAAAAGATCTGTAAGCGTTTTCTTTTGAAAATTAAAACTACCACTATTAGCTTTAAGTTTATTGAAAATCCGATTTGGATCCTCAAAAGTCCAATCTGAGAGTAGTATAATAAATTCATTATCATAGCTAAATGGCTCAGGTTCATTAGGATCAATAATAATTGGTCCGTAATGTCCAAGCTGTTCTTGCATACCGGAGTGACTGTGATACCAGTAAGTACCGGATTGCTTAATGTTAAATTGATAATTAAAATTTGTATTAGGAGGGATGCCATTAAAGCTTAGCCCTGGAACTCCATCCATCTGATAGGGGAGTAAAATTCCATGCCAATGTATTGAGGTTGATTCAGCTAGCTCATTTCTTACATGTATATTAACTTGATCGCCCTCACGCCACCTAAGAAGAGGTCCAGGAAAAGAGTTGTTTATGAGTATAGGGCTACTCGCTTTTTTTGCTATTATCTTCGACCCTTGGGAGATCTCTAGCTGAGTAGTTTTAAAAGTAGTCACATCAAGGGTGTTAGCTTGAGCCCACAGAGGTAGCTTAGAAAAAAATACAGAACCCCCAGCTAAAGCTGAGTAGTTTAATAGATTTCTCCTAGTAAGCATATATTGTTAGAATAAAACAAATAACAATGATTTTATATGAATAAACCGCCTTTAAAATTAAGAAATGAAGTAGAGAATTCATTTGAAGAGGGGATGAGTTACTGGCAAAACTATACCCAAGGATCAAAGCATAAAAAATTAAGCAATAGGATTATGATTCTAGGAGGCCTATTATTAGGTTGGTCGATGTATAACGATAGCGAGTCTTTGGTTTTAGCTGTTCTCGGACTATCCGTAATATTGATAGCCATGTATTTTTATGTAGTTGCAGCCAATAAGGCAAAATTTGCTTTTAAACTGTATATGCTACGGCATGACTGGCTTAACTATAAAGCTAACCTGATTTTAGACCCAAATACTCGAACATTAAAAGAAAGGGACCAAGTTAACGTTTTTGACGTTGCTGATGACAGTAATTGGCAGTAAAATCAGAATACAACTAGAGAGATTTAATATGAATGCTAAGCTTATCTTGATTATCTTTTTTGCCGTGCCTTCATTAGTTTGCGCCCAATTTGCTGGTGACTATGCACCTAGTTACTACCAGCTACTTAACCAAGGCAGCGTGGTTGGCTGTAGCTATCTAGAGTCAAGAGGTGGACGATATTATTCACAAGGCAAACAAGAAAGCTACACTGGTGATTGTATCGAGAGAATAATTTTTGGTAGTCAGCATTTAGTCTTATTAAGAGTGGGCATCGAAAATGGAATGAGGAACGGCGGTTTAGAAGAGTGGCATCCATCTGGCAGTCAAAAAACATTAGGATCTTATGAAAACGGTCAATTACAAGGCGTTTATGAGGAGTGGCACCCTAATGGTACGATAGCTACTAGATACAATTTTGTAGATGATCAGCTTGTTGGTTCTGCAGAAACTTGGACTGAAAATGGTACGCCGCTCACCAAGGGCGAATATAAAGACGGTAACCTTGACGGGTACTTCGAGGAATGGGATGCAAATGGTGTTGAAAGCACCAGGGGATGCTATGTTGCTGGTGGCTTACAGCCAATCTCAGCATGTGCAATGCAAGGAGTTTATAACTAAAAACAATTATTTATAATTGTAATATAAATTATAAAATGAATTAATTATGGGGGAAAAATGAACGTAAATAATTATTTGGATAATATTGCTCAGCCAATTCAAGGGGTTGCTAAATGGCTACTTAGACTGCCTTTAGGTGTGGTTTTTATAACCCATGGATACGCCAAGCTAGGATACGTGACAGCCTTGATTCAAAATCAACCGGTAGAAGGTTTTGCTAATATGCTTGCTCAGACAGGAATTCCGCTTCCTGGTCTTACTGCTGCGTTAGTATGTCTTGGTGAAATAGGATCGGGTATAGGTATTATTTTAGGTAGCCTATTGGGTGCTAAGCTAGGACACCTTGTCACAAGACTGTCTGGCGGTGCGATTCTGGTTATTATGATTGGTGCCTTTTCTATTGCGCATTCAGATTGGCTCTGGACCATGGAGGCAATTGATTCACAACAAGGTTTGTTGATTGCGCTCGGTGCTTATTTTGCTATTAAAGGTAATAATTAATTAAAAAAGTACCCGGGGAAAAATATTGCCCGGGTCTATTTTATGTCTCTTCAGATTCATGTTATTAACCTTCCTTCAGCCTCTACTAGAAGGGAGCAATGTCGTGAGCAGCTAGACACGACTCGGCTTCCATTTTATTTTTTTAATGGCATCGATAATAAAGATCCATTAAAGCATTTTGACGATATTGACTTTCTTATGTTTAGGTTAATGACCCGACGCTCTGAAATTAATTTTAATGAAGTAGCATGTTATGCAAGTCATAAAGCCTTATGGATAAAGTGTGTCAAATTAAACCAACCGATATTAATACTCGAGGATGACTTTTTGTTGGGCTCTCAATTTTTAACTATTCATGATGCATTGTCAGATTACATTGATCGTTATAATTTTATTCGCTTGGAATCTTTAGATAAAACAAAATCCTCAATACCATTTACAAAAGGTAAGAGACTCATTGATAAAAATAATGAGGGTATTTCTTTATATCATCTCAAATCTGTCCCTCTATGTATGCTGGCGTATGCCATATCCCCAAGAGCTGCCGAAAAGCTTCTATCGGCAAGTAAAATATATAAGATGCCAGTAGATAAATTTCTTCAGCAATATCAACTTCACAAGCAGCCAATCTTTGGTATAACGCCAACTACTGTTAAGGTTTCAGACCAAGCAGAGCTATCTACGATTGGTAACCGTAAGAAAAAGTCATTTAATCTGCTTTTACTACTACACCGAATGACCATCAAAACCTTGATGGATATTAGTAAAATATTGTTTAATTGGAGGCTAAAATTATGATCATAAAAAAATTATTTACTTTTATTTTGTTGGTCTTTATCTTTGTAGGCTTATACGCCCAGGATAGAGGTGAAGGTCCTTGGTGGCCATCAGTGCATGGCGCTGCCGATGAAGCTGGAGCAACAAATTACGTCACTGATTCAATAATTATGGGGGCATTAACCATACCGAAAAGTGGAAGGGTTTATGAGTTAGGCCACCCTTATGAACGCACAATGCCGGCTTATCTTGATAGGCCATATCGTTTAAACATTGTAAAAAGACCAAGACCAGGGGGCGTCTCTATGACTGAATATTTCACTGGCTATATTGGACAGATGGGCACGCAATTTGATGGATTAGGACATCAAGGTCAACTACTTGAAGATCATAACGGTGAAAGTCAGTATGTCTTTTATAATGGATTTACTGAGGAAGATTTAATTGGTAATGATCTTGGTGCTGATGGTCTTCAGCATTTAGGTGTTGAAAATATGAAGCCTATTATTACCCGAGGTGTCCTAATTGATGTTGCTGGGTATAAGCAAGTTGAAACTTTGCCTGCTGCTTATGTTGTGACGCTTGAGGATGTTTTGGGTGCGCTTACTTGGCAAGGCATGCCAGAGGATTCTATTGGTGAAGGAGATGCAATCTTATTTAATTATGGATGGTCTGTTCATTGGGGTAATCCAGCAAAATATAATGACGGATATGTCGGTAGGGGTGAGAATGAAGGGTCGCCAGGTATATATACAGACGTTGCTAGGTGGTTGGTATCTAAAAACATATCAATTGTTGGTGCAGATAGTTGCTGTGTCGAGGTAAGGCCAAGTCCGGGAAGCGATAATATTCATCACATACTTTTCTTTGAGCAAGGCATGCCAATGCTAGAAAATCTTGAATTAAGAGAGTTAGCAGAAGATCAAACCTATGAATTCTTACTCATTGCACTTAATGAGAGGATTGTAGGCGCGACCGGTTCAATTATTAGACCCATAGCGATACGATAGGAGTTTATGGTAATCTAATCACAGTTTTATAAGGAGAAATTTATGGCAACTTATCAATGTTCAAAATGTGGGATGGCAGTTAATGCCAGTTGTGCTAACTGTGATGAACCGCTTCTTAATGATGTATTAACAAAAGACGACGGATCAACTGTTCAGGTATCAAAATGCCCTAAGTGTGAAGGTAAAATTAAATCACCTTTATGTTGCGGTGCAGATATGAGCTGCTCAGTTTAGAGATCAGACTGAAGAGATATGTAACGATCAACTTCTGCCTCAATATTGATGGCAAGGTCATTCCATGCATCTGAAAGCTCTTCGAAGCTGAGTTTAAATCGTTTGCATATATTAATAATAATAGAATGCTTCGTGTCGAAATAATTCACCTTACTATCAATCATTTGCTTGGCTAACTCAATCACTGCGAGCATAATTTTTGTGTGTTGGTCGTCACTTAAATGTCGGCCAACACGATACCAAGTATCGCCATTTAAGTAGCGTTGATATAAGCGACGAGCAGGGTTAAGCGAGTTAAATTCTTGGTAGTTACGGAAAGCCTCAATACGGTTAATATTGCCGTACTCACAAGCCAAGATTACTCCTCTTAATATTTCAATCGATCGAGGGTTGTTAAGAGGGTGGTCTTTGCTGAGCTTATTCTGGATAGACTCCAAGTCGCCTCATCACCCAAGGTTGAACAATTTCTCTCTGAATTCTTCCGCCACTCCAGTCTTCTGAACGGCCCATATGCCCACCAACAGGGTTGACCCAAGCTTCTTTTGGATCACCACTTCTCATCATAAGATATAAGTCCTCAATCGGTTGTTGAGTGTCTTGATGGCCGTTAACTAAAAACATTGGCGCAGAAGGTTGATTGATAAGACCCCTATCAATTAGTGATAAACGAGGGCCATACGATAGAAAGTCTTCCATATTGTCTACGTCATACACAACAGAACGAGCAGGAAATAAATCAAAGAGATATTCTTGGCTATTAATAGCAACCTGTTGCCATTCTGGTTGATAGTAATGATGAATGCCTACACCGTGAACAGCCGATCCAAGAATTCTCTCACGCTCAGTATAAGCTAGCACGGCAGCCCAGTAACCACTCCAACTCCTTCCTTGAACCACAATGCGAGAGCTATCAATATCATCACGTGTTTCAAGATAGTCTATAGCGGCAGATAGCATGCGCTCCGAACCAATATCAATTAAAAGAGGGGCTTGGCCAGTACCAGGCATGTCTATAGCAAAGGCAGCAACACCATTATTTATATAATTTTGAGATCCATTCATCACACCTTCTTTTCTAGAGTCAAGGCCATTCATACCAAAAACTATCGGAGGTAAGTTTTCGGTATCTGGTACTCGAATATAGGCAATAATCTCGGACCCTTCAAAAGGGATTCTTATTGTTTCCACTATTGGATTAAGTAAACTTCCATAGCGTCGAAAAGCATCTAAACCTCTTTCATACGAGTAACGTTTTCCCGGTGAATGCTTTTCTGTTGGCCACCGACCAACATCAAAGTAACGCCACGCATAATAAAAGTTTTCACGAGCCGCTTCAGGATTTGTCGCCTCTGATGCTTCGGCCTTAGTGTAATACTCTTCGCCAAGCTCTATCCAGACTGCTGCCCAATCGTCACGACCAAGTGTTTGTAGATTACTCATTGCTCTTTCAGCATCGGCATATATAACATCCCCAATAGGCCCCTCACCACGTTCGGCTCGCCTTAATGTTTCCACTTTTAGCTCATCGAGTGTTCTTGGTCCCCAGTCCTGTGAAAAAACTGAAACTGATGAACTTAAAAGAAGTAATAAAAAAATATGCTTCATAATCTTTCCTTATTGATTAATTAAGTAATCCCAATGTGAGCTAGCAGCATTAAGTATTTCATCCATATCATGGTCGAGTAAATATCCGTTACTAACCAAGTCTAATGTTTCTTGTAATACAAGCCCCATGTATTCTGCCTTGCTTTGATAACGAGCCTCTATAGAGGGTCTTGGGTCACCATTTTGCGCGCGATCATCCTCTGTCAATGGAAAGGGTATAAATGAGCCGGACATATGAGAAATGACATTAGTAGGACCGAATCGATTGTTATAGAGATTCCAGCCATTATAGGTAGCCAATGGAACCTTAAGTTCTGGCATTTGTAATCCAGCTAGCTCATTACCATCTTCATTTACTTGAGGCACTCGAACGCCAAAAGGTTCGCCCACGATGGGTGGCTCTATATCAATAATTCCTTCAGTTTTAAATCTTGGTCCATAATCAACTCGGTAAGCTAAGTGAGGGATAATAGGAAGGTTGACACCAGGAATATCGATAAAATTAACTTCAGTATGGGGCACAAGAGTCCCATCAGCGATCTTTGGAACCACACTTTCAGGCGCGGGAATGTCATGAGCAACCCAATTTTGCATGGCCACTAACAATGATCTCATCATCCACGAAAAATCATTTGGGTTATTGGGTAGCTGACCATTGGATTGTTGTGGTGGGAAGCTAACAGGTAAATGTTGAGCGCCAGCGAAATGATACACCCTTGCACTATCTATTGTATCAACATCTCGTTCGCCATCAGGATCTGTATGAAGTAGCGAGACGGCACGACCCCAGTACTCGTAAGAAGAGTAAGAGTTATATAGTTTAGGCATGAGGTGTTCTGGAACGTTCATCAATAATCCATCTGTCTCGCCTGTTAATGGATCAGTTTGAGCCACATCGCTAAAGGGAAAAATATCAGTAGGGTAGTAAAAGTTTAAGTAGGGATGAGCGTCTCGGCTAGCTTGCCCAAATCTAATATTAAAGCTTCCTCGTGCGGCACCAGCAATATGGGACATGATACCGTCAAACACTTTGCGTCCTTCCTCATCCTGGTTAAACCCGTCATAGAGAAAGGTTCTAAGTGTTCTGCCAGGCTGCGAAAGACCAAAACCAATGGCATGTTGTAAGTCATCAGAACCCACATTTAAATCTTCAAAGCCATCATATTTAAGTGAACTAACTGCATCACGAATGGCAGCAAGACCAAGACCTATAATTTGTGGATCTTGAGCAACATAAACAACCTCATAAATTTTATAGGGTTCAAAGCCCGTTGAGAGGTATATACGGTTGTGGTCAGCTATAACTAGCCCATTTTCAATACGAGCAAAATCCCATTGGCTCCTAGGGATAACTCTGCGCTCTCCCTCTCTCGTGTCACGAACTGTTAACACGTTTAATTCAGAGTCGGGATCAGAAACAGGGTAAGGTACATGATTTCTGTCAGCTAACGTTCGATCAAAAACATCAGCAGGTGAATCGGGATTTTCATAATTAGGTCCAATGGTAAAGTCACTTCTTACAAGCCCTGTGATCGGCTGATCTATATTAGTTGCCTGAGGAACAAAGCTTCGGCTCCCGCCAATTCTTGTAACAGGCGTATCAAATTGCCAGCCTACCCATAAGAGGGAAAAACCTTGATTCATTAGAAACCCGTCACCATAATTTTCAGCAGTTTCAGGGATGGGGGCATCCCATCTCTGACCAGGGGCGTTACCATGATTAAAAAAAGTTAGAAGTCTTCTGCTACCGCGGTTTGAGGTACCAAATAGTAGCGTACGATTACCCTTTTTAGCATCAATAGGCTTTATTAGGGTAAAGTTTGCTGAGAACTCAACTTGGTTTAAATTATTTAAGGGGGCAAGCTCAATATCAGTAACAGCATCATTAATTTCATTGCTCGGGTCTACGGAGAAATATAGGGTACCAATAAATTGCTCATAAGGGCCAACTAGGCCAAAAGGCTTTCCATCGAGAACTTTTGAGTAGTGCTCAATTTCTACTCGATTAAGAGAGGCCTGCAAGCCTGCAATTAGAATTAGATTTAAAGTAAAAGCCCGTAATAAATAACTAGCCATCGAAACCCCCGAGTAATATAAGTAAGATAATGACTTTGCCATAGGAATTATAATCTGTCGAATATTAATGCATAAATAAGCTCGTAACCTTTTTTTAAGTTTAATAATTAACATTATAATAGATATATAAACTAATGAAAAATAACAATATAGTAATATTATTTATTTATGTCTTAGGTGTTCTAGGTGTTGTACCTTGGTATTGGCCAGAGGGAGAGTCTCGTCTAATAATGGGTATTCCCCTTTGGGTGCTCGTCAGCCTTTTGTTTGCTTTATTTTTATCAGCCATCACAAGCTTATTGCTTCTTAAGGCAGCAAATACAGCTAACAAGAATGACTAGTGTCCTTCCATTTGGTCTTTGGTCTTGGGTATTTATCGCTATTTATTTGCTGTCTTTGATTGGGATTGGTTTTTTAGCCCGGGCCGCTAAACAAGATAATAGCCTTGATGATTACTACCTTGCAGGAAGACGTTTTGGCCCGTTTGTGCTTATTTTAACTTTATATGCCACCCAATATAGCGGTAATAGCATCTTTGGTGTAGCTGGCAATGCCTATCGCATTGGCTACGATTGGCTTATAGCTGTTCACTATATGCTGGCAATTGTTATTTGTTACTTGCTGTTTGCGGGAAAACTTTATGACATTGCTAGTAAGTTTAAATTTCTAACCCCTAGCGATTTCCTAAGACATCGATATCAGTCCCGCTATCTTTGTTTAGCTGCCTCAATCATTATGATTATTTGTCTTTCAAATTATTTCTTAGCTCAGCTTATGACCATGGGAAGAGCTTTTCAGGGGCTCAGCGGTGCTTACGGTGATCTCGCCTATAACTATGGCGTTGTTATCTTAGCTTTTATTATGGTTATTTATGGAACTATTGGTGGGATTAGAGCCATCGCTTGGACGGATATAATTCAAGGTACTGTGCTCTTAATAGGGTTAATGTTTCTTATGATTATAATTAACAAGGAGTTAGGAAGTTTAAAAGTAGCCACAGAGTTAATTCAAGCACAATCTGGAAACTTGATGATTGAGCGTCCCAGTGGAGATATGTTAAGGCAGTGGTTTAGCTATCTTATTGTAATTGGTCTTGGCGGTGCCCTATACCCTCAGGCAATTCAAAGAATCTATTCTGCCGATAGCAAGGCAAGTCTTTACAAAGGCTTATCAGTGATGAGTTTTTTGCCTTATTCCACAGCTTTAATCGCCTTGATTGCTGGCATATATGCCCTTGCCTATGTGCCTGGGTTATCAGGCTCAAATGCTGATCAAGCATTGGGAAGCTTGCTAAGAATTATTCAGGAGACATCGATCGTTGGTAGCATGTTGGTGGTCCTTATTTTCGCAGCTTTTTTAGCGGCTTTAATGTCAACCGCTGATTCTGCCATGCTATCGATTTCTAGTATGTTTACTAAGGACATCTATAAAATTCATTTTTATAATGATATTGGTGACCAGAAATTAACGCTTATAGGTAAGTATGCTTCTTGGTTGTTAGTATTTTTATTGGTAGTGATTGCGATTTTATTAAAAGATCATGCTTCTTTGGTATCTTTATTAGACCGAAAGTTTGATTTGTTAGTGCAACTTTCACCGGCTTTTATCGTTGGCTTGTACTTGCCAAGGCTCGAGGGTAAGTATGTTCTTCTAGGCTTACTCTTTGGTGTGCTAATGGCTTTGCTTTTAGCCTTTATGCCATTGCCGTTTGTCGAAGGTGGTAAGATTTATGGCTTTCATCCTGGCGTGGTAGCGCTACCGTTTAATCTTTTGATTGCTATAGTAGGGTCATATTTATTACCTAAAAACCATTTCTAGGTGACTGTTATTTTTTAATATTTTTAGCTTATAATAGAAAATTAACTAAAAGAAACACTGTGTGTAACTTTACCGTTATACGAATTATTAAAGAGTTGTATTGGAGAAATTATGATTACAAGAAGAGACTATCTCAAAGCTACTACTGCCATTAGCCTTAGTATGGTCCTAGGTGTTGATCGCCTTCGCGCGCAATCCTCGAGCGATATGATTATGAGGCCTATCCCTAAAACCGGTGAACTCCTACCAGCTATTGGTCTAGGAAGCTCAGCTAATTTTAGTGCTATGGCTAGAAATGAAGATTTTGAGGCTGTTAGAAATGTCATGAATGCTTTTTACACTGGTGGCGGAAAGATTTTTGATACTGCTCCAAGTTACGGTGCATCAGAAGAGGTTTCCGGGGCAATTGCAAATGAGCTTAATATTCATGAAGACCTTTTTTGGGCAACCAAGCTTAATGCTGCACGCCGTGGTTCCAATCAAGCAGACCCGAACGATGCGAGAGAGCAAGTTGAGCAATCGTATGCGAGAATCAATCGCGAGGTGATTGATTTAATCCAAGTTCATAACACATCGGACGCCCCGACTCATTTGCCAATTCTCAGAGAGTATGTTCAAGAGGGCAAATTAAGGTATGTGGGAAATACAACTTGGTACCCCGACCAATATGAAGCCCTTAAGGAGTCGATTATTAATGACGACCTCGATTTTATTGGTATTGATTATGCTGTTGATAATCGAAGCACTGGGGACGATATTTTACCTCTTGCTATGGATCATGGTGTAGCCGTTTTGATATACGCACCCTTTGGCCGCAATAGACTATGGAGTCGTGTGTCAGGCGTCACTTTGCCAGAGTGGGCCTCAGAGATCGGCGCAGAAACCTGGGCGCAGTTCTTTTTGAAGTTTGTCTTGGCTCATCCCGCGGTGACGGCAGCCACACCTTCTACCAGTCGTCCTATTAATATGATTGACAACTTGGGTGCTTGTTTTGGTGATTTACCTGATGCTGCCATGCAGCAGCGTATGATTCAATTTATTGATTCACTGCCTAACGGTTGATTTATTGATTGCTAAAGCGGTTTTTCCAGTTGCGGGCTTAGGTACCCGTTTTCTGCCGGCTACCAAGGCGTCTCCTAAGGAGATGCTTCCGATCGTCGATAAGCCACTCATTCAGTATGTGGTAGATGAAGCTTACGCCTCTGGTATCAGGCAAATGATTTTTGTTACCGGTAGAACCAAGCGAGCCATTGAAGATCATTATGATATAAATCCAGAGCTGGAAGATCAACTCCAGTCAAGATCAAAAAATAAATTATTAAATCTGATTCATGAAATTAAACCCGATGATATGAGTTGTATCTTTATTCGTCAGGATAGGCCTTTAGGCTTAGGCCATGCAGTTTTATGTGCTAAGGATGTGGTTGGCGATCACCCGTTTGCCGTCCTTTTGGCCGATGATCTGATGAGGTCACAAGTACCAGTGACTAAACAACTAGTAGACATGTTTAATGAGCATAATAAAACGGTGATTGCAGTTGAAAATGTTGCCAATGAGCATGTTGATCGATACGGCATCGTTGTCACAGACGAGCATAATAAAATTATTGATATTGTTGAAAAGCCAAAAGTTGATGAGGCAAAGTCTACACTAGCAGTTTCTGGTCGTTATATTTTTACTCCAGATATCTTCACTCATCTTGAATCTGTTCAACCGGGTGCAGTTGGTGAAATTCAGTTGACGGATGCTATTAAAGAACTAGCCATTAGTGACGGTGCCTATGTGTGCAATTTTAGGGGTAAACGATATGATTGTGGCGATAAACTTGGCTATTTAAAGGCTACGGTCATGCTTGCTTTAGAGCATGAAGAGGTAGGTGATACCTTTAAGCAATGGGTAAAAAATATTTTTTAATTTGTTTTTAATTAATTATCGATTTAATAGGATTCAATCTAACTTCTAAGCCTTTAATTTTTTTTATTACATCGTTGTAATACATTCAGAGATAGTGTAAATTTTTGTTATCTATTAATAGGGAGTCCTTATATGAGTATGCTGCCAAGTTCTGGTCCACATTTACATATTTTGTTGGTCCATATTCCTATACTAGGCTTTATAGTTACGACGATATGGTTGTTTCTAGCTATGAGAAAAAACAATGTCTGCCATCAGAAGGGTACCTGGGTTTCGATGTTTATTCTTTTTGCATTAGCGATACCTACATATATCAGTGGCGCAGCAAGTCGTTGGTCGATTCAGTCTAGGGCCGATCTTGATATCGATGTTGGTTTAATTTTTTTACATCAAAACGTCGCCTTAATTACCATTGCGCTAGCAGGTTGGGCGGCTATGCTGTCTTGGTTTGCGTTGTGGATGTATCAACGGCGAGAGACGACTTGCAACCGACTTAATTGGGCAATTTTAATTTTTGGTGCATTAACCTCATGGTTTGCTGTTCAAGCCGGGAGTATCGGTGGTCGCATTAATCATCCTGAGGTTAGAACGGGTATCTATGAGAGTGTAGTTCCTGAAAATATCGCAGTTGCAGGAAATCCTGGTGGAATAGTGGACTGGTCATTTAATTTAATATTAGGTGGTGATCAGTATTGGCGCTGGCCTGCTTTTGAGGCGATTCACTTTTTGGGAATGGCGCTTATTTTCGGCGTAGTGTTAATTATCGCTTTAAGAGTCCTTGGATTAGCTAAGGACCAATTGAGTTTTTCTTCAGTTCACCGTTTACTTCCGGTGGGTATGTTGGGACTCTGCATTAATTTAGATACTGGATTCTTATTCTTTATTGCTGATTCTGGTCGTTATGTTTCTATGCCAGGATTCCCATATAAGATTGGAGCAATTGTGGTAGCAATGATTGTTGGGCTTTATTTTACACTTAATAAAGATTTATGGAATTTGCGCGAAGGGGACGATGCTTCAACTGAAGCAAAGGCAGTTGCAGTTATTTTTATAGTTGCTTGGGCCACGGTCATTTTCTTTGGTAGGCAGTTACCGTATATTTTTGGGGGAGGTTAACTTATGACTACCGTAATACCAACCGTAATATTAATCGTTATTATTTTTGCCATTATAGTGGTTTTAGTCAAAATCATTGATGATCGTTTTAGTTAAGAATAGGGGGAGACCGTTATGAGTTTTTTAGTCTGGCTTGAATCAACAGCATTAGCTGAGTGGGTCCTCTACGGTACTAATGGATGGCCGTATATGTTAACGGCACATGCATTTGGTCTAGCAATAGCTGTTGGTACGGTTTACCTAATGTCTGCTAGGATGCTTGGGCTTTTTAGTCAAATACCCATGACCGCAGTAAAAGAATTACTATCGATAGCTTGGGTAGGGATTATTATAAATATTATTTCGGGTTTTTCGCTCTTTTCTAGTCAAGCAACATATTATGTAACAAATGGGCCTTTTCTAGTTAAGATTTCAGCTATTTTGCTTGGTATTGCAAACCTACATTATGTACAGCGTGTTCTTAAATCTGAAGCGTCGAGTTGGGCATCCGGAGGAATTACTCCAAAAGGAAAGGGCCTCGCTTGGTTATCTATCATACTTTGGAGTGTTGCGGTAATTACGGGCCGTTTAATTGCCTATCTATAACGGACTGCTACATAGCTGTTTTGGTTACATATGAGAGCCTTCCTTTCACGAGCGCTTAAGTGGCTTTTTTTACCACTTTTTCTACTTGCTTTTATTTCCTCCCTTTGGTTTTGGTTTACCCCTGTCGGTTTAACTAATTATGTAAATAAAATTACTTTACAGTTAATGCTTCAGAGTCCTGAGACGCTCACCTCTTTAGGAATCATAGACAATACCTTTTTGGATTTTCATAGTGGTTCGTTAGATGACTACACAGAAGAGGCTGAGGAGGCTAACCGAAGGTTTATTCAGGTGGCCAGAGAAGGTCTTGATAATTATGGACCAGAAGGTCTTGAGGGTCAGGACCTTTTAAGTTGGAAAATCACTGCTTGGTTGCTAGATGATATGCTTGAAGATGCTGAGTTTCCTCATAGTGGTTACCGTATCAATCAGCTATCAGGTGTAACTGTAGATTTACCAAGCTTTATCACTGACGCACATCAAATTACCAATAGGAAAAGCGTTGATCGTTATCTTTCTCGTATTAATGAATTTGGTAGAGTGCTGCATGAAATTAAAATAAGGGTTGAGTCTGATAGTGAGGCTGGCGTAATCCCGCCTACGTTTATTATCGAAAGATCTATCGAGGTGATGCAAAATTTTATTGCTGAGGGCGTGGAAGAGAATCCACTCGTTAATACTTTAGGCGAAAAGTTAGAATCAATAGGTATTGATCAAGATTCATATGAAGTCCTTATGGGTCAGGCAAAAAATTTAGTTGAAGCAAGAGTTATCCCTGGATACCAGGAATTAATAGTTTTTATGGAGTCTATAACTCCAGAGTCTGACAACCGAGCAGGTATAGATCAGATACCACAAGGTGATGCTATTTATCGCCACAACTTAAGATCAATCACAACGACAGATTTTTCACCTAGCGAAATTCATGAGGTTGGTTTGTTGGAAGTTGAAAGAATTGAAGGTGAGATGAATGCAATCTTAGATGAGTTAAATATCACTGGTCGTAATTTTACTGAAAGGTTAAGAGCGGTGATGACTGATCCAGCTTTTATTTTTCCAAATAATCCCACAGGCAAGACTGAGATGTTAAATGAGCTTGAGTCGATCTATCTTTCTATCATGGAGCAGGTGCCAAATTTCTTTATCACTATCCCGCCACAACCTCTTGAGATTCGACCTGTTCCCGAGTATGCGCAAGCTACCGCACCAGGTGGTTATTATAATTCGCCAGCCTTAGACGGCAGTCGCCCCGGTATTTTTTATATTAACCAAAATAATACTGCTGATAATCCACGTTGGACATTGCCCACATTGTTAGTGCATGAGGGTGCGCCAGGTCACCACTTTCAGATTTCTAGTGCGCAGTTAATTACAGGGGTCCCATTATTAAGACAGCTTTCGTCATTTAGTGCTTACGTCGAAGGTTGGGCGCTCTATGCCGAATACCTAGTCATGAATGACATGGGGCTATACGATGATGATCCTCTTGGTAATCTTGGTCGGCTTCAAGCTGAAATGTTTAGGGCAGTTAGGTTGGTAGTCGATACAGGTTTGCATGCTTTTTCATGGACGCGCGAATCTGCGATTGATTATATGGTTGATAAAACAGGTATGACAGCAGATGAAGTGACCCGAGAGATTGAACGCTACGTCGTTTGGCCTGGCCAAGCTACGGCATATAAGACTGGGCAACTAGCTTTGTTAAATTTGAGGCGCAGAGCAGAGGACGCGCTGGGGAATCAATTTGATTTACGTGAATTTCACGAGCTTATTTTAATGAATGGTGCCATGCCATTAGCCTTGTTAAGCCAACAAGTTGATAGCTGGATAGCTTCAAAATTATAGGGGGGGCTTTTGATAAGGTATTTTTCTTTGCTTTTGCTTGGAGCATCCCTTATTGGTTTAGCTCCAATATTTGTTCGTTTTAGCGACATGTCACCCTCATGGGTGGTCGTATATCGAATGTTTTTGTCTCTTCCCCTTATTGCGCTTCTAAATTTTTATCTAAATGGGCGATCTGCATTTACCTTTAGATCAAAAAAGAATTTTTATCTTTGTGTGTTAGCAGGCATAGCTTTTGGTATGGACTTAGTGACATGGCATTGGGGTATTGTTTATACCTCAGTTGCAAACGCAACCGTGATAGTTAATACGGCGCCTATTATTGTTCTAATCTTTGCTTGGCTTATTTTTAAAGAGTCTTTGAGCCGAAAAAATATTTTTTATTTTGTGCTTACTTATATCGGTGTAGCTGGACTTATATATTTTTCATCGCAGGAAGCGGTTAATCCAAATTATGGTGATGCGTTGTCACTATTTTCAGCATTTTGTTATGCCGTTTATCTTTTGGTGCTTACGCGATTAGGTAATGAAGATGCTGTAACTGTTATATTCTTTACAAGTTTCTTTTGTGGTCTGCTGGGTCTTTTAGTCGCTATAAATGAGTCATCTGTCTGGTTACCCAGCCTTCAAGATTTTTATGAGTTGATTGCCCTTGCTGTTTTATGTCAGTTTGGCGGTCAATTTTTATTAACTTATACTTTACCTAGACTCTCCGCATCAAAAGGTGCAATTGGTTTGTCTATGCAACCGATTACAGCAACAATATTCGCGGCCTGGTTGTTTGGAGAGTACCTAACATTAGTGCAGTTATTTTTTGTCATACTTGCTTTATTAGGAATCTACCTCGCTCGAAGCGCAATGACTGAAAATTTATAGACGCAGGCACCAATATGAAGTTACTTGTTTGAACTGTTATAATCGCCATTTAATTATCAAGGTTTAATTTCTAGTGCTTACAAGTAAATATAAATCTATTTTTATTTTCCTTGCCCTTTTTATTGCAGCTAACGCTCATGCTGAGTGGCCTGAAAGACCCATTACTTTAGTAGTTATGTATGCTCCCGGAGGAGGCACTGATACCATTCTTAGGACGTTGGCCAATGAAATGTCTGCTGTCACTGGCTGGCGAATCAATGTGGTGAATCGAGCAGGAGCTGCAGGTGCTTTAGCGACACAGTATGTCCTTAATAGAAATAATGATGGCTATACATTATTAGGTGCATCAAATTTTAACAAGTATGCACGTGTCAGCGGAGGTGGGAATTCAAAGCCTTGGGAGGATTGGTATTTTATGCAAGCGGCTTCTAATATTGGCAGCTGGGCAGTGTTACCAAACTCCCCCTTTAAAAATATTGAGGACGTTATTCGTGCAGCTCAAGAACGGCCAGGAGAAATTACAATTTCTACCTCGGGTGCGGGTGGACAATGGCATGAATTTGCTGCATCCGTCGCAAAATTCCTGGGCATTGAATTAAGGTATGTGCCTTATGGTAGTGGGAGGCAAGCGACCTTGGCTGGGCTTAACGGTGAAGTTGATATTGCCGGTGGTGGCATTCATGAGCATATTCAATTCTTTGATGTTGGGCAATTAGTCCCTTTGATGCAAACTAGCCAAGATGATGTTATTAGTTCTCGAGGTGTAGTGCTACCTTCAATATTTAACCTTACATCAATGAGAGAAGATGAGATCCCGCCTAATGGGAGCTACAATTTAGGCGTTAGGAGAGATACCCCTATCGAGGTTATTAAAAAAATTGAGGATGCTTTTTTGTTGGCCATCAGCACTGAGAATTTTAAAGAGATACTGCGGACAAGAAACTTTATTGAGGATTCTTTGGTCGGTATGGCAGCTGATAGACGCGCGGCGCAGCTTGAAGTAATTTCTGCTACCACTTTTGTTGAGTTGGGCATACCTGAAGCAAGAACGCCTGAAGAGCTAGGACTTCCATCGCCAGAGGATTTTATTGATTGGTGGCCACCTGCTACCTATACACCTCTGCAAAATTAAACTTATTAATTTATGAATGACTTAAATAGTAAAAAAAGTGATTTAATTAGCTCATTTATATTAATTTTAATAGCCATTCTAGTCATGGCGTATTCGCTTACTTTAGATGTTCCTGGGAATATTTCTACAGCCCCAGGTTTACTTCCGTTTATTACCTCATTCATACTTTTTTTCTTAGCTTCACTGCTATTTTTTAAGTCGTTCCAATCAAGAGCTTCAATCCATCTTAAAAATGATTTTGCCCAACTTTTAAATTATGAGAGCACACCTAGAACGCTGTTGCTTTTTATTATTGTTATTAGTTATGTCCTTTGTGTAGGCAGAGTAAATTTCGAATTATCTTTTGAGTTCTTTTCTTTACCACTTCTTTTTTCAAGTTATGAATTTTTTTCTATTTTATTTGTAACGCTAATTGCTAAGATATTTTGGGGGGCATCCCTTATTAGATGTTTAGTGGTCGTTTTCTTAACTGTTGAAAGTCTTGCTTTAATCTTTAGGTATGGTTTTGGCATTCTGATGCCAGAGTCTTTTTAGTTAGTCGTGGATATTTTTATACAAATACAGGAACAGCTTTTTTACATCATTCAGAATCCACACCTTTGGTTTTATTGCTTGTCAGGTGTCACGTTAGGTATTCTTTGGGGCGCGATGCCTGGCCTTTCAACTACTATGGCCATGACATTGTTATTGGGACTTATCACAGGGATGTCTCAATCAGCCGCTATTATTTTTATGCTAGGTGTATACACCGGCAGCGTATTTGGGGGAGCCATATCTGCCGTACTGATTAATATACCTGGTACACCAGATGCTGTACCTACAATGATTGAAGGCTATGCGTTAACAAAAAAAGGTGAGGGAGGTTTAGCTCTGGGGACGGCGATATCAGCATCCTTTATTGGTAACTGGATTGGCATCATTGTATTGATGTTGCTGATACCTAGTGTATTGTTCTTTGCGCTTCAGTTTAGATCTTGGGAGATGTTCCTCCTAGCGGTATGGGGAATTGCTATCTGTGGGTCGATGTCATCAGAGGGAGATCCAATCAAAGGGTGGTTGTCAGGCTGTATTGGTTTAATTGTCTCATTTGTTGGTTTAGATGCAATTTATGGTGTCCCAAGGATGAGCTTCGGGTCATATAATCTGGAAGATGGAATCAACTTTATTCCAGTGTTGATTGGTTTGTTTGGCTTGGCTGAGGTTTTACGTGTTTTACCCGAAAAGGATGAATTCCAAAAGCCTGAGAATATAGGGAGAATCCTGCCTTCATTTAGTACCCTTAAAAAATATATCAAACCAAGCATTCGTTCAGGCCTCATAGGAACTATTGTGGGAGCCATTCCAGGTGCCGGAGCCAACATTGCTTCCTTTTTTTCCTATGATATTGGAAGGCGTCGGGCGAAACCAGAAGAAAGAGAGAAATGGGGTAAGGGGAGCTATGAGGCGATTGTTTGTGCAGAAGTTGCTAATAATGCCAATGTGGGTGGCTCGATGTTACCAACCTTAGCATTAGGTATTCCTGGTAGTGCCGCTGCGGCTGCTATTTTAGCGGCACTTGAGCTAAAGAACGTGGTCGTTGGTCCTCTAATTCAAACAGAAAACCCCGGGCTAATTTTTTATATCTATATAGGCCTTATTATTGCTAACTTCTTTATGTATGGCATGGCAATTGTGTTAATAAAGCCTTGCGTTAAATTATTTGGCTTGCCGAAATCAGTCTTGATGCCACTAGTTATTCCAATGTGTATTTTGGGTGCCTTTGCGGTTAATTTAAATTATTTCGATGTTTATGTGATGTTAATTTCTGGTATCGCTGGTTACACCCTGCATAAGCTTAATTTCCCATTAGCACCGATTGTTTTAGCAATCATATTAGGCCCTATGATCGATGAGAACCTTCGTCGTTCGCTTTTAATATTTGAAGATCAAGGGATATTAAGTGTCTTATGGGATAGAAAACTTGGAACAGTGCTACTTATGATTGTGTTGTATACGTTTTATGACGGTATCTTTAGAAAAAGGAAGGAGATTGTGAATTTATGAATAATGCTAAAATTGAAAAAATTGGTCTTGCAGTGATCGGCTGCGGCACTATGGGAAAGATAAGAGCGGGCATCGCTACACAGTATCCTGGAGTAGAGTGGCTCGGTTTATGCGATCTTAATGAAGAGCTTGGTAGGAATCTAACTGCTGATATTAAAGCTGATTTTTTTACTACAGATATGACAGAGTTACTGGATCGCCCAGAAGTTAATGCAGTTATGATTCTAACCGATGAGAATAATCATACTGCACCTGCACTGTTGGCGATCGAACGTGGTTATAAGGTTTTCATTGAAAAGCCTCTTGCAACAGATGTTCATGAGTCCGCTAAAATAGTTGAGACCATTGAAAAGTTAAAAGTAGATGTATGTGTGGGTTATACCCAGCGATTTAGGAGACGGTTTCTAACGATTAAGGAGCGCATTACCAATAATCAGATTGGAGATGTTCATTCTGTCATCACTAGAGCTTTAATGAACCGAATGGTTCCGATTGCAACGCTATCAAAAACAAAAAAAAGGGATAACCTTACACCTATGGTTGTATCTGGTACGCATAGTCTAGATATGTCCATGTGGTTAATGGAAGGGAAAAAGCCTGTTTCAGTTTATGCCAAATCAACCGATAAAGTGTTATCAAGTTTAGGAACAAAAGATTCTACTTTTGGTATTTTTACAATGGATGACGGCACCATTTTTTCAATGAATATAAGTTGGGCTTTGCCAACAGTTTGGCCAGGATCAGTTTACGGTCTTGAGATAGCCATCGTGGGGACCAAGGGTGTGATTGATGTGGAGGATACCCATAGGGATCTTGTGTTAGCTACAGAGAATCCTTTGCCCGCAGGCTACACAACTAAAAACTTTGAACCACCAATGGAAAGGCATGTTGATTTCTTAACGAGTTATCCACCCGGGGATATTTGGAATAATCAGTTCTGGGGTCCAATGAAAGAGGAGACCGTTTCATGGTTTACAAGAATTATGTATAACATCGATACTCCTCACGCTTCAGCAATGGAGGGTCATCGGAATTTAATATTAACTATGGCCATGGATCATTCCGCAAGGACAGGGAAGGAATTAGCATTACCAGTAAATTTAAATGAGTTTATATAGCAAATGCAGCCAAGATGAAGGATAAAAAATGAGAAGCGTATCGATGTCCTTAATAATAAATTACAACGTCTTAATGGGGTTATCGCTCTTTATGTTGCCATGGGCGGCGGATGGAGTAATGAATTAACACCAGATTTAATCATGTAGTTGATCCAAGCAGGAGTTAGGTGATAACTTAAAAGAAAAAAGGGGGCTATCAATGAAGCAAATACAATCTAGGCAGTACTTATCATTTTTTCCAATGGGTTTGTTACCGTTGTTTTTTCTTTTCACGGCATGCTCTGATTCATCAGTTGATAGCACTTTAAATAGTCCTGATACGATTTTTTATCAGAATGCACGCTTAATTGTTGGAAATGGACAGGTTATTGAACAGGCAAGCTTTTCGGTAGTCAATGGACAATTTTTAATGGTGACCAGCTCAGAGGAGTTACAGGTAGCTGAAACTGCGATGCGTGTTGATCTAAGCGGGATGACGGTGATGCCTGCCATCGTGGATGCACATACTCATTTAAGCATTACGCGTGAGGGTATTCGAACAGATTTAGAGCGTCGCGCTCATCAAGGGGTGACAGCCACGTTAAGCCTTGGCGCCGACGGCCTGACTGCGCCGATAGAGATGCGCGATGAGGTCATTGTTGGTACTGCAACCTATCTTTCAGCCGGGAGGGGTATTACTGCACCTGAGCCTGGTCGAACAGAGGTCCCTCATTGGGTCACTAATGAAGCTGAGGCACGTCTAGCAGTCACAGAGGAGGCAGCCCGTAATGTTGATTTTATTAAGATTTGGGTGGATGATCGAAACGGTCAGTATGAGAAGCTTTCACCAGAGTTATATAGAGCGATTATTGATGAGGCTCATCAGCATGATCTTAAAGTAGCAGCACATATCTTTATGCTCGAAGATGCAAAGGAGCTATTAAGTTCAGGTATTGATATTTTTGCTCATGGTGTTCGCGATCAAGATATTGATGCAGAATTTATTGAACTGGTAAAGGCACATCCCGATGTGGTACTAATTGCTAATCTTCCTAACCGTGGCGTACCCACCAATTTAGATTGGATGCGAAACTTTATGACAGAAGAAATGTGGAATGAGATTCAAGCATCAAATATTGAGCGCCCACAGGCACAAGCGTTTTTTAGCATCCAAGCTAGGAATTTAGTCAGACTCAGTGCCATAGGGATGCCAATTGTCTTGGGTACAGACGGTAATACATTTTGGGCCTCTCATATAGAGATGGAAGATATGGTGGCGGCTGGTATGACTGCTGCAGACGTACTCGTTGCTGCAACGGGTCGAGCAGCTGAACTGTTAGGTTTGGATCAACTAGGAACCATTGAAGCCGGTAAGCGTGCGGACTTTATAGTTTTAGATGCAAATCCACTTGTTGATATCACTCATACACGAAGGATTGTTGACGTCTATTTACGCGGTGATCGCCTTCTTTAGTAAAGCCTGTTAACAAACATATCGGCAAAAGCCTGATAGTTACCGATTGCTACATCATCAATTTTAATTTGGGGCAAGGCAACAGGGTCAGAGAAATGTGCATCGAGTTGTTCTTGTGAGAGGTTTTTACCTAAAGTATAAACTTCATAGGTATGATCTGAGCGTTGGGATAACTCTTGAGCTAAAAATATGGCCTGATCGCTCTCGGGGCAGGATTCCTTAATAAATATTTCTATCTTCATGCTATAAACATTAGCCTATTTTTCGTCATAGGCAAAATTTAGTTACTGCCTATAGTTCGAGAACTTCGATAAAGGGTTAGGCGTAAAGATAGAAATATTTCTTTCGTAAGCCCTCTCTTAGCAATATCAATTGTTTGCCTCTAGCTTCTCCCTTTCTTCGATGATTTTTCTCATTTCATGCTGATCTTTTCTGTCGATAGGGTATTTCAGCATTAGCACGATAACAAAACCATAAGCAATAGCCGGTAGAGCAACAATAAGGTACCTTAAGCGATCTAAAGATTGCTCGGTATTATTCATACCAAGTTCGGGATCAAACCCAAAGAGCGTTAAGAAAGAAAAACCAATTAATATACCTGAACCGGAGGCAAATTTACTTGATAGTTGAAGTAATGAGTAATAAAGTCCCATACGCTCAGAACCACTTTCTATATGATCTTTATCACATACGTCAGCAATCATGGTCCTAGGTAAAAACTCATTGGCTGAGGTGTTAAGCCCCACAATGAGAAAGAAGAAGATACTAAGATAGAGACTCTCTGCCGGTAGCAATAAGAGTAGTACTGGTGTGATAGCACCTGAGAGCATAGCAAGTTGCATGGTGGCATGCTTGTTAAGTTTTTGAGAGATCCATAACCACAAAGGTAAGCCGACTAATCCACCGACTAAGAGTGATGAGAGGATAAGACCTGACCAGTTTTGTAGTCTAAGCGTATAGGAAACAAAAAATAGAAAGAGACCCTGTACAAAATAAGTGGAGAAGGAGATTAGGATATTGGCTGAGAGCAATCTGATAAGGGCAGAATTTGAACGCAGTATTTTAAGACCCTTTATGAAGCTTATTCTTGGCTTATTAGGTGTGACACGCTCGGGCACGCTGAGGACACATATAATCGCTGTAAGGGGGAGTATTATCATGATCGCCCAACCAATAGCGACGGTCTTCTCTTCATGTGAGATAGTGCCAAATTGCTCCATTACGGCAGGCACCATACTGGTAGCTATCGCACCAAGCATAGACATCACCTGGAGCAGGCTCGTGATACGCGATCGTCTATCGTAGTCTCTTGATAACTCAAGCGCCCAAGAGGTATGGCTAATTGTCCAGGCATCCCAGCCTATATAACAAAGGCCTAACGCAAAGAAGAGATAGTAAATAGATACGTCTTCAGGGGGGTTAAATAAGAAAAACACAGCCGTCATAAGTATGGGGACTGAGAGCAGTAGCCAAGGGCGCCTTCTTCCCCAAGGTGTTTTGTAACTATCCATAAAGTTACCCCAAATAGGAGCCGCTATAATATCGATAATCTTGGCAAGAAAAAACACCAGACCCACTGTCGCTGTTGATAAGCCTCGTGACTCAACATAAAGTGCCGGTAGAAAAACAAAGACAGCCGTTACCAGAGTGTTAAGGCCTAATCCAGGCAGAGAAAACCCTAGCATTCGTACTTTGCTTGCATGAACATCAGACATTTGTATAGAATAAGGTCTTTAGAGATATAAGCAAATTTAATTTGATATAGGGTTTACGCCCTGTTTTGCTTATTAAATCAAGCATTAAGGAGAAGCTAGATGCCAGTGTTGTTTAATTTTGATCAAGCCGAAAAAGTAGAAGTAAGTGAGGGCGTTTCATCGCGTTCCTTAATTAATCCTGAGCGGGTAGGTAGTGATTGCATCTTATTAGATCGGTGGGAGTTAGAGGCTAATTCTGTGGCTAACATTACTATTGAAGACCATGATCTGGCATGGTTCCAGCTTTTAGAGGGCTCTGCTGAGCTAGTGGGTGATAACGGTAAGGAAAAGCTAACCACTAATCATGTGGTTTTTTTACCTCCAAGCTTTAAAGCAGATCTTAGGACTGATGAAGGGACTGCGGTGTTATTTGGGACAGTGCCTAAAGCAGATCGCTATGACGATTCCTTTGACCCTAGTAAGTTAAGTTATAGGTGTGTCAATTGGCGAGAGGAGCCCGCGCTTAATTCTGAGCATGATGATCGTAAGCGTATTTACTTAGTAACGCCTACACTTTTTGGAACGAAGGCCATTAAAGGGGAGATGATTATTTACGCCCCAGGAACGAAGGCCTCAAATCACCATCATGAGGGTGCAGAGCATTTTCAATACATTATCAGTGGAACGGCTACTGCCTTGCTTAGTGAAAAACCCCATAAGATAAGGGCAGGCGATACGCTTTATAATTATGAATTTGAGCGCCATAACTTTGTTAATGATGACCAGGAAGAGTTAGTCTTTGTTGAATACTTTGTGCCGGCAGAGTGTCGAACCATTTGGGCGGATGATGATCCGGTTTGTGCTTGGGTACCTTCAGGTCAAAATATAGACGGTGGTAAGCCTTCTAGAGACATAATAGCTCACAGCTCGGCGGAGACTGTGAACCCAGATGGGGTTTAAGTTGGTTTAAGCTTGTTTGAACCTAATTGCTTCCTGAGTAGTAAGTCTATAATCCTACTTTTACTTGACACTAAATCACCTCTAGCACTATTGTCTTAATGTAGTGCATTTATTGTTACCTGTATTAGTAAGGACGATAGCAGAGTTACTTCTTGCATTTTTAAGGACTCATTATTGGAGGCATTCATGAGGCGTTATACTGAATTCACATTATTATGCTTGGGTGTTATCACTACCGGTTGGCTACATGCGCAACAAGCTGTACCACAACGGGCTGCCGCTTACGCCGATGCACCCAATATCCCGTTTGAGACGGTACCTAATTTTCTGACGTTGCCCGAGGGGCTCTATCTGGGTGAGGGCATCGGTGTTGCCCGTAACTCAAAGAATCACGTGTTCGTCTATACCCGCAGCGGTGAATCCTCACGTCTGTTTGAATTTAATGAAAACGGTGACTTCATCCGCGAGATTGGTCGTTACCTTTACGGCTTCTCGCAAGCGCATGCCGTTCGAGTCGACTCCGAGGATAATATCTGGGTTGTCGATGAAGGGACAGATATGGTTATTAAATTTAATCCAGAGGGAAGAGTCGTGATGCTTCTTGGGCGTCGTCCTGAGGCGGTACAAGGTCTTTATGAGACACCGCGGCGAAGCGATTCTTGGCCACCACCGGCGGTGCCTTATCGCTTTGGTCGCCCGACAGATGTGGCTTGGGATAGCGAAGGTAATATCTTTGTCGCAGACGGGTATTTCAACTCGCGTGTGGTCAAGTACGACAAGAACGGACGCTTTATAAAAGACATCGGTGAAGAACGTGGCACACAGCCAGATCAATTTAATACACCGCACTCCATTCAAGTTGATGCACAAGGTAACGTCTACGTAGCGGACCGTAATAATTCGCGTATTCAGGTCTATAACAATGATCTGGAGCGGATTGCGATCTATGACAACATAGGCAGACCTTGGGCTCTTTGTATTACAGGCGGCGAGCACCCCTACCTTTACACCTCTAACTCTAATCCGGATAACAATAACAGTGCGTTAACGGCAGTGACCGGTGAGATCTATAAGATGGAACTCGATGGGACGGTGATTGGTAAGTTTGGTGAGCCTGGAAAGCAATGGGGTAAATTTGGTACCGTCCACGCCATTGACTGTCGCGATGAGAACGAGTTACTGGTTGCTGAGATCACAACTTGGCGTGTACAAAAGCTCATTCTTAACCCGGAGGGCACACCATGAGTCGTATGCCAGGTGCAATGCCAATAGGGCTAGAGAATCTTTCGGAGGTTTTAATGAAGCGATCATTTCAATGCTTACTAGTGGTTATAAGTATTCTTTGCATGGGCTCATCTTGGGCACAGCAGGTTGTTCCTGATATTGAATTTGATGCGGTGGATCCGTTGAGCTTTCCAGATGATGTTTATTTGGGTGAGGCTGTGGGCGTGGCAACAAACTCCGACGGGCATATTTTTGTCTACACGCGCTCACGCGGGGTCAATGCATCCTTGGGTACTAATCGTGTATTTTTACGCTCGGCTGCTCAGCTATTTGAGTTTGATGAAAATGGCGACTACCGCCGTGAAATCGGGCAGGGTCTTTATGGTTTTGTTTTCGCACACACCGTTCGAGTCGACTCCGAGGATAACATCTGGGTTGTAGACGAGGGATCTAATATGGTGATCAAGTTCAACCCACAAGGCCAAGTGTTGATGACCTTAGGACGAAAGCCTGAGGCCATTAGAGTTCCGACACCGCATGCGGATTACCAGCCAGGCAGTGGCGTCGGTGTTTTAGGCGATAACTTTAACCGACCAACGGATGTGGCTTGGGACGCTGAGGGTAATATCTTTGTGGCCGATGGCTATGCTAATTCACGTGTCGCTAAATTTGATAAGTATGGCAAGTTCATTAAGTCATGGGGTTCCCGTGGCACAGAGGCAGGCCAGTTTAATACCCTGCATTCGATCGCAACCGATGTGGATGGAAACGTCTATGTGGGCGACCGCGGTAATCGTCGTATTCAAGTGTTTGATAATGAAGGTAACTTCAAGACTCAGTTCACCCATATAGGCGCGCCATGGGCAATATGTATTACGCCAGGCCCCCATCAATATCTCTATAGCTCAAACTCCAATGGCACAGCGTCAATGGACAATGGCGAAATATACAAGATGGAGCTTGATGGAACGGTATTGGGTAAATTTGGTACGGCGGGTAAGTTAATTGGTGAGTTTGGCTCGGTCCACGAGATAGACTGTCGTAACGAGAATGAGCTCTATGTTGGAGAAATTACCAACTGGCGTGTGCAAAAGCTGACACTCAGACCATAAAATACTGGCGTTTTAATGCATAAACAATTATAGGAGAATAATAACTATGAAAAATTGTCCCTACTGTGCAGAAGAAATACAAGATGAGGCAATTAAGTGTCGCCACTGTAATGAACCTATAGTTCAAACAGAACAACAAACTATTACAAATTTTGCACCAGACCGTAAAGGAGCGAACGCATATGTCCCTCAACTGCCTTTGAGTTTTCACGAAGCCATTGGAACGTGTTTTCGAAAATATTTTGATTTTACTGGAAGAGCAAGAGGATCAGAATATTGGTATTTTATTCTCTTTACAGTCTTTCTAAGTATTACTGCGACAATTTTTGATACAAGTCTTTTGGGTTATGGATGGGAAGATAACGGACCCTTCTATTTGATATATAGCCTGGGTGTTTTGATTCCTACAATTGCTGTAGCAACAAGAAGATTACATGATACTAATAAATCTGGATGGCGACAATTATGGGTGTTAACTATAATAGGTGCATTTTTTATTTTATATTGGTTAATCATTAAGGGTGATACTGATAAAAATTCTTATGATTTAAATTAATAACTAGCCCCTCAGTGGTGGTTCAATTCGGATCTATTGCCTCTTCAACTATTGAATAGCCTCTATCTTCAACGCATTGATTTAACACTTGGGCTCTTAGGGCTTCCTCTTCATCATTTGCTTTATTCCTAGCAAAGATTGCGCCTGTTACGATGGCTGCAGGAAGAAAAATAGCCGCCCCAAGCAACGACCCCGTACCTGCCACCGTACCCAAACCGGCTACCCCTACCGTCGTTCCCACGGCTGCACCCCATGCCACTTCGGCAAGCCGGCCATCTTCTTCAACAGATTCTAGGTATTCAACACACTCCGCTAAGTCATTTTCAAATTTTTCTTGATCAGCCGCTGAAGTCGTGACTACAAGAGGCATATAGGACGACTGCGTGGCACAGCCAGAAAAACAAAAGACAGCGGTGATAAGTTTAATGAGGTTTAATTTTCTTTGCATAGTGCCTTAAGCAAGAGATGAATATATCACCACGATATAACTTTTAGAAATATAAATAAAGCAATCCATCTAGATCCATCTTTTATTCAGAGTTTATGTTTATGATGCAGGATTGTGAGGTCGGTAGCCTAGAGCAATCCATAGGAGACGGTCTTGATATTTAAAATAGAGAGGAAGATTGGATGCACAACGACAAGTATTTGTGAGCTCAGGGGTAGGGACAAGCGTTATACCTATTCGGTTTCTTGCTCAGTCACAGTGGGATTTAATTACCTTAAAATAAATAAGATTATCGGTCATAAATCCCTTACTTATAATTTTTTATAGCTGCGACATTATCCCTTTTATAAGCATCGGAAACTTCATGGTGACTAGCTAGATCCTTGTGTAATGAAAACCACTTGAAGCTATTATTATTATGGTTAATCACTTCTTTTAATTCGCTATGTATCGAGGGCGGCAAGCGTTCCTTCTATGTCGCGCTGTTACCATTTTGTATTTCTCAATTAAAATGAAAGTTAATGTTGATGTATAGTAGATACAGACAAAAATACAATTGAGAAGCTTGCAATTAATTATGAATAACCATATTGATTTGTTATCAAAAATTAACCATGCTCATTGGAGCGTATTAAATCCCTATTTTTCCAATAGTTCACTTAACCAATCAATGAGAGCTGGACTAACGAATATCAAAAAGTGTGGTTTTTTAACTGACTTTAATCCCCAAAACGCCCTCGATTATGTATCAAGCATAGATTCCAAAGTTAAAGTCTTTGATTTTAAAAATCCAGATTATGATCAACTTGGAACTATCTTTGATTTAATACAAGCTTGGGGAGGACAGACAGGAAGAACACCGTATGTTAAAAAAAATAACTCTCCCCATAAAATTAAAGTTAGTCGATTAAGATTTGATGAATGGAAAGAAGATTATCTTAACGGCGCAAGATCCGCAAAAAATGATCGACCAGTTACCGCACTAAAAGAATGGGTACAGATTGATGGGCTTGGAGCATCTTTTTCTCCGAAGCATTTGCGCTTTTGGACAAATAAATACCCAGTTTTAGATACACGCATTAGCCTTCTACTTTGCGGCAGCAAGAGACTACTATTAAAACCTGATTATTATGACGAATTTTTATCCCTAATCACTATCTTATCCAATATATTTTCTTCTACTATTCTTGAAACAGAAAAAGCTCTTTTTGCTTTTAGTCAAAATTATTTTATTAACGAAAAATTAAATTTTAAGGATGATCATTTCACAGATAAAACTGACTACGAAATTGCAGAACTATTAGCAACCTTATAGTGCTTAAGGTTATGATAGACAGACTATATGAGAGGTGCATTTAGAGAGATTTAGCTTTTTTTAGGAAAAAACTTTCTCGCACAGGTCCCATTGCCAATTTTTTTGGTAGTTTGAATCATAAATCACAAGATAATCTGATAGATCATCTTCTATCATTTCATAGCCAATGATAGATCTATAAACTTCTACACCATTATCTTCAATCTCCATATCACATGTTTTACCGTCATATTCCACTTCGTGAATTATAGTTCCATATTTTTCTGGTGATCCATCTAAGCTGTATTCAATATAATTTATAGTGAGTTTTTTTGGATCAAATACTTCCCCATCTAATAAGTTTACCGTGTAATTTCCAAAAATTTTTCCTTCTGTTATATAGTAATAATCTAGACAGCCTTTTCTTAAATCACTCTCTCCATCCGTGAAAAAAATCTGTTTTTTATTGACTTGATCAAGATCAATTTTATTGTTTTCATCATTTTTTATTTCTATATTATCCATTGATGGTCCATAGCTTCCAGGCCAAATGGCTTTTTCAAACGACTCTCCACCTTGTAAATTTGTATCAAGAAAAGAGTCGCTATCTGACTCAAATATATTTTTAAGACAAATTGATTCTTCTTTATTAAGTCGGTGATATTGAAATTCTCCACCAAAATTTTTGAAAGTTAATGTTATTGATTTGCCAGCCATCTATTGTATCCCTCAGCATTCACCATTTTAATTGTTTCTTTATAAATTATTGTAGCTTAATATAAAATAGACAGTTATTAATAATGGAATTGAATCTATGAGTAAAAAAATTAGTTGGGAAGATAGATATGACAAGGATGGGTTGACCTACTTAAAAGACACTGATGAACTGTTTACAGGGACTCTTGAGCGGTGCCATGATAATGGTCAAGTAGGCGTCCTTACACAATACTTGGATGGTAGACCAGATGGTCTTAATCAGTACTTTCATGAAAATGGTCAATTATCTGAAAGATCAAACTGGAAAGATGGGAAAGAAAATGGTCTTACGGAGAAGTTCGACAAAGAAGGAGTACTGACCGATACATCAATGTTTGATATGGGAGAACTCCTTGAGGAAAAGGCATTTACTCAAGATGATGGATATATTAAGATTGAAAAACCATCTAAAGATTGACAAGTGATCTGGTACGGACTTCCGATCCTGAGAATCAGATGAATGAATTCTCAAGTTCAAATCTGGCCCCTAATTATTCTAATTTTCCAGAAGACAGCCTGATATTTTTTAGTCAGAAACTTCATAGGGTTATGGGTTAGTATATTTCCTTACCCCCTGTTATATTTACTGTATGTTTAATATACGCAGTATTTAAATAGTTATGGCAACACTTTTATGAAGATGGAAATTACTCACACAGCTATGTTGCTCTTGGAAAAAACTCAGGTCAGATGTTGGATGATTTAGCGAAGCATGAATCCGAAGCCAAAGAACAACAGGAAGAAGAGCCAGAAAAATATGGTGCGTTCTATTTTCTAAAATTATGGCTTACTATAGTTACCATCGTCTCTTTGATTCGAATAATAATAAATAGAGAAGTGATTTTCTCAGCATTTTATAAATGAGCCAATAACATGAAAATATTCATCAATAAGAGTAGATTATAGGAATGAAAGTTGTTTCACTTTTTTCTGGTGCAGGTGGGCTTGATAAAGGCTTCGAGGAAGCAGGCATGGAAATTATTTTGGCAAACGAATTTGATAAGAAAATTCATTCAACCTTTAGAAGAAACTTTCCAGATACAATCCTAGATACCAGAAGTATTGTTGACATAGACGCTAAAGAAATACCCGACTGTGATGGCATTATTGGTGGTCCTCCTTGTCAGAGCTGGAGTGAGGCTGGAGCACTTCGCGGTATTGATGATGAAAGAGGGCAACTCTTTTTTGAATACATTCGTATCTTGAGAGAAAAAAAACCTAAATTCTTCTTAGCAGAAAATGTTTCAGGAATGTTGTTCAGAAGACATAATGAAGCCATAGATAATATCTTGAAGCGTTTTCAAAACCTCGGCTATCATGTTAGATATTGCATTCTTAATTCACATAACTATGGTGTCCCTCAGACACGAGAGAGAGTAATTTTTGTTGGCTACCGCAAGGATTATGGAAAGTATTTTGATGCTCCTGAAATTGATCCAGAACAATCTACATTAAAAGATGCAATATGGGATTTGAGAAAAAATGTTGTGCCTGCACTAGATAAAAATAAAACCAATCCAAAGGTTAAGTTCCAAAATCATGAATACATGATTGGAGGTTTCTCTACAATTTATATGTCAAGGAATAGGGTAAGAAGATGGGATCAACCATCGTTTACTATCCAGGCTGGAGGTCGTCATGCCCCATGTCATCCACAAGCACCAACAATGGAATTATTAACTAAAGATGTTCGTAAGTTTGTAAGTGGGAAAGAGCATCTTTATAGAAGACTCAGTGTTCGTGAGTGTGCAAGAGTTCAAACCTTTCCAGATGATTTTATCTTTGATTATGACAGGGTGGCAGATGGTTACAAAATGATTGGAAATGCCGTGCCTGTAAAGTTTGCACACCATCTTGCCAAGAAAATAAAAAGTGACCTTCACAAAAAAAGAAGAAACAAGAAGTTTTCAAAAATGGAAGCTACTGCCCAGCAGATTAAAGACTATGATGAAAAGCAACTGCGTTTGCAGATTTAAGTTTAGGTTAATTTACTACCCTTAATTGAATCATCGGTGAACTTAACATCAAAAGCCATTGAAAATTGTATTCTTGATTCACATGCTGGAACTATACTTTTTATGGGAAATGAAATTCCAAACTTATCTCAATTGTATGGGTATTTAGATGAAGATGAATGGGGAACAATTATTGGGTTAAAGGAATAAGCGAGACAAGATTTCGAATTAGAGCATGGAAAAAACCTTAGACTATAAAGACAACATTCTTCAAATAGAATGGATTTCTGATGAATATCACATTGATAAATTAGAAATATTTTTGAGATACGTAAGAGCAGAAAATAATTGGAATGAATGGGTTTATCTCACATGTGATCAGGGATTTAGTGAAATTTATTTCAAAAACATAAAGATTATTCCTGAAAAAGAAAATAATCTATATCGTATTGAATACCTTGCAGAAATTAAGTTTGATGAGCAGTCTCAACATGAATTCATTTCAGCGCTTAACTATTGTGGTGGAAACATGCAAGGACTTATAGGATTCAAGTTAAACAATGAGATTATTGAAGAGGATTTATTTGAGATAAGGTGTATTGATTATGCCTGAGAATAGAATAGATAAATTTGAAAGAACTGAAAAAATTATTGAAGGGTTTTTTGATTTTATCAGAAAGAATAATTTAAATTTATACAATGAGTTTTCATTTCAATTTGAATTTGGAATTTTCTTAAGAAAAGAATTTCCAGAGTTTAAAGTTGAATTTGAAAGGAATGTCGAAATTCTCAATAAGAATAAGGATATTTTTACTAAGAAAGAAATTGATGTCATAGTTTATAAAGATTTGCCAGAAGGAGAAAAAGATTTCTTATGGGCTATAGAATTGAAATTTCCAAGAAAGGGACAAACACCTGAGCAGATGTTTAAAATTGTTGAAGACATTAAATTTTGTGAGGAGTTAAGTTCTAATGGTTTTAGAAAAGCTACTCAAATAACTTTAGTTGACGAGGAATACCAGGGTAAATCATTCTTTGAGGTTGTTGGTAAAAATGATGGAATATATAAATATTTTCGCTCATCTTTTGATAATAAATCTCAATCAAAGGCACTCGAAAATACTATATATAAACCCACAGGGAAGCTAAAAGACGAAAAGAAATACCAGCTGAAAGGAAAATATAT
>Ga0114996_10000378_pt1 | contig 62568 bp, 47 predicted proteins | sample ArcticOcean_MG_C_4_FD_87039 | JGI IMG/M metagenome (GOLD analysis project Ga0114996, IMG submission 87039) | Marine microbial communities from western Arctic Ocean - ArcticOcean_MG_CB4_134 | ecosystem: Environmental > Aquatic > Marine > Oceanic | place: Arctic Ocean: Canada Basin | collected...
CAAGATGACTTCCGAATCCCAGGCGTGATCGCTGGCGTCGTGGATGTGGAATATGAGTTCAAAGACCTCGCCAGGTTCGATGGGCCATGAGGTTTGAAGCCAGCCGGTGGACGAGCCGTAAGAGGACGAACCGGGACCACACGAGAACCCCGTGCCATCAATGTTGGTTTGTACGTTGGTGCAGGGTTCGCTGAAGGCCGTATTAATGGCGATGTAGCACCACTTCTGCCCGTCTTTCATGAAGTCGGAGTATTGATTGGGGTTCGAGCACGCCGTGTAATTGATTACCTTCTTTTGGTTGTTGGTGGTCGTGGGCGCCTTGAGGATGATGTAGAACTTGTCGTTGTAGCTCGACCCGATCCACTCCTCGTATTCCACGGACAGGAAGACGTAGTCGATGGTGAACCCGGTCACATTCATCGGTGCGGTCATCTTCAGCTTGATCTCCATGGCGTCGTACGCGCTGAAGCCGTCGTTGGCGAAGGAATCGCTCATGCCGCCACCACCCAGCGACTTGGAATGACTGGTGCCCGTGGCAGGGCCGGTGGCTAAAAGCACGTAGCTTGTTCCGCCAAACGGGGCCAAATCATTGTTGGGGTTACCGAAGTGATTCACGACATTCCAGGCCGTGCTGGTGTTGGACCCGGTCGGTGAGCTCACGTTGACGCTTTGCACCACATCCAGGGTGGGATAGCACAGATCCAACCCACAGATGATCGCGGCGTTGCTCTGCCCTGTGCAGGGCTCGCCGGTGCAGTCCGGTTCGATGACGCCGCCCTCGCCGAGCTTCTTGCCGTCGCAGTCGTCATCCAACCCATTTTCAGAGATCTCCGATGCGCCGGGGTTGACCTCGGGGGCGAAATCAAGACAGTCACCACCGCCGTGCGGGCACACAGCGGGAGTGCCCACGACTTCCATGTAGATGTCGCAATACCCATCGCCGTCATCGTCGCAGTCTTCGTCAACGAGCCCATTGCAGTTGTCATCCAGATCGTTGCACGTCTCGGGGCTCCACGGATGCAAGTCCGGGTTCTCATCGTTGCAGTCGCCACCGTAGAGCGCGGTGTGCGCTGCGCTGGGATCACACAGACATGTTTGGGTGTCGGTGGGTCCGGCCCCGTCCTTGTCTTGGTCCACATAGTAATCGACGCAACCTTTGGCGCCCGACTCGTCGACGTTCTCGTCGCAATTGTTGTCGATGCCATCACAGGTTTCGATGTTGCCGGGAAACACTTTTGGGTTGTCCGGAACACAGTCCAGACCGTCCTGAACAAAGTCGCCGTCCATGTCCAAATCGCATGCATCGCCGTCGCCATCGCCATCCAAATCCTTTTGGTCTACGTTGGCGACGGTGGGGCAATTGTCCACATAGTCCAAGATGCCGTCTTTGTCTGAATCCACCAGGGGCATCCCTTCATCGATGGGTTCGGGGGGAATGTCTTCGGGTTGCTTGTTCCCATCGTCGGACTCTTCGCCGTCGGTCCCGATTTGCACATCGGTGTCCGTGCTGTCTTCTGAAAGGGCGTCTATATCGATTGGTGCTGTCCAGACCGTGTCTGAGAGGTTTCCGCCATCCTGCATGTCAGGAGACGCCGAGTCTGAGACAGACTCGGCACAACCCATGGCCAGGGCCAAAAGAACAAAACAAAGAGCCGTGGCGAGCATTCTCATAGAGCACCTCCCACGGTGCCCAGGGCCTGGAGTCGCATCCCGCCCGGGTAGGCGTAGCTCACGTCACACGCGTAGCCGTAGGCGGTGAGGCCAAACTTCTTCGTTCCACTGACTTCGTGTACGCCCTCGGGGACAGCCAACTGCACGATTCCCCAATCCAGACCGGGGGCCACCGTGAGCAGCGGTTGGGTAACCGGCTGTCCGTCCACTTCGATCTTGCTCGACAGGGGAGCGATGATGTTGATGAAGTTCTTCTGATAGCCCGGTGGTGTAAGGACCGTGTAGCGACTGAGGTACTGTTGCAAGGGCACGCCCAAGGTGAGGGCGGGATCCCCTATCCCCGTTTTGCCCTCATCGCAGGTCTTGATGTGACCGGGGTAACTGGATCCCGTCATGTAGTGGCCGACCATGATAGGGCCGGTGGCCTTAATCGAGAAAGCCTGGCTACTCTTGAACGTGACGTAGGTCCCTTCGTGGAGAATAAACTCTTCGTAACCGGGTTGGGGAGGTACGGTCTTGACAGTGACATCCGGTGCGCCGCCCACAACGCGCCAAATATCGAATTGACTCGGGCTGCGGGCTTTAAAGGGATCGGCGATGTAGATGTGTCCCCACGCATCGATGGGTGTCAATTGTTGTTCCAGGTGGTCGCATGCGTTGACGCCCAAGGGGACGTTGGCGCATTCATGCCCTCCAAACACCGCGAGGGGAGCATCGGAATGAATCAAGGAGCCCGTCAGATCGGCGCCTTGCTCGCCCTCCGTTTCTAGATTGAGCACTTCCCCTTCTTGAAGCACAAAGGTGGTTGGGGTGTTGGCGCTTATACTCCACACGCCCGAATCCTGACCGCCCGCCAGCACGTCTGAGCGTGGCAGGATGGAGAACTCTGTGAGCCCTTCCGTCACGGCAACGATGGTGACAAAACCGCGGAGGGTCTCCCCCTCGGCCCAGGGATCTTTGCGCATGGGCCAACTCAACACGACATATTCGGTTCCCATGGAGTGGGTGGGCAAGAGCAGGGAGGCGTCGTTGGTGTAGACTCCCTCTCCATTGAGCGGATTGAATTGGTGGATGATCGACGGGGACGTGGTCTGAACATGAAACGATTGATCCGACTTCATGGAACCGTCGAGGTCCATGCCGCCGGGCAGGGTAAACACTTTCAGCGTGCCGGAAGGGACGAGTAAGTCAGTGACGCCCAATTCTTCGGCTGTGAATGTGACTCCGGAGGCTGAATTGGTGATCGTCACGTTCGCGTCTTCGGACGAGTTGGGCACGCTGACAACCAGGCCAAGCGTCTCAAACTGTCCCCCCTCAATGTTGTCCAAGTCCACGGCGTAGTAGTTGCACCCCACATAGGTGGCCGCCTTAATGTCCACATCGCACGCCTCAATACATTTGGCGTCCTTGCACACACCGGCTTTTTCGCAGGTCTCCACGATTTCCCAGTCACTACCATCGTCGAGGCATCGTCGGACCGCGCCAAACCCCATGCAGGAATAGCTTCCCGGTAAGCATTTGTACCCTACGCAGTCACCCTTCAAGCAGGTCAGCCCCGTGTCACACGGCACGTCGATGAGCTGGGTGCCCGTTTTGTCACAGGCTACGAACTCTGTGGTGGTCGCACATTTCTTGATGGGGATGTTGGGTGTGCAAACGATGGGTCGGCACATGCCATCCAAACACCGATGATCCTCAGGACAGGCCTCGATCAGGGGCTCGGTGACGGTGCACAACGCCAAAGTTGTGTCGTCGAAACAAAACATGGTGCCAGGAACACATGGGGGAGTCGTGTCTTCGGCAATGTCCGGTTCGGGTGGCGGGATGTCTATGGGGACATCCGGTGTAACATCGATGAACACGTCGCTGGGGCCGTCACTTTTGTCACCACCGCAGGAGGCCAGGAACACCAAGCCCATCACAACTCCAAATGTGGTCACCACTACCCGCATGTTCACCGATCTCTCCGCACTTATATTTTACCTGTTTTGAGGGTCATGAGGAAAGCGAAAACCGCATCCCGTGTCAACAAGACGGTGTTTTTGTACGACGATGTAGAATATCTAGGGACTGTTTGAGCGACAAAACGGCGGAGTCAGAACACTAATTGTACGATGCAGTACCTTTTTGGAAGGAGCCGCCCTCCCAGCGGAAATTGTCGAGGATGACCTCGGAATCGAAGACACCGTCGCCCGTGTCATGGATGTGGAAGGTGAGCTCGAAAGTCTCGCCCGCTTGGATAGGCCAGGAAGTGACCAGCCAACCGGTGGATGATCCATGTTGTTCGTCGCCCATGCACGGGTTGTCGATGTCATTGGCCGTTGCGTCATAACAGGGTGTAGTGCACTCAAAGCCCGTGCCTGTGATGTCCGTCTTCACCTCGTGGCATGCTTCGCTGAACGCCGTGTTAATGGCGATGTAGCACCATTTCTGCCCGTTCTTTTCGAAGTCATAGTAGCTCAGCGGGTCCGTGCACGCGGTGTAATTAATGATGATCTTCTCGTTGCCTGTGGTCTGTGGCGCCTTGAGGAATGTGTAGAACTTGTCGTTGAAGTTCGTACCGATGTACTCCTCGTATTCTTCCGAGAAGAAGATGTAGTCGAAGGTGAACCCTGTGGCCCCTTCGGGGGCTTTGAGCGTGAGGGTGATCTCCATGTTGTTGTAGGTGCAGTTGTCGCCCATCATCATGTCGTCCATGGGGTCGATCGGCACCCCCGGATCGCCGGGTTTAAAGCCAGGCGGCTCTTCCGAATACATGTCTGCGCAGTCGAAGTCGGAGTTGCCTCCGGCGAGATTGGTCTTGTCGTAGGGATCCTCGATCGCGACGCCCCCCAGGTCCTCGCTGTGGTTGAGTCCTGTGGCCGGTCCTGTGGCCAGGAGCACATAGCTGTTGCCCCCGATGGCGGTCAGATCGTTGGTGCCCGAACCAAAGTGTGTCACCACATCCCACGCGGACGCTGTGGGCGACATGGTGGGTGAGCTCACCACCACACCTTGAACGATGTCTGTGCCTGGATAGCAGAGCTCAAGTCCACACAGAATTGAATTGTCGGATTGGCCGACGCAGGGCATCCCCGTGCAGTCGTAAGTCACGACGCCGTTGGGCCCGGCCGTCTCTTTGTCGCCTTCTTTGATTCCGTCGCAGTTGTCGTCCAGGTGGTTGTTTAGGATCTCTTGTGCGCCCGGGTTGATGGCGGCGCTGAAGTCGTAGCAATCTCCACCGCCTTTGGGGCACACGCTCGGTGAGCCTACGAGTGGAAGCGCGCTGTCACACCAGCCGTCCTTGTCGTCATCGCAGCCGTCGTCGATCAACTCGTTGCAGTTGTCATCCGCGTCGTTGCACGATTCCATCGCCCAGGGGCTGATGTCGCTGTTGCTGTCGTCGCAATCACCACCGAACTCGGTCGTGTGTGTGTCGCTCATCTCACAGAGACAGAGGGCTGTCGCCAGTGCGCCCACGCCGTCCTTGTCCCCATCCACATAGTGGTTTCGGCATCCGTGGGCATTTTCACCGTCGATCGCGTTGTCGCAGTTGTTGTCGACGCCATCGCAAATCTCCGGCCCGCCGGGATACACGGTGGCGTCATCGGGGCCACAATCCTGTTCGTTCAGCGTACCATCGTCGTCCCGATCCGAGTCGCAGGCATCGCCCAGAGAGTCTCCGTCTAGGTTGTCTTGGTTTGGATTGGCGACGCTTGGGCAGTTGTCCGCTTCGTCGGGCACATTGTCATTGTCTTCGTCCTCTTCGCAGGCGTCTCCGATGCCGTCGTCGTCAAAATCGGCTTGATTGGTGTTGGCCACGTTGGGGCAGTTGTCGGCCCAGTCCAGGACGCCATCGTTGTCTGAATCGATCAAGGGTTTCCCGTTGTCCCCTTGGGGAGTGCGCGCGTCGGTGGGCCCGGCGGGCGTGTTTTCGCTGCATGCCAGGAGAGCAAGAATCAGCCCGAGTCCAATGAACCCTGTCGTCATTCGTGAAACCTTCATGGTGTGCCCCCGTCATCGTCCAGGACCTTTAATCGCATGCCGCCGGGATAGGCGTAGCTCACATCGCAGTCATAGCCATACGCTGTGAGCCCCACTTTACTGCTGGCCTCAACCTCGTGAACGCCCTCCTGTACAGGGAGTTGAATGACGCCCCACTCACCATCACCAACCGGTTCAAAGGGGAGATTGAGCAGCTTGTTGTCGACCGTGACCTCTGTTTCGAGCGGGGCCACGATGTTGATGTAATTCTTGGTGTATCCGGGCGGGGTCAGCACCGTGTACGTGGAGAGGTACTGCTGGACAGGGACGGTCAGGGTCATCGCCGGATCGCCAATGCCCGTGTTGTCACAGGTCTTCACATGGCCCGGGTAGCTTGAGCCAATCATGTAGTGCCCAACTTGGATGGGGCCGGTGGCCTGGATGGTGAAGGCCGCCTGACTAGTGAAGGTCACGAAGCTGCCTTCTTGCAGTTTGAACTCTTCGTATCCGGGTTGCGGTGGATTGGTGGTCACCACTACGTCGGGGGCGCCGCTCATGATGCGCCAGACATCGAACTGAGAGGCCGTACGTGCGTGAAACACATCGGCAATGTAGCTGTGTCCCCAGGCGGCTGTGGGAGTGAGCTGCTGTTCCAGATGGTCGCACGCGTTGGTGCCTAGCGGCACATTGGCGCACTCATGTCCGCCAAAGACAGCGACCTTCTTGGACGCTTGAATGAGCGTTCCGGTCAGATCATCACCATGCTCGCCACCGGTCTCCAGGTTAAGGATCTGCCCTTGTGAGAGCGTAAAGGTGGTGGCTGTGTTCGCGTTGATTCCTTCCACGCCCGAGGAACCCAGGCCTGCGATGACCGTGGAGCGTGGGACGACGAGCACTTCGGTTTCGCCTTCTTCCACGGCGATCACCGCCGCGAATCCGCGCAACGTTTGTGTCCCATCCTTGCGCAGAGGCCAACTCATCACCAAGTAGCGAGAACCCAGCACGGTCGTGGGCAGTATCAACGACGCGTCGTTGGTATATACGTTGTCGCCATTGAGCGGGTTAAATTGATGAACAGTGGCGGGGAATGAGGTCTCCACGTGGTAGGTGCGGCTGGATTGCTGGGAGCCGTCGATGTCCATGTCGCCAGGCAACAGGAACACCCGCAATGTCCCGGACGGGATCGTGAGGGTCTCCGCGCCCAACTCTGCCGCGGAGTATTGCGCACCGGTTTGGGTGTTGGTGACCGTAACGGTCGTGTCGTCGGAGCTGGTAGGCACGCTGACCACCAGACCCACCGATTCATATTGTCCGCCTTCAATGTTGTCCAGGTCTGCGGCAAAGTAGGTGCATCCGACATACGTTGCGGCCTTGATGTTCACATCACAGGCTCGTATGCATTCACCATCTTTGCACACGCCGCCTTTTTCGCAGATTTCGTTTTGTTTCCAGCCACTTCCATCCGGGAGGCATTTTTGTACGCCCCCAAACCCCAGGCACATTGTGGTTTCCGGCTCGCATTCGAAGGCGCCACATTGGCCCTTGAAACAATTTTGCCCGGGATCGCAGGGGGCCGCCGTCTTGCTGACACCATCCTCTGCACAGACGGCATAGTGGGTGGCGTTCACACATTCGGGCAAGGCTTCACCCGGCACACAGGCACCGGACACGCACTCTCCGTTCACACAGGGATAGTTTTCTGGGCACGGTTCGAGAATAGGGTCGCCAACGGTGCAGACCGCGACGGTATTGGGATCGGCGCAGTAATTTTCACCAATGGTGCATTCGCTGGTGTCTGGCGGGGTGTTTTTGGGATCCGGAACATCGGTAGTCGAGTTTGTGGTGGCAGTGTCACCGCACGCAATAGCGATGAACATTCCCAGAATCACGAGGCACAGCTTGCTCTCGAAGTTCATACGCTCTTCTCCCCCGAATACCGCTCGGCTGCACGGTATTCACCTCATCCGTTGGAGTGTTCTGTTGCGGTCTGACGGCGTGTGATCAAACCAATCAGCAGCAAAGCAAACAAAATCCCAATGGGCTCCGATTGGCGGGGATGGGTTGTGGCGGTACAGCCGCTCGCTTCCACCGACCAGGTTTGGTTTCCGGTGCTGTCGACCGTCCCGTGTGTGCCCGCCGCATCCACGTCCGGTTGTCCCGTGTCACCGGCGTCCGCCGCGTCGGGCGGAAGCCCTTCATCACCGGGGCTGTCTCCGCACTTGTCCATCGCTTCGGTTCCCCACTCTCCGTCGCAGCAGAACCCTTCATAGTACGTGAGTGCTCCACACGCACAGGGCGAGGCGCTCGTGATGGGGATGTTGTCTTGGCAGGCACACTGCTCCGCGTCGATCAGGGGTTCCCGCGGTCCACCAATGTTGTTTCCTTCGCTGGCTTCAGTGACGGTCTTCATCGTGTCCGCGACCACCCAAGCGCTGTACGAACCAGACGGCACCTCCTCCCAGCGTGTCTCTACTAGAACCTCTTCGTTGGGTTCCAATCCGTCGTAATAGAAGGTGAGGTCGCCTGGGTTTCCGAAGCTGGGTATATCGAGATAGTCTTTGAAAATGTCGACCTGGAACGCGCCGACCGATTCGTCCCCTACATTGCGCACCACCGCCAGGTAGTGAATGGTCGTGCAGTCCACTTTTGTTTTGAAATCGGCGATGGCCAGGTCCGGGCCTTGGCTGGGGATGAACTCGTACGCCGCCGTTGTGGGGCCGTGGTCGTTGTTGGTCTCGTCCGTTTCCGGGATGTTGCCGAGACAGTCCAACTTGACCCAGGCGGAGTGAGAGCCGGTGGGGGGGACCAGCCATTCAAATTGAAGGGTCATTTGATTGCCGGGTTCCAGGACAAAGATCATGTCGTAATCGTGCGGTGCAGACGCCAAATCACCCGTCAAATCATTGCAGTCGGGGTTGCTGTCCAAGGAGTAGAAAATGTCCACGTCGATGCCGTTGGCCGGGGCTGCACCTGCGTTCCGGACCGTGACCTCATAGAGGATGGAATCGTCCAACACAGTCGTAGTCACGTCTTCCACGATCAGGTCCGGAAGATCGCCCGTCGCCAATGTCTGATACCCCACAGGGCCGTCCACGTTGTTGGCGTCGTCGGATTCATTGACCGTATTCAGCCGATCGGCCCACAGCCAGGCCTTAAAGGTCCCTGCGGGTGCGTTCTCATACTGATGTGTTTTGATCCATGATTCACCGGCAGCGAGGCCCGCGATTGGAAAGGACTGGTCGATGGGTTGGCCCGGAGCGGGTGCAGTGAGGCTGTGGTAATACAAATCCATCGCGAAGGGCCCACTTTCGGCGTTCGAAGCGTTGACGACTTCCACGGTGAACGTGACCGTGCCGTCATTGGAGGACACCTGTTTGAGCGTCGCGACCAAGTCCGGTACGCCCACAACGACTTCCTTCTCGATGGTGAAGGGGATGACGCCATAGAAATTGTTGCCCTCCTTGGATTCCTCGATGGTGTTGTCCAGATCCACCGCTGCGCACGCTTTGTAGTCTCCGGGTGACAATTCGGTGGCGCTGAAGTCCACCAGCACGGTCTTGTTCATGGCCAGCCCACTGGGCACGGCCTTGAAGACGTCTCCAAACTCTGTGACTGGATTGCTCAACCAACTGGGGGGCGGACATTCTCCATTGGGGGTGTTGAGTCGAACGTCCACGTTAAAATAGTCGGCGTCCAACGTGCCCACGTTCTGCACGGTCAGTATGAAGTTGGCGCTTTGATCCATCACAGCGACGCTGGCGTCCGAGATCTCTAGATCGGGCAGCGGATCGGAGCTTGTGCTCTCGATGGTGATCGGGATGGGCCCCACGATGTTGTTGTCTTTGGTGGTCTCGGGCAAACCGGCGTTTTCGAGACCGGTGTAAAACGAGATGGAATCCACCATGACCCACGCATTGTAAAAGCCAGGGACTTGATAGTCGACCGTCCAGACGGTGGAGTATTGTTGGTTGGGAGCCAAGCCGATTCCCGCCCACAACATCAACTCACCATCGGGGGCCATGGTCGCAGCATCCGGAGTGCCATCGCTGTCGGAGAAGCCCACCAAATCAAAAAACCCGGACGGTGCATTGCTCGGAAGGGCGGGCGCGACCGCGCTCAGATTCTTAACGGTCACCACAAAATCGACCTTTGTGGTGCCGGCGATGGGATTGGCTTGGACTGTGACCGTCAAGTCCGGAAGTGCTGCCGCAATAGCCGGAGTTCCGTGGCCTACAAATGCCATACAGACGATCCAGCCGATCCACCCTGTTCTGTTCATTCCATTTCCTCGCAATTCAGATGTCCCCTTCATTATGTCGAAACCATCGCGCGATTGCCAGGGTTTCTCCGTGTCCATTTATCGCGATAAAAACCAGGGGATCCATGTGTGCAAACTGAGCGAGATCCAGACGGCGGCCACAATATTAACGAGGATGCCCACACCGAGCATGGGGCGGAGCGACACGCCCCGAAGACCGCCAAAGGCCATGCCCGTGGCGGGTGTCGCGACCGGCGACATGAACGCGGATGTACTGGCCATGGCCACGCCGAGCATGAGCAGAAGCGGCGAGAAGGTGGCGGCCTCCGCCAGAGTGAGAACGACTGTCCACATGGCGACAGCGGCCGCTGTGTTGCTGACGATCTCGGTGGCAAAGATGGTGACAAAGACGACGCTATACAGGAGCAAGGTGTGACTCCACGTGGTGGGGAGCAGCTCCGTCATCCAACGCTGGAGCGCATCCAGCGCGCCCATCCAGTACATCAATGAACCTACGGCGGTGGCCAACACCGCGATGGCAACTCCTCGCAGAGGCAGACCTGCCCAACAATCACGCCATCGCAGCAAGCGTTCCTTACGGTCGCTCAGTGGCAAAGCAAAGAGTCCACCCACCAGCGCTAGCGTTGCAACCAGCGTCACCCAGTCCACCACGTTTTGGGGTGTCACCCAATCCAGCATGCTTTCTTGGGACGGGGGCGCTCCACGGTCCGGGAGAAGGGTGGCGTTCGCCAGTGCGACTACAATGGAGCCGATGACGGCGACTCCACAGACCCACAACCCGCGCCGATGGTCACGAGGGTGCTCGACGGACGGGAGCTGGAAGGGGCGGAAAATGGCTTGCATGCCTCGGCCTAAGGTGCTCGCTAAGAGCGCCCAAGCGGCCAAGAGAAGGACGGAGGCCATGGGCAGGCCAAACGCCAGCCATGTCCAGAATGTGATGGCGTCTCGACCGGGCACCGCGTTCAGGCTGAGCGCGCCGAGCAAGATTCCATTGGAAGGAGAGCCGATGAGGGAGCCCATGCCGCCAATGTTGGCCGCGTACATCACGCCCAGAGCCAGGAAGGTGATCACGCGCCGGCGGGCCTCTTCTTCCAACTCCATGGCATCCACCGCACGTTGGACCAAGGGAATGATGGCCACCACGGTGAGTAGATTCGAGATGCACAGCGACAGCCCAAAGGTGACCAACATGATGCCCAAGCACAGCCGTGTGGCGGATCCGCGGGAGCGTTGGGCGATCCAACTCAGGAGGGCCACATGAGCGTCTACCCGAACGAAAACGCGGGAGATCACGTATCCCACACCAAAGAGGAGTAGCAGCGGAAAACTCACAGGGGTGGTTGTATCGTGGATTCGAGGTCTTTGCATCTCGGCGACAGTGGAGTACAAGAAGAAGATGGAACGAAGACCCTTTGGAAAGAGTGGTGCTCTAGTCCCGGTGTTGGGCCAGGGGACATGGCAGGTGACGAGTCATCAAGACGTGGTCGCCACCTTGCGGCGCGGCTTGGATTTGGGCATGACCCACATTGACACCGCAGAGCTCTACACGGGAGCCGAACGGGTGGTCGCCAAGGTCATTGATGGACATCGAGACGAGGTCTACTTGGTGAGCAAAGTAATGCCGGAGAACGCAACCCGTGTGGGGACCGTGGCCGCATGTGAACAGAGTCTGCGTCGGCTTCGGACGGATCATTTGGATTGCTATTTGTTGCATTGGAACGGCGGCATCCATCCCATCGCGGCGTGCATGGATGGGATGCGTGATTTGGTGGAGGCAGGCAAGATCCGTTCGGTGGGCGTCAGCAATTTCGACGTGCGGGAGATGGAAGAAGCGCAAGAGGCGCTGGGCGACATTCCCCTGACGTGCAATCAAGTTCGCTACAACCTGGGTGATCGGGTCATTGAGCGAGACGTTCTTCCATGGTGTGCGGCCCGGGGGGTGGCTGTGGTGGGGTACAGTCCTTTCAATGTGGGTGACTTCTATATGCCCGGTTCCAGGGAATGGAGCACGCTCGAGCGCATTGGTCAGCAGTACGATGCCACTGTCCGGCAAGTGGTTCTGGCGTTCTTGACGAGAGAGCCTGCCGCCTTCGCCATTCCCAAAGCGTCATCTCTGCGGCACGTGGAAGAAAACGCGGACGGCCAGGGCATCGAACTCAACGCGGAAGACAACGCGGTGATTAACGCCACCTTTCCTGTCGTCTGAGTGGGGCTAGGCCATCCATCCCAATCGAATGAGCATGAAGTATCCCGCAATTCGGGGGATCCGAAAGAGCGTCGCATAGAAGAAAAGTCGGAAGTTCATTTGCACCGAGCCGGCGGCCATGCAGGTCAAGGAAAAAGGGATGGGCGTCAGCGCAGCGGCGATGACCGTCGCCAGTCCGGCGCGGTCGACAAATGCGTCGCCTCGATCTCGAATCGGTTTCATCATTCGTTGGACAAATCGAGTATGGTGTAGCAACCGACCGATCTGGTAGGCCCCCAATCCCCCAAGAATGGAACCCAAAGACCCGACGGCGATCACAAGCCAAGGTGTGAGGTCGGCGGTGACAGCCACAAATAAATAAAAATCCGGCGGGATAATGAAGGTGAACATGTCGGCGATCAGCACTCCTAGTCCGATGCCTGTGTAGCCCAAGAGGTCGATTGTGCGGTGTCCAAACGCTTCCAGTGGCTCCCGGTACAGGAGTCCAAGAGTCACCACCAGAATCACCAACAGAAGGGTGACCACGACCATTTGAATTAATCCGTGCTTAAGCTCTTTGTCCATTGTGTCGACCTTAACAAAGAATAGACACGGAGAGAAGCCGTCGACATGCACTTCAACGCTGACTATGCTGGTAGCCTATGAGAAATCACATTGTAGCGGTTTTATTTGTGCTGGCTTATCTGGGATCCACTCCCGCGCAGGCTGGGTGTAATGGGATTCCCCTCAACGGTCAGTGTCAGGGTGACATGCTTTACTACTGCGCTTTTGGTGTGGTGGTGGAAGTGAACTGCCCGTCGTTTGGCAAGACCTGCGGGTTGAAGAGTTTCCTCGGTCTCATCCCCTACATGTCCTGTGTGGCGGGTCAGCCTGGCATCAACCCGTGTGGTAGCGTTCAGTGCGGTGGATCCTGTGGGGCATGCCCGGCGGGTCAGGTCTGCACGGCATATGGCACCTGCATTAACCCGGGTTCGTGTTCGCCCAACTGCAGCGGAAAGATCTGCGGACCCAACGGGTGTGGGGGCAGCTGCGGTAGCTGCGGTGCGAATCAATCCTGTACGTTCAATTTTACCTGCGTGGACCAGGCGACATGCCAGCAAGCCTGCGTTGGGAAAAGCTGCGGGCCAGACGGTTGCGGAGGCTATTGCGGGTTCTGCGCTTCGGACGAGAGCTGTAATTACAATCACGATTGTGTGAAGAAAGGGGGCTGCACCCCCAACTGTGCGGGCAAACAATGTGGTTCCGACGGGTGTGGTGACTCCTGTGGAGAGTGTGCGTCTGACGAAAGCTGCACCTTCAAATATCAATGCGTGCCCAAAAGCGGTTCTTGCACACCGAAATGTTCGGGCAAACAGTGCGGTTCCGACGGGTGTGGCGGATCCTGTGGCACATGCCCCAATGGACAAAGCTGCAAGTTCGATGGCACCTGCATCGGGTCTGGTAACTGTTCTCCCGATTGCGCTGGCAAACAGTGCGGGGGCGATGGTTGTGGCGGATCGTGCGGAAGTTGTGGCTCCGGCAAGTCGTGTAACACCCAACAACTTTGTGTGAGCACCGGCGGGTGCACACCTTCTTGTATCGCCAAAGAGTGCGGTGCCGACGGTTGTGGTGGCAACTGTGGTCAGTGCTCCGCGGGGTTGATCTGCAACACTTTGTCCCAATGTTTCAACCCCATCGCGTGCCAGCCCAATTGTGCGGGGAAAACCTGTGGCGATGACGGCTGTCTCGGTAGCTGTGGGTCCTGTGCGCAAGGACAAAACTGTAATTACAACGGGCAATGCATCACGCCCGGGTCCTGCCAACCGCAGTGCAACGGAAAACAATGCGGGGCCAATGGGTGTGGCGGAACGTGCGGAAGCTGTGTGGCTGGAACCAGCTGCGATTACACCGGCCACTGCGTGGATCCAAGCACCTGTGTTCCGAAATGTGGCGAAGGCGCCAGCGTCAAGGAATGCGGTCCCGACGGGTGTGGCTCGGTCTGTGGCCAGTGTGCTCAAGGTCAAAGCTGTGACTACACTGGACAGTGTGTGGGCGGAAGCGGTTGCATCCCCAACTGTTTTGGTAAGGAATGCGGATCGGACGGGTGCGGGAGCGTGTGTGGTGTGTGCGCCGAAGGCGTGAGCTGCAAGTTCGACGGCACCTGTGTCACCGGAACTGCCTGCACCCCGAACTGTTTTGGTAAGGAGTGCGGTGCCGACGGGTGTGGCGGGACCTGTGGCGACTGCCCCGAAGGCGTGAGCTGCAAGTTCGATGGTACCTGTGCGGCAGGTGGATGTACGCCCAATTGCGCCGGCAAGGCGTGCGGTCCGGATGGCTGCGAGGGCACCTGCGGTGGGTGCAGCGAAGGGTCCGCCTGTTCACCCAGCGGGCAATGCAGCTCGAGCGGCTGCACCGGCATCCCAGTGACCGTTCAAGGGGCGGTTAAAACCTCGGTGGGGAATGTGGTGTTTGATGCGGTCACGGCCACCATTACACACAAGCCCAATCCCGGCATGCCCGATGATGGCTGCATCAATCAACTCTTGTTTGAGCTTAGGAAAGGAGCGGGTTGTCAACTGTCAGTAGCTGCTTCCGGTACCTACGATGAGGCGGGTCGCATGGCCATTCAAGAGATTACGTTGGTCAGCAATTCTCTGTGCGATTCCTTGTCGCCCGGCACCTACGGGCGCAGTGGTACTAGCGACGGCTCAGGGGTCGTACTGGGGATTCAGTCACTGCCTGGTGTGTTGGAGTCCTCCGTATGTTTCCAAGCCGGATTTACGATCGACATTAGCGGCGAACTTACCGACGTCATCACGGGTGATGTGATCACGTTGGAACTGGCGGCCATCGTCGTTTCTGGCGACTTCATCTCGACCGTAAATGGGGCGGCAGCGTGTCCCTGCACGCCTTCGTGTGCGGGCAATGTATGTAACGTGAACGATAGTTGTGGCGGTCTGTGTAGTTGCGTGGAAGGGGAAAAGTGTTCCGAGACAGGGCAGTGTGTGAACGCCTGTACGCCCAATTGCAGTGGAAAACAATGTGGCGGCGATGGTTGTGGTGGTGTCTGCGGCGAGTGTCTGGGGGATGGTACGTGTTCCAATGGCACATGCCTTGGCGGGGGACGGCCAGCACCGCCAACGCCAAAGGGACCGTCATCATCAGGTGGAAAGTCTGGCTGTCAGACCAGCACAGGAACGTCCGAGGGCACCGGGCCATTGGCGTTGCTCTTGCTGGGGTTGATGGTGTGGGTGTTCGGGCGGCAATTTACAGGGAGATGCGCGTTTGACGACTAATACCTCTTTGATTCATCGGTGGCTCTTGGCCACTTTGTTTGTTGTTATCCCCGCTTGTGGTGGCGGAGGTAGCAACGGTTCCTCGTTGAATCCCAACGACGCCATCGGCGACGGGTCCGGCCTGGACACCCTCATTGGCGAAGCGCCTACGGTTGTGATCGTCAGCCCCAACGAAGGGCAGGTTATCCAAGTGGGTGAACTGGTGACCCTTTCGGGTACCGTCTCTGACGACACGGATCCCCCCGATTCGTTGACCATCGCATGGTCTTCCAGCCTGAACGGCATTATCGACAACGTTCCGGCAAACGCCGGGGGTTCGGTTACATTTGAGACCAGTACGCTGGCACCAGGGAATCACCAGATCACGTTGTCCGCCACCGACAGTCACGCCCAGACCGCGTCGGTGTCGGTCACCTTAATTGTGAACACCACACCAGGGGCTCCAGGTGTCCAAATCCAACCGGAGCAACCCACCTCCAGCGATGACCTGTCCGCCGTCGTGATCGCAGACGTACAGGACCTGAATCGGGAGAGTTCGGAGCTCGTCTATTATTACCAGTGGTTCCGTGATGGGGAAGAGGTGGGCCTGACCTCCGTGGATGTGCCAGCCCACATGACGATCCGAGGAGAATCCTGGCAGGTTCGCGTGCAGGCTCACGATGGTTACGGGAGTGGACCCGAGGGCATCGCTGCGGTCGTGATTGGAAACAGCCCGCCCGTGTGCAACAACGCTATTCTTCTCCCCACGGCAGCGCCCACAAATTCACCCTTTACCTGCAAGTGTATCGGTCGAGAGGATGCCGATCCGGACGACGAGGCACACGACACATGCGTCTTTCATGACGGTTTGAAGGTGATCGAGAACCCGGAAGGGGCCAGTGATTCCTGCGTACTCGATTCCTCCGTGACCAGCAAAGGCATGGCGATCGTCTGCACGTTGACGCCGTCTGATGGCATGGATCCGGGCGAGAACATTCAAACGGAGCCAGCGCAAGTGCTCAATTCGCCGCCGTCCGCACCGGGCGTACAGCTGTCTCCCGAACAAGGCAGTGTGGAGACCTACTTCAGCTGTTCGTTGATGTTTCAGTCTACCGATATCGACAGTGATGGCATCACCTATCAATACACCTGGGTGGTCAATGGCTATGAAAACCCAGGCTCCACAACCACATCGATCCAGGCGAAGCAGTTGGTCAGTGACGTGGATGGCACCCTCGCCCAAGGGGCGGATGCGGTCGTGTGTCGTGTCCGATCGTATGACGGTCAGCAGACCTCTCCACCCAGCGACAGCAACGAAGTGGTACTGGGCAACACGCCACCATCGGCCGGCAACGTGTTGGTGGGGCCTTTTGGTGCCACAGAGCTCGATGAAATTGTGTGCAATGCCACGGGAGCGGTCGACCCAGACGGCGATCCTCTCACATGGCAATACGAATGGTATGTGAACGACATCCAGGTGGCGGGTGAAACCGGTCCAACCCTTACCGGCGAGCACTTCGACAAGGCCGACCAAGTCTTTTGCAAGGCAGCGGCTTTTGACGGGACGGACACGGGTCCCATGGTCGCCGCCAAGAATTCCGTGGAAGTGGCCAACACACCACCATCGATTGAAAAGGCGCTCTTGTCACCGGAAGAAGTCGATCGTAGCGGTACATTGTCGTGCGCATTTGAAGGATGGGACGACCCCGATCCAGCCGACAGCCCTTCTGCACTCTTTGCGTGGTACGTGGTTGCCGACGACGGCAGCCTGACGGAAGTGGAAGGTGCGGCCAGTGCAGACTTGTCCGCTGCTTCGCTGACTCCTGGTAACAAGATTTTGTGCTCGGTCACGCCCGTCGACGTGGACAGTGAAGGCGACGCCGTGGAGAGCAACACTGCGACGGTCATTAACTCCGCTCCAAGCATTCAAGATGTTCAACTGGGGCCCGCGGATGCCCTTACCGATTCGATCCTTCAGTGCACGCCAATCGGCTGGTCCGACATCGATGGTGATTTGGCGGGCTACCAGTTCCAATGGCTCGTCAATGGCAGCACCGTGGCCGGTCAGACCGAAGGGACGTTGTCCGGAGAGCACTTCGCAAAGGGCATGCAGGTTGTCTGCGCGGCGACCCCCTATGATGGTTACGAACAGGGACTTGTGGTGTATTCCAATCCGGTGATCATCGGCAACTCCCCGCCCTTGGCCCTCTCGTTGCTCTTGACGCCGCCCACTGGCGGCCAGCAGACTCTCTTTCAGTGTGCACCTCAGGGCGTGGTCGACCCCGACGAAGACAACGTGGTCTTCACCTTCCGTTGGACCATGAACGGTACCCTCATTGAGGGCCTCTCGTCAGCGACCGTGCAGGGGATCTCCTTTGCGTCAGGGGACAAACTGCGCTGCGAGGTGACACCCTTCGACGGCGTCGAGTACGGCCCCGAACTCTCTTCGAACATCGTGAGCCTATTCAACAATCCCCCATCCATTGATACCGTCACCGTTGAGCCATTGGATCCCACCACCAACGCGGTGCTCACGTGTACTCCGTCTGGATGGTTCGATCCGGAAGGCGACCCGCCCGATTATGTTTTTCAGTGGTATGTCAACGCCCAACCATTGGCGGGACAAACGACTCCGACCTTGGCCGGCGACCTCTTCTCCAAAGGAGAGCAAGTGTCTTGTCGCGCCACGCCCGGCGATGGATTGGCGCAGGGGGCACCCCTTCTGTCGCTGCCCGTGACCATCTTAAATTCGATGCCGACCTTCGCCGGTGCATCCATTAATCCTCAAACGGGCAACAAGCAAACTGAATTCACGTGCATGCCCTTCGGCTGGTCGGATGCCGATGATGATTCGGAAACAGCGCACTACCTGTGGTTCCTGGACGGGCAGTCCATTGAGGGGCAAGCCCAGGCCACGATCACGCCGGTCATGATGCAGCCAGGTCAAACGCTGACGTGTCAAGTGACACCCTTTGATGGCGAGAGCGAAGGAGCTCCAGTACAGACGGACCCGGTCTTGCTCATCAATCATGCGCCGAGCATCGGGTCTGTGAACCTCGGACCCGAGCCGGCATACACCAGCAGCACCGTGGTGTGTTCGCCTCAAGGATGGAGTGACACGGATGGGGATTTGCCCGGCTATTTCTACGAGTGGTTGGTCAATGCGCAACCGATCCAGGGTGAGACGGGCGCCACGTTGGCCGGCACCTTCTTTTCCAAGAAGCAGAAGGTCTACTGCAACGTGACACCTTTTGATGGCGAGAAGTCCGGCAATCCCGCGTTGTCGAACCCGGTCACCATCGCGAACTCCCCCCCGAAGATTTCGTCCGTGGATCTTACGCCTCAATTTGGGAACAAGTACGGCGTGTACACGTGCGCGGCCAATGGGGTCGTGGACGCCGACAGTGATCCCATTCAATTTCAGACCGAATGGCTTCTGAATGGCGCGATCGTTGACGGGGCCTCAGACACGACATTCCAGAGTAATGGCATGGCCCCCGGCGACGTGTTGCGGTGCCGGGTGAGTCCCTATGACGGGGAAAATACGGGAACGCCGGTGCAGAGCGCAACGACGTTCATCATTAACAATCCACCCAGTTTTACCGGCGCCGTCATTGAGCCGGACACCCTCTACGGGGATGTGACTGTGACGTGCATGGCCCAGGGATGGTTCGATGTGGATGACGAGCCCATGCAAGCCACGTACGCGTGGTTTGTGAATGGAGTCGTAGTGTCCGGAGAAACAAGCCAAACACTGTCGAGCGCGCAAATCAGCAGTGGCGATATGGTGTCGTGTACGGCCACGCCATTCGATGATTACGACGTGGGAGCATCTGTACTTTCATCCAGCGTACCCGTGATGAATTCGGTGCCGAGCATCCAATCGGTGGGGATTACGCCTGCGGGTGGCACGATATTGACGGGGTTTGATTGCCACTGGAGTGGATTCAGTGATGTAGACAGCGACGCGGACGAGTCCACCCTTCAGTGGACAGTCAACGGCAACCCGAGCGGCGGCACCGCCACATCATTAAGCGACGACTCCTATGTGAAAGGGGACACTATTGGCTGTGTCGTGACACCTTACGACGGTACAGACAACGGCCTGCTCGTGGCCGCCGAGACGGTGGTTGTGCAGAACGCACTTCCTTCCATCGGCGACGCCCAGTTGACTCCCGTCACCGGTGGGAAGTTGGACACGTTCTCCTGTGCCGCCATGGGTGCCACAGATCCAGATGGTGATGACATCACGGTGTTTACGGCTTGGTTCATTAACGACACGGAGGTACCGGGACAGACCGGCCCCACGTGGGTCCCGAGCGACTTGGTCATTCCGGGCGACGCTGTTCACTGCCGGGTTCAACCCTTCGATGGAACGGCGACCGGTCCGTCCGTTCAGTCGGATACGTCGTCGATCATTAACATCCTCCCCTCGCTGGATAGTGCGGGTATCTTGCCCCAAGTGGCGAACACCACAACGGACGTGGCCTGTGTTCCGCAAGGATGGGCCGATGCTGATGGCGACCCCGAACAAGTGAACTTTGTCTGGGCCCGCAATGGTGTTCTTCTTACCGGACAGACAACGGCGACTCTCGCCAGCGAACTCTTTGTCAAAGGCGACACGGTTTACTGCACGGCGACCCCTTTCGATGCGTACGGGCTCGGCCCATCCGTCACATCGCCCACGCTGTTGATCCAGAATACGCCGCCGGTGCTTTCGAGCGCTACGGTCGACCCACCCACAGGAAACCGATACACGGAGTTTTCCTGCCTGGAAGGCGTCACGAGTGATGCAGATGGCGACGTTGTGTCTACATTCCTCGTGTGGTTGGTGGATGGTGTCGTGGTCGCCGGGGAAACAGAGGCTACCTACACGCCGGATGATCAAGTGCCTGGTGCCAGTGTCGCTTGTCGAGTGACGCCCTCCGACAATGACGTGGCAGGAACGCCCATTACCAGCGCGGCGGTCACGCTGACCAACGCGGCTCCCTCCGTGAATTCGGTGGTGCTAAGCCCGGCGGGCGCGGACACCACAGTCGATTTGATCTGTAGCGTAGCGGGCGGTGCCGACCCGGACGGTGATTCGGTGGAAGTCCACATCAGCTGGACCATCGATGGCAACGTGGTGGCGGGCGCAACCTCATCCACGTTGGACGCATCGTTGACGTCCAAGAACAACGTCATCGTGTGCACGGGCTCTCCCTGGGATGGCTTCATGTATGGTACGCCCCTCGCATCGTCCGCAGTGACGATCATCAACACGCCCCCCGCCGCACCCGTCGTGAGCATTTCCCCATCGCCGTCGGGCACCATGCATGATCTCAAGTGTGGCATCGACAGTGATTCGGCGGATCCTGACAACGATCCCATCCAGTACGAGTTCGCGTGGTATGCGGATGATGTGCCTCAGCCGGAGTTCCTGAGCGACACCATCCCCGCCGAAGAGACCAATGAGTGTGTGACATGGCGGTGTGAAGTGATCCCCCATGATGGGACGGAGAGTGGACCCATGGCTAGCGCAAGCCTGCAGGTGCAATTGGGCGGCACGCCGCGATATGGCGTGTATGCCTATCAGCAGGGTGGTCAGATCCGATTTAAAAACATGACAGGCTTTGGCGTCGGTCAGGGCAACTGGACCTTCGAATTGTGGGTGATGGCTCCCACGTCCAGCGGCCATGGGGCATTGTATTTCTCACAAGCGGGCAGTCCTGGAAGTGTGAACTTTGTCTATGACACAACCCTTGGGGCCGTTGTGACCACGCTCATTAATCCGGGGTCTGTGTTCGCCAATCCCGACGCGGTCTTACAGAGCACGACCATCGCGGGCGGCGATTGGCATCATGTGGCCGTGGTTCACCAGAACGGCCAAGTTACCTTGTATACGGACGGGGTGGCCAAGCAGTCTGTGGCCATGACGCCCAATTTGCAGGAGTCCAAGCGGATGACCTTCGGGCGACCGGACGGTTCCCCTCTCAACGCAGCCACGAATGTCCGGGTGGGGCCAACCCGGTTCTCTCAGATCGCACGTTATACATCGACGTTCATGCCGGCGACGTTGTGGGCGGTCGACGTGAACACGGTGGCTCAATATTATTCGGAAGAAGCGCTCACTGGGCTCACGACCAAGGATGAAGCCGGTGGTGACAACAAGGGTGAGACCGGGCAAGCGATCTTGAGCTATTCCAACGCTGCGGGCTCTGACTCCTATGCGGATTGCAGCGACTATTTGGTGGCCAACTAGGGTCGTCCCTCACTTCTCGGCTCCATCAGGTCGGACCGAACCCCAAAAGGTTTACGCCCATCGGGGGGTCTCATTCTTCACGTCCAGACCCATCGGGATGTGAATCGATTGCGTCCAGCGTCGTTCCGGGGTAGAGATCCACGCTATGCCGGTGTGGATCCTCCTGTTGTTGGCCTTTCCCTTTGTGTGCGCGTTAATTGGTTACGTGACCAATGTGCTGGCCGTGAAGATGATCTTTCGGCCTCATCACAAACGGCGCATCTTGGGCGTGTCCATCCAAGGGGTGTTGCCCAAGCACCAACGACATTTTGCTCGTCTATTGGCGCGGATTGTTGTTCGGGAGTTCATGACGACCCGAGACTTGGTGCGCGCACTCAATAAGCCATCCACTCTGGACCAACTCGAAACGATGGCACGACCGACAGTGCTTCGAATGGTTGAGACGCTGCGTTCCCACATGAAGCCGGAGCAGCAAACCCTGCTCACCCCGGAGATGGTGGCGACGACCGTGGACCAGATGATGGGCCAGATACGTCAGCGATCTCCTGAGATTGTGGACGCCTTTGCAGCCCATGCCGACGAGGCCCTTAATCTCAAGGATGTGGTCACCGACAAGGTGGTCCAATTGGGGCCAGAGGGGTTGGAACGCATCATTTATGATGTATCCAAGCGCGAGCTCGATTTCATTGAGTACTACGGGGGTATTTTCGGGCTTCTTTTGGGTCTGTTTCAGTATGCTGTGCTCTATTTGGTCGGCAACATTGCGTTACCGATTGTGGGCGCGCTCGTGGGAACGGTGACCAACTGGTTGGCCATTCAGATGCTATTCTATCCGCGCGAGCCCACTCGTTATTTGGGATTGATTACCTATCAAGGGCTCTTCCCAAAACGTCAAAGAGAGATGGCTACCCGCATGGGCGCCATCGCTGCCAAAGAGTTGATTATTCCCGAAGAAATATTTGGGGAATTGCTCGATATCTTGGTTCCAAAGCAGTTGACGGACGCCCACGTCGAAGCGTTGGAGGCGACGGGACGAGAGCACATGCCGGGCCTGATGCAACTGCTCGACAATTTTGTGGACGAGGAGAGTCGACCCGCGCTTCGCACGCAGATTGCTAATGAGCTGACGCTGTTGCTGCCGTCGGTGCGAGAACAGCTCGTCGCAAGCGCGACAGCGCGCATCGACCTAAAGTCGATCCTTGAAAAGCGTCTCGCCGATTTGCAGAGCTCAGAATTCGAACAGCTCATTCGCGGGTTGTTTCAACGAGAAGAGATCTACCTCATCATCTACGGGGGCTTGCTGGGCGGCTTGATCGGCGTGGTTCAGTTGCTTTTGGTCATGTGGCTGGGCGGCGTCTAAGGTTTCTACGGTTCGCGTCTTCGCTATTGTAGTGCTTCGTTTAGGATTCGACCTTCACTTTGTGAGGGCGGAGACACACCGAGGATCGTCGACAATGTGGCCGCCAAATCCGTGATCTCCACGGGGTGTCGCAGCACGCCGCGACGTATGGAGGTCCCGTACAAGATGAGCGGCACATGGGTGTCATACGTGTAGGGGCTGCCGTGCCCTGTGCCGAGCGGGCGACCGTACTTGTGCAGTACCCAATAGGGTTGGACGACCACCATCAAGTCACCGCTTCGGTCGGGATGAAAGCTCCGAGTAATCATCTGGGTCATGGGTGTGCTCGGCAGGGTTTTACGAAGGAGCTGAGTGCGTGTCACGACCAGGGCGATCCCTTCTTCTTTTCGGAGAGCGATCGCCGCGGTCTCCCGGACCTCTTCTCTGTCCAAGCCCGCTTTGTCCATGCGGTTCCAATCGAGCACGACGCTCGGGTACTGAATACTGAGCACCCACGGTCCCTTCCCATAGCGTTCCTCGAGGGCTTTCTCGGCGACCTCCTGTAGGCGGTTCTTGTGGACACGGCCAGCGTTCATTCCCAGGGATTTGGCGTATTGCGGGATGGGGGCCACGCCATGGTCTGCGGTAAACGCGACCACGTATTTCCCCTCACCGACCTCCTTGTTGAGTGTGGTGAGCAGCTCGCGAATGAATCGGTCGACCTCAAAGAACATTGCGGTCATCTCATGGCTGTTGGGACCAAACGTGTGCCCTACGTAGTCTGGGGTGTTCAGGCTGATTCCGAGCAGGTCTGGGATGCTGTCTTTGCCCAGCTTTTCAGCAACAATGATCTGTTTTGCCAGCCTTCCCTGGGCATGGATCGCGTGGGGTGAAAACGTCCACGCCCGATAATAGGACTTGTCGCGGGTCTTGTTCTCTCCGGTCAGCGGATGTGGAAAGGTTCGCCCAAGCCCCACCCACTCTCCCTCGAAGGGGGCATCGTCAATGGTAGCGAGTGTGTATGCTGACTCCGGTCCGAAGCGTTTCCATTGGGTGCCGAAGGATTGATCCGGATGTGCCTGGTCGTTGAAGTCGCAGAGCCATTTTGGCGCCTTGTCGTGATAATAGGTGCTTGTCACAAAACGCCCGGATGTGCTGTCGAACCAATAGGCTTTGCCCGAATGCCCCCCCAAGAGGACGCTGGCTCGATCCTTGAGCGCCAAGGTGACAACCTTGCCGTGATTGTTGGTGGCCAACCGGAGTTCGTCGCCAACGGTGCTGCCGATCAGGAGTCTTGGGGACGAGCCAGTCGCTTTGCGCTTTGCGCCCACAAGCTGGGTTGTGGTGTCTTTGACCGGCTCCACGTTTTCCCCGGTGGAGCGCTGGTACATTCGGTTGCTTACGATTCCATTGCGGTATGAGTATGTTCCCGTGAGCTGCGCCGCATGGCCGGGGGCCGTGAATGTCGACGCATACTTGTAATGGGCATCCATGAAAACCGCGCCGTCTGTGAGGAGCGTCCGAATCCCCGTTTTGGGAAGGAACTTTTCAAATCGGGTGAGGTAATCGAAACGTAGCTGGTCTACGGACACAACCACGACCAATCGGGGGCGAACGGTCCCTGTCTTGTCTTTGGCCCATCCTGTTGGGCTGACAAGGAATACGACGCAGAGGGCGGCGAGTGCAAGCCAAGACACGGCGGGTCGTGAGAATGACGAGAACATCGGAAGTCCTAACTTCGGTAATGGGCGACCCAGCCGGTTGGGTCTTGAAAGAGACGGACACAGTGGATCGTCTTGCGCTCGGTGAGGAAGAATCGATGATAACGGAGCGCAGGAACGATCAGGAGGTCTCCCTGAGAGACTTCGATCCGCATCCAGCGATCGTCTATTGACCGCACGTCGAAGATGCCTTCGCCATCCAACACGTAACGGACTTCGTCTTCCGCGTGGTGATGCTCCGGGATGAACTTGGTGATCAGCTGGTCCAGATTATCCGTGTCCGGCCGAAGCGCTATCTCATCCTGTGTGCCATACCCGTGTGCTTGAATCAGTTCGTCCAAGAGCGGTTGATATGCGCTCGGTTGCGGATCACAGTGATTCACGATGAGCCCTTGCCGTGTCAGCATGTCGGCGCTGATGGGCGTGTGATAGGGATCATCCAACCAGAATGCCTTCATAGGGTCGCCTCAGGCATGCGAGCAGGGTCCAGCCCCATTTGTTTCATGCGCACCGCTGCCGCGAAGAGATAGTCATAGCATTCCGCGTGTTTCTTGGCTTGCTTCCAATCGTCGCCCCAGACGTACACACCGTGCCTACGTACGAGAACCGCGTGAGACTTTGGGTACGCCTTCATGGCGTCGGCCATGGTCTCCGTCAACTCGCACTCATGGGCCGTATTGTTGATGATGGGCACCTCGCACACATCGTGGTAACCCACGCCGGTGATGCCCTTCATCATCTCCAGATGGGTGACTCGGAAGACGTCGTCATACAAGAGCGTGACCAACATGGCGTTGAGGCTGTGACTGTGCAGCACTGCGCCCGCATCTCGCAGATTGTAGGCATTGTAAAACAGGTGCTGGCACTCACTTGGTTTGAGCGCATCCGATGTGGGTCGTTGCACGATGTCTCCCTCTCGATTCAAGAGAAACAAGTCGTCTGGGTTGATCCTTTCCTTGGGTACGCCACTGGGTGCTAGATACACCGTGTCGCCCGAGCGGATACTAATGCCGCCACCGGTGCCGGACACCCAGCCTTGATCGTAAAATTGACGACACAATGTGGCGATAAGGCTCCGAATCTGAGGATCATCGTTCATCATGGTCGAACTTATAACACAGAATTGCGGTGGTGCTGAACTGCGAAGGAGACGACAAGCCAGAGTCCTCTGGATTGACTCCAGGAATCAGCCGCACTAGGCTTCTGTCTGTGGATTCCCCAGAACACAGCCCTCCTCAAACGGACGACGAACGTCGACGCTATACTCGCTTTTCTCAACGGAACGGGTTGGAAGTCCTTGTCGCTTTTGAGTCCGATCGTGATGGGATTGACCTCAGCAGTCTGGGTATGCGCCGGGGAATACTGGTGGACCTCAGCACCGGTGGCGCGTTGGTCCACATGGATCGCATCGGTGATTTGGTGGGCGCCTGGGTTCGACTGTGCATGGAAGGGTCCGAGAGCGAAAGTGCATTGGAAATTCGCTCGCAAGTTGTTCGGACACAACAAATCGCCAATCAACAGTCCGCGTTGGCACTGTCTTTCGGCGCGGAAGAGCGCTGGGGCGATGGATTGGAGCAGAATGAACGTGTGGCAGAGATTGAGGAGCTCACCACGTATCTGCTCGACAACCACAGTTTGGTGGAGATCCCCAGTGTAATCCAAGGCATTCTACGGGTCGCCACCGAACCCCGAGCCACATCGGCGGATCTATCCAAATTCATCGCTGAAGATCCCGTTTTGGAAAGCAAGGTGTTGCGTGTCGCTCGATCACCGTTGTTTATGACAAGAACAGGAGTGGTCAGCACGTTGCCGGACGCCGTCAAGCTTCTGGGCTACCAAGCGGTCGCAAACATCGCCATTTCATTGGCCGCGACTCAACTTTTTCACAAGGTAGACAACTCTGCTGTACACGCCGACGGTTTTTGGGAACATTCGTTGGCCTGCGCGAACTTTGCTGATTTGATCCACACCATGCAAGGTGGCAACGAAGGTGAACTCTTCGCCGCTGGGTTTCTCCATGATCTGGGCAAGCTTTTGCTCGTTTACACGTTCAACGCGGAATACCGGCAAATGGTTGACCTGCTGCGTACCGGTCGGCGACGAACACGCGATCTCGAGCAAGATGTGCTTGGAATGGCGCACGATCAGGTCAATCGATTGTTGGTCAAACGATTGGGACTGACTGACGACATTGCGGTTGCCATGGTTGACCACCATGGGACGGGCACCGTCTGGTCTCGAGCGGCGGCCGTGGTTCATGTGGCGGATCACCTCTGTTTTGATTTCCAAGTGGTTTTTCCGAGCCATGCGCTCCGTCCCGATCTGAATGAATGGGCGCTTCGTTTGTTGGGATTGGATTTGGCCGAGATGGCGAAACTTCGCACGAAGGCCAGTGGGGTCGTTCAGAAGTTACAACTTTGGAACCAAATTCTGCCCCGATCGCCCGATGTGCAAGCCGCGAGCAACAATAACCGTGGATTATGAGACGTATTTGTGTCGTTGAGTGGTGAGTCGGCTTGACGAACGCATTGGGGTTTTCTAGCCTATGCGTGGCGGTAGGGAAGATGAGCGTCTCTCACTTTCTTTCATGCCAAAATTCAACTCGGACAAGTAAGGATTGGGTGTGTTCGAAGCCGCTGCGGACGAATGGGTCCTCACCACAGAGAAGGCTGCGTACCTCAAGGGGCTGATCGGCTTCAATGGGACCGTCACGCTCAGTGATCGTCGTATTCATTACCGTCCCAATGGCGTGTATCGCGCCATGGGCGTCGCGGAATGGGAGCTGGTGATCAACCTGATCGAATCCGCGGACCTTGTGGGCGTTGAGCAAGTTTTGCGCATTGAGTCGGAGGGTGAAGTACGTCGTCTCCAGGGCAAGGGCGCCCGTCGTCTCCATGCACGTTTGGCGGCCATACTTGAAGAGCGTGGTTTGATCGTCACCGGCGACTCGACCTTCGATCCAGGGGAGCGCATTTTATTGCAAGGAACCACCCGGCTCTACGTCAACAAGATGCTTGCAGCGCCCGGCGACATCATCGTGACCGATTATCGAGTTCGCTATGAGCCCAACACGGGTTTGGAGAAAGCGCTCTGGGACGATCTCGGTTTTGATCTCGCGATTGATGACCTTGTCGAGGTGAAGGTGGTTGGTCTCCGACGTCGATTGCGGCTCGTGACCCAGGACGAGACGTACATCCTGGGCGGCACGTTGATGCCACGGATCTATGGCTTGTTGGCGGTGCTCTGTGACGAGGGAAGCACAAACACACTCGGCAGTCAGGTGATGTCCAGTTGGAAAGCGAGCTATAGCCGCGGGGTTTTGGATTACAAAGGGGAGTTGGCGGCGAGCGTTCGCCATATTCGGTTTACACCATCCGGGGTATTGGACGCCATTGTGGGCATGCCGGATGAAATCGTGATTCCCTTGGGTGAAGTGTGCCGCGTGGAGCTCAAGGGCTACTTGACGGATCGTCGAGTCAGCTTTCTGTCCAGTCACGAAACGCACTCCTTTTCGATGCCGGATGCTCAGGACCGCTTCGTGGACTTCGTTCAACTCTATCTCCAGGCCGAGAGCACCGGCGAGCCTTCCGTGGGTGTGGACGGGCAATTGGACAATGACGTGGATCAGGCCGTTGTGTTGAAATCATGGGCCTCACGTCTTTCCCACCTGAGCAAGATTGTGCTCATGGGTCCCGCGGTCCAGCGGCCCGACAAAGAGTCGGCGCGACGGGGCTGGATCGTGCTGACCGAAACGGAGATGCTCTTTTTGCCGCTGGGCGGTTTCGATGGCAGTGAGAAACACATCGCTGTACCCGTGGAAATGCTGGAGCGATTCCAGCCCATGTTGGCCCCCTCCAGTGAGCTTCATATCCAGGTCGCCGAAAACACGGCTCGCTTTATGCCGCGTGGTGCGCAGGCCTTTGTGGACAAGTTTTGGGCGTTGTGGCGCGTACTGGGACCGGTGACGGCCGCGGCAGCCAAGAAAATCATCAAAGTACCGGATCTCTTGGGCGATGAGGAAGAAGCGGGCGAAGAGACGGGACTGTACAAACGGCCTGTCAACCGCCGCAGGGCCTTCCGTGTACAGCTTCCTCTGCCCGTGCCCATCCAGGTCACCACCTATCGACCGCCCCATGGCATTGTTAAGGACGAGCTCAAGGCCCGCCTGTCAGACATCTCCATCAACGGATGTGGGATCGTTTGTCTCCACGAAATCGGTAAAGACTTGTCGATCGGGTTGCAGATTCCGCACATGGGTGAGGTGCTGGACGTGCGCGCCAAGATCGTGCGTACTCAGAAGCCTCGTCGGCGGGAGCGCTATTGGCGCTATGGTCTGTTGTACTCGGCGCTGTCTCCTTACGACGAGGAGCAAGTGGTTGAAACCGTGATGGACTTGCAGCGAATGGAGTTGACGCGACGGGCCGAGCTTCGCAATGACTCGACCGAAGGCGAAGGCGAGGGCGAGGAAGAGGACGAATAATCTCTGCTCGGTGGGGCAGTTGCTCTGCCGCGCCCCTTCGTGCAAGCATGGTTCCCATGTGGAAGCTTTCTCCGTACATGTGGTGTTTCGGATGCGTTGTACTGTTCACCGTCTCTTGTGCGGGCCCCGGTCCTGACGGTCTACGAACGACCCCCAGCGGAGAAGGCCCCCAGGTGGTCTGGGATTTGGAGGCCTTGCCCCTGCCCACCATCCCATTTCCCAACGATTTTGCGACGCGCGTGGATGCCATGTCCCCAACAGGTCGTCGCTTGAATGTCAGCATGGTGGCCCCGACGGACGTCGAGACGACGCTGCGTGAGCGTGCCGTTCAATTGGACGGGTTTGGTACCTTCGCACCCATTTTCGTCACCTTTGATGCCCCCCTCGATTTGGCGGATCTGGTGTCGCGCCAGCTCGACAATGACACGGCCAAAGACGACGCAGTGTTGGTGATCAACATCACCACGGACAGTCCGGATTATGGTCAGATGGTGACCCTTGATTTCGGGCGTGGGTGGCTTCCGAGGACGGTGCCCAAACCCAACTTGTATTTTGCGCACGACCCCCGTGCGGGCCAGTCCAATCTGGTGTTCGAGACGATGGACGAGGATCTGGACGGTGATGGTGTGCTGGATCCGGGCGAAGACACGGACGGGGATGGTGTGCTCGACCGCGCCAACCTTTTTCCCGTAGACGGCAACATGTGGGATGACTTGCTCACGTTTTATGAGCGAGAGACCGACACCTTGATTCTTCGTCCGGTGGTTCCGCTGCGGGGAGGAGAAGAGTATGCGGTGGTGTTGACTGATCGTCTTCGCGGAGAGGATGGGCATGCGGTTCGCTCTCCCTTCCCCGGGGTCACTTTGGCAACGCAAACCAACGACTTGCGCGTACTGATAGACCTGCTGCCGGCGTTTGACTTGTCGGCAGATGACATCGCCTTTGCCTGGAAGTTTACGACCCAGACGGTGACTCGAGATTTGGAGGTAGTCCGAAAGGGTTTGTATGGCCACGGCCCCCTTAAACGGTTGGCCGACGAGTTTCCCATCGACATGACGCTCTACCCCTTGCGGACCGAGGGAACCGAAGGGGACCCATACGTTGTTCTAGGCAGCGAGATTGCTCCGCTTACTTCGTTTCTAGCCCTGGCGTTTGAGGCTGAGGGCGGCATGGTCGATGGCATCGTCGACTCCTTTGAATACGTGTCGCACCTTGTGTTCGGCACGTACGCCTCGCCCAACTTCATGGTCAACAAAGAGGGCCTCGGCACGGCCGCACACCCGGTGGACGACGACGAGTCATGGTCGCTGAACTCCATGACGGGGGAGGCGGTATACAACCAAGGAGAAGTTCCTTTTGTGTGTGCCATTCCCAAGCCGATCAACGGGCAATCGCAGCCATTTCCGGTCATTCTCCACACCACGGGTACGGGTATCCCCAAGTTTGGCGGGTTGGGCTACAGCGGTTATTTCGCACGGCATGGGCTGGCCACTTGCGCCATCGATGTCTATGCCCATGGATTTGATATTCCCGACACCGGGGCCTTCAACAAGACCTTGATCCAGGGCGTGATGGAAGGGCTCGGATTGGGCCAAGGAGTGCCGGCCTTGGCGAGCAATCGGGCCCGGGATTTGGACAACGATGGGCTCGTGGACTCTGGGGGGGACTATTAGAGTGATGACCCCTTTCACAGTCGCGATTGTATTCGGCAAACAGTAGTGGATTGGTTGCAGTTTACGCGCATTCTTCGCGGGTTTGACGGCACCCGCTTAGGAAACGAGGATCATGACGGTGATGGCACGCCGGAACCCATGGGCGACTTTGACGGCGACGGAATCCCAGACATAGGGACCGAGGATGGTCACTACAGCGCCTGGGGCATCTCGCTGGGCGGCATTGTCACGGGTGTGTTGGCCGGCATTGAACCCAAACTGGAAGCGGCGGTTCCCCAAAGTGGAGGCGGTGGGCTGACGGACATTGCGACCCGAAGCACCCAGTCTGGCGTACCGGAGATGGTCATCGCTGGCTCGTGGGGGCCCCTGATAGTGGGCAAGCTCCTGGAGAATGGCCAGACCGAACTGGCCGCTCTCGCGCCGCATTTCGACAAGATGGATCGCTTGCCCTTTGCGATGATTGATGGCCTCCAGCCGGGCGACCGGGTCGTTCTGACCAATGAAAAGACCGGCGAATCCAACCACGGGTTGGTGCAATTCAATGGTGGTTTTCGGGTGGGTGTACCCGCAGATGCGCTGATTCCCTCGCGCATTCGAACGCACTTAAGTCTGAAAACAAAGGATCCAGACTATGAGCCGCCCAGGGTTTCGAAGACGACGCAGCTCGGCGATGCATTAACCGTGACCGCTTATCGCGCTGATGGGACGCATGTGGCGATGGTGTCTGCGTTCGAGAACGACGTGCAGTGGGCGGGGGTCGTATACGCCAAGGATGCCCCTTTGGTCTCCTTGGTTAATGGCATGGGCCGTAAGCGGCAGACGCCGGATTTCCGCCAATTGCTCACAGTCGCGCAGACCGTCTTGGAACCGGCCGATCCCGTCAATTGGGCGCGCCACTATTTCAACGAGCCTCTGGACTTCTCTTACGATCCGGGCGTGGAGCCGGGGTGCAACGTGCTGAACTTGGTGACCGTGGGCGACACGAACGTACCCGTTGCGGCGGGCATCACCTTGGCACGAGCCGCTGGCGTACTCACCAGCGAACAAATGGACTGGCTGGTCGCTACCCACGTGGTGGAGGGCAATTGGCGGTTGGGTCGGTACCGGACGGACGGAACAGGTCCCCATCTCATGGACACGGGGTTCAACGCGAAGACGCTCGGTGACCTCTCCATCCTCTACGACATCGACAACTTGGATGAAGGGCTGGACGGTATGGACGCCCCGTCTCCAGACGAGCCGCTTCGCGCGACAGTCGACACGAAGCTGGGCGGAAAAGCCGGTCTTCGAATTCTCTACATGGAGCCCCACGGTTCCCATGGTGTGACGCCCCCCGACATCAACTTGCCCTATTCGGGTCACATGTATGGCATCAATTTGATGAGCCGATACCTGCTGACGAGGGGCACCGAATTGCCCGACGATGTGTGCCTGGCCGATGGATCTTGCGACTTTATCCCTGCGTCACCACCCGATTAGCCTGCGCTGAGAATCGCCGAATCCAACGTCAGCTGAATGGGGCAATGGTCGGACCCCATGACATCGGGGAAGATGGTGCTGTCTTGCAGATAGGGCAGGGCGCCGGGAGAGACCAGTGCGTAGTCGATGCGCCAGCCAATGTTGCGCTCACGGACGCCGAATCGATTGCTCCACCAGGTGTAGTGGCCCTCCTCACTGTGGAATTGACGGAACGAGTCCACCCAGCCCTCGCGGAGCCATCGATCCAATTCATCCCGTTCCTCGGGCAAGAAACCGCTCGTGCCGTGGTTGTTCTTGGGGCGCGCCAGGTCGATCTCACAATGAGCGGTGTTGAAATCGCCAATGACGACGATGGGACTGCCCGCCTGCTTGTCGGCTTCCAGCCGGTCAAAGAGCGTTCGGTAAAAGTCGAGTTTGAAGGATACGCGGCTGTTGTCACGGTTTTTTCCGCTGCCATTTGGAAAGTAGATGTTGGCCACAGTCAGGGCACCAAAACGAGCGATCTGAACGCGCCCTTCCATGTCGAACTCGGGCCGGTCGAGGCTGTGGCTCAGCGAGTCGGGCGCTGTGCGGCTGTAGAGGGCCACACCGCTGTATCCAGGGCGTTCGGCTTTGAAAAGATCCATGTGCCAGTCGTCTGGTTGGGCGACCGCTGGCTCGAGTTGGTCGAGTCGAGCACGGACTTCCTGCAGGCCCACGATGTCGGCCCCGGTTTGGTGAAACCACTCCAGAAAGCCTTTCTTGGTGCAGGCTCGAAGTCCGTTGACGTTCCAGGAAACGATGCGCATGAGTACTATTCCCTCCCTTCGTGCGGCGAACGCTAGCACATCGGTGGCTTCAGACAACTGGTTTTCAAACAGGAGTTCGTCTTTTGATTGCTCTGGGGATGCGCTACCAAAAGAGACCATTGCCTTCTGCACCACTGTCATGCAAGACTCGCGGCCTCACGAGGAGGGGATATGAATATCGATGGTCCTTTTAATGATGCAGTTGCACGAGTGCAACTCTTGGATGATCAACCCAACAACGTGCAATTGTCCTTGTATGGCCTCTTCAAACAAGCTCAAGTGGGGGATGCATTAGGGTCCCGTCCCGGCGTCTTTGATATGCGCGGGCGAGCCAAGTACGACGCGTGGAGTTCCAACAAGGGTCTCTCTCAAGACGACGCGAAAGAAGCCTACATCCTGTACGTCGATGAGTTGGGTGCATAGCCACTCGAACGGAGTTCCTTCGTGAAACATTTACTTTGGTTGGATCTGGAAATGAGTGGTCTTGATGTGGACGTATGCCGCATCCTGGAAGTAGCGGCCATTGTGACGGATCTTTCTCTCAATGACGTGGCCGAGTATCATCGCATTGTATACCAGCCGCCGGGAGTGCTCGAATCCATGGGCGAGTGGTGTCGGAAACAGCATGGCCTTTCGGGCCTGACCAAAGCCGTTCCCCACGGCACCCCGGAAGAGGTCGTGGAGACGGCGCTGGTCGAGTTCATTCAAACCCATTGGGGGCGGCGCGAGCGGATCGTACTGTGCGGCAACACCATCGGCACCGATCGTCGATTCATCGACCGCTATTGGCCCAAACTGGCCGAGCGCCTGCACTATCGCATGGTGGATGTGTCGAGCTTCAAGGTCATCTTGAACGCCAAGTATGGGATCTCTTTTGAGAAGAAAGGGGGCCACCGCGCTGTTGACGACATTCGAGAATCCATCGCCGAGCTCAAACACTATCTATCGCTATTCGATATGGATCGACTCCGTTCCCTGTCTTGAGCGAAGTACGCACCATCCACACCGATGACGGCTGGGCATTGGCGGCGGATATTTTGCCTGCCGTGTCGTCAGCGTGGGGAGTGGCCGTGTGTGGGCACGCCATGATGTGCAATCGACGGACGATGGATCGTCCTGCGGGCGGTGGGTTGGGAAGTACGCTCGCGGCAGCCGGTTTACACACGATCTTGGTCGATCTACGTGGGCATGGAGAGAGCGTCCTGCCGGAACCATCCGCCCAATACACATACGATGATGTGGTTCTCCGCGACATCCCTTCCATCGTCCGCACGGTTCATCAGTGGTATCCCGACTTGCCCCTGGTTTGGCTGGGCCATAGTCTGGCGGGACACGGTGCTTTGGCGGCGTTGGGCGTTCACCCCAACCTTCCCATCGATGCGCTCGTGAATCTGGCCGGCAACGTTTGGATCGATGCGCTGGAGCCCAGCCGCCGCATGCGTTGGCTCAAGCGCGCTATTTCCGAGTGCTGGATGGGCGTGAGTCGGGTCTGGGGCCGATTCCCCGCCCGTTTTCTTCGGATGGGAACCGAGGATGAGGCGCTCCCCTATGTGGCCCAACTGGTCGGGATTTGCCGGCAAGGACGCTGGGGTAGTCTGGATGGTCACTTCGATTATCTGGCGTTGCTCGAAGGGGTTCGGACCCCTGTTTTGAGCGTGGTGGGGAAGGCCGATACGTGGATGTGTCGACCGGAGTCGGCGCGATTGTGGCTCGACCATGCCACCGCATCTCATGTCACACACCGAGTGGTCGGCGCTGTGGAGGGCGACCCGGCTGGCATTGATCACATGGGCTTGGTCACCAACCTCGAGATGAAACCCATGTGGGATGAGATGGTGGATTGGATCCGTCATTCGTTCTCGGAAGGGGAGAATCGTCCCAGTGCCTGAGCTGCCCGAGGTGGAGATCGCCCGTCAGAAACTGACCGAATGGACGGAGGGTCGCTCTATTCAATCGGTCGTCGTGGAGGACACGTCCCGTGTGATGGGCGCGCTGACTGGATTGAGCGGGGGCCAGTGTGTGGATTGGCAGCGACGGGGAAAACTCCTGTTGGGGACCCTCAACAACGGGCTGACGATTCTGGCTCATTTGGGTATGACGGGAAAGTGGGTCGCGGACCCGGAGCCGGCGCGTCCCCACCAACGATTCCAGTTGCATTTTGACGAGGGCAGGGCGCCCAACCGGGTCGTGTTCATTGACGCAAGGCGTTTTGGTTTTGTGGACGTGGTCTCGTCCTCCAAGACCGCAGAACATCCGCGCGTCCGCTCCTTGGGACCGGATGCCTTGGACTCATTCTGGTCTCCGGAGCGACTCATGAAACGCCTTGGTTCGAGTCGGAGCCCACTCAAACAGAAGCTGATGGATCAACACGCGATCGCCGGTCTGGGAAACATTGCTGCGTGTGAGATCGCGTGGCGTGCTCGTCTCCATCCCCACACACCGTCCAACGGCGTGACTTTGACGCAGTGGGTGGCCATCGCAGAGGGTATGACCGAGCACCTTGAGGCGACGCTAGCGGCCGAAGAAGGACCTGAAATCCGCTATCAAGGAGAGAAGGACGCCACCAACCCCTTCTCCTGTTATGAGCGTGAAAACGAGCCATGTGGCCATTGTAACATCCTTGTCCGTCGCGTGGTTTTGGGGGGGCGCCCCACGTTCTTTTGTCCCCACTGCCAACCCAGTGCTGATGCATGATCCTGTTGCGTTTGGCGAGGTGATACGTCATGATTCCGCCTGGAAACGATTAGGAGACGATACGAATGAGGAAGCTGGGGTTGATACTGTTGTGCGGGGTGCTGAACGTTGGGTGTGGCGACTCCTCGAAGGACAAATCGGATACATCGGTGGCGACCGATTTGGGGATGCCCGATTACGGACAACCAGACGATGGTCCGCCGGTTGACACGGCACAGAATTGCCCGCCAAATCACGCCTTCTGCAATGGCAACGAATTGTTGACGTGCAAGAGCGACGGTTCGGGATACACCACGATCATTTGTCCGACGCAATGCGACGAAGGCGAATGCCTGGATGCGTGTAGCCCGGGGAGCTCCCACTGCAAAACCGCCGATCTGTTGGAGACCTGTGGCGATGACGGAACGGCCTCGGTTCAGTTCTGTGAAAACGGGTGCGCTGGCGACGCGTGCACAGAGATCCAGGTGTGTGAGCCCGACGTGATATTCTGTGAGCCCGGCGGTGCCCGATTGCTGAAATGTGATCCCCAAGGTTCGAGCGCTGAGAATTACGAAGAGTGTCCCTACGGGTGTGATGACGAAAACACCGCATGCAAGGCAGCGGCCTGTCAGCCTGGCGACACTCGGTGCGCCGATGATGATCCCAATACGGTGGAGATCTGCAACGCCCTCCAGACCGGCTGGGAAAAGGCCACCACGCCCTGCAAGGACAAGTGCGAGAACGGTGTGTGTGTGGTGTTGGCGTGTGACGCGGACGAGATGCAATGCGGTCCGTTGGGCGTGGAGAAATGTACGGAAAGCCAGACGGAATTTGACCTTGTGGAACCCTGCAAGATCGGATGTGTGACGGACGCGGATGGGAACCCAGCTTGCGCGTTGTGTGTGGTGGGCGAGGTGAAGTGCGACTATCAAACCGTGAAGTCGTGTGACGATGCGTTGGAAGGATTTATCACGACGAAAGAATGTGCGGAGATCCAGTCCTGCGCCGAGGGTGCTTGCGTGGACACGGTCACGCTCAAGGAACAGAATCCGCCCGCCGCCAACTATCTGCTCCTGTTCAAGGCCTTTGTGAATTGCTGGAACGACCAGCAAGAAGGGGCCTGTCGTGCCATCAGCACGACCGGGCTGACGGTCGACATTAAAGCGGATGTCATGGGAAACTGGTTTTGTGATCACGCCAAAGAGTCCGATTTCGATTCGCAAGACGACTATGCTGTGGGCAACGACATTGCGGGTTGTGGGTGGACCAATCTAGAAGACATGGACTTCAAGACGGGGGCGATCCACTCGGATCTCAATGGGGTAGAGTGCATCGGATTTGTCAAAGACTGGATCAATAGTAATGAGATTGTGATCGACGACTGTGAAGTATTCTAAGGCTGTGATGAAGAGGAGAGAGTCTCCATGAGTCAGGCGATGGAGGGGCTTGTTGCTCGTCTACTTCATTCAGGAGACGAGACCCTGGACGAAGCGGCGTTGCTATCCCGTCTATTCGTGGATGTTCTGAAAACGCAGTACAACGTGCTGTCACTCAAGACGTATCGCATTCCGTTGACTCTCGACGATGGGTCTATTCCCATCACGCCTTGCCTGTCTCACGAAGCGCAGCTCCACGAACATGACCTGCCGCATGTGGGTGGGTATGTTCAGCACTGTGAGACGGGGCGATTGATGGGCTTGGTGTATGTACCCCTCATGCGTCGGATCATCGTGGAGGAAGAGAGCCCAGACGCGGAGCACGAGATCACTGAAATCTGCACGTTTCTCCGTCTTCGCTTCCCAGAGCATGATGTGCGTGTAGCTCGGCTGCGGGCGTATTCAGCGTATGTACGAGCGAGGGTGGTCGCCGAGGCGCATTTGCCGATCATCGACGTGTTGACATCCGACGACTATGAGCCGGTTCAAATGCATCTCTCTCAACTCAACGGCATCGCGGTGCTGATGGAAAAAGAGTCGAGGGTGTCGTCGTGGGGAATCCGAACCGCCTATGCGCCCCTCGCTGCCGCGGTGGCCTTTGTGTTGATTCTACTCTTTCCGAGTAAGGCGGCCGGTGTCACGGAATACGAGTGGTTGGATTGGATGCGGATTGTCCTGTTGCTGCTCTTTGGCGCGTCGTTTCTTTACTACGGCCTCAAGGCGGTTCAGCTTACCAAAACAGCGACTCGCCTAAACAAGCGAATTCGGGAATATGAATTTGTGTTGGATTGGCGAGCGAGAGTCCAGCGGCGCGTGACCGCTACGGGACCGGCCGAGACCTCCAACGAGTCTTCAGTCAATGGCGCGAGCGCTGCGTTGGCCGCACGTCTTTGTGAAGCCTCGGATGGGTGTGAGGTGCGATGCGTACAGGAAGCTGTTCGACTCCGCTACCAAGCTGCCTTCGTTGTTTTGGGCAAAACCGTTTCTTCCATGGACGAGTCTCTCGAAGCCTTGTGCGAGCTGCGCTTGAACGCCATCATGAACCAGCGGGACCGGACGGATGCCAGACTCTCTCTACTGGAGAAGAGCGGTCGGACGGCACGGGAGGTGACAGAGCGGGCACGCCTCCTGAAAGCACGACAGGTCTTGGAACACAAGGCTGGCATATTGCGGCGCACGGTGGGCTCGCCCTCGACAGTGTGAGGTCTCGGGCTAATCCAACTCGTTGATGGATTGAATGATTCGCGAAATCAGTCCGTACTCGATGGCCTCGGAGGCGGAGAGCCAGAGATCCCGTTTGGTGTCGCGCTCTACATCTTCTAGCGCTTTGCCCGTGGCGTCGGCCACTTCCCGGTTGGACTTGTCTTTCATCTTAATGATCTCACGTGCGGTGATCTCCAAGTCCGACGCAGAGCCAATCACCGCGCGGCCAAATCGCGGTTGGTGGAGCATAAACCGAGCGTTGGGTAGTGACAGCCGACTCTCTTTGTCGGCCGCGATCAAGATGGAGATGCCCATGCTGGCGACCAGCCCGGTACAGACCACGCGAACAGGCGCCTGCACAAATCGCAGGACATCGACTAGCGCGTATCCATCGTTGACCGAACCGCCCGGCGAGTTGAGTACCAGCGTGATCGGTTTCTTGGCATCATCAAATTCAAGGGCAAGGATGCGATCACATGCATCTCGAACGCTGCGTTCATTGACGCTGCCAGAGAAGAGGAGGATACGGCTCTTGCGCGTTGCCTCCCAGATGTAATCTTGTGCTCTTTTTGCCACGGTATCGGTCATGGTTCGCGACTCTACTCCATACCCAGCATTTCCACAAACTCCGATTCACTGAGGACTTGAATTCCCAACTCCTGGGCCTTGGCGAGCTTGGATCCTGCGCCCGGTCCAGCCACAACCACCGTGGTCTTTGGGGAAATGGATCCCGTTACTTTCGCCCCCAACGCTTTCACCCGTTGGCCGGCCTCGGGTCGTGAGAATTGTTCGAGGCTCCCCGTGAACACCCAGACTTGTCCCGATAGATCGATTCCGCCTGTGGGTGGTGTTGCAGCGACGTCCAGAGTACGAAAGACCACACCGCCGTTGGCCAAACGTTCGATGAGTGATCGCACGGCAGGGTCGTCAAAATAGTCGCGGACGCTGGCGGCCACTTTCGGACCCACCTCATCCACATCTTTCAATGAGTCTAGGGACGTTTCCTGTATGGCCTCGATGTCGCCGTAATGATCCGCCAGGACTTCGGCTACATGTGCGCCCACCAAGCGGATCCCCAAGCCAAAGAGCAAACGGGGCAAAGGTCGATCCTTGGACGCTTCCAACGCCTCGATCAGATTGGCCGCGCTCTTGTCCCCCAAGCGTTCCAAGTCGGCCAATTGACTGTGGCTCAACACGTAGAGATCGGCGATGTCTTTGATGAGCCCCACGTCCACCAACTGGTCGACCAGTTTGTCGCCCAATCCATCCACATCCATGGCCGTTCGGCTGGCCCAATGCTTGATCCGTTGTTTGAGCTGTGCTCCGCATGACGTCTGATTGCCACATCGGGCCACAGCTTCCCCTTCGGGTCGGACCGATTGATGACCACACTCGGGGCACACCTGGGGCATCTCAAAGGGCTGAGTTCCCGGTGGTCGTTTGTCGAGCAAGACTCGCACCACTTCGGGGATGACGTCACCGGCCCGTTGCACGATCACCCAATCCCCTTTGCGGACGCCTTTTCGGCGGATCTCGTCTTCGTTGTGGAGCGTGGCTCGGGAGACGGTCACTCCTCCGACCAATACGGGTGCCAAGTCGGCCGACGGGGTCATGGCACCTGTTCGGCCCACGGTGACGATGATGTCATTGACGCGGGTCTCTTGCTGTTCGGGGGGGAACTTCATTGCAATGGCCCACCGAGGGCTTCGGGAGACCTCACCCAGCGTGCTTTGCAGCCCATGGTCATTCACCTTTATCACGACGCCATCGATCTCCATGTCGAGAGCGGCGCGTTGGGCGAGGGTGTTCTCCCAGTATGCGATGACCGCCTGGGGACCTGTGACCGTCTCGATACCCGAATAGACGGGCATTCGCCACGCCCGAAGCACGTCCAGCACATGCAATTGGCTGCGTATTTCGATGCCCTCCATGCCTTCGACGACGCCCAGCGCGTAGGCGAAAAACGACAAGGGCCTTTGGGCCGTGACCGACGAGTCCAACTGGCGCAGCGAGCCAGCCGCCGCGTTGCGGGGATTCTTAAAGGCGGCTTCCCCAGCGGTTTCTCGTCGACGATTCATGGCGTGGAACGCTTCCAGCGGCATGTAGACTTCGCCCCGGACCTCGAGAATGGAGGGGATGGTCAGGCCCGGGAAGGGTTCGAGTCGTAAGGGGATCGCCCCGATGGTGCGTACATTGACCGTGACGTCCTCGCCCGTGACACCGTCGCCCCGAGTCAGCGCACAGGCCAAGCTCCCTTCTTCGTAGATGAGCTCAATGGCCAGTCCATCAAACTTGGGTTCGCAGACATACTCGATGTCGCCGGTGACGGGGGATCCTTGAGAAGCCAGGTGGCGTTTGACGCGTGCGTCGAATTCCACCAACTCGTCGGCGTCCATGGCGTTTCCCAGAGAGAGCATGGGCCGGCGGTGGCGGACGGACGAGAACGCATTGGACGGCGCGGATCCCACACGCTGCGTGGGCGAGTCTGCCCGGGCCAACTCGGGGAATTGCTCTTCCAACGATTGGAGTTCGCGGAGCAACTGGTCGTATTCGAAGTCGCTGATCGAGGGGTCATCCAGCACGTAATAGCGATGGTTGTGCTGACGAAGGGTCTCGGAGAGGCTCCCAATGCGCTCTTCGGCGGACTGTGGGGTCCATTCGCTCACGGCTGTTTGTCCACCAGAAAGCGTTCGATGTCTCGTTGCATCACGTTGAGGTCCCCGGTCATTCGTTCATAGCGATGACCGTTCATGTAGAGCGAAGGGGTGCCCTGGAGTTTCGCCCGTCGCCCGTCTGCCATGTCCTCGTTAATGATGGCGGTTACGGTCGGGTCGGCAAAGTCAGACAGAAATTGCGTCATGTTCAGGTTCAGTGTCTTGGCGAACTCGATGATGGACTCTTCTGTGAGCGACGTTTGGTGGGCAAAGAGCGCGTCATGCATGCTCCAGAAACGTCCTTGCCGGTGCGCAGCAATGCTGGCTCTTGCGGCCGGAAGGGCCTCTTTGTGAAATGACAACGGGTACTGTTTGATGACCACTCGAATCTTTCCAGGCATTCGGGTCCGAAGCGTTTTGAGGAGGCCCTTGATTCGAGCGCAATAGGGGCATTGGAAGTCCGTGAAAACGACGACAGTGATCGGCGCGTTGTCGTGCCCTAGAAAAGGACGGTCTTCGAGGCGGAATGTGTGCGCGACATCGTCGAATGGGGACCACGCTTTGGCGGATTGCATCAGCGTTGTGTACAGATTGGCTGGTGATGCGCCATTGTCTACGGTGCATTGAGCCACGGCGAGTTGCCGGTCGATGACCTCTTGAAATTTCGCGAGAGGCTGGGCCCCCACCAGGGTTTCTCCATTGATGAAAAAGGAGGGTGTTCCGTTGGCTTGGACGTCATGTGCGGCCTGTTGGTCTGCGTCCACCCACGACCGAAAACGACGATCGGCGTCCGCCAATGTTCGCTTGAATTGGTCCACATCGAGTCCGATCTTCTCGGCCATTGCGTCGTACGCGACGACGCCTGTGCTTCGTCTCCAGCTCCGTTGTTCTTCGAAGAGTAGGTCATGCATCGCCCAGAACTTGCCCTGCTCTTGGGCAGCCATGGCGGCATAGGCTGCGCTCCGAGCGTTTTTGTGAAAGGCTAACGGGTTGTGCTTAAACACCACGCGGACCTGCTCTTCGTACTGTTGACGGAGCTGGTCGATGGTCGTTTTTACCCGCGCACAAAAGGGGCATTGGAAGTCGTTGAACACCACAATGGTGACGAGCGCATCGTCCGGTCCCGATCGCGCGTCGCGTGGGACTATCGGCACCTTCCAGCGAGCGGTGGGAGAGGGGCAGCGAACCGCCGGTACGGTCGTGGTCGTGGCCATCTTTGGCTCAGCCTTCGTTATGGCTGTTTGACTGCTCGCACATGCTCCCAGGATTAGGCCCGCGAAAGCGATGTTGATGATGTGAGTGGCCTTCATTGTGTGATGCTCCCCTTGGCATCGTTGTACCGCTGTTAGGCCGCTCTGACAACGCCTCTTCGAGGCTTCTTCTATTCCCTTTGGAGGGTGGGTTTTACAGCCGCCTTGGGACACCGGTTGTGGCACCCACTTGCGTGACAGCGGCGGCTCCTAGCGCTATGCCGGCGGCCATGGCTTCGTGGACCGTTTCATGGTCGAAGTCACCTGCTGCGTTGGGCTCGGAACGAGCGAATACTGCCAACATGCCCGCCACAAACGCGTCGCCGGCGCCGGTGGTATCCACGGTGGGGACGGCAATGGCGGGGAGCGACCCTGTGCCCCAGCGCCCACGCCACAGACACCCGCGCTTGCCCAGGGTAACCACGGCGAGGGAGGGGCCCCAGGAGCAGAGGACGTCCGCGGCTTCGGCGGGGTCCTCATGTTGGGTGACCAGTGCGGCCTCTTCGTCATTGAGCTTTACAATCTGGGCCTCTCGGACCAGCGCGCGCGCCGCTTCGCAGCAGGCCTCTGTGCTGGGCCACATGTGCACCCGTAGGTTGGGATCGGTGGATACCATCTGTCCCGCCTCTTTGGCGATGGTAGCGGCTTGGAGGGTGGCTTTCCAGCCTTCGGGGCGCATCATGGTGTTGGTCCCCAATTGTACAATTCGGGCGCCTCTCAAGTACTCGGCGTTCAAGTCGGCGCCGGACAGGCCCGTCTCTGCCGAGTTCATCCGAAAAAAGAGAAACGAACGTTCGCCGGAGGCATCGATCTGCAAGAACGTGATCCCGGTTCGCCGTTGTTCATCATAGATGAAGTGCGAAGTGTCCACGCCTTCCGCGTGCAGGGCCGCCGCGAGGAAGCGTCCGAATTCGTCATCGCCGACGCGCGTGAGGAGTCCGACGGGCACCCCCTGTCGCGCCAAACCCACCGTCACATTGGCGGGGGCTCCCCCAATGGTCCGTTCATAGTGTGCGACATCCCGCAAGGGAACGCCGGTTTGCGCGGGGATAAAGTCCACTAGGGCTTCACCCACGCAGATAACACGCGGTGTTTCCGGGGAAATGGGTTTGCGCTTCCTAAACGACGAAGTCGAGCAACTGTACGTTGGTCAGGTAGTCATCCAGTATGCCGCTGTATTCTTCGATGAGTAGATCGAGTTAGAGGTCCACTCGGCTGCCGATGGTTCGCAACACAGTGCCGCTGATCGGGATCTCGTCGTCGCTCAAATGAAGGACGCCCGAGAAGGATTCGGGGGAGTGGGGCAAAGACCCATTGGTCATCGCAAAGGAGAGGTGGCTGCGCGAAATCTCCACGATAGCGAGTGATTCGCCGCTGTCGAGCCGGAGGCTCGCGGGCATTACATCGGGTGGAGACACGCGGTAGTTGGCGCGCCGATTGTGGCGGATCAGCATCTCCAGTGTGTCGTGGACGGTTTCACTCACCGGGGTGTCCTGGCTTTCCAGGAGAAAGTCTCGCATTTGCTTCATGGCTTTTTGTGTTCGGATCAGGTTGGTTCGCATGTCGTGAGCGCGTTTGTGATCCCGCCGCAATTTTTCGGCCAGGATGGTGGTGAGGCTGCGGTAGAACGAGAACGCAACCCCGCTGTTGGCCTGGAAAAAATCGATGAGCGCCTCTCGCGAAACCCGCCACACCTCCGACGGCATCGCCGCGACGGCCGTCGTATTGCGTGGCAACGCGGTGAGGCCACCGAGCTCTCCGATGAGGGTTGGCGAATGCAGGCGGAATTTCACCGTGTCCTGGTCCCGGAGCTCGACTTCACCACTGACCAATACATAGATGTTAAGGGCTTCACTTCCCGCCTCAAAGAGCACGGAGCCTGTGGGCACTTTAATCGGTTCAAACACGGAGGTGAGCAGCTCGATCTCCGCGTCAGAAAAGTCTCTGAATAGTGGAATGTTGTGGAGTTTTTCCCGACTCATCGACATGGTAGCCCCCCCTGTGTTGTCCATCCTACTGCGACAACCAATCGAGGCGGATTCTAACCATCCCAGCCGATCTTGTCACCCCCCCTTTTTGTGGGACGTCTTCCAGACGGCTGTGAGTGTGGTGTACGCGGGTGCTGGTCGACGTGCTGTGCGCGGGTCCCCACGGTTCCCCGCGCGCGGTTGATATCGGTAACGTCGCATTGACTTCACTGGGGGGTCTTGCTAAAAATGCTCAGAGATGACGGGACACCTTGAACCATATATTCCTATCCTGATGCTGATTTTGATTGTGGGCGGCATGATGGCCGCCATTCTCGTCATGAACTCATTCTTGGGGCCGAAGCGAACGAGTGCCATTAAGAACGCGCCCTTTGAGTGCGGCGTCGATCCCATTGGTTCGGCCCGTCAGCGATTCAGCGTCAACTTCTACCTGGTCGCTATTTTCTTCATTGTCTTCGATATCGAAGCGGTGTTTTTGTATCCCTGGGCTGTGTTGTACCGGTCGTTCCTTGCCGATCCATCCTTCGCCTTGATCTCTCTCGTTGAGATGTTCGTGTTTATCGGCATCTTGGGCGTGGGCTTGGCGTACATATGGAAGAGGGGCGCGCTGGACTGGACGTAAGTGATGAGCAGCGCTGTTGTAGAAGTCATCAATAAACAATTCGGGGACGCGGTTTTGAGTACGGCCGCTGTGGCCGGTGATGAAACGGTGACGGTGGAGAAGGGCTCGCTGAGGGCCATCGCGCAGTACCTCAAAGACGATGCGGCCATGGCATTCAACATGCCTATCGATGTGACCGCGGTCGATTATCTGTCCTATCCAGGCCATGAGGGGCCCCGCTTTCAAGTGGTCTACCACTTTTACTCCACCACGCAAAAACATCGAATCCGTCTCAAGGTGGGCTTGGATCTCGATGACATGACCGTCGACAGCCTCTGCTCGGTTTGGCGGGGTGTGAACTGGTTTGAGCGCGAAGTGTGGGACATGTTCGGTGTTGAGTTCCAGGAGCATCCGGATCTGCGTCGCATCTTGATGTACGAAGAGTTCGAAGGGCATCCCTTGCGGAAGGACTATCCATTGCGGGGCTATCAGCCCTTGGTCCCAATAGAGCGTTTGGACGATGAAAATGAGGACCCGAAAATGAGTCACATCGACCTGAATCCACCACCTCCGAGCGTAGAGCAGGGGAGCTAATCCATGACTGTACATCTGGACAACGACGAATTACACACCGAGTCCATGATGCTGAACATGGGGCCTTCCCATCCGGCGATGCACGGCACCGTGAAGATGGTTCTAGCTCTCGAAGGCGAGACCATTCGGGATATGGACATCCACATTGGATACCTCCATCGTGGTTTTGAGATCATGGCCGAACAGTGCACCTGGACCCAGGTGTTGCCCTACACGGACCGACTGAATTACCTCTCGCCCTTGTGCAATAACGTGGGCTACGTGCTGGCCGTGGAAAAGCTCATCGGCATCGACGTGACCGACCGGTGCAAGTATGTCCGCATGATCGCGTGTGAGATCGCACGCATCGCTGATCACCTCACCGCCATCGCTGCGGGGGCGCTGGAGTTGGGCGCGTTTACTCCCATGCTTTACGGGATGGCTGCGCGTGAAGAGTACTACAAGCTCATCGAGGAGCTGACAGGCGCACGGTTGACGACCAGTTTTACGCGTGTGGGCGGTATGACACATGATCTGACGGAGGATTTCGAGGAGCGTTACGCCTTCTGCGAAGAGATGCTCTGGAAGAACATCGGCGACATGGACAAGATGCTCACGCGCAATGGCATCTTTGTCGATCGAATGGAAAACACGGGCATCATCAGTCAAGAGGATGCCATCGAGTATGGCTTTACGGGCCCTTGTTTGCGCTCCACAGGCGTGGAATACGATGTGCGTAAAGCGCATCCCTACCTGTTCTATGAACGCATGGACTTTGACATTCCATTGGGTCACCGTGGCGACAATTATGATCGCTACTTGGTTCGGCTTGAGGAGATCAAACAGTCGGCGAGTATCGTGCGGCAGTGTTTGAGTCAGATAGAGCCGGGACCTGTCAACATCGATGATTGGCGGATCGTCTTGCCGCCCAAGGAAGATGTGTACAACAGCATTGAGGCCATGATCGCGCACTTCAAATTGATCATGGAAGGTGTGCCTGTGCCCGCAGGCGAAGTGTACGGATACACGGAAGCGGCCAATGGCGAGCTGGGATTCTACATCGTGAGTCAAGGTTCAGGCACGCCCTATCGGATGCACATTCGTCCCCCGTGTTTTGCGATGATGCAGGGGCTGAAGGACATGCTCGTGGGGTCGCAATTGGCAGACATCATTCCCACCTTTGACACGATTAACATGATCGGGGGAGAGGTTGACCGATGAGCGACACGTTGATCACGGTCAAAATCAATGAAATCGAAGTGGAGGTCCCCAAGGGCACCACGCTTCTCAAGGCCGCTGAAAAAGCCGGTGTGACCATTCCAACGTTCTGTTATCACGACGGCCTGAGCATTCCGGCCAATTGCCGGATGTGTCTGGTCAACACCAACAAAGCCCCCAAGCTGTTGCCCGCGTGTTACGCGACTGTGATGGACGGTATGGAGGTCTGGACCGAGGACGAGAAGACTCAGAAGACGCGCAAGTCCACGCTGGAGTTCATCCTGCTGCATCATCCTGTGGATTGCCCCATTTGTGACCAAGCCGGTGAATGTACTCTGCAAGACAACTACTTCAATTACTCGTCCACGCCCTCTCGATTGTTCACCAAGAAAGGGCACAAGCCCAAGGCCGTGGCCATTGGGCCAAACGTCATGTTGGACGCAGAGCGTTGCATCGTTTGCACACGATGCATCCGATTTTGTGATGAGGTCAGCAAGTCGAGTGAGCTCCAGATTATCCATCGCGGTGAGCGATCGGAGATCACCACCTTTCCCGGGAAGGAGTTGGACAACCCGTACGCCACCTGCACGGCCGACATTTGTCCGGTGGGCGCGTTGACCAGTCGCGATTTTCGTTTCAAACGACGGGTGTGGCTCCTCAAATCCACCAATAGCGTATGCGGCGGTTGCTCACGAGGCTGCAACATCTTTGTGGACCACTGTGAAAACACCGTGGATCGATACCGACCTCGCTACAACGAGGATGTGAACAAATGGTGGATGTGCGATGCAGGTCGACTGTCCTACCAAGACCAGCAAGAAGACCGCATTGAAAACGCGCAAGTGGGGGCGGAAAGCGTATCATTGGACGAAGCCATTGGTGCGGCGGCTCTACAGCTTGAAGGCGCGACCAAGCTCGCTGTGGTTCCCAGTCTACTCTCCACCAATGAAGACCTCTATTCCTTGGCGGCCTTCTCCAAGTCGTTGGGTGTGAGCACTTGGTATGTGGGTGGCCGCGCCGATGGCGACGACCAAGACGACCTGTTGATTCGAAACGACAAGAATCCAAACCGCGCAGGGTTGACGGTGATCATGAAGAGCGCGGGGATTACTGGGCAGCCACTGGAGACCTTGGCGACGGACATCGCCAGCGGGAACGTGACCTCGGCGCTCTGGATTGGTCACGAACATGCGGCGACAGAGGCACTGAAGGCTGGACTCGAGTCGCTGGAACAGCGCATTGTTGTGGCGACCAAAGCGAGCGAGTGGCAGCACGGTGCGGATGTGATCTTGCCCATGTGCACCTACGAGGAAGTGGACGGAACATGGACGCAGTTTGAAGGCAAACTGCAGCGACTTTGTCAGGCGCTTCAAGCCCGTCGAGAAGTACTGCCGTTGTGGCAAGTGCTGGCGCGATTGGGCGGGGCCCTCAACAAAAGCGACGATCTGCCTACGGCCTCGTCGGTCAAAGGGATCTTTGCGGAGATGATTTTGGCGGTACCTGCGTGGAAAGAGGCGTCGTTTGCATCGCCAGACGCGCCCCCCCCGCTGTACAACACGTTACCCATACAACGGAGTGCATGAGCAGTACAATGGATTGGACTTTGGTGATAAATGCCCTGATCAAGATTACACTCATCGTGATGGGGTTTGTGATGGGGTTGGCTACCGTGCTGACCTGGGCAGAGCGAAAATACAGTGCGGTCATGCAGGACCGGATCGGTCCCAACCGAGCCAATATTGGTCGTTTTCGGTTGGGCGGGATTTTTCACATGATCGCCGACCCGATCAAGATGATCTTCAAAGAAGACTTCATCCCGGCTGAGGCCAATCCGATCATGTATCGCGTGGCCCCATTTATTACAATAGTGCCGCCCCTCGTGGTGTTTGCCGTGATTCCATTCGGTCCTGGAGATGCTTGTATCATCTCCACGGCGAGCATCGGGATCCTCTTCATCTTCGCCATTTCATCGTTGAGTGTGTATGGAGCCGTGCTGGGTGGATGGTCGTCGAACAACAAGTTCAGCCTCTTGGGCGGTCTGCGGGTATCCGCACAGATGATCAGCTACGAAGTGACCCTCGGGTTGAATCTTGTGGGCGTCTTCATGGTCTACGAGAGCATCACGCTGCAAGAGATCATCGTCGAGCAAGGGGAACTGTTGTGGGGATTCTTACCTGCATGGGGGATTGTCCTGCAGCCAGTGGCGTTCTTTCTCTTCATCCCCGCCGCCACTGCGGAGTCAAAACGGGCCCCATTCGATGTGGCCGAGGCGGAGCCCGAACTGGTGGCCGGTTACCACACGGAATACTCCAGTATGAAGTTCGCGCTCTTCGCGTTGGGTGAATTTATCGAAGTGGTGGTGATCGCTTGCATCACAGCGTGTGTCTTCTTGGGCGGCTGGCAAATTCCAGGTGTCGAGCCAACCGATGAGTTTTCCGTGACCACGTTGATGCAGATCGGTGCGTTCCTTACCAAAGTGGTGATTTTGTGCGCGCTGCAAATGACCATTCGATGGACGTTGCCACGGTTTCGATATGATCAAGTGATGTCAGTCTGTTGGAAGTATTTGCTTCCGCTGAGCTTAGCGAACATTCTCGGCACCGGTGTGGTGCTTTATTGCATCGCCTAAGGAGTACGCATGGGTTACCTCGTCAATCGGCCTGAACGAACATTGATGGAGAAGATGTACTTCCCCGAAGCCATCAAGGGGATGGGCGTGACAATGCGCCATTTTTTCCGGAACTTATTCGGCCGGAAAGACACCGTGACGGTTCAGTATCCGGAGGTAAAGCCCGTGTATCCCAAGCGATACCGCGGGAGCCATCGACTCATGCACCGAGACGACGGGCGGGTGCGTTGCGTGGCGTGCATGCTGTGTTCGACCGCCTGTCCAGCAAATTGCATCACGATTCATGCGGGCGACTATGGCGATACCGAGGTTGAGAAATATCCAGTCGCCTTCGAGATCGACGAGTTGGTGTGCGTCTATTGCGGCATGTGCGAAGAAGCGTGCCCGTGTGACGCCATCCGGATGGATTCCGGCGTCCACACCAAGCCGACCGAGCATCGAAAGGACTCGCGCCCGGGCAAAGTGGATCTCATGCAACTGGGTTCACTGACCACGTCCAAGCAGGGCGGCATCTATAAATAACATCGTGAATACGCTCTTTGTAGACGACTGGATCCTCGTCGTCGACAAGCCCCATGGCCAGCATGTACAGCCCACCCCGGAAGGCGGGGAAGGTACGCTCTTGGTGGAGGCCCAGCGTGAATACGGCAGCGACGTGCGTCTAGTCCATCGGCTGGATCGAGATGCCAGTGGCCTCTTGGTGTTGGCGCGCCATGGAGAGTCTGCGAGTGCGCTGTCCCTCGCCTTGCGGAAGCACGCGATCGAACGAGTCTATCGGGCGGTGGTGAGTGTGCCCTTGCCCTTGGGTACGGCGGCAACCGTGGATGTTCCCTTGCGATGGGCGGGGGGCCGCACGCGAGTGGATCCTCACGGTACAGCGGCCGTCACCCACTATGAGGTGATTGAGCAAGCGGAGAATGGGACTGTGCTTCGTGTGCAGTTGGAGACGGGACGCATGCATCAGATCCGGGTGCACTTGGCCCATGCGTTGGGACCCATCGTGGGGGACCGCAAGTACGGTGGTGCGCCGTCCACGCATTTGCACTTGCGCGCGGTCCATTTGGCCTTCGCCCACCCCAGCACTGGGAAACCCGTCAAATTTACTTTGGACGACTAAGACTCGATTCCATTTCGTTTTTTCTCTATACTTTCGGAGATGCGTGAATTGAAAGGCACCGTACTCATTGTTTCTTTACTGATTCCCCTGAGCGGATTGGCCGCTCTCGGGGAGACACTCTTCACCGAATCCTTCTCACAGAATTTCAACGAATTCAGCGGGCAGGCCGGTTGGGTGTCGAATTATTGCGCCGACCCATGGAGTACGACCGGTGGCCCGGGGGTGGGTCCTACCACAGACAATAACTGTGAGGGCTTCACCTGCAGCTGTGAATACGGCATCACTTTACCCTGCGGCAACCTTCCATTCCAGGCTGTCAGCTCGGAGCCGATAGACAACATCCTCCACGGGGGGGATACCGGTTGGACGAATTATCGTTTCGAGGTCGACTTCAAAAACAGTGACAACGATTCCTTTGGCGTCGTGTTCCGCTACATCGACACCAGGAATTTCTACCTGGTGTTTTTCTCCAACCAATCGGTGCCGCCCCCCAACAATCAGTGTGGTTTCGTTAGCTTCGTTGGAGCGCGTTTGTACCGGGTCTCCTCAGCACTCTTCGGGACCGGGACGCAGGTCGAATTGCTGGCAGAAAACGGCACGACGTATGAAGAGGAACAGGTCCATCGCATTCGTGTTGAAGCGTTTGGTTCCGAACTCTCCATCTGGCTCGACAAGAACGCGGATGGTGTGATCGGGGACAATGATATTGTCTTTCAGGTGGAGGACGCTACCCACGGGAATGGCAAGATCGGCTTGTATGCCTTTGACAACAGCTGCGAAGGCGATGAAGACGTTTGTTGGTTCGACAACGTATTGGTTCAAGAGTTGGTGGACGACCTTGTGGATACGGACGAGGACGGCGTCCCCGACGACGCGGACAACTGCCCCGTTGACGCCAACGCCGACCAAGCCGACACGGATGAAGACGACAAGGGCGATGTCTGCGACAAGTGTCCCCAGAGCAATCCGGATGACACGGACAACGACGAGGTCTGCGACAACGACGACAATTGCCCGGGGAAGGCCAACACAAACCAGGATGACGACGACTCGGATGGGAAAGGAAACCCATGCGATCCCTGTCCCAACGCGCCCCTGGATGATTCGGATTTGGACAACGTGTGTGACAACGAAGACAATTGCCCCACCATCGCCAATCCCAAACAAGAAGACAGTGACAATGATTCGATTGGTGATTTCTGCGACGACGACCCCGAGGGCACCGGGTGCCCCTTGGGGGTCAAGGATAAGGATGACGACGGGATCTGTGACAACGTCGACAATTGTCCGAAGGTGGCGAATCCCGAGCAAGAAAACGCCGACTTGGACGCCAACGGCGACGCGTGCGATCCTTGCCCCAACGCGTTTGCGGATGATTCCGACAAGGACACGGTCTGCAATGATGTGGACAACTGCGTGTGGGTGAAGAATCCGGACCAGTCCAACGCCGACATGGACAACCTGGGGGACGCGTGCGATCCCTGTCCATTGGATCCGGACAACGACATCGACAAAGATCTGTTCTGCGCCAACGAGGACAACTGCCCCTTGCTCTCCAACATTGGACAGGAAGACGGGGACGGTGATGGGGTCGGCGATGTGTGTGATGAGTGTCCGGCGGGCAGTGGTCAAGATCCGGACAAGGATGACGTGTGCGGGGCGGACGACAACTGCCCGGGCGCTCCCAATCCAGAGCAAGAAGATAGCGATCAGGATGATGTAGGCGATGCTTGCGATCCTTGCCCTGCTGACGCGGACAACGACGGGGACAACGACACGTTCTGTGCGCCGGAAGACAACTGCCCCGATCTTTTCAACGTCAAGCAAGAAGACCTGGACGGCGACAAGGTCGGCGATCTGTGTGACGAATGCCCCCTCGATGCGGACAATGATGGTGACGACGACGGCGTCTGTGGCAACGAAGACAACTGCCCGACCGAATTCAATCCCGACCAAACCAACAGCGATGGGGATGAGTACGGCGATGCTTGTGATCCGAGCATCGGACCGCCGACACCGGATACGGATCCCGTTCCCCCGGACACGAGTGGGGACACCATGGTGTGGTCGGACGGTGATCAGCCGGGTTTGGATGATGGTACGGGCCCCACGGTGGGACCAGGCACCTCGAAACCATGGCAGCAGAGCCTCTCGGGTCAGCCCGGCCCACCCACGATCGTGGTGACATTGCCGGGCGAAGACGCGGGCTGTGGTTGTCGAGCGACTCCGCAATCCCATTCGCCGTGGGGTGGCGGACTCATGGCCGGTCTATTGGGTCTGTGGATGTTCAATCTGCGGCGCCGAGTGCGTCAGACAGGCTAATCCGAACCAGCAATGGGTGGAACCACGGGAGTCGGGTCCTGGGTTGCCCAGGGCCGAGGGTCTCTGTGGGGTGAGTTGACCTAGCTTGCGGCGTCCAGCTCGGCGACGACCTCGCGCACCGCGTTGACTGAATGGTCAAACGCTGCTTTTTCCGAGTCGCTGAGTGGGATCTCTACGGGACGTGCGCCTTGCGCATCAATTTCGGTCAGCACACCGGCGAACAATCCGTCGTAGCCGTATTCACCGCTGAGGCGGGTACAGGCCGGAACCACAATACGTTGGTCTAGGAGATACGCCTTCACCATTTTGACAGCGGCCAGCGCTGTACTGAAGATGGCCGACCGTCCCTGTCGTTGGATGATCGTGCGTCCCCGAGCACGGACGGATGCCGTGATCTCTTCGATTTGGCTCTCCGAGAGCAAAGATCCGAGGGGCTTGTTACTCACGGTGGCCTGGCTATAAACCGGGACCATGGTCGGCCCGTGTCCACCCATGACGACCGTGTCCACCTGGGAAGCGGGGCGCTGGGTGGCCAACGCGGCCTGAATGGTGAATCGACCTGTGTCCAGTACGCCTGCTTGGCCCACCACATGACTCGCCGGGTAGCCCAAGTTTCGATAGCCCAACTCCACCATGGCATCCAGTGGATTCGTGACCATGATCATGAATGCACCGGTGCATGCGTCGCCCACAGCGCGTGTTAGGCCACCCACGATGGGGATATTGATCCCGATCAAATCCGCGCGGGTTTGGTCCGCACGTCGCGGCAATCCTGCGGTGAAGATGATGGCGTCACATCCCTTCAGGTCATGCACATCGGACGTGAGTTGGATCGTGTCGGCGGTTTGCAGGATGCCTATGGCGTCCAGGAGCTCTTCATAAGCGCCCGCTTGGATTCCAGGCACTTGTTCAATCGCTTCTTTGCGGTCGAATGCTACGATGTCGCAGGTTAAGTTTGGATCTTGAACCAACGCTTTCGCCGCCTCAACTCCAATGCCGCCAAATCCAACGAGTCCTATCTTTGCCATACTGTCCTCTTCGCGCTTTAGAAGGGGCTATAGGTATCGACTTCCGCACTGTTGTCAAGCGTTGCAGCGAAAGTGGTTACTACGTGTGGATTGCCGGGCGAAGAATGTCGCGAACGAGGGCCTCGATTTTCCGGGGTTCTATGGGCTCCTCCGCCAAGTGTTGTTCCAAGAGTTGACCGCGTAGTGCGACCAACCCCTGTGCAGCCTCGTAGAGGCTGTCGGCACTGGCTTGCCCAATGGCCACTCGATTCATGGCTGTCACCAACGCGGGCGGTCCCATCGCCCAGGCTTCCGTGTGTCTCAGCACCAAGGAGGATGGGCGCGCTATACCGGAAATGAAGCCGATATCTCGCAGCAAGTAAAACAGCCCTCCCCACGTATTGAGGGCTGGAGGGAGCGGCATGTTCAGGAGTTTCGATGGGTCGAACCCCAGCTTTGTTTCTTTGCCCGAAGAATCGACGGCCCATTCCAAACGCATGTAGCGCTGCATGTATCGCCCAGAACGCCAGAGTCCCATGGTGCGGCGCGTGAGGCGGGCTGCCGCGAATGCGCCGAATGCGCTCGCTATCAACGACAGCATGGGAGGCCAGTGGATTCGGGTGAAGATACGAATGAGCACCAAGAACGAGACGATACCAGCCACAATGGGGGCCGCACAGCCCACCAACGCTTGTTTGGCCACGCGGCCGAGATCCAAGGGGGAGGGTTGTGGTGTGGGACCCGTGCGACGCTCCGTCAAGAGCGTGCAAAATTCGTCGGCTTCCAGGAGACTCAACAACGCCGGGATACCTCCCGAGCCGTCGTTGGCTCGTGTCAGGATATCGGCCAGTTTCTCGTGGATGATGTTCAGGCCCCCTTCGAGCAATGCGTCCTTGAGCTGTTCCGATCGTTGGGTAGCCACTTTGTGAAGCACTTCCACCACGTTCGAGTTTTGGCTCGCCACGATGTCGATGAGTGGATCACGTCCTGCGCTGGTTATGACACCGGGGATCGGTTCGAGTTGGGCGGCAGGGCCAAAGTGATGAACCATGGCAAAGAGTCGTTCGCCCTTGCTATGTACCGCTAGCCACCATCGCTCATCATCGGTTCTCGTGATTCGGATGCCAAAACTCTTCTCGGCGCGGCTCCAGCGGGCCAGTCGTACATCGGCCTCGACCGCGCTGGTTCTGTCGGGGCTCGTGACCACGCCGCGCCACTCGCCTTGCATGAGGGTCGCGGACTCGGCGGCGACCAGATTGTCGAAGGCATCGCGTGTGCCCCCCCGTGTCAGCAACAGGTGATAGTGGGCGCCGCTTAGGTCGATGGCTTCGCCGATGGTGTGTGTGTCTGTCATTGTGTCAATTGAGCACCTGCATTAGGAATACTGGTGTTTCCGTGTGTACCCAGTCTTTGCCATCTATACCTACTTTCAGCAAGAGCGTCGCGTTCTTTCCGTTCCATGTGGCTATTATACTACTGACTACCAGGTACAAATTCATGACGTATGCCTGCCCATCCAATCCTTGGATGAGCGGACGCCGCTTGTAGTAGAAGGTGCCCAGCAAATCGCCTTCGGCCGTCTCGAGAACCCCCTTCACGTCCACACGGTCGACATCTTCGGCGAAGGCATCCGTACGAAGAGCGCACACGATCATCCACGCCCCTTGCGGGCCCAAAACCACCTGCGCCGGGTCGTCGGGCGCCAGCAGCTCAAAGTCTTCGGTGGAGATCTGGCCCTGCGGGTTGGTGCCGATTTCGATGAATGCGTTGGCCGCACTGTCTTCCGCAGGGGCATCTGCCGATAGCGATGGCGTCTGGGTTCCACAACCAAACACCAAACACACGAATGGGGCGATGAGTCGAAAATGGCTCATGGCGGGAGTGTACTTGCCCAACGGACAGCACTCAACCCTTCCGCGGGTTGTCGGTCGATAGGGCGGGTCGGCTTACTCGGCGAAAGGTGTCTCTGTGGGGACAGCTTCAATGGCGCAGGGTCCTGACATTGTGCCACAGGCTCCGATGAGGTATTCACCGTCGAACGCCGCTTGGCATTGCGCCCCTGTAGTGGGCAAAAAGAGGCTCAACGCGTCGTCCTTCGCCTGGCCCCAGGCCCCCCCAAAGATGGGATGATTGGACGTGACTTGCACCGTGCAGCCGCCTGCATCGGCCAGGTGAAGCAGGACGTTCTCGTGGGCGCAGTCCATGAGTTCCCACCAGCCGCCGATCCAGCCGCATCCCTCGATGGGTTCGTCGGATTCGTCTGCGGAAGAGGCTTCTTCATCGGTTGCCTCTGTCTGGGCTTCCACCGCGGGTGTTTCCGCGGCTTCGCCAAAGTCGCAACCGACGAGCATGGAGATGAGACAGAAGAGGGCGATTCGTCGCATGACCTCATCCTAGGGCGCAATGGTCGAATCCGCGAGAAATTGATGCTCCCATCACGCGAGAATTTCAATGCGCGCGCTGCGGGTGGTGACGCTTCCGCATGGTCGGTGTCGTTTGGGGTTATCGAGCGGCTTTGGCCAGTTTGCTGATGTGATTGGCGACGGCGATCTTTTCTTCCTTGGTGAGCGCCTTGGCCACAGCCTTCATGGGCTTGGGGATCTTTCGTGAGAGCGTCGTCATGATCTTGGCTTTAGACAGCCCGGCTATCGCGGGTGTCTTCTTGGTCTTTTTCTGTTTCCCCATGAGATTCTTGCCATGACATGCCCCGCACTTCCGAAGGATCCGGTCCAAGTCAATGGCTTGGAAGGACTCCCCGTCTTCCAATACATTCACTGATGTGGCAACCGGGGGATTCGTTGGGGCATTGGCACCCAGCAAGAGGGCACAGCCGGCGATGGTGAGCAGCGCGATGAATACCTGGCGCGTCATTGCGTTCTCCTTTGCGGAAGTCGTCGTAAAGATACTACCGAGTTCTGGCGTGGAATCCAATCCTCGCGATTTGTCGATGAGAGACAAAATCCCTGTCATCCCAACCAACGGATGGAAAGAGAGGATTATTCACCAACCGGGGCTCTTATGGTCTGGCTGGTGACCTGTGCATCGACTAGATGGCCTGCTACGGACACGTGCAATGCGGTGCCGGCATCAAAATATTTCCTCCGAACATAGCCGAGGGCCAGGATGCTCTCCAGTTTGGGAGAGAACACACTGCAGGTAATGGTCCCACAGGCTTTATCTTCTCCTGTGGATGGAAAAATTTTGGCACCCGTGTCGGGCAGTGAATCTCCCGAAATTGTGAGTTGTCGGAGCTCTTTGTTTGTGTGGCCTCGGTGGTACATACGCGCCAGGACTTCTTGACCCACGTAACACCCCTTCTCCCAATGGATGGCGTCCAGCATGCCTGCCTCCAAGGGGATGATGCTGTCATCCACGTCCACACCATGTCGTGGAATGGCCGCCTCGATGCGCACGATCTCAAGGTCGTCCTGACTGACGGCCAACGCACCCTGAGTGGTCAATTCGGCGATTACCGAGTCGACCGCATCGGAGGGCACCAACAGGTCATATCCGTCGTGAGGCCCCCGGCGATGACGTGCGATTCGAAGAGACACGCCCGCAAAATCGGCGAGCGTGAGGTCTGCCTGGGGATGGCCGAGGACCTTGTCTGCGGCGGGACCTTGCACCGTGATGATGGTTGTTGTCCCTATGAGCTCATCAAAGGTGATGCGTTCGGCCACAATGTATTTCTGGAGCGACTCCACCATGGGCGCGATCTGGGAGGCGTCCATGATCAGCATCAGCTGTTCACCGTCGTGGTCATTGAACAATTCAAAGTCGTGCTGGACTTTCCCCTTGATGTTCACCACACACGCATACCGACCTTCGCCGGGGCTCAGCCGATTGACATCTTGGGTGATCATGCCATGGAGCCAGCGCGTCCGATGGCGACCACCGATGGCCAGAACGGATTGATCCACCAAAATACGGAAACCCGCATGCTCGTGCAGCGCCATATAGTTCATGTTTTTCACAGCATGGCGGTAGCATGCCGGTCTTCGTTGCGTCAACTCGGCGGTGCCCGGTTGACAAGCCCTACCGTTCCGGTGTGATCATTCAGGGCAGATGACGACAACAAAGGAGTGGAATGAGACGTCGATTGCGACAGGTGCTGTGTGCTCTTGCTACGCTGGGCCTGATGATGGCCTGTGGTGGTGCGGGTGGTGTGAGTGCTGGCAACTGGCGCGCTCAAGGCAAGGCAGCGCTGGAGCAAGGGCGGCTGGCGGTGGCTACCCATGCGTTTGAGGAAGACGCCAAGACCCACCCGAATGATGCGGAGCCTCACCGTTGGCTTGCGAAAACCTACGAGCGACGGGGAAACTTCGAGCAGGCACTTGCTCATTGGCTGGCGTGGCTGAAGGCTCATCCTGGCGACCTCATCGCTTGGCAGAAGGTCGGCGATTTACGATTTGCCATGGGGCAGTTCTTGGGCGCTATTCATGCCTATGAGCGTGTGGCCGCTTCGGCGTATGTAGCACCCGTGCTGGTGGCGCGACTGGCCGAGTCGGAGTTGCAACTGCGCCGCGACAAATCGGCGACTGACCGTCTCAAGAAGGCGCTGGCCGTGCACAAAGATTCACCCATCTTGCATCGTGTGTATGGGCGGGCTTTGTTGGCGCTCAATCAACCGGACAAAGCGGTGAAGGCATTGCAACGGGCGGCCGAGTTGGATCCCCAAGACGTATCAGCACTCTTTGATATGGCTCGTATTCTGGAAGCGTTAAGCTTTCCCAAACGGGCGCTCTCGGCCTACGGAAAGGTGTTAAAACGTCAGCTCAATCACGTTCAGTCGCTGGTGCGCAAGGGGCGTTTGTTGATACAGCTTGGGAGACCGATTGATGCCCAGCTCGTTCTCCAGCAGGCCGTGCGGATGCAGCCCGACAGTGTGTCGACCCACAACAGTCTGGGGGTGGCTTTCAGCGCAGCGGGTATGCGTGAGGAAGCGGCCGCAGTGTACCAGAAGGCTTTGGCGTTGGACGACAAACAGCCCGCTTTACACGCCAACCTCGCCGAAGCGTTGTACGGCCTGGGCCGATTCATGAAAGCGGCAGCACATTTGCGCCGCGCCTTGGCGCTGGACCGATCAAGGACAGCCGATCAAACGGCGTTGCGGCGCATTGTTTTGATGGACGCGATCGCCTCAGCGCGCTGCGACCAAAAAGAGACGGCTCTGGACAGTCCTGTGCTGAAGAAGCGACTGTTGGAACGGTGGCAGCAAGAGGGGTGGAACCCGCAGCTGTTTCGGAAGCACATGGGGTATGTGCTTAACGATCAGGAAGCCATGCACTTGCTTCAACTAGCCATCGATAATTGCGTGACGCAGACGCCATCACGTTGACCGTCGACCCGCCAAGCGACATACTGTTCCGTGCTACTTAGCCGAAGGGAGACCATGCGACTCGTTCGTTTTCACTGCATGGGCCGAAACATGTGGGGGCACGCGACCGACGAGGGGATTCGGTATTGCGAAGGTTCGCCTTACGAAGGTGAATTCGTGCCGACAGACACCGAGCTCGCTTGGGAGGCGGTGCAGATCTTGCCCCCGTGTACACCCACAAAGATTGTGTGTGTCGGCTCGAATTATGCGAGCCATTGCCGTGAAATGGGACGAGATGTCCCCGAGGTCCCCAAGCTCTTCCTTAAGCCCCCCAGCGCGTTAATTGGGCATGAAGCGTTCATTCGCATGCCCGGTGATGTGGGCCGGGTGGACTACGAGGGCGAACTGGCCGTGGTAATCGGTCGTCGCGGACACGCAATCTCCGAAGAGTCGGTCAACAAACATGTCTTGGGCTACACCATATTGAACGATGTCACGGCGCGCGATATTCAGCGTAGTGACGTGCAGTTTACTCGGGCCAAGGGCTTCGACACATTTTGTCCCATTGGCCCTTGGCTGGTCCGGGACGTGGACCCCAACGACCTGCGGATTAGCACCGTGGTGAATGGAGAGACACGTCAAGATGCCAGGACGTCCGACATGGTGTTTTCACCCGCTCGATTGGTGTCGTTTATTAGCAGTGTCATGACCTTGGAGGCTGGCGATGTGGTGTCCACTGGAACACCCAGCGGCGTGGCCCCCTTACGCAACGGTGATTGTGTGGACGTGACGATAGAAGGGATCGGAACACTCCGGAATGAAGTGAGGGTAATGTGAGTTCATCGGTCGTAAAAACCATAGCGGATGATGTTCAAGGGTGGGTGGTCGAGGACCACACGAAGATCGAAGAGCTCTGTGCCAACATTGGCGCAGTCTTTCGCGGAAAGAGCGCGGTGGTTGAACACATGGTGGCGGCCCTCATTGCTCGCGGGCATGTGTTGGTTGAAGATGTGCCCGGTACCGGAAAGACGACCTTGGCCCGTGCCTTGGCCGTGAGCTTGGACGGGACGTTTCGTCGGATTCAATTTACGAGCGATCTCTTGCCATCGGATGTGTTGGGTGTGTCTATTTATCGGGAGTCAAAGGGCGACTTTGAGTTTCGCAAGGGACCGATTTTCGCGAGTATTGTGCTGGCCGACGAGGTGAATCGTACGCCACCCCGCACTCAATCTTCGTTGCTGCAAGCCATGAGCGAGTCCCAGGTTACGGTGGATAGCACGACGTATGATCTGCCGGATCCCTTTATGGTCATTGCGACACAAAACCCCAAGGAGTTTCATGGGGCGTATCCACTGCCAGAGAGTCAGCTAGACCGGTTTCTATTGCGCCTTGATGTGGGGTATCCAGAGCTCGATGTGGAACGTGAAATTGTGCAGGAGTACGGCTATTCGGATCCCGTCGAGTCCATGACCTCAGCGGCCGGTATGGACGATGTTCGCCGTTGGCAAAGTCGCGTGCCTCACGTGCGCGTAGACCCAACGTTGGTCGATTACATCATGGCCATTGTGATAGCGACGCGAAACAACACACATCTGGAGATGGGCGTCTCTACACGCGGTGCCATCGCCCTTCACAAAGCGGCTCAGGCCATGAGCTATGTCCAAGGCCGAGCCTATGTGACGCCCGATGACGTGGCGTCCTTGGTGATACCTGTGTGCAGTCACCGGGTGTGGACACGGTCGCATTACGATGCGGGCTCTGCACGACGGGACGAAGCCGCGGCCATCTTGAATGAAATTGTCGAGTCGGTGCCGGTCCCTCGGTGAAGTGGAAGCGTCGAAAGAAGACGAAGGGCGAAACAGCGGGCGATCGTTGGCTGCCGCGGCGTATTAAAACAACCCGTGAGGGGAAGTTTCTCATCACGTTTACCATCGGCCTGGGCTTTGCCGCGATCAACACGGGCAACAACCTACTCTATCTGGTTCTCGGGATGCTCCTGTCTTTGATTGTGGTCAGTGGCGTCTTGAGCGAGCTGACGCTCCGCGATGTCGTCGTGGAGCGGGTCTTTCACCACGCAATTCATGCGGGTCGCTCCACGTTCATGGAATATCGACTGCACAACATGAAACGTCGATTCTCGTCGTTCTCGGTGGAGGTGGAGGAGGTCTTTCTGGACCCCGATGTGGCGGTTCAGCGTCCAGCGTATGCCTTGGTGATTCGACCGGGGGAACGGCGTACGGCCACACTGCGAGTGACGTTCCAAAAACGGGGCGCACATGAGAGCGCAGGCATGCGCCTGGCCACGCGATATCCCTTTGGCTTTTTTCGGAAGTGGCGTTTTCTCCGGCGTCCCATCGAGATGGTGGCGTTCCCCTCGCTTCATGACGTGGTGCCGCCACGTCTTTCATACCGTGCTCAGGGCCATGAGGATCAGCAGCAACGTGTGGGTCGAGGGGATGAATACCACGCGATCCACGACTATCTGCCGGGAGATGACCCGCGGGACATCCACTGGAAGTCGTCGGCGAGGATGCGCCGCGTCATGACACGGGAGTACGAAGCGTCGGCGGAACATCGTGTGACGGTCATGGTCCCCAATGTCTTGTCCACTGAGGGGGCTAGTGAACCGGCAGAGGCCGCCATTTCGGAAGCGGCGAGTTTGGTCGCGTCGTACAGCAGAACCGGCTGGGCAGTTGGCATCCAAACCACAGAGGGCCGCTTGCGCCCCGGGCAAGGACCGGCTCACTTGCGGTCCATTTTCGGTCACTTGGCGCGCGTGTCGTTGCGCGACCCCGACGATGCCCCCAACGATGAGAAGAAAAGTGAGTTGCATCCTGTGTCTGAGGATGGGTCCGTGTTGGTTCTTCATCCGGACCAGACCGTCCCCGCTGCCTGGGCGGGAATCAGCCAGGTGCATCAGTGCTCGGTGGCATCCGACGTCGAGGAAGGGCACGAACATGCGCTTTGATCGAGTCCATACTGTCGTCACCTATCTGTTGGTGAGCACGGGCTTCTTGATGCTCTTTCTCTCGGGAGAGTTGCCTGTGCTCTTTTGGCTCTGGGTAGTGCCCCTCTCCATTGGTAGTGGGATCGGAAGAGTGGCTCGTCTTTTGTCCAGTGTTCTCTTTTGGAATGTGGTGTTGGTGCTGGGTTTGTTTGTCCTGGGCGCAATGGGCTACATATCCGGTGACTGGCTCTTGTACGCCATCTACTTTTGTTCACTGATGGTGGTGGCGAAGCTCTACCAGCGCCACACGGCGCAGGACGACTTTCAACTTTACGCGGTCAGCTTTATGCAGCTGATTGTGGCGGCGGTGATCAATCCAACCATCAGCTTTGGGTTCTGTTTCATTCTCTATATGGTCTTCTTGACCTGGGCCCTGGTGTTGCTCCACTTGCGCCGGAAGATGGAGCAGTTGGCGGAACGGAGCGCGGACGATCCGGGTCTAGCAAAAGAGGCACGGACAGCGCGCGCTCGTCAATTGG
>Ga0114996_10000379_pt1 | contig 62337 bp, 56 predicted proteins | sample ArcticOcean_MG_C_4_FD_87039 | JGI IMG/M metagenome (GOLD analysis project Ga0114996, IMG submission 87039) | Marine microbial communities from western Arctic Ocean - ArcticOcean_MG_CB4_134 | ecosystem: Environmental > Aquatic > Marine > Oceanic | place: Arctic Ocean: Canada Basin | collected...
GGCCCGGACGCCGGTATCGCCGACGCCGACGGTGAGGTCGCGCACTATCTCGGCCGCCAGGCCTTCTTCGCTGCGGTCCGCCAGTTCGGGCGGGTAGGAGAGGGGCACGTACCAGCTCGCGCCCATGATGATGTTCAGCCCCGTTGCTCGCGAAATACGAGCGAGCGCAAGCGGGTCGCGGCCAAGGCCGATGTTGGACGTGTCGACCAGGCCACCGCCCCCGGCGTACCTGTATTGGCGAATCGCTTCCAGCGCCTCGGACTCGTCGAGCAACCTCAGGTTGTCACGGTTGGTCATGAATCGTTTTAGCAGGCCGCCCAGGCGGTCCATGGCCACCGGTGCGTCAACCCAGGACCGCTCGCTGGCTTCCTCGGGCATTTCGAAATAGTCGATCAGGTCGGTGACGAGGTGTTCGTGGGTCTGGGTGATGCCCAGTTCGCCTGGCTCTATCTGTCCCAGGACGGTCTGAATTTTGCCGGTCAAATTTAGTCTCCTCTCGGCTTCGGCTCGCTCGTCAGGACTTCTTCGGCTCTTGGCCAGCTCTTCGCTCGCAGGGATCGCTCTAGGGCTTCTTCGGCTGATGGCCTCATCGCTTTGACGATTCACTTTTCGCGCCCTGTAGTGGCGCCACAGGATTCTAGAGGGTTGGGGCGCGTTTGGTGAAGCTGCGTGCTAACCTTTAGCTACTAGGAATTGGACCTTGGGCCAAACGGCCCGAGGTCTTTTTGTATTCAGGGCACTTCGAGACTTTACAAAGGCAATGATCCCCGCCGACCCGACGCGTCCTCCTCGTCCCACAGGCCGGGCTCGCTTTACCACCCGGCAACTTAGCAAACGCCAGGCGCTCAAATGGACTGTCTTCTTTGTCCTAGCGCCGGGTATTTTCGCTTCTTTGATGGACGAGATCGGCGTTTTTCAGGCGCTGCCACGAATAGCCGACGGCTTCGGCTCGACCATACCCCAGGTGCAGTGGGTGGTGCTGGCCTACGTACTGACCATTGGCGCGCTCATGGTGCCGATGGGCAGGTTGTCCGACATTGTCGGCAGACGGCGCGTGTACATGGCGGGGTTGGCCGTCTTCGCTCTGGGTGGTCTGTTGTCCGGGTTTGCACCCAGCTTGAACGCGCTCGTCCTGTTCAAGGTCATCCAGGGTGCGGGCGGGGCGATGATCCAGGCCACGGCCATGGCACTGGTTGCCGGGGCGTTTCCCGCGCGAGAGCGAGGCCGGGCGATAGGCCTGTTCATGCTGGTTGCCGGGGCGGGCGGCGCACTCGGGCCCATAGCCGGTGGCGCAGCGGTCACCTACCTGGGTTGGCGATGGATGTTCTTCATGAGCGTGCCGGTGGTTGTCGCCTCGCTCGCACTTGCGGCGGTCGCTCTTCCCCGGCACAAGCGCAAGGTGCACGCCGTCCGCGAGCCGTTCGACTGGGCAGGTGCACTGCTGGCAACGCTGACCCTGGTCGTGTTTCTACTGGTCATGTCCAACGGAAGCCAGTGGGGCTGGACGGCTGCCAGATCGCTGGGGGGCTTCGCCGTCGCGGGGGTGGCGGCGGTGGCGCTGGTGGCGTGGCAACTGCGAGCGCGCTGGCCTCTTATTCCGCCGGAGCTTTTCCGAAGATCGGTCTTCACTCGTGGCGTCGTGCTGACATTACTGATTATTGTGGGCAACACGCCTGCGTTCTTTCTCATGCCGTTCCTGTTGCAGGGGGTGATGCACCGTTCGCCGCTGGCGGCCGGCCTGGTAATGTCCTGCTCCGCTGTGGCCGCCACTGCGACGGGCATGACCGCAGGCTATCTGAGCGACCGGCACGACTGGCGTATTTTCGTGGTCGCCGGGACCGCCGTCATTATGGTGGTCCTGATAGGCGTGTCGTTCGTGGGGGAAACGACGCCAATATGGATATTGGTCGTGCTGATGTTCGGGCTGGGGTTGGGGGTCGGACTCTGGTATACGCCAACCACCAGTGCCGCGCTGGGCTCGGTGCCCAAGTCTCGCTATGGCGTCGGTTCGTCGGTGGCGCACCTGGCCCGGTATACGGCCAGCCTGTCCGCTATTACCCTCGCCACCACGGCGGTGGCCGTGACGATGTCGTCGCTCGGGTTCGAGCCCACGCTCGACCTGACGGACTCGGCCCAGTCGTCGGGTCTTGGTGGCGCGTTCATTTCGGGCATGTCAGTGGCAGTGCGCATTGGCGCTGGCATCACCTTCGCCGCCATGCTCATCGCGCTGCTGCCCCTCGGGCTCAGGCATTCGCTACGACGGCCCCGGTAGCGTCGAACGCGTGGATATCGCTCGCGGAGTGCTCTTTGGGCAGCGCCTTTGCCTGTGATTGCTGGTAGCCGTTATCGGCGGGCAGGGCCACGACCATGCGGCCTGCTGATATCGCGCTGCCGTAGTGCTCGGCCTCTGGCCCGGTGCCCGCAATCCCTTCCAGCGTTGACGTGCCGGACCTGACGGCGAACCGGTGCTGTTCCTGTTGGCTCTGGTGAAGCATGAGTTTCTCCGAAGTTTGTTCACAAGTCAGTGTCTCTGCCCGTCGTGAGTCGCGCGTGGCAGTCGGCACTCGGGATATGAAGTTCGTGTGAACGGGTGCACCGGACATCGTCACGGCGACATCGAAACAGCTATGACATTGAGTATTGCCCTGGCAAATCGCCTGATCGGCTGGACACGGGCCAGCTACTCGTCGCTTACGCCGCGGCAGTGGCTGGTGGGGTTCGGGGTCGGTTCACCGTCAACGGAGAAACCGACCCCGAAAAGCAAGACGGCCCGCTTCGCGCGGGCCGTCTGAAAGCTATCTGGAGAGGGGCCTAACGAGAGCGGCTTGCCGCCAGCGAGGGACCGCGGCGAGGCCGGGAATTCCCTCCTTCGTTGCGGCTCTGGTCATTACGCCCCTGGTCGGTGCGCCGCGGGCCGCGCGAGCGGTCGCCAGCGGCCTGTTCAGACGAACCAGAGCGGGACGAGCCGCCAGAGGGGCGTCCGCCTTGGCCTTGTGGGCGCTGGTCGTTGCCCTGATGGGCTGCCGATCCACCTCGCGGCGCTCCGGCTCTTCGGGGCGCTCCGGACCTTTGCTGCGATCCATTAGGACCACGACGGCGGGATGACTGCGGGGACTGCTGCCGGGGGCTGGGGGTCTGGGTATGGGGCGAGAAGCTACCGTAGTCAAAACCTTCCAGGCGACGCCGCTCGATGCGGGTTCCCAGTACAGACTCGATTTTGCGCACCATCAGTTCGTCCTCGGGGAGCATGAACGTGAAGGCCTCGCCGGTCTGGTCCATCCGGCCGGTGCGGCCAATGCGGTGGATGTAGGCGTCGACGGTGTTGGGCATGTCGAAATTAATGACGTGCGAGACGAGCGAAACGTCGATGCCGCGCGAGGCCAGGTCGGTGGCCACGAGCACGTCGAATTTACCGTTGCGGAACCCGTCTATCGCCTGCTGGCGCTTGTTCTGCGACAGGTTGCCCTGCATGGCGGCCACGCGGAACCCGACGTTCACCAGGTCACCTGCCAGCCTCTTAGCGCGGGCCTTGGTGCGGGTGAAAATAATCAGTCGGGCCGTCGGTGTTCGATCGAGCAGTTCCAACAACAGCTTCTTTTTTAGTTTGTCCGTCACCGGGTACAGAGCGTGTGTGACGGTCTTCGCCGGGGCGATCATGCCTATCTGCACGATGGTGGGGTCGTTAAGAATTTCGTCGGAAAGTCTGCGGATCTCCCTGGGCATGGTGGCGGCGAAAAACAGCGTCTGTCGCTGCCGGGGCAGGTGGCTGATGATGCGGCGAATGTCGGGCAGGAAGCCCATGTCGCACATGGTGTCGGCTTCGTCCAGCACCAGTACCTCGACGCCGGACAGGTCGATGGCGCCGTCGCCGACGTGGTCCAGCAACCGGCCAGGGCAGGCGACGACGATGTCAGCGCCGCGGCGCAAGGCCTTGGCCTGCGGTCCCTTGCTGACGCCGCCGTAGATGCTCAGGCTGCGTATGGCTGTGTTCTTGCCCAGCTCGCGGGCGTTCTGGTGAATCTGCTCTGCGAGTTCGCGGGTGGGGGCAACGATGAGAGCGCGTATCTGACCGCGGGGTCCAGATATCAGTCGCTGGAGTATTGGGAGCATGAAGCTGGCGGTCTTGCCAGTGCCGGTCTGGGCCAGTCCCAGGACGTCGCCGCCTTCGAGGGCGACGGGAATCGCCTGCTCTTGAATAGCGGTTGGGGAGGTGTAGCCTGCGGCTTCCACGCCAGCAAGCACACGTCGATCTAGGTTCAGTTCTTCGAAGTTCAGTGGGGGTTCTCCTTGGCTCCATTGAGCCAAGGAGAACTCTCAGCCAGATGAAACGCGATGTGGCGGGTAGACCGCCGGGGTATGAGCGGACCAGATGTCCGATGCCGTAGAGTTCCACTATAACAGGGCGGCCCAACAGTGCAGACCGGATTTCCGCTATTAGACAGGTCTGTTTTGGAGTGAAGTCGAAGCTAATATTCGAGCTTTCGTCGGGGTGCCCTGGTCACGCGGGGCCTTCTCCAATGAACGCCAAACCGTAGGGCCCCAGTTCGATTTCTAAACGGCCTTGTTCGCAGGTGCGGGCTTCGCTTAGTTGCCAGAAACGCTCGGGGTCGGCGCACGCGCCCCGGAACGTTTCTGCGTTTAGCTCGTGAAGTTTAATGTCGGTTCCGAGACCTTCAACGGTAACGGCAATCGATTCCCCGGCGAGAGAGAAGACCGCCGTGTGCACTCCGTCGTCGGTCGCGACGCCAAACGCACCGGCGCTCGATGGTGAGCTTGAGTTCATAGGGACGATGGCGCTGCCGCGTTGCCTGGTTACGGCTTGTATAAACCGTATCGGGTGATATACGGGGAACACTCCAGAACCCCCAGACGGCTTGAGCCCCGCCGGGCCAACAGCCTCGAAGTAGGTTACGGAAGCCGCGCCCGCCTCGGCCAGGTACTTGTAGCTCCCTGCGGCCCATGCGGCTGTGAAAAGCTCCCACTGCCTGGGGTCTGAACGTCGCTGTAGACCACGATCTGCTTGTGGATCTGACCCGATTTGTCTGGGATGTAAGTGATCTTGGGGTCCATGCAGGCACTCTAGCAACGTAGAACAGACACGGCATTTAGTTGGGGGTCCATAGCCGCCCAAAATCGACCGGCCTGGCTCAACCGGCGGGGGCGTCGGCCGCATTTATGTGCTGCGGGTTCGGCCCTCTGGCTTACGTCTCGCCTGTTCGTCCCGGCACTCCCTGCTCGCCTGCCGCAATTGCTCGATTTTGGTCTCGTCGACGCGCATTGACGTGCAGCAAGTCCGCAAGCACCGGGCTAGCGGGCGGCTACCTGATACGGGTGCCGTTCGTGATTAAAAACAAGAAGCCGAACACAAGCGGCCCGCGCACCCTTGAGGAGCGGGTAGAGGCTGCCAACGCGAAGCTGAACGGTGGCACGGAATGAAAATCAAGTATTTGACCCGTAGCGAGGTCACGCACGCTATCGAAACAACTACCCGTAAGCGTGTGCCCCGGAATGCCCTTACGTCAACGTCTACCTCACTCAGCCAGTCCGGCGGTGGGAGGGATAATTAGCCGAGTGGCCGAGCGGGTCGGATCCTCGGCGGCGCGAGCGGTAAAAAAATCAAAACTTTCGTGCGAGGGGGCATATCTAGGTAAGTAGGGGTGCCCCTAGGCCCAACCGGCGGGTCTAGAGAGGCTTTGCGGTTGAACGGTTGCCCTGGTTTCTCGAGGGTTGGCGACCCCTCCCCTTCCCCTCGAACGTCAGGGAGAGAGCAAGCAGCGGTCCTGGGCTGCCCGTTATGGAGGCGTTTTGAGCCCGGTTTCTGTCAATGTTGCTGTCAAACCCGTCAATCGGGGCCTGTAATGAAAACGGCCCACACGAAGCGAGCCGTCTATGAGCGAGTAGGTGGGTGGTGGAGCTGCGGGGACTCGAACCCCGTACCTCTTCAATGCCATTGAAGCGCTCTCCCAGATGAGCTACAGCCCCACGAAGTGCTGGGAATGCGGGTGTGAAGACCCGCAAACCTCAATATAGCAGACCGCCGGTGGCACCGGCAATTTGATGGCCCGGACCCGGTGCTTGCCGAATCACGAAGCTTCGCATGCGATGATTCAGGTTACTTATACTTGCCGACGCCTGTGCAGGGGATCCGCCGTTTGGCGAGTGGCAATAAGTAACGGAGATTAAATGGTCGCAACCGGTTCTTACTCAGGCCCGTACTCGGGCATAACTGTCCTTGACCTCGACTCAGACGTAGCTGGCGCCTATGCGTCGATGCTGCTGGCCGAGCAGGGGGCCACGGTCGTGCGACTCGACAGCGGCCGGTTCGCAGGTGACACGCGCTTTCGGTTGTGGAACCGCAGCAAGCGTGTCGTACCCCTCGACCCCCTCTCGGCGCAGGACAGGCCGGACCTGGAGGAGATGGTCAAAGAGGCCGACGTGGTGGTGCGCACCATGCTGCGGTCCGAGGCCGAGGCGGCCGGGCTCGCATACGAAGCTCTCGAACCCCTGAACCCCAGACAGATCTACTGCGCGATTCCTCCGTTTGGAGAGACGGGCCCGATGGCCGATGTGCCCGCCGACGACGGCGTGGTGGGCGCGCACGCAGGCATATACGGCGATCAGGGGGGCTGGGACGGGCCACCGGTGTACGTGCACCTGCCGATCGCCAGCTACGGTGCCGCGTTCCTGGCCGTCAGTGCCATCGGCGCGGCGCTCTACTCCCGCGGCGCGACGGGACTGGGACAGGCGGTGTGCACGTCGCTGTACGCCGGTGCGCTGGCGATGCAGGCGGGCGCCATCGTCACAGGCCCAAACGTGCGGTCCTGGGTGCGGGACGCGATGGGACAGCTGGGGGCGAACCCGCTGTATCAGTTGTACAAGTGCTCTGACGGTGAGTGGGTGATGATCGCCTGCGGCACGGATACGTTCTGGAACAAGCTGTGCATCGCATTCGGTAAATATGAGTGGACGGAAGACCCCCGGTTTGAAACCGCTCCCTGGAACATTGAGCCGAAACACCGCCTGGAACTTCGAGACATGGTCGCAGCCGTAATCTCCGGGGGGACGGGCGACCATTGGCTGGAAGTGCTGGGCGAGGCGGACGTCCCCCGTGATCTGGTAAAAAAACGAGAGGATTTTTTCGATCACCCGCAGGCGGCCGCCTCGCGAGTGTTCCAAAGAGAAATAGACGACAAGCTTGGCGAAGTCACCTGGATGGCGCCGCCGGTGACGGTGCTCGGGGCCCCCGTTCTTGCATCGACCGCTGACCGACGGGCCTCGAATCGCCGGATGATTGCCAAGGCACCGCTGCTGGGGGTTCGGGTGGTGGACCTGACCGGCTATATAGCGGGCTCATACGGCACCAGCCTGCTGTCGGACCTGGGCGCGGACGTCATTAAGGTCGAGTCGCCCACCGGGGACGGCTTCCGCATGCTCGGGGGCTCGTTCCAGGCATGGAACCGGGGCAAGCGCGGCATGGTGGTCGATCTGCGTACTCCGGAAGGCAGGGAGGTCGTCTACGACCTGGTCAGGGGAGCAGACGTGGTCGCCGAGAACTTCCGGCCCGGCACGGCGGAAAAACTGGGCGTCGATGCCGAGACGCTGCGTGGTCTGCGCCCGTCGATAGTCTACCTGTCCGTGACAGGATACGGACCCACCGGTCCGCTGTCGGGCGACCCGGCGTTCGACCCGCTCGTGCAGACGCTGAGCGGTACGATGTCGGCGCAAGGGGCCGACGGCCAGCCGGTCTATTTGCGAGTGGCTGTGGCCGACTACGCGGCCGCCATGCTCGGCTGCTTCGGTGTCGTATCGGGGTTGCTCGCCAGGCGCAGGGGCGCGGGCGGTAGCTACACTGCAACTTCGCTGCTGCATGCGGCTGCGGCGGTGCAGTCTGGGGAGCTTATCCGGCACTCGGACGGCCCCCGGGATGATCGTCGTTGGGGCCAACTCGGGGTGACGGCCACTTACCGGTTGTACGAGGCCGATGGCGGGTACCTGTTCCTTTCGTGCTCAGAGGACGTGGCGTTCGCAGCGGCCTGCGCGGCGCTGGGGTTGCCGGAGCTTGCCAAGGAGTTTGCCACAGAGACCAGCCGCGACCGGGGAGACGGTGCTATTGCCGAAACGCTGGCGTTGGCGCTCGCCGGGTTGCCCGTGGCAGAGGCCGAGTCCCTACTTCGCGCGCATGGCGTCAGGTGCGCTCAGGTCCGGCACATGATGGACGCCCACGAGGACCCGCAGGCGTTGTCGCAGGGCCTGAGCGTGGACGCCGACACCATTATCGGGCCGGTAAAAATGATGGGACCGCCGTTCCGGTTCGCCGCTACCCCGGTGGTTGCCCAGAGGCCCGGCCCGGACCTCGGCCAGCACACCGACGAGGTGCTGGCCGAGCTGGACTACTCAGACGAGCGAATCGCCAAGCTAAGAGCCATAGGCGCAGTGCACTAGCACCTACCAGAACTTCGAGACGTTAGGCTCCTCTTTGGTCATCATCTCGATGAGGGCGGGCTGGCCGGTCCCATTGGCGTCCATTGCTCTGCGCACCGCGTCGCCGATGGCGTCGGGTGTTGTAACGCGCTCTGCGTGGGCACCCAGTCCCTGCGCCACCATCGTGTAGTCGCCGCCCAGTTCGTGCGTGCGGTAGGTGTCGGCGGCAATGGGCATGTAGTTGGCGGCGTACCCGGTCATGACCCCGTTGTTCAGCACGATGGTGGTCATGCCGATGCCGTTGCGGGTGGCGGTCTCGATGTCGAGCCCGGCCATGCCGAAGGCCGCGTCGCCCATGAAGTTGATCATGTTCATTTCGGGTTTGGCCATCTTGGCGCCCAGCGCCAGCCCGAGACCGTAGCCCAGTTGGGTAGACTTGCCCCAGCCGATGTAGCTGCGGGGGGTGATCGGCCGCCAGAACGGGACCAGCTGGTCCCGGGGGTAGCCCGAGTCGTGGGTGACGATGGTGTTTGCCACGTCGACCGCGCTCGCGACCTCGCGGAACACACGGTAGGGGCTCATGGGCGTCTCGTCTGAAGACAGCCGGTGCTCCCATTCGCCCATCCAGGCTTCGCGCTGTTCGGCGATCATTTCGGCTACCCCTTCGAGAGCCTTGACGCCCTGGGACTTCGCCTCTTCTATCATCTGGCGTAGCACCAGCTTGGCGTCGCCCACGGCACCGAACTCGGCCGGGTGGTCCTTGTGCAGGTCCTCGCCCCGGTTGGTAACTTGTGCGAGGACTACGCCATCAGGAACGGGCGCGCCGAATACGGACTTGGTGAAGCTGGTGCCAATGCCGAGCAAAAAGTCGGCGCTCATGAGGCAGTGGTTGGCCATGCCGGTGGCGGTGCGGGCGCCGCAGCCGAGGGAGAGAGGGTGATTCTCCGGAAACCCGCTCTTGCCTGCGAGGGTGGTGAAGACAGGAATGCCGGTTAGCTCGGCGAACTCAATGAGATCGTCTGTAGCCTCGGCGTTCATCAGCCCCTGTCCGGCTTCGATGACGGGCCGTTCGGCGGCGAGCAAGGCCTTGATGAGGTCGCGCACGTCGTCGGGATTGGCGGCCGAGCGAGTGGTTGGCACGGGCTTGTAATCGAAGCCTGAAAGCTCTTGATTTTGCAGGTTGTCCGGTACCTCGACCATTACGGGGCCGGGCCTGCCGTTGCGCAGATTGCTGAACGCCGTTCGCATGACGTCCACCGTGCGGTCGGGAGACATGATGTAGCCCGCCCACTTGGTAATGCCCCGGTAGTGCTCAACCGAGTCGAAGCTGGGGTGCACCCCGTGCCTTCCCTGCGGGTTGCCACCCGGAAGCAGCAAAATGGGGATGGAGTCGGCGAAGGCCTGGGCCACGCCACCGAAGGCGTTCTCGGCTCCGGGGCCGTACTGCATGGTGAACACGCCGATGGTGCGACCGTTGGTCATGCGGCTGAGGGCGTCGGCCATGTTAACGCCGGCGCGCTCCTGGCGAACGATGATCGGCCGAATGCCTTCTGTGACCGCCGCGTCGATGAGTGACTGGTTGGGGAAGGCGGCGATCCAGTCGATGCCCTCGGCCTTGAGTATGCGGCAAATAGCGGAATCTACGTTCAAAATCTCTTCCTTTTTTGGCGTTGCGCCGTCTTTAACTGACGACTGTTTGTATAGGTTATGAGCGAACGAACTTCTGTATCCGCTTGCCTTCCAGTACCTCGCCCACGTAGACATCACCTTTGGAGTCGACGGCGATGTCGTGCGGGGCGACGAACTTACCGGGCTCGCGGCTGCGCTCCCCACCCCAGCGGCCGATGACGCCACCGTCCGGGTCTAGCACGGTGACTCGGTGTTGAAGTTCAGGGACGAAGAACGAGCCGTCGGGGGCCTGCGCTATCGAGGTGGGCTGCAAAAAACCGTCCCACATATCGAGGTAGTTGCCGTCCTGGTCGTAAATCTGGATGCGGTTGTTCTCCCGGTCGCAGATAAGCAACCGGCCGTCCATTGCGATGGTTATGCCGTGCGGCAGGTGGAACTCACCGGGGCCGCCCTTGCCCGGTTTGCCCCATGACAGGAGCAGTTCGCCGTCCGGGGCGAACTTGTGCACGCGGGAGTTGCCGTAGCCGTCGGCGACGAATATCTCCCCGGCGTCGTTGACCGCCACGGCGCAGCACATGTTGAACGGGTCGGCTGCGCGCTCGACGAGGAAGCCTTCGCTGCGGCCGGTATCGGAAGGCTCGTCTCGGGTGCCCAGCGTCATCATCAACCCGCCCCAAGGGGCGTGCTTTTCTACGACATGGGTGCCCACGTCGGCGGTGTACACGTTGCCTTCCGAGTCGATGGCGATGCCGTGGGGAACCTTGAAGAAGGCGTCCCAGTCGGACTTGAACGCCCCATTTGGCTCGAAGATGAGCATTTTCTGAGGGCTGCGGTTGAAGACATAGACGTTGTCTTCGGCGTCGGTCGCCACACCGGCAACGCGGTGGAACTGGTAGCCGTCGGGCAGGTCGCCCCAGCCCTTGTGCAATTCATAGGTGTGGGAACCGGCTTTGTAGGGCATTGGCTAACAGACCTCGTGTGAATTACGCGGGTGTGCAATCCACGTCTAACTGATTGTGGGGCCAGTGTATGTGAGCCGGTGTGTGTGGGGCCAGTATGTGGGGGACCAGTATGTGGGGGACCAGTATGTGGGGGAAAGGTGTGGCGCTTATCCGCCGAGGGTTTCCAGCGTGTCCTCGATGGACTTGCGAATGCAGGTGATGATGGGCGTGTCGCGCAGGGTGAACAGGCTTCCTCGGACCCCGCGAAGCTCCTCGACTAGTTCGAGGAAGTCCGACGGGCTGTCGGACTCGAAGGCCACCATAAACTCCTGGTCATCTATGCCGAAGGAGTAGCTGGTGTTTATCTTCACCGAAGGGTACTTGTGGCCGATCTTGAAGTGTTCGCTCATCATCGCCTGGCGCTCTTCGGGCTCCAGGAGGTACCACTCGCGGGTCTTGAGGAACGGGTAGACGAAAAAGTACCTGGCGTCCGAGGGCTTTACTTCGAGGCTGCGACCCTCTTGGCCCTCGTGACGGTGGTCGTCGACGTAGTGCGAGACACGGGTCAGGGCCAGGAACGAGTGCGACGTGTCCAGGTACGCCCCGAGTGAGGTGCTGAGCACGCGAGTCGCCGAGTCCTGCACCTGTTCCAGTGTGTCGGTAGCCTGCCATAAAAGCAGGTCCGTGTCGCCGCGCATACCGACGGTGCTGTAGCTACGGGTCGTCATGTCAGAGGCTATCTCTGTAACGACGGCCGCGAACTCTTTTTTGTCTTCGGCACGACGCTCCGGTGGCAGGCGTCGCCACGCCGGGTCAAGCTTGTAGAAGGTGTATTTGACGAATTGCCGGGAGCCTTTTGTAGTCACGGGCGAATTTTATCCCATTGTGTGCGCGACTGCCCCAGTGCCTGCTTCCTTGACACGTGAGGAGTCGCCTCCATACGATTTTCTCGTGTCCAAGCGCTACGAAGATGAGATAGAGGAGATTCTGGGACGGACCGGCGGCCCCAGGATCGTCCCGGTCCACAACCAGGGCCAGCGTCAGAACCGGAGCCTGCCAAGGCTCCTGGCTATGTACCTGAGTCAGCGATTGGGTGCGCTGTGGTCACTGTCGCCGGGTCGAGTGATGATCGCCGGGGTTGTGCTCATCGGCGTCGGTTTCGCGCTGCGTGGAACGGACGTTGGCTATGAGGTGCCGGTCACGCTTGCCGGAATTGTCGTGCTGCTTGTGGGCTATGCGCTGGCGGTCGTGCGACCGACGGCCGGTCGGTCCGGGTCGCCTGGCAGGCCTCCGGGCGCGCCACCGTCTGGGCCATCCACGGGGAAGACCTGGCGAGGTCGCTCTGTCGACCCCGACCCCGAGGACAACTGGTGGACACGCCAGAAACGCGGACCCAAGTAGACGCCGAAAAAGCTAGAGGCGGACAACGCTGGCTAGATGAATAGCAAACGGCCCCGGCGGGACTTCCCGCCGGGGCCGTTTAGGTTAACGGGGCCAGTCCGTTAGACCATGCACTCACCCTCTCCGCGCTCGAGGATGTACTTTATGGTCTTGTCCCAGTCCATGTAGGTGGGCAGGGTTTCCCGGTTCAACTCGCCAACTTCCTTGAACTCTGCGAGGAACTCATCGAAGTGGTCTCTGCCCATGCGAAGGGCGTAGTCCTTGAACTCCTCACCGTCGTTGCGCTCTTGTTGATAGAGGGCAACGATGCGCTTGAAGACCTCGGGGGCTCGCTTTGCGGGAATCTTGGTCCTGGTGCGGACGCCGAACCTTGGGTCGTCGGCCGCATAGCTGCCACCTAAGAACAGTTCGTAGGCGGGAATTTGCCCTCCCGGTGCCTTGGCAGCAGCGCCGTGGAAGCCGATGTCCGCGATGTGGTGCTGGCCGCATCCGTTGGGGCAGCCGCTCATCTTCACGTGCATTTTGGCCACCAACGGGTCGGAGGTGTCTATCTCACTCATGGCGTCGGTGACCGCGCGTGCGAGGCCCATTGACGAGGTGATACCCAGTTTGCAGCTGTCGGTGCCGGGGCAGGAGACCACGTCTTGTATTTGGTGCGCCCCGGATTCGCCCAGGCCCAACGAGCGCAGGCCGTTCCACACCTCGTACAGCGCGGCCTGTGGCACCCACCGGAACGTCAGGTTCTGCTGGTGGGTAATGCGGCAGCGTCCACCGGCGTACTTGCGGGACATGTCGGCGAGTTTGGAGAACTGTTCCGCCATTATGTCGCCGAGCGGTAGCTTTACCGTCACCGCCCGGTAGCCCTCTTGGCGCTGTTCGACGACGTTGGTGGCGACCCAGCGCTCGAATTCTGCGTCGGGCACGGCGGGCTTGTAGTCGCCGTCGAGCGGGGGCGCGTCCGGAGCTTCATCGTCTATGTACAGCAGGTCCTGCGGGTCGAAGGACCGCTGTGCCCACTCCTGCTGCATCTCCTCTTCAACCAGGCCCCGGAACTCCTCAACGCCGATGCGAGCGATGAGGAACTTGATGCGGGCCTTCATGCGGTTTTTCCGCTCCTGATTCGAACGGTGGAAGACCCGTATAACCGCCTCTGTCACCTTGAGGTATTCGGTCGTGGGGACGAACTCGTACAGCGTGGGGGCGATCTTGGGCATGATGGACGTGCCGCCGCCGGCGACGATTTTGAAGCCCTTCACACCGTCCACGACCTTGGGCAAAAAGCCCATGTCGTGAATGGGGGTAATGGCGCAGTCACTGAGGCAGCCGGAGAAGGCCGTCTTTATTTTCCGGGGCATGGACTGGGTGAACGGGTGCCGTACGAAGTAGCGCGCGTAGGCCGCGGCGTAGGGCGTTACGTCAAACTGTTCGTTCCCGCAAACACCTGCCATGGCGCAGCCGGTCACGTTGCGAACGGTGTTACCGCAGGCCTCGCGCGTGCTCAGGCCGACTTCGGCGAGCATGCGCAGGCCTGCGGGGGCGGTTTCCAGCGGGACGTGGTGGAACTGGAAGTTCTCCCTGGTGGTGACGTGCCCTCTGCGCAGCGGTGCGTAGTGGTCGGCGAAACGGCCGAGGGCGTCGAGCTGGTCGGCATCCAGGCCGCCGAAGGGCGCCTTCACCCGCACCATGTGCACGTCGGCCTGGCGCTGACCATATACGCCCTGCCGCAGGCGGAAGGCCATGAACTCGGTCTCGCTCCACTCACCGGACTGGAAGCTCTTGACTGCCCCCTCGAAGTCGTCGAACTCCTGCGGCAGAATGGGTATTACGTGCTCACGCGTTGTCTTTTGGCTTGCCTGCGTCATCCTCTGGCCTCCCCACTGTGCGGTGTCTGAAACTGGGTGCGAAACTGGGCCTGAAACAAAAAGCCCCGCTGGTTGGCGGGGCCTGACTACATCACTATCCCGACCACCTACCCAGGCGAGGCGTTCTTACAGGTGTTGTCGGGGACTGAATATTTTTGTGACAAGATTGGCCAAATGTATCAGCGAGACGGGTTCAATGTCAACCTGGCGTTGACCCGGCGACGGCTTGGTGGACTGGTGCACGGGGTTTTGATGCCGACGGTTCCAGCGGCGGTAGGGGGGCGAGAACGGTCGAATCGGAAACCGGCCGCCGGGACGTAGCATCAAAGAGGCCACGAGAGGTTCGCTACCGGACCCCATTCACTCAGCAAATATAATTGATGCAGGGCCTGTTCAATCGCGGGTCCGGCGCGGAGATCCCAATTGATAGACGTACCCCTGGCATTTGCCTTCTCGGCCGGTACCGTTGCCGCCTTTAACCCCTGTGGGGCGGCGATGTTTCCGGCGTATGTCGGCTATCAGTTAGGCAGTGCCGAGGGTGAACAAAACCCCGTTGTTGCCGCCCTAAAAGGGATCATGCTGGGCCTCGCGGCCACAGCCGGGTTCATCGTGGTTTTCGGCCTCGTGGGTCTCATACTTGCCGCAGGCGGCAGAGCGGTTGGGGATATTCTCCCGTTCGCTGGATTGGGCGTTGGCGTGATCATCGCCGGCCTCGGTCTGTGGTTGCTCATCTCACGTAAGAAGATCGGCATTATGGCCGCCAGTCGTCTCAACATGGGGGGCGGCAAGGGACTCAAGCAGGTGTTCTTGTTCGGGATTGCATATGCGGTGGCATCCCTGAGTTGTGCGCTGCCTATCTTCTTGGCGGCAGCAGGGGTGGTCGTCGGGCAGTCGTTCAGCGCCGGTGGCTTCGCCGAGACGATAATTGGCTCGCTCGCCTACGGCCTGGGCATGGGCGTCATCATGATCGCCGCCGCCGTTGGCATCGTGTTTTTCAAGGGGCTGGTGCAGGGACTGATCCGCAAGATCTTCCCGCTAATAGAACCTGTCGGGAACCTGGCGATGGTGGGGGCCGGTGCCTACTTGATCTACTACTGGACCGCCGGTACCGGGCGAGAACTTTTGGACCTGAGTATCGAGCAGTATTTCTAGCCCCTAGGGTGTGAAGTCCAGCAGTGCACACCGAAGAAACAGAAACGGCCCCGCACTGAGCGGGGCCGTTTGCTTTGCCTGGGTTGAGCCGCGCCTACTTTGCGGCGCCTATTCAGCCGCTACTGGGTTGCTCAGGACGCCGATGCCCTCAAGCTCTATTTCGACGGTGTCGCCGGGGCTGAGCGTGGCGGTGGTGCCGGGCGTGCCGGTGAGGATGACATCGCCGGGCTCAAGCGTCATCACCTTGCTCACCCACTCGATGATCGTGGGCACGTCGTAGAGCAGGTCGGACGTGTTGGACTGCTGCACGACCTTCCCGTTGAGCCTCGCTTCAATATCGAGGTTGCCGGGGTTCAGGCCCGTGACGATGAACGGCCCGATAGGCCCGAAGGTGTCCGACGACTTCGCCCGCCACCATTGCAGGTCGCCTTTTTGCCAGTTGCGCTCGCTAACGTCGTTGGCGCATGTGTACCCGAAAATGTAGTCGAGCGCGTTGGCCTGGGTCGCGTTGCGGCACTGCTTGCCGAAGATGATGGCCAGCTCGGCCTCTTCTTGCACGAGGGTCGAGTCTCTAGGTAGGACGATTGAGTCCCCTTGACCGATCACGCACGACGGCGTCTTGAAGAACGGCTCCGGTACCGCCGGGGGCGTGCGGTCGCCGAGATGGCTCTTGTAGTTCAGGCCGATGGCGATCATCTTCGACGGCGCGGTCGGTGCCAGCAGCTTGACGTCGGATAGCGAATGCGAGTCCGACGTCGTCTCGTGCGACTCCCACGGCGCTGCTGTTATGCGGGTAACGGTGTCGGAATCGACGACACCGAACTGAACGCGGCCGTCGGCCTCGTACCTGGCGAATTTCATATCAAACGACTCCTGGGTTTCCGGATTTCTGGAGGTTCTGAACGGTTGCCCAGTCTACCAAACCGGACTCTTACTGGATCTAGTCGGACCCAGCTTAGCGGGCGCGCTCGGTGCCCCACAGCATGACTTGGAGTCGGGAGGAAAATCGGAAGCCTCGTTCGGTAGCTGCTGATGCCAGCCAAACGCTCTTGGCCTGGATGACTGTCGAGCTTGTGCCCTCGGGCATGAGCGCGACACGCTCGGGTGGGACGCTGTAGTGGTCGGCCAGTACGGCGGCTTCGTCCACGTCCGCCGGTTCGACGATCACGAACTTCCAGTCGGCGTTGGGCATTTTGGCGAACGCGCTCAAAGCACCGGGGACTTCGCGCTTGTTTGCCGGGTTGCCCGAGTTCGCCAACTTGGGAGATACGTTCCAACGCGTCACCGAGGCGATCAAAGCAGGAGAGGGCGCGATGGTGCCGTTGGTCTCTATTTCGACGGTATGCCCGGCTCCCGTTAGCTCGCCGACCAGAGCGTCTAGCGATTGCAACAGGGGCTCGCCGCCGGTTATGACAACGTTGCCAGTGTCGAGCGCCTCGACCCGCTTGCTTACCTCGGCGGCGTCCATCTGAAGCACCTGTTCGTCGTACTCGAACGAGGCCCAGTCCCAGGTGTAGGCGGTGTCGCACCAGGAGCAGGCGAGGTTGCAGGTGGCCAGCCGCACGAAAGTTGAGGGCGTCCCGGCCGTGCGGCCCTCGCCCTGTATGGACAGGAATATCTCGGGCTCGCCCGAGGGCATGCGGCTCAGGCGAAGCACCGCGCTAACCCAGCGCCGGGTCGACCGCGCACGCTTCGGCGAAGCCACGGGCGCGGAGGATGCACGAGTCGCACTCGCCACACGGGCGCTCCTCGCCCTTATAGCAGGACCAGGTCTTGGCCAGCGGCACGTCCAACTCCAGGGCCATGCGGACGATGTCGGCCTTGGTCATCTCGATGATCGGCGTTTCGACCTGTATGCGGACGCCATGCTCGGTGGCGATCTTAGAACCGAGATTAATCGTCTCAACGGCACTCTCGAAAAACTCGGGGCGACAATCCGGGTAACCGCTGTAGTCGATGGCGTTCGGCGCCAGGTAGACGACGGCCTTCATTTCAGACGGGTCCTGGCCTAGCTTCTCGATCCCGTGCAGCGCATCGCTCTCCAGCAGGGCGGCGGCCAGCGACAGGAAGATTGTGTTGCGAAGAGGCACGTAGGTGATGGGTACGCCGAAGCCGATCTGCTCGTCCGGTCGGCCCGAGGGTATGGGGAAGCGGTCGGGGTTGGTCAACGCCGAGTACCAGGCAACGTCGCCCAGGAAAGATATGTCGAGCGTTTTATGCGCGATTGCCAGTGCCTCTGCGATGGCCACAGCGAACCCGACCTCTTTGGCATGAGTCTGGCCGTAGTGAAAGGTGAGGGCGGTCAGGTGATCAACTCTCCGATGGGCATACGCCGTGACGGTAGACGAGTCGAGACCGCCCGACAGCAGGCTGACGCCGTAGGAGGTCAAGGCCGCTGGAAACGGGCTGTGACGGCGGTGTGCAGACCGCCGCGGACTTTATAGTCCAGCTCAATTCCCATGGACACCGGGTTCGCCGCCGCGACCAGATCTGCCAGGATTTTATTGGCCACGTGCTCTTGCACGACTCCGACGTTGCGGTACTGCATGAGGTAGTACTTCAGCGACTTGAGTTCGATGATCAGGTGGTCGGGGACGTAACGGACGACGAGCGTGCCGTAGTCGGGCAGGTCGGTCCACGGGCAGACGGCGGTGAACTCGTCGGTGTCTATCGTCACCTCGGCACCGCTACCGGAGTAGTCGTTATCGAAGCAGAGGATCACCGAGGGGTCGATCTCCTCGACCTCTGTTGCGGTGGGGGCCGAGTCGAACTTGTCGCCCATGGTGCGGTACTGCTCGCGGAGTTCTTCTATGGTCGGCATGGTGACGGCTCTTTCGTCTGGCTCGTCTGGCTCATCTGACTCGTTTGGCTCGCCTAGCCGAACCGGGTTCAGCGTTGCGGGGCATTCGGTCATATACTACAGTACCGAAGCCGATGAAAAACGACGTTAACGCCTATGTGCAGCCGGGCACGGGTCACAAACCGACCCCCGAAGGCTCGGCCGCCCAAGACTCGGCCCGCCAAGGCTTGGCCCCTGAAAGCTTGGCCATTGAGGTGAGGGGCGTTACCAAGTCCTACGGCCGGACGCGAGTGCTCGACGGGCTCGATTTGACGCTTCAGTGGGGGCAGGTGCTCTCCGTTCTGGGCCCCAACGGCTCGGGCAAAACGACGCTTCTGAAAATCCTGGCAACGCTAACCAGGCCCGACGCCGGGTCGGTGCGGATCGCCGGGATGGACCCCGACAAGGCGGCATCCCGAGTCCGGAGGGCCACCGGCGTGGTGATGCACGACCCCATGCTGTACGCGGACCTGACCGGCCGGGAGAATCTGCGCTTTTTTTGCCGAATGTTCGGCCTCGATGGGTCCGAAGAACGAATCGCCGAGTCGGTGAGACGGGTGGGGATGACGTCCAGGCTGGACCAGCGGGTGGGGACGCTTTCGCACGGCATGCAGAAGCGCTTTTCCATTGCCAGGGCCCTGCTGCACAGGCCGAGAGTACTGCTCATGGATGAGCCCGAGAGCGGCCTGGACCTGTCGGCGATTGAGTTGATGCGAGATGTGGTTACAGCCACCAAGGCGGGCGGCGGCGCGGTGCTGCTGGTGACGCACAACTTCGACCAGGCGCTCGGCCTGGGTGATCGACTGGCCATTCTCGGCCGGGGCAAGGTGGCGCACGAAGAGGCGCTCCGCCCCGTGCAGGGGGCGGCTGGCGGCAAGGCGAACACAACAAGCCCGGAAGCGTTGCGGGAGCTGTACCTCAAGCATTCGGGGGAATCACGATGACCTCTCTGCTGGATCGTCTGCTGCGCTGGCCGGTGACGGCCGTGCTGTGGAAAGACGTGGTGCTGGAGACGCGCACCAAGGACACGCTGGTGTCGGTGTTTGTGTTCGCACTACTGTCGATAGTCGTGTTCAACTTTGCCCTCAACCCGACGCCCCAGAACGTCGCGGTGGTCGCGCCGGGCATTCTCTGGGTCGCCTTCACGTTTGGTGGCGTACTCGGCCTCACACGGAGCTTCGCGGTGGAAAAGGAGCGGGGCGGTATGCAGTCGCTACTGCTAACCCCCGCGGGCAGAGACTCGATTTACTTGGGTAAAGTTCTGTCGATCTTCGTTTTCATGATCGCGGTAGAAGTGGTGACCTTCCCCATATTCGCGGTCATCTACAACCTGCCGCTGGCGGCGCCGGAGTTCATACCGGTAGCGCTTTTGGCAACCCTCGGCATAGCCGCAGTCGGCACGCTGTTCTCGGCAATGGCGGTAAATACCAGAGCCAGAGAGGTGATGCTACCGTTGCTGTTCCTGCCCATAGCGGTGCCGGTAATAGTGGCGGCGGTGGAGGCTTCCAGGCCAGCAATTACGGGCGAGCCGTGGGGCGACGCCATCCAGTGGCTACCCATTCTGGGTGTTTTCGACGTGGTGTTTCTTGTTATTTGTTCGCTGGGTTTTGGGTACGTCGTTCAAGACTGACCCTGTTTGTTACACCGTAACAACATGTGTTGTGCGAATGCCAATTGCTCCTATATTCGTGCTACAGATATAGAGGCCCTCCACCCCGGTCCCACCATCGAACAGACGCCTGTAACACCACGTTAACGGGAGTGGCTAGCTCATTGACACCCGCAAATTTCTGCTGATATCGTCGAAGCTAGCGTCTACCCGTCTGTCATGGGCTCCGCCGGGTGTGCGACGTCCTTTTCTGTAGGAACAGCCCCATTCATCCGATTCCGTGATGGAGAGCGCATTGAAGAAGAGCGACTTCGTCGTCCGATTCGCGGGCGAAGGCGGCCAGGGGGTTGTGACCTCGGCCGAAGGACTGGCGCAGGCCGCCACACAGACCGGCTACCACGCCCAGACGTTTGCCACGTTCCCCTCCCAGATTATGGGAGGGCCGACCTGGACCCAGACGCGCATATCCACGTCCCCCGTCCTCAGTTCCGGCGACCACCTCGACGTGCTGGTGTGCTTTAACGAGGCGGCTTACGAGACCCATCACGGTGAGGTGGGTGACGACGGCGTGATCGTCTACAACTCCGGGGACTTTGAGCTAGACGACGACAAGCATTCGTTCGGAATGAACTTCGACGAACTGGCCAAGTCCACAGGTAACGCCCGGGCCGCCAACATGGTGGTGATCGGCGCGCTCGCCCATCTGGTGGGCATGCGGCAGGAAATTTTCGACGAGTTCGTAACCAAGCGCTTCACTCGGGGAAGGCCGAACGACGAAGAGATCATCAGATCCAACCTCGAAGCGATGCGCCTTGGTAGGGCAGAGGCGGAGGTGAGCGGGTTCAGCGTTGGTGAACTGGCGAGCCCGGAACCGCCGGACTACGAGCAGATACTGGTGAACGGGAACACGGCCGTGTGTCTGGGTGCCATGCACGCCGGTATGAACTTCTACGCCGGGTACCCCATTTCCCCGGCGACGCAGATACTCATTTGGATGGAGCGAAACGCTCCCGCCCCCGGCAAGTTCGTCTACCAGGTCAGTTCGGAGATAGAGTCCATCACCGCGCTACTGGGCGGAGGCTTCGCCGGTAAAAAGGCGATGACCGCTACTGCGGGTCCCGGCTTTTCACTGATGAGTGAGGGCCTCGGCCTGGCATGGATGGCCGAAATTCCCCTGGTGGTAGTAAACGTGCAGCGGGGCGGACCCGCCACCGGACTGCCGACCAAGACGGAGCAGTCGGACCTGTTCGGGTCGATGTACCCGGCGCACGGCGACGTCAAGCTGCCCCTCATCGCCCCCGGTACCGTGGAGGAGTGCTTCTACGCTGCGGTGCACGCGTTCAACTGGGCCGAGCGCTACCAGGGCCCGGTGGTCGTGCTTAGTGAGCACGCATTGTCGGAGCGTAACCAGAACATCCCCAAGCCCAACGTCGATGAAATTCCGGTGGAAAATCGGCTCACCTATTCGGGCGACAACGGCTATCAGCGCTACGAGTCCGGCGAAGTCTCGCCCATGCCCATACCGGGTGGACCCGGTGGTTATGTGGCGAACGGTAGCGAGCACGATGGCATGGGCGATACCACACACCTCGGTTCCCGGCACGTGCAGATGACTGAGCGGCGTTGGAGCAAGATCAAACTGCTTGAAGACGGCGATTTCGAAGCCGAAAACACCGACTCTGTCGTCGCCGTAGTGCCCTGGGGCGGTTCTAAAGGACCAGCCAGAGAAGCCTACGAACGGTTGGTTGCGAGCGGTGAGGACATTGGCTGGTACTACACCATGTTCCTTAACCCGTTGCCGCCCGAAATGCTCGCGGAGCTACGTCGCAAAGACCTCGTACTGGTGCCGGAACTCAACTACCAGGGCCAGTTCTCCAGCATCCTGCGCTCCTACGGGGTGAAGGCGGAGTCTATAACCCAGTACACTGGACTGCCCTTCAAGGTGGGCGACTTGGTGGACCGTATCTCGGCAGCAAGCAAGCCCAGCGGGCCCAGAGAGCAAGGAGTGACGGCTTGAGCGCAAAGAACCCGGAATACGACTTTAAGTGGTGCCCCGGTTGTGGTGATTTTGGAGTCCGCAGGGCTATAGAGGCAGCGGTACAGCAACGTAATGTCGCTACCGGGCAGGCCATGTCGAACACCGTTGTTATCGCCGGTATCGGCTGCTCGGGCAACATGGTGCACCTGCTGGAGGGCGAGCAGCCCTTCGGATTCCACGGCATTCACGGTCGCTCGCTGCCCATTGACATGGGAGTGAAGATGGCCCGGCCGGAACTGAACGTCATGGCCGTTGCCGGGGACGGCGACTTCCTCAGTATTGGCATGGAGCACATCGCGCCCCAGGCGGGCCGCAATCTGAACATCTGCGCCGTGGTAATGGACAACGGCGTGTATGGCCTCACCAAGGGTCAGTCGTCGCCTACTTCGGAGCAGGGCATGGTGACCAGCTCTACCCCCTTCGGCAAATTGGAGGAACAGGTGCACCCGCTGTCCCTCTACCTCACGCTCGGAGTGTCGTATGTGGCCTCGGGTCTGTCCTCGAAGGTCAAAGACGTGACCCGGATGATCGTTGAAGGCATGGAGCACCCCGGATTCTCCATCGTGCACATCCAATCGCCGTGCACCACCTACAACGACACCTACGAACTGCTCAAAGGCAGCGTCAAGAAGGGCATTGAGCCGATGGCCTGGGCAGTTCCCGAGGACCACGACCCCGGAAACCTCGATGCCGCCCGAGCTCTGGTGCAGGGCACCGGGGTTCCGCTGGGACTTATCTACAGGGACACGTCCAGGGAGCCGTTCGAGAGCCGTATAGACGAAATGGTGACCCGGGCAAAGGCCAAGTCCACTCGAGAGCTAATCGACGCCCTGAGTATTTAGGGTGGAGAACTAGCCCGGAAGGCTAGTTCTCTCGGGTGGCTACGTAGTCTGAGAGGTGCTTCCTCAACAGCAAGCGCCCGCGGTGCAAGCGAGACTTGAGGGACGAGACCGTTATCTCCAGAATTTCAGCCGCCTCTGTGTTGGACATGTCCTGCACGTCACGCAGCACCACGGCTGTACGGAGGTTGGGCTCGAGCATTGCGATGCGTTCGTTTAGCTTGGCACCGAGTTCGGCGTTGGCTGCACCCTGCTCCGGCGACATTCCCTTGCGGGGAATGTCGATATCATCGAGGCCGGTCTGGGTAAGTTCCCGTCCGCGCTTGCCTTTGCGAATCTTCATCAGCGCGGCGTTGGTGGCGATGCGATAGAGCCAGGTGGTGACCCGTGACTCGCCCCTGAAGCGGTCCCACGTCCGGTACGCCGACAGGAACGCGTCCTGTACGATATCCTCGGCGTCATGGGGGTTTCCCATGTAGCTGTAGGCCACGTTGTAGACGAGGTCTGTGTACCGCTCGACCACTTCTTCAAAGGTCTTCGGCGGTGCCTCTTTTTCGGCCTGGCCTGCGGGCGCTTTAGACCCTGCGTTGCCCAATTGGAAGTCTGTGCCTCCTGAAAATACGGGCACCTGAGAACCCCGCCTCAGAACCTTCGGGGCACGTCGCGCATCAGATTCTATCGAAGGGTCCGACAGACGGCAAAGTGCCACAGGACGTCAGGCAGCCTACAGCGGTTTGACTCAGAGACGAGCGTCTTCTAAGTTAACTCACGGCACATTGAGCGCACTCTGACAGTTTAGTCAGGATAAATAGTCATGGCCTTGGGCTTACGTAAAAGAATATTCGGCGGCAAGAGTATTCAGGCCAACTTCCGTGAAATCTCCTCCGACTATGTCGATGGCGAGGTGACCGGTGACGCCCTGCGAGCCGCGAACGTTCACCTGGGTAAGTGTGGTCCGTGTCGAACTTTCCTCGACACGCTGAAAGCCACCGTGGCGATGATGAAAAGGACACCTGTGCAAAAGGCCCCGCCCAACCTGCAAGGCGACATCTTAGAGAGATTGAAACGCCAGGAGCACTGACCGGACCCCGGTCCCAATGCCGGTAGCATCCAGGGCCGATAACTAAGAGGGCCGCACCATTGGTGCGGCCCTTTCGCTTTGTTTGGGTTTCGCGAAGAAACCGGCTACCCGGTCTCCTCTTACCCTGTTTCTTCTTCCTGGGCGACGTACTTGGACGGGCACTTGACGATGACGTTCTCGCTGCGGAACACCATCTCGCCGTCGAACGAACCCTCCAGAATGATCTCGGAGTGGTCGTTGAAGAACAGGTCCGGCAGTACGCCTTCGTGCACCGCGAGCATCGTCTGGTCGCCATCAGTTAGCTGGAACCGAGCCTCAGTTGAGCCGTCCTGCCGGTCGAACGAGGTGGGGATGAGCTTGCCGTTGACCCTCACCATGCGCCCGTCTTCCGACGGGCCCAGCTCGGTGGCCTCGGCGACGGTGTAGTAGTACACGGTGGCGTTTTCGAAGGCCATGAACCCGAAGTAACCCAGTGCACCCACCAGTGCCAGCGCTCCCACGAGCAACTTGAGCTTGTTCGCGCCGATCATCGCGCCCTCTTCTGGCGGTGCCTCGGAAGGGTCAGGGAGGTAGTTTTCAGGCTGGGCCATTTAGCAGTTCACCTGTCTTAACAATTTTGTTCACGTCTTTGCGCACGCCTTTGTAAACATCCGGGCGTTCACATTCGGGGCCAAATGTCTGGGCCCGTGCTTCCAGTATCGCAAATGACTCAAGCTCGCGCATGCTCACCTGAACCTACGTATTAGGAGTCCGACCCGATCTTCTCGTGCAGTGCAACGCTCAGGGCCTCGATCTCGGCCTGCATTCTGCGCTGCTTGAGCGTCATGTAGACGACGTAGCCGAAGAACAGGCCCCAGGTGATTATGAAGACGGCGAACAGGTACGGCAGGTTGCCTTCGGGGTCGCCGCTGGTGTTGTCCTCGACCTGGAAATGCTGGCCCTGCTCAACGGGCACCAGTTCGGAGCCCTCGAATGCCAGCACGGTGCCCGGCCCAAGCAGGCCGACCATCACCACGGCCGCCACGGCGATCGCCAGCCCGGCCGACCTTGGGAGGCCCCAAGTGCGGGAATGAGGGGCGGCCCTAGAGACGAACTGAGGCAATCTGGTGAAGTTCATCAAGTTGGCTCTCCGAGCGCTTCAACGAGTAGCGTTCCATGAGTATGTAAACGAATAAAACGACGAACGTCACCATGGCGATAAGCAGGGTGGTGGCCATTCTCGATTCGAGGGAGTCGGACTCGGCGAGGGGCCCGACGAGAATCTCCGGGTGGGCGGTCCGCCACAGCCAGGTCGAAATGTAGATGATGAACGCGTCTACCGCGCCCATCAGCGCGATGATGGCGGCGTAGCGGGCCTGCTGTATTCCCTGCGGCCCGTAGGCCCTGAGCATCAGGTAGGCGACATAGATGAACCACAGAATAAGGGTGGTCGTTAGCTTCGGGTCCCACGTCCACCACACCCCAAAGGTGGGCTTGGACCAGATGGCGCCGGTGACGATTATGAGGGTGGCGAATATCACCCCGAACTCGGCAGACGAGTGTGCGAGGTCGTCCCACTTCTTGTTCGCCTGCCATCGAAGATGGATAAGGCTCAAAGGTCGAATCTTCAAAGGTGTGAATCGATTAAGACCGCCGATAAGCAGTTTATTGACAGGACCGATGAAGAGGTTGACGACGAAATCGATGCTCTTGGATAGGCGTTCGGAGAACAGGTACATCACGGACGCGAACGTGACGACCACAATGGAAATCATCCCCAGCAGGCCAAGGGGGACATGGAAGTAGAGGATGCGCTGGGAAACGCCCAGAGTGGCCTCGGTCGGGACCCAGGAGAACACCAGGTAAAGCGTTACCGCCATGAGGGCGGCACTGGCCACCAGCAATACGTTCCTTACGGCCCGGGACCGGCGGCCTTTCGGGCTGGAGCCACTATCGGCTGAGGAAGCCTGTACCATGCGTGCAATATATCACAAGCCTTCTGGTAATTGCTTTGTGACGGCCCGAACTTGAATCGTAAAAAGACCATGATTAACCCCCCCTAATGTTAGACTCGTAAACGTGAATATTTGGACGTTTGCCGTATGACAGATTCGTTGACCCGGCCCGAGTTTGAGGCGTTGGTGGTGCGGGCGCTTGACGGCATTCCTGAAGAGATAGGGCGTCACCTCAGCAACGTAGACGTCGTCGTCGACGACCTGCCAAATCGGGACCAGTTGGCCGGTAACGAGATAGGCGAAGGGGAGTTGCTTCTTGGCCTTTACGAAGGCGTCCCTCTCACCGAACGCTACGACTACGGCGAGGTTCTGCCCGACAAGATCTCCCTGTTCCAGGGCTCGCTCGAGGCCCTTGGCCTATCGAGCGACGACATGGTGCGAGAGATCGCCGACACTGTCGTACACGAAGTAGCGCACCACTTCGGTATAGACGACGAGCGCCTGCACGCACTGGGTTACCAGTAAGCTCTCCCTGGCCGGATAGGGGGCTGACCAGGGGTCTGGCCCGTTTAGGGGCCCGAGTTGCCCCCGAACAGGTCGGCGGCGTCCCGTTCCACCTGCTCCTTTCGTTCCCCCTCGTCCAGATAGCCAAGTTGCTTGTAAGACTCCGGCGTGCCGTAGTCGCGGGTGCGAATTTCTACCGGCATTGGAACGGCATGACCGAACACCAGGGCCTGCTGACGCGAGTCCAGGCTGGCCAGGACGTGCCGCAGCTTTCGGCCGCCCGACACGCCGGTCAGGACGGCATCTACGTCGCGGTCGTTGTCTAGCAGGCAGGCGAACTTCGTGCCCAGCTGACTCATCACCTCTTCGTCGATACCGCTGGGCCGCTGGTCGACCACCAAAAGCGTGACGTTGTACTTGCGCATCTCCCTGGCGATGGTGCCGAAAATGGTCTGGTCGGCCACGCCCGGAGTGAGGAACTTGTGCGCCTCTTCAATGGTGATGACGAGCGGGGCAGGCTCGGCACCCTCGCCCGCCAGTGCCTTTTCTTTGGAGGCGGCGTAACGGTCGTAAATGCGCCGGGTGAGCAGGTTGGCAACGAGTATGTAGGCGGCCAGTTCGCGGCCGTAGCGACCAAATTCCAGGACGACGTGGATGCCCCTGTCCAGGTAGCTCAAAATGTGATTGACTGAGTCGTGCACCGCGCTCTTGTCCATGAAACCGAAGCGTTCCAGCCGCGTCAGGCGCCTGTGCAATGCTGACAGGGCCCCCTGGTTGATGTTTAGACGGTCGGCCAATTCGTTGAAGGCCTCCGAGCCAGACAGAGCCATGAACGTCGCCAGCCATTTGCGTCCGTAATGGCTGTGCAGAGAATAGGCGGCCTCGGCTCCCTGGGGTGACAGGTCGAGGGCACCCCTGAGGATGGCGATGTCGGCTGGCTCGATCTCCTCGTAGCCGATGCGAACGAGATAATCAGGTGTCAGACCCCTGCGGCGGGAACTGTCCTCGTCCAGTGAGAACACCGCTACCTTTGATGGAAACAGCTGTTTGAGGCCCTTCACCTGCCCGGAGCTACCTTCCGAGTAGCCCTGCCAGCCGTACTCGGACTGCATGTCGAACACCAGGTTTGTCGCCTCGCCGCTCTGCAATATTCCGGCCAGCAAAAGGCGGGTGAGGAATGTCTTGCCGGTGCCGGACTTGCCGAACACGCCGTTGCTTCGCTTCACCAGTTCGCCCATGTCCAGACAGAGCTTGGTCTCCATGTCGAGCGGAGAGCCGATCCAAAAGCGACGCTGGCTCTCCTTGCCGAAGATAAGCTCGATGTCGGACTCTGAGGCGGGAGCGACCAGGGAGAAGTGGGGCGGGACGGTCTTGGCGGGCTGCGGGCCTTCTAGCCCCTCGTCAGTCCCTAGCGACAGCCGGGGTTCGACCCGCAGCATGCCGTAGGCGACCGTGCCGGAGACTACGCTCGTCAGCAGTGAGTCGGACGGTCCGGGCGGCGCTTCCCCGACCGCCCGGTCGGACGCCGACAGGTTTACGTCGGTGACCTGCCCGAAAAACCGGCGGCTGCGCCCCTGCACCGTAACGAGAATTCCCACTTTGACGTCTTCTACCGAAGAGTCTTCAGACAGCCGCACTTCCAGGCCTTCGGAAAGCGAGCCGCCTACGACGGACCCGGACCAGCCCGATTGGGAACCTTCGTCGTGACCAAGAGATTCGAATTCGTCTGCGCGCGTCATGATGTCGCCGTCCTGAGAATTGCTGTGACCCGGCGAAGCTGGCCTGGCAGCATGCCCGCCATCTCTTTCCCTGCTCGAATAACGAATGACTCAGGGTCTGTATGCACGGCCGCGCACCGGCGCAGGTAGGCGGCTACGAACTCGTCCGGCGAGCCGACTCGGGCGTCGAGAAGCCTGGGTAGGAACCCGACCTCTGCCGAGAAGTCACGGGTCTCGTCGTCGTCGCAGATTCGGACGAACGACAGGATGCGCGCCGGGTTCGGGGCCAGGCGCCAGCGGATGTCCGAGCCGCTCATATGGCCGACTGCAAGCGATGTGAAGCGTGTGGAGAGCAGCCGGGAAAGCTGCGGATTGTCGGCGTAGACTTCGCGCTCGGAGGCCATGCCCGCGCCTCTCGGTGCAGGGGGTCGGGTCGGGTCCATGCTCTCGGTCAGCGAGTCGGCCACGACCCCGAAGATAGGGGTCTCTTCGCCACATACAACCAACGCACCAAGAGGGGGGCTCTGGTACAACTCGTAACACTCAGTTTCGAACTCGGTCGTGGAGGCGCGGACCACCTCGCCGACCCGGCCGCCAGCGACGCCTGAACTGCCATTCGATGTCGTCATACGCGTACTCAGATCCTCCTGACGGTCTTCGAGATGTTCTTTTCCGAGGTCCGCGTCGCCACACCCCTGTCAGCCAGCGCCGACTCCACCAGTTCGACGAACGTGCGCCTGTCCCGTCCGTTTACGATGGCTTGCTCGTGGGCCTCGATGAGCACGGTCGGGTAGCCACCACCTCGCCTGCATTGGTCGAGCAGTGTCGCATGCAGCAGGTCTACCGCGCCGGGCTCGTCTGCCGCCCATGCGGGTAGCTCGGCCCGGCCGATCTCATCGCCGGTGTTGAGGTAGAAGTTAACGGTGGTGTGCCCCTGTTGGTACGGCTCAAGAGGATGACCGGTAGAGGCAAATAGCGCCGAGCGATGGCCCGGCGGCAGGAGGCGTCCAAAGACTTCACGGTCGAGGACTCCGTCAGGCGTTGGTTCCGCCTGGTCCGGGTTCTCGTCTGGCAACGCTAGCGACAGCGCTCGGACGACTTCGTCGTGTCCCGGCAGGCTTGTGTACCCGGCGACCGCGAGCGTCCGGCCCTCTGTCGCATTTCGGTAGCGCTCCATAGCGCTGCCGTAGCCCTCAGACACGAGAGTACGCAGCACGAAGTCTGGAAAGACGCGGCCGCCCAGTCCGGCTACGGTCAAAGGCCCGTCCACCAGCATGACCGCTGGCCGACCGTCAGGCAAAGCCTCAATCACATTTGCCGCTGCGCTCAACTCCTCGACGTGCCGCAGGGCACCAAGAATGGTTCCATCGATGCGTTCTGAGCGTTCACCGATCTCGTCTCGAATCACCAGTTCGTCGTCGCTGGCGTACAGGCGCGGCGCGCTGCGCAGGTCTGCGTCGGGCCCAACGCCGTAGGTGAGCACGCAGACGCCAATGTTGATGAGAAAACAGCGGGCGGCAAGATGCCGGTCGATGTCTATATGCGAGCCGTCGACTGCGGCGACGGTCAGGTCGGTCGGGATTGTTGTGGGTGCAAAGGTCGCCGCCGGGTCCTGCAGGAAACGGACGGTCGAGCGGTTTTGACTTGCGGCAAACGCCGCTCGGCGTTCTTCGTAGGTGTCTTTATCGAACGCTTGCAGTACGGCCACGACCGCCCGCAACGCGGCCTCCCGGTCGTCGCGGCGCCCGGCGATATGCCCGGCCATTAGGTCGATCTGCGAGGCAGTGGCGTCGAGGTCTAGCGGCATCTGCCCAGAACTTTAACGCAGCACACGGGCGTCATCGACGCGGCGGGTGACGCGAGTCTTGTCGAGGTGTTCGAGCAGGGCGAGTGCGTACTTGCGACTGGTGCCGAACAGGTCGCGCACGTCGCCGACGGTTACCTGGCCGTGCTCGCCTACGAAGTCTTTTATCTGCTGCACCATGCGTTCGAAAGTTGCGGTGGAAAACACGACGGCTTCGCCCGCCCTTACTACCAGGCCCCGGTCTTCCAAGAGGTCGAGTACGTCCTCTTCCGGTAGCTGGTCTGTGGGGGGTGAGTATGGGTCTCCGGCGTCGAGTGAGGCGACGAACGTGGCCGCCGTCTGTTCCTGCTCTGCCGACAGGCTCGGGACATGAACTGGATCGTGTACTGAGGCCCCTGCTTCAACGAGTACGCCTGTTTCCGATAGGCGGGCCAGCACGGGGCCGAACACAGCGGCGGTGAGTCCGAGGCGGCTACGAAGCTCTTCTTTCGGCTCGCCTCGGCGGGCGGGAAAGCGCCCGTGGTACTCGGCCACGGACCGCTGTGCCTTCTCGGCCAGTTCGCGCCAGCCCGCCGCGCTGAGGTAGTGCTTGCCGGGACCTGCTCCGACCACGGTTACGTCTTCGTCGCGTTCCATGCCTCGCAGCTCTGGCTCAACTTCGGACGGCGTCATGCTTAGTCGGTCTGCTAGCGTGGCAACATTGACGGGGCCGTGCTGATGCACCGCCTCGGCTAGGATTTCGCGAGGGGACCCGCTTTCCATTACGGCAAGACGTTCCAGCAGGGGTGCGTGCTTGCGCCGGTGCCGCTGCGCATGTGCATCGACAATATTCCCGCCCCCCAGCGTCGTCTGATTGGAACGGATGACGAAGTGGTCGCCCTTCACCACCGCGACGGGCGTTTCCAGCTTGATCTGGGCCCACACCCATTCCCCCGGCTCTGCCCGGTCCGTGTCCAGCAAACGGAGACGGGCGATCGCCTCAGCGCTGCCTGTGTGCACGGTCACGTACATATTGTGGCGAAGTGCTCTCGGCACTTCGGGCAGCACCTTCAGGTGGGCGTCGAACGAGGTAGTGGTGGTCAGCCAGCCCGGGATGGTCAGCACGTCGCCGCGCTGGATGGCGTCGTGCGCTATGCCAGAGAGATTTACAGCGACCCGGCTTCCGGGCACGGCTCGTTCGGACTTGGTTTTGTGGTTCTGCAGCCCGCGTATTCGGGATTTCCCCCCGGAAACGACGAGTTCTACCTCGCCGCCGACTTCGAGTGAACCGTCAATTAGCGTGCCGGTGACGACTGTGCCGAAGCCGGAAATGGTGAATGACCGGTCTACGGGCAGGCGGGGACGACCCACGTCCCGGCGCACCCCGGTCTCGGTGAGTAGCTCCGACATGGCAGCGGTCAGTTCATCCAGACCCCGTCTCGTGGTGGCCGAAACGGCTATGGCGCGGGAGCCCTCCAGAGACGTTCCGTCCAGTAGCTCCGACACCTCTGCCTCTACCAGTTCCACGAAATCGTCATCGACGAGGTCGGCCTTTGTTATTGCCACTAGCCCACGAGAGACGCCGAGCAGGTCGAGGATGGCCAGGTGTTCCCGCGTCTGCGGCATGACCGACTCGTCGGCGGCGACTACGAGCAGCGCCATGTCTATGCCGCCCACGCCAGCAAGCATGTTGTTGACGAACCGCTCGTGGCCCGGCACGTCTACGATGCTGATTTCTTCGCCACCGGGCAGGGTCATCCAGGCGAAGCCCAGGTCAATGGTGAGGCCCCGTTCTTTCTCCTCTTGGAGACGGTCGGGGTCGATGCCGGTGAGCGCCTCTACGAGGGTCGACTTACCGTGGTCGACGTGTCCGGCTGTGCCAACTACGTGCATGGGCTAATTGGATGCATGGGCAGAAACAATAGCACGGATGTTTGAGTGTTACGGACGGACGAGTACTCAGGTGATGTCGGCGAAGAATCGGGAGAAGACTTCGTTGCCCAGCAGGCGACCCCTGGGCGTCAGTTTGAGCGCCCGGTCGAGGCCATTCGATGACTCGGCCCACTCGACCAGCCCGTCTTCCTGCGCACCGACGATTATGGGTCCGTAGGTGTTCTCCAGAGACTGGCCGAACCGGTCACTAAAGACCGCATCGGCAACGCCCACGTCCAGGCGCATCCCCATCATCATGGTTTCGGCCATCTCCTCGGTATATTTGATCTCGTTGACCTCGTCGATAAATGGCATGGAGCGCAGCCGATCAGGCCACGAGTTGCCTCCCGGCACCGGTGGTACGGAAGATAGCTTGAGGGCGTACTCACGCGGCGACTTAATGTCCGAAAAGCGCGCCCCATTGAGATAAGAGTGCGCACCTGGGCCGACGCCAAGGAACTGGCCGTTGTGCCAGTAGGTCAGGTTGTGTCGGCTCTCATATCCGGGCAGGCACCAGTTGGAGATTTCGTAGTGAAGATAACCGTGCTCGGCCATGAACGCCTGTGCGGCGAGGTACATGTCTGCGGCTAGGTCGACGTCTGGGGTTGGTAGCGAGCCTGCTGTCGCAGCACGTTCCATAGGCGTGCCCGGTTCGAGCGTCAGGCCGTACATGGAAATATGCTGCGGGCCAAGTTCAAGCGCGCGACGCATCGAGTCGAGCCACTGCTTCAGCGTCTGGTCGGGCAGGCCGTACATGAGGTCCATGCTCAGGTTGTCGAAGCCCGCTTGCCGCGCCCGACTCACAGCTTGCTCGGCTTCGGCGGCGCTATGCCTGCGGCCCAGCGTGCGCAACAGGCCGTCGTCGAGTGACTGCACGCCGATGCTCAGCCGGTTGATGCCAGCGGCCGCGAACTCGGCCAGTTTGTCGGGCGTCAGGTCGTCGGGGTTGGCCTCGGCGGTGATTTCGCTGGAGGGGTCGAGTTCGAACCCGCCCTGGATGGCGCCCATGAGAGCGGCGAGTTGACCGCCACGAAGGTAAGAGGGTGTGCCGCCGCCGAAAAAGACGGTCGAGACGTCGGGAGAGCCAAGCTCGCGTCCCCAGAACTCTAGCTCGGAGCGAAGGGCCCGGGCGTAGGGTTCCATGAGTCCCTCGATGGAGGCGTAGGTGTTGAAGTCACAGTACGGGCATTTGGTGGCGCAGAACGGCACATGCACGTAAATAGCTATGGAGGCTTGTTGCCTCATTGCATGGGTCAGACGTTGAACAGGACGTGCACGATGTCGCCGTCCTTGAGCACGTAGCTCTTGCCCTCCTGGCGCAGCGTTCCCCGTTTCTTGGCCTCGGCCTCACTGCGGGCCTCGACGTAGTCGTTGTACCCGACTATCTCCGAGCGGATGAACCCTCGTTCCAGGTCTGAATGGATGGTGCCTGCCCCCCCTTTGGCGTTGGTGCCCGCTCTAATGGGCCAGGCGTGCGTCTCTTTCGGTCCCACCGTGAAGAACGTTATTAGACCCAGGGCGTCGTACGAGGCCCGGACCATTTTGACCAGGCCCGACTCGCCCAGGGCCAGGTCAGCTCGGAATTCGGCCTCATCTTTGCCGTCCATGGAAGCCAGGTCGACCTCCAGCATGCCGAACACGGCAGTGGTCTTGACCCGTCCGGAAGCGAACTTTTCTGCCAGCTCGGTCTCGATAGTCGCAGCGTCCGGTATCTGGGATTCACCCAGGTTGGCCACCAGCACGACCGGCTTGGTGGTGAGCAGGCCGAACCCGGTCACGACCTTGCGTTCTTCCTCGGCCATCTGCTGGTCGGCCACGCCGATTTCGTCTTCCAGTCCGCTCAAAAGGCGCTGCAAAAGGGCTGACTCACGCTCTATTGCCTGACGTTCGACCGCCTTTGCGCCCTTGAGGCTGTCCTTCAGACGAGAAAGGCGACGTTCGATTACCGCCATGTCGACGAAGGCGAGTTCGGTCAGCAAAGACTCGGCGTCCGACAGGTGGTCTATCTGGTCCAGGACGTGGATCACAGAGGGGTCTTCGAACGCACGCACGACCACTGCGAGGGCGTCTACCCGCTGCAGGTGGGCGAGCATCTCCCCGCCGATTCCGGCACTTTTGCCGAAGCCCTCGGGTGGGGCAGGCAGGTCCAGGAAGGTGACCTCCGCCGGGGTGATTTTCTTGGAGTCTTCGATACCGGCGAGTACTTCGAGCCTGGGGTCGAGGACTTTGGCCACACCAAGAGTTGGGCGGTCAGGACGGGCCGTTGCCTGTGCCTTTCCCCGGGTAGCGGCGTTGAAGATTGTGGTCTTGCCGCTCTGCGGCAGGCCTACTATGCCTACTTCCAAATCTGTTTAGACCTCGGGTTCTTCGGGTTCGGTTTCCAGCGTCCTGGCAGTGGTCTCAACAGCTACCAGTTCCGGTTCGGGCGCGGGCGTGCGGGCCATGTGCTCTAGCACCACGGCCCTTGGCGATAGGGCGATGAAGGCCAACGGCGCGGCGACCAGGGCGATCAGGTCATCGACTTTGCCGAAGGGGAAGAGCATGTCCGGGAAGAAATCGATTGGAGACACGAAGTAGATGATGGCTGCCGGTAGGATGAGTTTTGTCAGCCGCGGCACACGGTCGTCCATAGCCAGTTTGAAAATCAATCTGGGTAGGCCGGTGAAGGTGATTAGCCGGATGATGGAAAACATGAGAAATGGGCCAATGCCCGTGCCGTTATTATACGGTGCGCAGGGGCCTTTGGACTCGGTTCAGGCCTCAAAGAGCTAACAAGATGATCTACGTATTATTTGGGGCAGACTCGCTATCCATCCGGGAAAAGGTGAACGCGCTACGGCAGGCCGTTGGCCCGGCCGATCTGCGGGACGCCAATACGCTCGCCCTGGACGGGGCGCAGGTCAAACCCGACGAACTGTTTGCCGCTGCCATGGCCGTGCCATTCCTGTCGGACAGGCGGCTGGTGCTGGTGAAGGGCCTCCTAGCGCGGTTCGAGGGCAAGCGATCCAAGTCTCCGGCCGGGTGGAAGGGTATAGGCGAACAATTGGCCGCAGTGCCACCCACAAACGACGTCGTATTCGTAGATGGCGCGCTGTGCGGCAAGGCTAACCCGCTGCTGAAAGAGCTTTCGAACTTGGCGCAAGTTACGGGCTACCCCGTGCCCAAGGGAGGAGAGCTGCACCGGTGGATCCGCACTCGTATAGAGGCGAAGGGTGGCGCGGTCACCGACCCGGCCGTCGCCCGGTTGGCCACTGCAGCAGGTACCGATCTGGTTGCGCTGGACAACGAATTGGAAAAGCTGACGCTCTACGTGGGTGCCCGGCCAATTGAGCCCAGCGATGTTGACCTGATGGTGAGCCAGAGCAGGGAGGCGAACATTTTCGCAGCGGTCGATGCCGCGCTGGACGGCCGAACGGCTGCCGCTCTGACTCAAGTTCGCCGGGTCCTGGGCGACGGGCAGTCGGTGGGCTATGTCCTGTACATGCTGCACCGGCAGGTTCGGCTGCTCATCCTGGCGAAAGAGCTGCAACGCCAACGAGTGGCGGGTCCGGACCTGGGAAGCAGACTAGGGATCCGAGGCTACCCGCTGCAAAAGACGATGGAGCAGGTGCCACGGTTCTCTGCAGAGCGCCTGTTGGCAGCGCATCGGTTGCTGACCGAGACGGACGAACGGATCAAGACGGGTGAGGCGCGCGACGAGGTCGCCCTTGATCTGCTGCTGGCCGACTTGGGAGAGCTGGCGCGCTAGGGCAGGGAGCCCGGCACTCTTGGTGACTTAGCCGCCACGGGCACGGGCACGGGATTGTAGCAGGCCACCGTGTGGCCGGGTTCCGGCTCTTCGATGTTGGGCATGGGGTCCGTGCGGCAAGCGTTGACGGCGCGATGGCAGCGATCGAGGAACGGGCACCGGTCGGGGGCGTCGAGCATGGTCGGCAACCCGCCCCTTATCGCCTTGAGCCTGGCGACGGGTCGGTCCAACCTGGGAACGGCTTCCAGCAGTCCGTTGGTGTACGGGTGCATGGGCCTGGCATAGAGGCTGGGGGTGTCGGCTTGCTCCAGTTTGTAGCCGCCGTACATGACCATCACTTCGTCTGCCATCTGGGCCATGACACCCAGGTCGTGGGTGATGAGAATGATGGAAGAGCCTGTCTCCCGCCGGTGTTCGTTTAGGCGATGCAGCAACTCGGCCTGCACAGTGACGTCCACGTTCGAGGTGGGCTCGTCTGCTATTAACAGCCTGGGAGACATGGCCAGGCCCATCGCAAGCATCACCCGCTGAGCCATGCCGCCGCTTATTTCCCATGGGTGGCGGTCCAAAAGGCGCTCGGCGTCGGCGATGCCCATTTGCGTCATCAAGTCGATGCTCAGTGGGATGGACTGGCGCATTGTCATGTCGGAGTGGATCTGGAGCACCTCCCGAATCTGCTCTCCGACGGTGATGACCGGGTTCAGCGAATTGGACGCGTCCTGGAAGACCATCGCGATTTCGCCGCCCCGGATGGACCGCATCTGTGACTCGGACAGCCTCAGCAGGTCCCTGCCGCCGAAGTGAATTGAGCCGCGTTCGATCTTTCCCGGCCTAGGTACTAGACCCATTATCGACAGGCCGGTGACAGTCTTGCCCGAACCGCTCTCGCCCACGATACCCAGCACGCTGCCCTCTGGCACGTCGAACGAAACGTCTCGCACCGCTTTCACCTCGCCGTCCACGGTGTGGAAGGAGGTGTGCAGCCCGTCTACCCGGATAAGTGGATTACTCATCTGCTCGGTTCCTCGCGATTCGTCTTAAAACCCCCGATATGTCCGGTACTTCCAGTACACCTGGGCAAGGCGGATTTGCATCCTATAAACGTTACTACGCTGCGGACGAGCATCTGTCTCTCTTTTGAAGTTGATATGATACGACTCATGTATGCTAATTAAACGAACAAAGATAACTGCAATCATGTTGTAACCTACTCACTCTCTTTCTCAACACAAGAAGGAGTCCATCAGGCGCGAGTTAAGTATAGGTCCGTGCCCTGTCCCGTGCCCCGCGAAGGGCAGGCATAAAAGAGGAAAAGCCATGGTTTTACGACCCGATCAATTCACAGAGCGAGCCATGGAGGCGATCCAGCGCTCGCAGCAGCTACTGGTGGGCTACATGCACTCCCAGTGGGACACCGAGCACGTGCTGGTCGCGCTGCTGGAGCAGCCGGACGGCGTGGCCGCCGAGGTCTTTTCCGAGATGGGCGTGTCGGCCGACTCTATGCGGGCCTCAGTCGAGCAGATACTGGAGGCTGCGCCAAAGACCGACGAGCCTGTGACTCAGGCATATATGACACCAAGAGTAGCGGCCGTCATGGACATGGCCAAACAAGAGGCCAGCCGGTTGAACGACGAGTTCATCAGCGTCGAGCACCTGCTGTTGGCCGTGGTCAAGAGCGAGGAGGGGCTGGGTAGCGAAATCGCCAGCCTGCTTGCTGGAGCGGGGGTAACTGTTGAGCGGGTGTATCAGGCCCTGCAAACGGTTCGAGGTAGCCACCGGGTGACCGATCAGCACCCCGAGTCCCGCTACCGGTCGCTGGAAAAGTTCTCCGTCGATCTGACGCAACTCGCGGCAGATGGCAAGCTAGACCCGGTTATTGGTCGAGAAAAAGAGATCGCCCGGACCATGCAAATCCTCATCCGGCGGACGAAGAACAACCCTGTTCTTATCGGTCAGGCGGGTGTGGGTAAGACCGCCATAGCCGAGGGGTTGGCATTGCGGATTGTCTCAGGCGACGTACCTAAGGAGCTTCAGGGCCGCAAGGTGCTGGCGCTAGAGATGGGCGCAATGGTCGCCGGGAGCAAGTTCCGGGGCGAGTTCGAGGAGCGCCTGAAAGCCGTGCTGGACGAGGTCAAGCAGGCCGCTGGAGAGATCATCCTGTTCATTGACGAACTCCACACCGTGGTCGGTGCCGGGGCCGCCGACGGGGCCATCGACGCTTCCAACATGATGAAGCCCGCCCTCGCCCGCGGAGAGTTGCAGGCGCTCGGCGCGACCACAGAGGCCGAGTACAGGCGCTACATAGAAAAAGACGCCGCGCTGGAGCGCCGGTTCCAGCCCATACTGGTCGAAGAGCCCGACGCAGAGACGGCCATCGAGATGTTGCTCGCACTGCGTCCGAAGTACGAGGCGCACCACAAGGTATCGATGACCGATGAGGCCATCGAAGCGGCCGTGCGACTGAGCCAGCGCTACGTCACCGAGCGCAAGCTGCCGGACAAGGCGGTTGACCTTATCGACGAGGCCGCCAGCAAACTGCGCATCGATGCGCAGGCCATGCCGCCCCGGGACATGACAGTTACCACCGAGGACATTGGCGCCCTGGTGGCCAGCTGGACGGGCATTCCCGTGAACCGGCTGTTGGAGGCAGAGGCCGACCGTTTGCTGCACATGGAGGACCGCCTGCACGACCGGGTCGTCGGACAGGACAAGGCCGTCACGGCTGTGTCGGACGCCATTCGCCGCGTGCGTGCGGGCCTGAGCGACCCGAACAGGCCCATTGGCAGCTTCATATTTCTTGGACCTACTGGCGTGGGTAAGACCGAACTTGCCCGGGCCCTGGCCGAATACCTTTTCGACGATGAGCAGAACATGGTGCGAGTGGACATGTCGGAGTACATGGAGAAGCACTCGGTGTCCCGCCTCATCGGCGCGCCGCCAGGCTACGTCGGCTTCGACGACGGCGGCCAACTGACTGAGGCAGTGAGGCGCCGACCCTTCAGGGTCGTTTTGTTCGACGAGATCGAGAAGGCGCACCCCGACGTGTTCAACGTCTTGCTCCAGATTCTGGAAGACGGCAGGCTGACGGACAGCCACGGCCGCACGGTCGACTTCCGCAACACGGTTGTCATTCTCACCAGCAACCTCGGTACTGCCGAGGCTGGCCGCGATGGCGTCGGGTTCCTTGCACAGGCGTCGTCACAGGACGACGGGGCCAAGAGAACGGCTGCCATTGAAGAGGCGCTGAAGAAGGCGTTCCGCCCGGAGTTCCTCAACCGCATCGACGACGTCATCATCTTCGACCCGCTCAGCGTCGAGCAGATCGGCAGCGTAGTCGAGTTGATGATGGCCGACGTGTCAGAAAGGCTATCGGAGCACGGTGTGTCGATTGTGCTCTCTGGCGCCGCCAGGGATTGGCTGGTGCAAAAAGGGTTCGACTCTGTCTACGGGGCAAGGCCCCTGAGAAGAGCTATTCAGCGTTACGTCGAAAACGATCTGTCTCGAAAAATCCTGACTGGTGATGTCTCGGAGGGCGACCTGGTCACGGTCGACATTGATGGCGACGGGCTGACGTTCGAAGCGGCGCCTGCGCCGTCCGGGAGGGTAGAGGAGCCGGCGAAAGAGCCAGCGCCAGTGTCCGAACCGGCGTAGATACGCCAGGTCTGGCAAGTTCCGAGTAGAAGCAACGGGGGCGGGAGTATTCTCCGGCCCCCGTTTTCGTTTGTCTGGCCCATCGGTAATCTAGAATGATCCCCGTGGATGAACCCGGCCCCCCAGACCTGACCCAATTACCTGAGAGCAACCCTTCGCCGACCCAGGCGCAGGAGGCCGGGTCGCGCCTTTCGCGCAGGCTGAGCCGGGCCCGACTGCTCCAGATCGCGTTCCTGCTCGCGGGGCTGGGGCTGGTGCTGGCCGCATGGCTGCTCAGGGATGCGGTGCCCAATCTGGAAACGGTGGGCTACGCCGGGGTGTTCCTGCTCAGCTTCCTGGGCAGCGCTGCGATGGTGTTGCCGGTGCCCGGTCTCATCTCCTTATGCGCGGTAAGTGTCGTGCTGAATCCGTTTGCATTGGGGATGCTGGCCGCGACCGGCGAGACGATAGGCGAGATCTCGGGCTACGCGGTCGGCTACGGGGGCAGGGGAGTGGTGGAGAAGAGCCGGACCTATGTCCGCATTCAGGGGTGGATGCAAAAGCGCGGGTGGATTGTGATCTTCCTCGTTTCGGTGATTCCCAACCCGCTGTTCGACCTGGTCGGCATCGCGGCCGGGGCGACGCGCTACCCGATGCTGCGGTTCCTTGGCATTGTGTTCGCGGGCAAGACGATTAAGGGCCTGACGATTGCCTACACCTGCCACTACGGCATTAAGGCGCTGCCCTGGGTCATCTGATGAGAATGGGTGTTAGTTGGCCGACGAGCGCAGTGCGGCCGGTGGTATAATTTGTCCGGCCCCAGCACACAGGCGTGCCCCCGGTGTAACCCGGGTTTGCCGGGTGTGGTCGCTTCCAGAATGTTCCGCGGTAGCTCAGCGGTAGAGCAGTCGGCTGTTAACCGACCGGTCGTTGGTTCGATTCCAACCCGCGGAGCCACTAATGCCAAGTTCGCCGACCTCGTTGCGGCGGTCGACCACCTCAATGGCTCCTCTGGCCTGAGGAGGGGGGTCTTAGATTCTTGCGATTCAGCAGTCGGTTCGTCGCTCCGGGTGAAGAGGGGCGTCGGCATCTCCGTCTCGCATTGGTACAGGCTATCGCCAGCGCCATACGCCGCGCCTGAGCCCGCTGCCCCTCACTTGGCACACCCTAGCTTCAGGAAGTCCAACTCTTGCACGGGGAATAGAGAATGGTCGAAAACGATGTGGGCGTGGCCCTCGTATTCGTCGAGTTTTTCCCTCACAAGCTCCTCGTTCAAGTACTCTCCCAGCACCGTTCGTTGGGCGATCTCCAGGACGATGCGCTGTGACGCCACGTCGCCAGGATGAATTCCGTCTGTATATTCGCAGACCTGCGACGTGGTCTGGTTCGGGCTGAGGAAGTCATAGTACGGAACCCCGAGCGCGCTAAGCTCTCGCTGAAGTTCTTCGATGTAAGCGTACTGGCGTGATCCGTCGGACATCGCTGCCAAAACCGGCGGTGCAAGCGGCGGAGTGTAGAGGATCACTTCGCTGCCCTGCGCCAGGATGAATTCCACCGTCGCCCGGAATCGTTCCCACCGGCTGCGGTTGATCTGCGCTCCCTCCTCGAAAATGAGGTCTCCTCCGGTTATCCGCGCCAACGTTTCGGCAAATTTAGGATCGATGCCGGTTACCAGGCCGAAGAACCTCTGTGCGTACTGAAACGAGCCGTCGGGGCGGAATCCGGCCGACGATTGCAGTGCCCGCATTCCAAGGTTGCCCTGGTTGGTGTACTCGTTGTCTCCGCCCGACCCGAAAATTGTCCTGGCGAAGGCGCCGATGGGCAACTCGCCTGTGACGAACCACTCTAGCGGGAGGAGGATCTTGTCTCTCGTAAGCCCGCCAGCGTCCCGACCCTGGGCCAGGGTTTCGTCCTGGTACAAGGGGTTGAACCACCAGAAATCTACGCCGATAACGACCAGCTTTGGCGTGTGGATTCGATACATTTCTTCGACGAAGCGCTCGCCCGAGTCCATGTCCCTGAAAGACGCACCGGCGTTGACGAAATTGGAGTTAAAAAACTCCTCCCTGATTTGCTGGACTCGGGATGATCCCAACACCACCACATCGGGGCGGCGGACTCTAATTAGTTCCAGCTTGTACAGGTCGTTGCTGCCGTTGACGGCCGAACCGTATATCTCACCTGTCTCCTGCTGACGTTCGGCGATATCGCGGTAGGTCGTCAACTCGCCCGCACGGTACAGGAATAGGACGCTGAGCAGGCCGGGAATGGCCGCCACGACGCAGGTCACGACGAGTCCCAGCAGGAACCGCCTGTAAACTCGGACGCTCAGTTTAACTTTCATCAAAACTGGAAGTAGATGAACTCATCTACGCCGGAGAACATGCCGTAGACAGCGATGGAAGCGATAAGTCCGGTCACTATCGCCCAGCGGAGCGAAGGACGCCACTGGATTCTGGACGGGTCGCTTATCCTGCCCAGGACCGGACGAGTCCTCGCCAGCCACCTGTGAGTGGGCGGGGCAAACGCCACCACGACCAGCAGGATCGCTATGACGATTACACCCTTACGCTCGCCGCCAACGGACCCGAACGCGCCCAGGCCGTCGAATGCGATCGGTACCAGGCGGGTGAGTGGCTCGAGGAAGTCCGCCTGAGAGGGCAGGGATATGCCATTGAACCCGAACAGCCCGCGGTAGATGGCACCGGCGGAGCCGAGGTCTTCGGCTCTGAATGCCACCCAGGCAAACGCGACCGCCAGGAAGGTGATTGCCCGGGCCAATGCCGGATGCAGCGCCAGCGCCCGGCTCGGTACCGGGTTCCTCCGACGACGACCAAGCGCCCCGGCCACGTTGCGCCATGTGTGGTTGACGATCAGGTACAGGCCGTGCAGGCCGCCCCAAATAACGAAGGTGACCCCCGCACCGTGCCATAGACCCCCGATGAGCATGACCGCCATCAGATTGCCGTAACGTCGAAGGTTCCCGTTTCGGTTTCCGCCCAACGGGATGTAGAGGTACTCCCGCAAAAAGCGCGAAAGGGTGATGTGCCATCTGCCCCAAAACTCGATAATGCTGGCGGATTGGTATGGGGCGTTGAAGTTTAGCGGCAGGCGAATTCCGAACATCCTCGCCAGTCCTATGGCCATGTCCGAGTAGCCGGAGAAGTCAAAGTAGATCTGCAGCGTGTACGCCAGCATCCCGCCCCAGGCCTCGACCAGCGTGGGGTCCGCCCCGGCGAGAGCGGCGTCGAAGACGGGCGTGGCGAAGGTGGATGCCGTATCTGCGAGGATGACTTTTTTGAACAGCCCGACGGCGAATATTGTCAGTCCGATCGATATGTTCGACAGCGGGACGCCGCGCTCACCTTTGGAGAACTGGGGAATGACCTCGTGGTGATGGACGATCGGCCCGGCAATCAACTGGGGAAAGAAAGATACGAAGACCCCGTAATGCAGGAACGAGTAGTTGGCCACCCGCCCCCTGTAGACGTCGATCAGGAACGCTATCTGTTGGAGCGTGAAGAACGAAATGGCGAGCGGAAGCACCACTTCGCCGAAAGGTATGGATGCGCCGAATATCGTCCCGACGCTGTCCACAAAGAAATTTGCGTACTTGAAAAAGCCGAGCAGGGCCAGGTTCGCGACCACTCCAATCGTGAGCAACACGGGCTGCCCGAGCCGGGCGCTGATGGCCGGTACCCGGCCGGCCAAAACAAGACCGGCCCCGTAGTTGAATCCGATTGAACCGACGAGGAGGAACAGGTTCCACGGATTCCACCAGCCGTAGAAAAAGAGGGAGGCCGCCAGTATCCAGACCAGACGAAGGTCGGCCCCTCCCAGTCGCCTGAGCACAAGGTACCCGCCGACGACGGCCGGAAGGAATATGAAAACGAATGTGAAGGAGTTAAAAAGCACCGATTTATTCGCTAGGCGCTCTTACGCTTTGTGGCCGAAGGCCTGCAGCCGCCCTCGCCTCGGTCTCAGGGTCGTTCGCCCATCATTGGCTGGCTGACGTTACGCGTGAATGACGTTTCGACACTGCCACGAGCCACCGACCCATAACCGGTCATGCCGCTGAGTAACCCCAACGACGGGCTCGCCTCCAAGTGCCAGGATATGCCTACGATTAGATATCCCGCCGGTGATGAAAATTTGATGTCCATATCCGAAACCGATCTTACCAGCGAACCTTGAGTCGTTGGATGCGGCGATCGAAGTGGATGGTTGACTTGAGCTGGGTGCCCAAATCCGGATTTTACGGCGGATCCGAATTGGCGCCAGCCGGCCGGTATAATGGCTTCGCGGAAAAACCGGTGCTGGCAGCCTCCTACCTCCGACCACGGTGGTTCTCATGCACTCCTCACTTGATTAGGATCCCGGGGGCTGAAAAATTCGAGAAGATGTAATTGATTTCCGGAAATATGCCTCGATTCTGCTGGCGAAGTGGTGGCTGATTTTGATGCTGCCGGCCCTGGGCGGGGCGGCGGCCTTCTTCTACAGCGCCGCGCAGGATGAGGTGTACGAGGCGCATGCCACACTTCTGGTGCGGGCTTCGTCTGGGACGTTCACGGCGACGGCGGGCAGCTTTAGGCAGAGCGATGAGCTGGCCTCGACCTATCGACGTCTGGTGACGGCCCGCCCGTTTTTGGAGCGCGTGGTGGAGGCCGAGTTGGTGGAGTTTGAGCTATCCGGCCTTGAGTCGGTGGTGTCTTCGGACACGCTGTCCAACCCCCCGGTGGTGGAGGTCAAAGTCCGTCACGGTAACCCTCGGGTGGCCACTGAAACCGCGCAAGCGGTGGCCGAGGAGTTCATCGAGTACACCATTGAGCAGCGGCTCGGCGAGATAGCCCGGCTCCAGCAGGCCGCCACGGTCCAGGGAATAACTAATACGGATGCACTGGTCTCGGCTCAGTTCGCGGCGATCGACAATCTTTCGTTGCTTGAGCCGGTGCGTACGCCCACGTCTCCTGTGGTCCCAAAGACCACTCAAAATATCCTGCTCGGAGTCCTTCTCGGCCTGGTTCTGGCGACCGGCGGCGCTATTTTGCTCGAGTCGATGGGAGACTCGATTAAGTCGCCTGACCAGATAGTGGAGTTGTTCGGCCTCTCGAACCTGGGGGTCGTTCCCCGATGGTCCGATTCCGACCTCGATTCGAGCAAGATTCTCGACCGTTATTCAGGGACCTCCCCGCCAGCGGAGGCGTACCGTCAACTAAGGACCAACCTAGAGTTTGCCGCGGCCACGCAGGACGGCAGCGTATTCATGGTCACTTCTCCCTCACCGGGCGAGGGGAAGAGCACGACGGTTACGAATCTGGCCATCGCGATCGCGCAAACCGGGAAACGGACGATCCTTTTGGACGCCGATTTCCGGCGAGCAAGCCTGCACCACAATCTGCCGGACATAAACCGAGAGCCGGGCCTGAGCAATATTCTGGGAGGCAGCGACGTTGGCTGGCAGGCCGTGGTCCAGGCTAGCGGCCAGGCGGGACTTGACGTGATTACCGCCGGACCCACTCCACCGAATCCCGCGGAGTTGCTCGGCTCGACAGGCCTTCAAAACCTAATCAATGAGTTGAAAGTCGCCTACGACCTCGTACTGTTCGACACCCCGCCAGTGATCCCGGTTGCCGATGCCTCGATTATGGCGTCCCGAGTGAACGGCGCGGTGATGGTGGTGGAGGCGTTTTCTACAAGAACTTCAGCCCTCCGCTCCGCCCTCGGTACGCTGAACAACTCGCGCGTCCATATGCTCGGTGTGGTGGTAAATAAGTTTAAACCCCCGAGGTTTGGCGGTTATGGTTATCACGGCGATAATTACTATTACTCCAGCGGTTATCACTATGGAGAACCGGATGGTTCGGCCCGCAACGGATTTTTGGGCAGACTCCGAAAGATCGCCAATCGGGCCAAAAAGGGATAGACGGGGAGAGGGTCTGGGTGGGGGACTCGAACCGCCACAATCAATTCCGCAATGACACTCGATGACATAAAGGCGTCTCTACCGGACTACAAGAAAACGTCGGATGCCAAACATTTTTGGGTACGATTTTTTGTTCGACCGCTCTCATTTCCCGTTACCTGGATGCTGCTTAAGGTTGGCTTGTCCGCCAATCAGGTTACGTTCGCATCTATCGCCCTGAGTGGGGCGGCAGGCTGGTTCTATAGCCAGGGCGGCTACTCTCAGTTCATCATCGCGGCCGGGCTCTCACATGGCGCATTGTTGCTCGACTCGGTGGACGGCAACATGGCCAGGGCGACCGGCACGTCGGGACCGCTGGGGTGGATGCTGGACACGGTGGGGGCAGACCTGTTTTACATCGCATTTTTCATTCCCATTGGAATCGGCCTTATTAATTCACCCGATTATGAACCGTTGGTGGGGGACTCTGAGTGGGTATTTCTGGGTATGGGGACGCTGGCGTCGGTTTCCGTTTTGTTTTATCGGCTTTTTCGCTACAGGGTGGCCGAAGCAACGGCGCAGATAGCCGGTGCCGCAACTTCACAAAGCCAGGGAAGTTCCGAAGCGTCGAAGCGCTCGTTTATCCGCCGGGCGTTTCCGGTTATATATGGCAACGTGGTCCCACCCACCGGCACGGTGCTGCCCGTCGTTACGGTGATGGCCGTGCTCGGGCTGATGGACTACTTTGTGTGGATTTACGGAATTGGCGTGGCTGCGGTGGTCGCAACGGTCGCGCTGGTGCAGCTGTTGCGGGTGACGGCGCGCGCGTCGGCCAGATGACTCGATTGGGATAAGAAAAGTGTGTGGATTGGCTGGGATATTCGGCTCGATCGACTCGCCCGATGCGCTGGCGGCAAAAGGCAAGGACATGGTGGCTATGCTGGCCCACCGCGGTCCGGACGATGCTGGCGTAGAGGTTTTGTCCACGAGTAACGGAAACCTGATGCTCGGCCTGGCACGGCTCAAGATTGTCGATCTTTCCGATGCCGGTCACCAACCGATGTTGAGCGCCGACGGCTCGCTCGCCGTGGCCTTCAACGGCGAGATCTACAATTTTCGAGAGATCAGGGCGGATCTCGAGGCCAGTGGGGTCCGATTTTGTTCGTCTACCGACACCGAGGTGGTCCTGGAGTCGTATCGGCGCTGGGGGATGGACTGTTTTGACCGGTTCATCGGTATGTGGGGGCTGGCCCTTTGGGATGCTGCCAGAGGGAGGCTGGTCCTGTCTCGCGATCGCCTGGGGATTAAGCCGCTCTTTTATGCCAGCCGTGGCAGTGCCCTGGCCTTCGCCTCGGAACCGAAGGCCGTCCTCGCCGCACTCGATATCGACCGGAAGCTGGACATGGCCTCCCTGTCTGATTACCTGAGCTATAGGCACACGCTTGGTGAACGGACTTTTTACCGCGATGTAATGAGCCTTGAGCCCGGCTGCCACCTGATTGCACAGGGCGAGTCCAGGACCGTTACACGCTACTGGGAACTTCCGATTGTGCCCGATAAGCACGACCCCGGTGAGGATGAAGCGCTGGCGCGCTTTAATGAACTGTTTGACTCTTCGGTGCGCTACCGCATGGTCGCCGATGTGCCGGTGGGTACGTTTCTCAGCGGAGGCCTCGATTCGAGTGCGGTAACGGCCACCATGGCAACGGCGGCGAGTGGCCAGATAAAGACGTTCACGATTGGTTACCCAGGGCACGAGGGGTATAACGAGTTTGAGTACGCCACGCAGGTAGCACAGGCCTACGGAACGGACCACCATGAGGTGACTCTGAACGGCCGCGATGTCATTGACCTGGTGCCGAAGCTGGTGCGCTTTAAGGACGCACCACTGGCCGCTACCCACGAGGTGGCGCTGTATGTTCTGTCACGGGAGCTGGCCAAGCACGTCACGGTGGTGCTCTCCGGGGAGGGAGCGGATGAACTGCTGGGGGGCTACGGACGTATTTTCCGCTCGGCGTACGATGTTCAGAGGCTCGCGGGCGGCTCGCCCGAAGGCGCCCTGGCAGAGAATCTGCGCCTCAAGTACGGGGACAATATGGTCGCCGACCCGCTGGATCACTTCCTCACCCAGTACACTTACACGCCACTTATGCAGAAATTGGCCCTTCTGTCCGGGACTGCCCGAGAGGCGATCGGGCCGGACCTGCTCAGTCGTTCGTTTTTCCAGGCCGACTTTGAGAGGCTGGGCTCGCTCGATGTGGCCGAGCGCTTTATGTGGATTTTCCAGACGTCGCATCTGCTCGGCCTTTTGGGCAGACTGGACAGCGCGACCATGGCGACGTCGGTGGAAGGGCGGGTGCCGTTCGTCGACCATCGACTGGTGGAGTACGTAAACGCACTGCCGTTGCATTACAAGATGCCCTGGAAGTCGCAACGCCATGAGGAGGCTGCCCGCTCGCTCAACAGCGATCAGATAAGCGAGTCTCACGATGTGCCGAAGTACCTGCTCAAACGAGCGTTTTCGGATGGCAGGCTGCCCTCTGAGGTGGTCGAGCGGCGAAAAATGGGCTTCCCGGTGCCGCTGGGTCACTGGCTGAGCGAGGAGATGGGCGAGTACGGTCGTGAATTGCTGCTGGACCCCGCTGCCCGAACGAGGGAGATTTTCCAGCCCGACGTGGTGCGGGGCTGGATGGATCGACAGGGAGGTTCGGAGTCCGCGATGGCCGTGCCCCTGTGGATGCTGATTAACGTTGAGGCGTGGATGCGAGAGTGTGGGGTGGGCCTGTGAAGTCCCCAACGCCAGCACGCGATGTGTTCCGCTTGGGAGTTTTTTCGTCGGAGGTAGAGGATTGAGGTTCGGATTGAGACTGTCGGTCCAGTGCACCATGGGGGAGTCACTGCAGGACCATTTCGCTGGCATATTGCGCCAGGTGGAGCTTGCTCGCGAGCTGGGGTTCGACTTGGTTTCGGCCGGGCAGCACTATCTGACGGCTCCCTTCCAGGCCATGCAACTGGTGCCAGCGCTGGCACGGATCTCGGCTGTTTCCGGCGATATGGCGGTGGCGAGCGCGGTGGTACTGCTCCCATTGCACAACCCGGTCGATATGGCCGAGCAGGTGGCGACCCTGGATATCCTTACTGGCGGACGGTTCGTCTTTGGGGTGGCGCTCGGTTACCGGGAGGTGGAGTATCGTTCGTTTGGCTTGGAGAAAAAAGTGCTGGTGGGCCGGTTCGAGGAATCTCTGGCGGTGATGAAGCGGCTGTGGACCGAGGAGGTCGTAACTCATGAGGGCAAGCACTTCATGGTCGCCGGAGGCTCCATGGCGATCAGGCCGTTGCAAAAGCCCCACCCACCCATTTGGATTGGCGGCAACACCGAGGCGGCCGTCGCCCGTGCTGCCAGAATGGGCCACCCATGGCTGGCGAATCCGCATGCCCACATCGACAACCTCCAACGTCAGATCCGACTGTATCGAAAGGTGCAGGCGGAAACGGAGGGTGTTATCCAGGTCAAAGACTTCCCGATTATGCTGGAGATGTTTGTTGCCGAGAGTCGTCAGAGGGCCATGGAAATTGCCGGCCCTCACTTGGAGTCAAAGTACCGCGCATACTCGGAGTGGGGTCAGGACAAGGTCATGCCCTGGGAGAAGCGCTTTACATCCGGGATTAACGAACTGGCACCTGGGCGGTACATTCTTGGAGACCCGGATGAGTGCATAAGGCAGATTAAGGTTTACCGTGACAGGCTGGGGATTAACTTCATGGTTATGCGAGTGCAATGGCCGGGAATGAGTAACGATGAAGCGATGGAAGCGATCAACCTGCTCGGTCGCCACGTTATTCCCGCATTTAAAGACGATGAAGATGGGGTGAACCCGACATGCGCGTAATTATCCTCGCCGCCGGTAAGGGCGAGCGATTGCGACCACTGACCGAGGACAGGCCCAAGTGCCTGATAGAGGCTCATCCTGGGGTCTCTATCATCGATCTCCAGCTAAGGTCTATCGCAACGGTTGGAGAGATCGATTCGGTGGTGGTGGTCACCGGCTATCGGGCCAGCCAGGTGGAGGATCATCTGGCCAACGGGACGCCCGTCCCGGTCAGGACGAGTTATAACCCGTTTTATGACGTGAGCAATGACCTGGTTTCGCTGTGGACCGCGATACGTTTTATGGACGAGCCGTTCATCGTGCTCAATGGCGATGACGTGTTCGCGCCCAAGGTCATGGCGGACCTGGTGGCCGCCAAAGGCGACATTTGTGCCGTGATCGACCAGAAGCCGTTCTATGACACCGATGACATGAAGGTGGAGCTAACGGATGGGCGGTTGACGGCGATAGGCAAGGATCTGGCCGAGGACAGGGCTCAGGGAGAGTCGATAGGGATGATTCGATTCGTGGGCGCTGGCCAGACCGCGATGAGCGAGGCGCTGGAGGCGCTGGTGAAAACACAGGACCACCGCACCATCCACTGGCTCGCCGCAATTCAAGCGCTGATCGACCAGGGAGAGCGGGTCGATTACTCGCTGTGCGCCCCCGAGCATTGGGCGGAGATCGATATTCATTTCGACCTGGACCTAGTCAAGAGCCGGTTGGATGCGGCTCAGCAGATGTATCAACTGCTTCGGGCTCTACCGCCAGACGTTGATTGACCCGGAATGGGAGACACTTTTTTGGCACTGGTGATTCGGGTGGCCCCCTTAGGGGCCGGGCTTTTGGCCGGGCTTTTCTTGCTCGCGCTCGTGACCCAAGCATACAGCCGGGATGGAACGCTGAGGGTCCGCCCAATGGTTCGGCTGCTGCTGATTGTGGCGATGGCCTCTACCATTGCGTTCCCACGAGAATTTTTTGACATTGGCGTGAATTCGGTGGCGCTTTTGATGGCCTCAATTCTGTTTGGCCTTTCGGCACCGTCCCAGGGCCTGAACGTGAGAATGTTGGGCCCGTATCTAATCTTCGTCGTCCCCTTCGTCCTGGCGACCGTGTTGCACATGGTGGGTGGAGGTGAATTAGACAGCCCTGAACGTTTCCGAGCCCTGGGAATCGGCATTCTAGGCTCGTTTTTAATGGCCAATTACTTCAATTCTATGGCTGATTTGAAGCTGTTGTTCTCGCTCATGCTGCCGGTGTTGGTTTTCGGGGCGCTGCTATCGATTGTCCAGGCGGCCACGGGCCAGAGTTATCTTGTAGGCGAAATCTACAGCCGCTCCGGCCAGGAGGTCTTAATCGCGTTCGGGTTCGGCTCAAGCAATGTCTTGCACGCGATGTCCATGATGGCTGGGCTGGCGATCGCTGGTTATTTTTACCTGACCGTCCGGAGAATGAAATGGTTATTCCTTCTGACGGCAGCGCTGATGATTGGCGGCCTTGTGATCTCCTCCTCTCAGGCAGCCTGGGGAGGCGCGGTGGTGATGGTTGCGGTCCTGATGATTTTGGCCGGCGGTGGGGCGAAACTTAGGGCAGTGCTGATGCTGGTGGCGGTGGTTGGACTGACGGTGTTACTGATGTTTAGGTTCGAGTCGAGTGGCGCTTTCAGTCCCCTTTCGGGGCTGGTGAGGGAGCGGTCGGCGGCGGCCGTCAGCGTTAGGACGGATAACCAGAACGACCGCTTTTACATGCTGGGTGGCAGCCTCTCTGGTCGGCTGGAGTACTGGAGCGAGGCTCGCAGGCTGTATGGGACTTCACCGGTGTGGGGCGTGGGGTTTTCTGAATTCCGGATCCGGTCGCAGTTCGGGGCGGAAACGCACAACTTGTACCTGTCGTGGTTGACTGAGACCGGGATACTGGGGTTCAGCGGGTTCATGCTCATGTTCTGGATCGTGTTCGCCCGAGCGGCGAGAGTGTCCAGAGGAATGACCCTGGACGATCGCCTCGCCCTTAACTTGCTTGTCGCCCTGTTGGCCGGTTATCTCTTCGTTGGCCTGTTTTGGCACATCGAGGTGAATCGGCTTTTCTGGCTGACCTTCGGACTGCTGGGTGGAATGACCGGCCACGCAGTGCTGGCCGCCAAGAGTGTGCAGAGGCCGACCTGGCCCAAATTAACCCGGCCAGAGATGGGGTCCAATTCCTGAAGCGTCGTTTCGGTATCGGCGAGGCCGCCGCGTGTGCGGTAGATTTTCCAAGGTTAGGTGACGATGGACGGTGATGTGATGACGGTTGGCGTTGTGGGGGCCGGGCGCTGGGGGCGCCGGCTCGCTGCGGCGTTCGGAAAGCACTTTGATATTCGGGGCTTTTGCCACCTCGGCCGGACGGAAACTCGGACCTGGATTGAAGGTGAGTTTCCCGGTATCACCGTGACAGACAGGCTGTCCGATCTGCTTGAGGATGAACACGTCGATGCGATTGCCATCGCTACCCCGATTGCTACCCATGCACACATTGCAGCGCTGGCGCTCTCCGCCGGTAAGCACACGTTCGTCGAGAAACCGCTCGCCACTACGACCGAGGAATGCCGGAGCCTGGTGGACGCGGCCAAACGCCGAGGACTGGCGCTGTTCACGGGTCATGTGTTTTTGTACGATCCGGTCTTCAATGAGTTGCGGCGAATTACCCAGGCCGACCCGGTTGCGAAGATGAACACGAGCTGGCACAAGTTCGGCACGTTCGACGAGGACATCGTCTGGAATTTGATGGCCCACGAAGTGGCGCTTGGGATTGGCCTGTTTGGCAGGCGTCCGTCCAACGGACGCCTGCTGCATAGCCGAGGGTTCGTCAGCAAATCCGACTCTGTGATCGCCGCCTTCGGTTTTGGTGGCACCGGTGATGACCTGGTCGTTGAGATAGACAGATGTGACCCAGTCCGGTCCAAATCGGTCACCGCCAAGACGGAATCCGGAAGGACGTTTTCGTGGTCTGAAAATGTCCTTTACGAATGCACTACTGACGGCCCGAAGCCCATTTTCACTCGCCCCGATGTTCAGCCGCTCGATCTTGAGGTGGCGAGCTTTAGGCGACAGATCCATCCCGGGGTTTCCCCGGTAACAGACGGGCGGTTCGGACTGGATGTGGTTTCTGCGATCGAGGCGTTGAGCCGCTAACTTGAGTCACGCTTCGAGTTCGGGGGGTAGCGGCAGGATTGCAGTGGTGGGAGCCGGTGTTTTCGGCGTGACGATCGCCGTGTGGCTCGCTCGCGCAGGGCACGAGGTGGACCTTTACGAGCGAAGTAACGAGATTTTGGCGGGGGCCTCTTTCGCGAACCAGTACAGGCTGCACAGGGGATACCATTACCCCCGCAGCGCCGAGACGGCGCTTCAATCGAGGCTGGCCGAACCGGTGTTCATTGAGGAGTACGCAGAAGCAGTCATTGACGGCGACGACCACTATTACTGTTTCGCCAGGTCGGACTCAAAGACTTCGTGTGAGCAGTTCGAGCGCTTCTGTCTCGATGTGGGCCTCGAATATGAGCCGGTGAAACTGGACCTGGTTGATTCGTCACTGATTGAGGGGACCTATAAGGTTAAGGAGCGGCTGATCGACATTACCGCTCTGACCCGGCTCTGCCATGCGAATATCGAACGCTCCCGGGTCAATCTCAGGCTGGGGACAAACTTCCAAAGTGGCATGAGCCGCCGGTATGACCTAACGGTTGTGGCCACCTACTCCAGATTGAACTCCGTCTTACCCGACGGCGATAACGGGCGGCGGCATTTTCAGTTCGAGGTTTGCGAGAAGCCAGTGGTAGAACTGCCACCCCAGTTTCGCGGCAAGAGCGTGGTGATCATGGACGGCCCGTTCATGTGCTTTGACCCCGTCGGCCACTCAGACCGATTTGTGCTGGGCAATGTTGTACACGCGATCCACGCCACGAATGTGGGTGCCGAACCCGAAGTGAGCGAATTGATTGCCCCAATGCTTGATCGCGGTGTGGTGGAGAGGCCAGCCGTTACCAATATCGAACGCTTTTTGGAGCACGGTTCGAGGTTCATTCCCGGTCTCAGGGACGCCAAACACCTTGGCTCAATGTACACGGTGCGGGCGGTGTTTCCGAATACGGATGACACCGATAAACGGCCCACCCAGGTAACCGATCTTGGGAATGGCTTCGTATCGGTGTTCTCCGGCAAGATCGGCACCTGTGTCGATGCCGCCAATGACGTGGTCCGGATTGTCGACTCCCTGGGCTCGTCATGACAACAGGCACACCGGACGATAACGTTCGACCCGACTCCGACCGGAAGCCGACGCTGCTGGTGATGCTTCGTCACGGCATGACCGCACGGAACTTGTTCAGATCGGAGTTTGTCGCGGTAATGGACCGGGCCGGAGTCAAGATCATCGCCGCCTGTCCCGCCTTCTCCGAACAATATTTGATTGAGGAGCTGAGCCGATTTGATGTGGAGCTGGTAGCACTGCCGGAGTTGAACAAGCGGCCACTGGAGCGGCTGTGGAGCGCCATTGCGAACACGCTCGCCTGGGGGCACCCTGGGGTCACGTGGACCGTTACGATCAAGTGGCTCGACCGTGGACTTCGCGGAGGGAACTATTTGTCGTTGATTGGCGGTGCCCTGGCGAGTATTCTCTTTCTTCACAAGTCCCGCAGGTTTCGTCGGCTGCTGGAGTGGGTCGATGCCAGGACGTTCTCTCACCCAGAATTCGGTGAACTGATCGATGTGCATCGGCCTGATGTGGTTTTGACGACATACTCGTTCGACCCGGATACAGCCCTGTTGCGGGAGGCTAGGAGGAGGGGCGTCCCGACGCTGGCGATGGTCAAGAGTTGGGACAATTTGACCAGTAAAATGAGGATGTCCGTTGAGCCCGATAAACTGCTCGTGTGGTCGCCACAGATGAGGCGAGAGGCTATGACATATCACTTCGTCCCGCCGGAGAAGATTGCGGTCGTGGGTGCACCCGGCTTCGACGAGCATTTTCGAAACGGGGATTACGGTGACCGGTCACAGTACCTCGCCAGCCTCGGAGCCGATCCCGACTCGAAGCTGATCCTGTATTCACCGGGTGCGAGTTACACGATCTCGGACGCGGATAACCTTCGAGTCGTCCACGAGGTGCTTACTAAACAGAATTTCGAGTTCAAGTGGCATTTGCATGTCCGCAAACTGCCGAAGGCGAGCCTGGACCTGTCCTTGGTTGAAAGCGAACTGGGGATAAGCTCGGAAATGTCAGGCCGCGTCGTTGAGTCGTGGACGGACAGGTTTGACCAGACCGACGATCATATACACAGCCTTGGACGAGCGGTGCACCACGCCGATCTGCTCATTCACATGGGCTCGACTATTGCGATTGATGCCGCCTGCCATGACACACCGAGCATCGGCTATGGACTGGATCGGACGAGGACCGGACTGCCTCGCACGCACGTTGCACGCCACGTGTTCCGGCTGGTTCACAATCGGATGGTCAGTGAGGTCGGAGCCACGCGTGTGGTGACTACACAGGCGGAGTTGGCGGAGGCCGTTCGGCTCTTTTTGTCCGCACCACAAACCGATAAGATCGACAGGGCGGCGATTGTGGACCGGGTGGTGTGGAAGCGGGACGGCCGCTCCGGCGAGAGGCTTGCGAACGAGGTTCTAGCGGCGTTCGGGCGTGAAAAATTTTAAGCGGATTCCGAGGACAGTTAGGACGCACATGCACAGGGTCGCAGCACGTCTGCCGAGGTTGCTCGAAAAATATCGCTATCCGAGTTGATGTCGCGTCTGTGACTTGTCGGTCTTTTACCCGCTGTGAGCCTTCGGTAATTATTGGACCGGGTATGGCGATTTGAAGCTACTGTACCTGGCCCCGCGCGATTTCCCGAGACGGGTGGCCAACCGTGTGCAAACGCTGAAGATGGCCGAGGCCTTCTCTCGTCAATGTGACTTTGTCCTGGCGATTTCCGCTCTACACTGCACAGTTGATGAGTTATGGGACCAGTATGGCATCACGCATCCGTTCCAGATTGAGGTGATCGGAGAGCCCCGGCTTGATCCGAAAACGGTGTTCGGAATGCCCGGCATGATCGGGTCCGTGCTACGGCACAGACCCGACATCCTGTACATGCGCGAGGAGTCGCCGGCGTGGGCTCTCAGTTTCGCTTTCCGCAACCTTGTATACGAGATGCTGGACTATTCTGAGCGACGGTCCTGGCTCTATGCGGGGTTGGTGCGGCGGTCACGCAGGACGTTTGCCATTAGCGAAGGCCTGATTGATACAGCGGTCGCCAATGGCCTGCCTCGCGACAAGATTAGCCTCGCCCCGGACGGGGTGGATGTTGCCGCGTTCGATTTTGAGCAGGATGCCGCGACCGCAAGAAGGGCGGTGGGGCTGCCGCTGGAGGGCAAGATAGTCCTTTACACCGGGAGGCTCTCGGAGTGGAAGGGCGTCGATGTGTTGGTGCAATCCGCCAGGCTGCTCCCGGAAGGGACGAGGGTGGTGATTGTCGGGGGCTTTGAAGGGGAGCCGGAGGCCCTGCAAAAGGTGGTTGATAAACAGGGGCTCCGGGACAGGGTAGATGTGCTGGGCTTCGTTCCGCATGCACGGGTACGTCACTACCTCAAGGCCGCCGATGTGCTGGTGCTGCCGAATAAGCCGGTGTCGAAACTCTCAACCCATCACACCTCTCCGTTAAAACTGTTCGAGTACATGGCCGCTGAACGGCCCATTGTTGCTTCCGACTTGCCGTCGATAAGAGAGGTGGTCGATGACACGACCGCGATTCTCGTTGCCGCCGGAGACCCGAAGGATCTGGCCAGGGGAATACGCCTGGCCCTGGACGGGGGGACGGCGGTGGCGAACATGGTTGAAGATGCCCGCAAAAGGGCCGGCGGGTTCACCTGGGATGAGCGAGTAAAAGCAATTCTTGATGCCGTTGGCTAGCCGGTAAACCACCCGCCGCTTGTACCCAGGAGTACCCGGCGGATAAAATTCTGGAAGCGGCGGAATCACCGATGGCCATCAGGGCAGTGATGCCGCGGCGGGTCGCATCCAACTCGTGCTAGAGGAGGCAAATTAGTGGCCAAGGTTGATTCCAACATATCGGCACTGAACGCGGGCTGGTCCTTCGAAGGTATTTCCGAGGACTTTGACGAGCATGTAAAACGGTCTGTACCACTGTACGAGGTGGGGCATGACTTGGTGTGTAAGTTGAGTGACTTTTTTGTTCCGATAGATGGTCTGGTCGTGGAATTGGGTACATCGACGGGTGTCCTGGCCGAGAAGTTTTTGAAGTTCAACCGGGGCCGTAAATCCTTCCGTTACCTGGGCCTGGACGTGGTGGATGAAATGCTGGACCTGGCCCGAACCCGTTGCGCCGAGTTCACAAACGCTACGTTTGTGAACGAAGACGTACGGACTTTTGAGTCGGAGCCAACGTCGATGTACATCTCTTACTACACGTTGCAGTTCATTCACCCCCGACACAGGCAAGAGGTTGTCAACAAGATTTATAAGTCGCTGGAATGGGGAGGGGCACTGGTTCTTTTTGAGAAAGTCCGTGCGCCTGATGCCCGGTTCCAGGACGTTGCCAATCAGCTGTACCACGAATTCAAGTTGGACAATGGCTTTAGCGAACTGGAGATTATGGCAAAACAACGCAGCCTCAAGGGGATTTTGGAACCGTTTTCTACTCAGGCTAATTTTGAACTTATGAGACGGGCGGGATTTGTGGATGTCATGACGATAATGAAGAGCATCAGCTTCGAAGGGTTTTTGGCTGTTAAATGAGTGAGGTGACAGAGAGATCTTCCGGGGCCGACGCGCAGCGAGACGTTGAACGGTGGAGGTTAACTGAAACGACCAATGACCAGGCCCATGCCATGATTGCGGAGAAAGTCGCTCAGAATAGGGTGGATATCGGCCAGGATGGTGCGAATATTTTTAACACCCATAAGGGGCGCCTTAAAGAACGGGTCCACATTCAGCGCTCGATTCAGCGTGTTCATCAAGAACGGGGCGTCTTCAACGGGGTGGGCGCCGATCTGGGAGCCGGTTCGGGCCTCTGTACTGCATTTGTTTCTCAAATCCCCGAAGTCGATACCGTGATCGCAGTGGACTACTCTGATGACTTCGTCGATTTCACCATGCCCAAGGTGTTCGAGGCGTTGGGTGCGGACCAGAGCAAGATCAACCGGGTGGTGGGCGATTTCAACAATCTTGAGATGCCCGACGGTTCACTGGATTTCGTGGTCGAACTCGGTGGTTTTCACCACTCCGAAGATATCGATCGTACGTTGTCCGAATTGCACAGGGTGTTAAAGGTCGGCGGGACGGCTGTCCTGATAGAGACTTCGAACCCCGATTGGATGTCCAACGCAGACTTGGAACGGCTTTTGGACAAGCGAAAGTTCGTAGTAAACGAAGCCGGTGAACGGGTTCTGGGAGACGTGACGAGGAGGTCCCTCGGCATTCATGAGTACCGCTTTTCCGACTGGGTTTCTATGCTGGAGAAACACGGGTTTGAGATAGAGGTACCGGGAATCTGGGATTTTCATTATCGGATCAGCGCGAGGCTGTGGCGGATCCCGAAGGTCAGAGGCGTAGCCGCTTTGATCTACTATCTCCGGCTTGGACTTTTTAGCCATTGGAGAAGAGGACTGCGTAAGACGAACTGTATTTTCCTGGCCACCAAGGTTTAAGGCCTGCAGTCCAATTTTCGGTGGGGTAGGTTTCCACCTGTGAGGGCTGGATGAAGCGGTTTGTCAAACCACCTGACGAGCTAACGGGGAGGGCCGCAGCTCATGGCTCTGTGCTGCTCACCGGGGCCTCGTTCGTGGGAATTGCCATTCGGATGGCCACAATGGTCATCTTGACCCGCGAGCTGGGAGCCAGCGACTTCGGGTTGTACGTTTTAGCTTTCTCTGTGCATCTGGCCATTAGCTCCGGGTATTTTCTCGCCGCCCACGGGGCGGTGATCGCCGATACATCGCGGTACATAGGTGCGCAGAGCTATGGTTCGGCCCGACGCTTGCTGACGGAATATTCGGCACTCCAGCTCCTGTTAGGAGTGATTTTAGCAGGCGGCACGGCCGTTTTTATCCCCTTTTTCAGAGGCGGGCTGCTGCACGAAAAGGCTTCCGACTGGCTCGTGCTGCTGGCCGTCCTGGTGGCACTGACCGCGCTCAAGAAGATTACCAGCGCCAGCCTCAGTAGCCACGGAAACTTCGGGGTCATGGCCGCTCAGCAACTCGTGGAGGCGCTGGCGCGGCTGATCGCGATTGTGGTACTGGTACTCGGATTGGGACGCGGAATTGGAGGAGCGCTGGAAGCGGACGTTATCGGCTATGCATCCGGTCTGGTAGTCGCGACGGTAATGGCGGCCCTTGCGATGTCATATATGCGGGCTTGCCCATCTCGCTCCGGTTGGATTTTGCCCAGTTTGTACAAAAAACACGGTAAGTGGGACGTACTGACGGCCATTGGGACGCAATTGACGCAGAGCGCGGCCAACTGGGTGATGGCTGGCATTCTCAGTACTGAGGCCGTGGGGATTTACGCGGTGGCCAAGCGGAGTATCGGGTTCGCCAAGTCGGCGATGCCGCTCAAGACGGTGATGTCTCCACTGATGGCCAGGCATGTTTCAGACCCGGCACGCCTCCGGCGCATCTTCAACAAGAGCCTGCAATATCGGGTCCAGCTCAATTTGTTGCTCGCCATCGTCGGTGGAGCCCTGGCCTACCCGGTGTTCAGGCTATTGTTCCCGGACTTCTTTCCGCTGGTGCTGGTGTTGTTCCTGTTGCTCTTGCTCCGTTATGTTCTCAACTCGTATAACGTGGTGACGAACCCGCTCATCCAGGCAATGCAGGCGCAACGCATGTCGTTTGGCCTACTGGTGGTTCGCAGGGCTCTTTACATCGCGCTGTCTCCGGTACTAATGGTCGCGTTCGGTGTGGTTGGTGCGGCAGTGGAGTCGCTAGTGACTACCCTGGTCATCAGTGTTGTGAAGTATCGCCTGGTAGCGCGACTCGGTCTGGGATTGAAGATCGACGTGTCGTCGTTCTTCCGTTTCGAACCCGAGGACAGAGCGCTCGTGAGAGAGGTGATGGTGGGCAAGTTAAAGAGATTCCGCACTCGTCGTTCCGAGCCGCGTCCCCAGTAGTCAGTAGGTCGATCTCGGTAGAATACTAACGCCGCTCTCGCAGTGGTGGATCGGCATGGGAGAAACTTTGTGACGGACCCGACAACCTCGGCGCCAGCCGCCCGGCAAGACATTAATGACCCTCACGGCGCGGTGGTTAGAGACTACGGCGAGCGTGATTATCGCGAGAGTTGGGAGGGGGCCGCAGGGGCCTTTGAGCACCGGTTTGAAGAGTCGGTCATGCGTCGGCTACTCCCGGATCAGCGCGGGTGGTGGATCGAGGTCGGGGCCGGCTACGGTCGGCTGGTCCCCCTGTATGAGGGCGATGACCGCAAGATTGTGCTGGTCGATTATTCGATGAACCTCCTGGAGGAGGCGGCTCAATCGAACGATGGTAACGACGTGTTTTTTGTGGCCGCGAACGCGTACAATCTGCCATTCCGCGACGAGGCGTTCGACGCCGCGCTCACGATCCACACGTTCGCTCATATCAACGCGCCGGAGACGTTTCTGGGCGAAATTGCCAGGGTGATGCGTGACGGCACGAGAGGCGTAATCGAGTATCCGAACAAGAGGAGCCTGTTTCGCATCCTCAGGTATGGGCTCAAGAGCCTGAAGGTGGGGCGAGAGGAGTACGCGGAACTGTTTTTCGGGACTCACCCGAAGTATTTTGCCAATCTCTGCGATTTGGCCGGATTGCGCGTAAAGGCCACTCTGGGGAGCGGTTACCTGTCCCGGATACTCAAGAAGGCTCCATTTCTTGGGCCCGTCCTGGGCGTCGCTGAAGCTCTTTTGATGAACGCTGTCGGCACCAAGAACCTGGCGACGAGGAACTTTGCCCAGGTGGAAAAGGTGCCTGCCGCCGGATCTGACTCCGATTCGTCCGAGCGCGCTGATATTCTCGACCTTCTCGCGTGCCCGGCCTGCCGCGGTTCGCTCTCAGGCAATGTCCAGGATCTGACGTGCCAGGATTGTGGACTCGCCTTTAGCAAGAAGGGCAAGATTTTCGATCTGCGCTACACCGGCGACGCGGAGGTGAGACCGTTCGCCCAACGCGGACAGGCTTAGGGTTGCCGCTTCATGTGCCCGGAGCCTTGGTGCGGACAGGTACGGCGTGTAACGTGAATTTTGGTTTCGGAGATGTTGTTTGACGGTAGATTTTATTGGCGTGGGGCCGGGACGCTCTGGAACCGCCTGGATGCACAACTGCTTGGGCGAGCATCCCCAACTGTGTCTTCCATTTAAGATCATCAATTACTTTAACGACGATGAGAATCTGGGCCGGGGCGCCGAGTGGTATGAGAGCCGCTTTCGCACCTGTCGGACCGGTCAACTCAGAGGGGAGCTTTCGCTCTACCTCCATAGCCCCGAAGCACCCAGGCGTATTTACGAGTACAACCCGAAGGTAAAGTTGCTCATTCCGTTGAGGAACCCGGTTGACCGGGCGTTCGCCGCCTACCAGGGCGAACTCGGCGCCGGCGCCATACCGCCGACGATGAGCTTCGCAGAGGCTCTGAAGCAGCGCCCGTTGTACACGGAGCGCGGCTTCTACCATGAGGCCTTGAAGCGGTACCTGGATCTGTTCTCGAGTGAACAGACCCTCGTAACGATCCACGACGAGGGCGTCGCCGACCCGGAGGGTTTCATGCGACGAATTTTCGAGTTTCTCGAGGTAGACCCGGATTTTACGCCCTCGATGCTTCGGGTCTGGGTCAGCGTCGGAGGCGTGCCCAGGTCCGCCGCCCTGACGCATTCGATGAACGGCCTGGCCCGACAGATGAGGCGAATGGGCCTGCAAAAGCTGATGTGGATGATCAAGCGCTCAGGCGCGGTGGGCGCGGTTCATAGCGCTAACCGTAAGTCTCGGGCCGCTGAGATTTCACCCGAGGAGCGCGAGGAGCTGGCAGGAGTGTTCGAGGCGGACATCCAGGCGGTGGAGGAGGTTTTGCGGCGGGATTTGAGCGGCTGGCGCAACCCGCCTGTGCCCGCCGGGTAGTGACGGACGAACATGCTCTGGGCTGGTCCACTCGAGAGCCGTTGACGTGCCTGTAACGCCCAACCGACCAGCGGTTTGCTATGTGGTGAGTCACTACACCAGTAGTGGACATACCGCGCATCTCCCAAGGTTTTTCCTGGAGCTTTCTAACTATGCCGACGTCCATGTCGTTGCGTGGAGTCACGCGGATGTCCCGGAGTTCCCGGGCGTAGCCAGCGTTACGTTGCTCGCTGACAAGGCCCCGAACCGAACACTCAGACTGGTGGCCATGGTGCTGCTGGCCTGGAATCTGAGACGCCAGGGCTGTCGGGTGTTCTTTATCCGCATTCAAGACACGGTGGCGATGGCGCTCTCAGTGGTCCGTAAGGTGATGGGGATTGAGGTTTTGCTCTGGCGTAGCGGGCTGCATGAGCACACCGGGCAAAGGGTCGGCTCCGGCGCTGTGTACCGCGCTCGCCGTGTCCTTTGGCATTTGCGCTGGAAGCTGGTGTTCCCACTGATCGGCAGGCTGGTCACCCGGTTCGTGACTGGCCCGGCCTCGATGATGGATTACTACCATCGGAATTATCGAATCCCTGTCGGTAAGATGATTCTCCTGAGCAATGACGTGGACGTATCGGGGCTTGCGGCGGAGTCGGCGAAGGCACGGCCGGATGTGAGCAGGGCGAAGCTCGGCATTGACGAACGGGCCGAGATGGTGACCTATGTGGGCCGGGTGGCTCCGCTCAACCTGGGGGATGGGAAGATCATTTACCGGGTCGCCGATGCCCTGCTCACGCGGCGGCCACGGGCACACCTGGTCCTGGTGGGCCGACGAGACTTCCCGACGCTTCAGTTCCTGCTGGAACAAGCGGAGTGGGCCGACCGCGTGCATTTCACGGACCTGATTCCGTTCCGCCAGGTGGTTGGACTCTACGCGGCGACCGATGTGGCAATTTTCCCCGTGGTGGCGGCGGGCTTTCCACGGGTGGTGCTTGAGGCGATGTCGATGGGCGTGCCCTTCGTCAGCACCGACGCCGGGGGGGTGCGTGATGTTGCCGCCCCAGAGCAGCAATCCTGCATCGTTGGAGTGGACGATGTGAACGGGTTCGTCTCCCGCTTGGAAGCGCTCTTGGATGACCCGGAGGAGCTCCAGAAAATGAGCGCGGCCGGATTGAGAAAGGTAGCCGATTTTTCCACTGAGGTGGTGGCCAGACAGTTTTTTGAAAAGATAGTCAGGCCCGCCTACTCGCGATGAATATCTGTTTTATTGGCAAGCATCCGCTGCGCCCGCAGCTCACCGACAACCGTCTGGACGCTCCGATATTCCTTCACTTCGCCAAGACGTTTGACCGGGTCTTTTTGATATTCGAGTCGGCAGACGGCAAGGAC
>Ga0114996_10000383_pt1 | contig 62109 bp, 58 predicted proteins | sample ArcticOcean_MG_C_4_FD_87039 | JGI IMG/M metagenome (GOLD analysis project Ga0114996, IMG submission 87039) | Marine microbial communities from western Arctic Ocean - ArcticOcean_MG_CB4_134 | ecosystem: Environmental > Aquatic > Marine > Oceanic | place: Arctic Ocean: Canada Basin | collected...
CCGGCTACGGACGTTTTAGGCCCAATAAAAGCGACTACCACTTGAGGCGCCGGTATTACCGCGGCGGCTGGCACCGTCCTTACCCACCCCTTATTCCAAGACCTTTGAAGAGTCAAGAAAAGCGTAGGTCTTACCCTACGCACTTGGAGTTCCCTGGTCACGATTGCTCGCATTGCCAAGTTTTCGCGCCTGCTGCACCCCGTAGGGTCTGGATTCGTGTCTCAGAATCCATCTCCGGGCAATGTCTCCCAACACCCGTACGCGTTGATGGCTAGAGGGTACTTTACACCCCCTACAACCTGATACGGCGCAGGCCCATCCTATGCCGCCGGAGCTTTCACCCACTCACCGTTCCAGGCGTAGTGGGCTATGGGGCATTATTCTCAGTTTCCCGAGGTTATTCCCCAGCATAGGGCAGGTTACCCACGTGTTACTGAGCGGTACGCAAAGAATCTAAATTCTTTCTACTCGCATGGCTTAATCGAACTCCAATAGCGGTAGCCTCCGGCAGGATCAACCGGATTTCGCGTGAGCGGAATCACTGATCCTTTCAGAGTCTGTTTGTCACAAGTGTCACTTATTGGTTATTGGCGCAGGAGCACTTCATTCGTTTTCAATGAAATACCCTGCTCTTGCACCCCCTGTTCTGGGGGCCAAGTCGTTATTGTGGTTAACCTCCTAAACCACGAAAAGTCTCGTGGCCGCACTTCCTCGGCAGCGCCCAGCCTGATGGAAGACATCATTGCACTAAGTGCTCAGTCTCCAACGCCAGCTTGACGCAGCGTTTCGCCGACCTTCATGCCGTATAAGAACGTGACGAGGGCCGGGATGACTCACTTCTCCGCAGAGCCTAGTCCGCACCGAAGAACTCTCGCAGAACCGGATGCATCTCCATAGCCTGCTCTTTCTGTATCTGCTCGTATGTCCTGAGGATGATTCCGACAGCCAGCAGTAGACCAGTACCGGTAGCATTACCCACCGTTCCGAGAAGATCAGCCCCCGCAGCCAAGAGCCCCACGAAGGCACCGGAGAACAGGGTGACGGGTGGAATGTAACGTTCCAGTATCCTCTCTAGGACCACTGGGTTCTTCCTGAAACCGGGAATCTGCATTCCGGTCCTCTCAATCTGCTTCGCCACGTCCTTGGCCCCCATGTTTGTGGTCTCAATCCAGAACTTCGCGAAGACAGTGGAACCCGCTGTCATGAAGAATACGTAAACGAACACGTGCATCATTATCTGTCCAAGTGAGTGTCCGTGGACGTCTCCCTGCTGTTCGAGCAGTGGAATCAACCAATCACCCACGCCGTTAATCATCGAGCTGTACCAGGCAAATCCGTCGTGCGGGGTGGTCGAGCCCTCGTAGTAGGAGCCGAACCACTCTGATTGGCTGAAGGCCCCATTGGAGCCCACGATCGGAACCGTGGAAAGAGTGGGATGGCTGTGGAATAGTAGCGTGAACATGTTGACGTTAGCCAGGAGGGCCGCCATCAGAATCACTGGGATGTTGCTGGCATAGACGAGTCTGATAGGGTACTGTCCCCTGTGACCTCGGACCTTCCCGTGTGTTAGAGGTAGCTCGAGCTTGCTTGACTCCGCGTAAGCAACGACCAGGAATACGAGGATCGATGACATCAGGGCGACGATCGGGTTTGCGTGCTCCAAGAGCATCATCTCGAAGCCGTTCTGACTGACTAATTGGGAGTTGCTTGCCGTCCTGAGTGTGTAGAAAATCATCGGAAGGGTTCCCGATGGAGGGTTGTCGAAGGACAATGGCTGCCCGGCCATGGTCGGCAGGGGTGAGAGAGTCCCGACGAAAGTCGATTGGGCGACTCCAGCAGCGATGAAAAGCGAAATACCACTGCCTATTCCCCACTTGCTGACGAGCTCGTCAAGAAGGAAAACTAGTAGGGAGCCCAGGAAGAGTTGGACCACGATGACGGCGCCAGCCCACCCCTCTCCGTAGTCAAGGATTAGTGACGGGGATGGGTCGAGGAACCCGTACACCTGTGGGATTGACTCGATTGGAATCATGATGAGGACCAGAATCTTCTGTACCCCTTGGTACAGCTGCTTGTCCGCAGAGTCCTGGAGGTCTAGTTGGATTATCTTGGCCCCCGAGAATAGTTGCATTATGATCGAGCCAGTAACAATGGGACCGATTCCTAGGTGCATGATTGATCCTGATGCACCTGCCATGATGGCTCTGAAGGACGAGAAGACGTCTAGCGTCGTGTCCGAGAGACCATAGATCATCACATTGGTCATGATGAAGTAGATGATTAGGACCAGTGTAGTAGTCCAGAGCTTCTGGTTGAATCTTACATGCCCCTCCGGCTTGGAGATGCTTGGGTAGACATCGACTAAGCGCTTCAGGCCATAGAGTCTGCTGCCTCCGTCTCCAGAGTATAGTAGGCACGATAGTGCCAGACCAACTGCCATGCCGAAGAGTGCGACTCCGACGAGTAGGAATCCGAATGCTGCCTTGTCGACCCAACCCCAGTAAGAAAATGCAAGGACTATGGCCAACCAGGAGTAAGCCTTTGCGTACTTGCCTATTACTGGAATCTGGCTCACTTTCTCGGGTAGGTCGGTCATCGTGCTCCACATCACGAAGGCGATGTATGGGATCGAAGTTGCAAGCAGAATCAGAGCCCAGCTCTGTTGTTCCCCACCTGCCGAGAATGGGTTTAGTGACCAAACTAGGTTCAGCTCATCCTTTAGCCAGTAGTAGAGAGCTCCCCAGTACATCGCACACATAGCGATGACGCCGAACCAATTCGGACCCTTGTTTACCATCCTCTAGCCTCCAATGGGAGAAGCTACTCGTCTTCCCACTCACCCCGATCTTTGCCTTCGTCAATCTCGATTGATCCTCCGGCTGCCTCAACTTTCTGGACAGCCTTGGCGCTTACCTCACTGACCGTGATGGATAGTGGCCTGTCAATGCTGCCCCGCCCCAGAAGTTTGTCAAATCCCATCTCAGTGAGGTTGATTGAATCGCCGTCAGCAATCTCTGCTACCTGTCCGAGGTTGATTGAGGAGTTCACGACCCTTAGTCCGGGATGGCGGTTGAATCCATGCATCCCCCAGTGTCCTGGCATATACTTCAGCCGAGTCATCACCTTGTGCTTGTTCAGACCTGCGTTCCCTCTGCCACCTCTCTTGCCAGCACCTCTGCCAGCCTTCTTGCCGCGGCCGTGGTATCGGCTTCCTCGGAATTTGTTTGTTCGTGAAACCATATTATCGCCTCAGTACATCCTCGCTGCTAGATCGCCTATGTCGTCCCCGCGGAAGCCCAGTGCTCCACCCACCGAGTATGCTCGCTTGATTCCACCCCATCCTTTCGAACCTCTTGGAGGATGTAGCCTGAAAACGGGCTTCATCCCCTCGACGTCCTTGGTAGTGGTTTCGCCAGAGGCGATGGCCTTCGAGAGTGACTTAATCGTGGAGTGCTCGCTCGCTGACTTAATCTCGGCATCAGTAACGTGCTTGTCTCCGACCATCCTGCCCCGCTCCTTGATTAGGGTGCTAATCGTATCTGCATCGACTTCACCCCACGTGACGTAGTCCTTGACCTTCTGCAGCATTCCGTCGTAGGATGCTGTCTTGGGTACGAGGACTGCGTGGTTGACTCGAGTTAGGTTGAGCATTGCCATTGTGTCGCGGATCTTCTTTGTGACTCCTCGGTCGCTGCGGGCTCTGATTACTAGGTATGTCATGCGTTTCTCCTCCCGATGGTGATGTGGAGTTTCTCTCGAACCTGGTCGTTAATCTTGGCGCGGCCAAGTACCTCAAGGGCGTTGAAGGTGGCCTTTGCGAAGTTGATTGTGGAACGGGTCTGCCCCGATGAGCGTGACCACACGTCTGCCACTCCGGCCAGTTTCAGAACCCTTCTTCCGTAATCACCGATGACCAGACCCTTGCCTGATGGGGCTGGGAGTAGGGTCACCCTGGTGGATCCCGAGCGTCCTGTTGCCTTGAATGGGATGCTGTTTCCGGGACCCTCGGCGGATTCCCAAGAGCCATTGCCTCTGTACACTGGTATCAGGTTGAGTTTTGCCTGTGAAATTGCCTTCTGGATGGTGCTGGCCACCTCCTTGCCCTTGCAGATGGATAGCCCGACGTATCCATCGCCGTTTCCTACTGCGCATAGTACGTTGAATCTCACACGTCGGCCCGAGTCTGTCATCCTCTGGATCATGTTGACGCTAAGGACGTCGTCGTCCATCCCGGGAAGTAAGGCTTCGACTATCTCGACCTCTCTGATTGGGTATCCTGTTGCGAGGGCCTGCTCGTAAGTCAGTATCTCGCCGTTCATGACCATACGCCCCAGCCTAGTCCTAGGAGTCCAGTTCCTCAGAGCAGCTAGAGGGTCAGGGCCACGGCGCCTCGGAGCGTCTTCGTCCACTGGTACTAGGGCCATTGCTAGGCCAGGGGCTATTTGCGTGACTTTCTCTTCCACATTAGGTTCCTCGGCCATCACTTGCCACCTCCTATCGACTTCTTTGTTGCAGCCACTGCCTTGGAAATGCTCTCTCCGATGTGCTCTCCGTTGATTCTGTCGTCGGAGGGCAGTACATCTTCTGAATGTGGGATCTTCAATCCTGCTTCGATCATTCCCCTCAGAGCCGCATAAGTTCTGTTGCCTGATGAGGATGCCGCCAGTCCGATGTCCAGGATGGCCTCTGAGTGCCCATTGGAGAGGGCTGACTTCGCCATTGCGTATCCTGCTAAGTAGCAGGCTGGCACTGACTTCCTTGATGCGTCGGTAGGCCACTTGTGTGAGGTCACTAGGGACTTTCCTGTGACTGACTCGAGAACTCTGTCACCATCTAGCTCGTAGGCCACTAGCTGGCAAGTCACTTGCGTGTTTGAGACTCTAACGACTGCTCTCGGAGATCCGCCACGAAGCATCCGTGATCTGCGGTGGTAGTCAGTCTCAGCGTTTCTCCGTCTCTTGAATCTAAGTCTTTGGTTTTTTCCCTTTGCCATCACTCATCACCTCCTAGTGATATCCCATCCAGTTCGATGTTGCTCCTGAGGTGGGAAATGGAACGATAAGAGCCGCCCTTCGCCTTGCGGTAGAAGTACCGGTATTGTGAAGGTGTGATCGCTCCTCTCTCCCTGAGTTCCTTTAGCGTCCTTCTCTGGGACCTGATCTTAGACATCCATCTCTTCTTTCGAGGACTTCGTGCATTCGCGCTACCGCTGCGGGAGCCATGCCCCTTTCTCCTTCCCTTGGACTTCTGGAATGCAGATTTTCGGGCTCTTGACCGGCTTGTCCCCTTGATTGGTTTTGCCTTGATTATTCCGTCCTCTATGAGGTTCCTGACGTCGTCCCTCTGGACTGCATCAGCGACTTCGCTCAAGTAGTCTGGATTAATCCAGATTCTGTGGATTCCCACTGGCTTTCCCTCCTTCCTGGAGATGATTTCAGATGCCATCCTCTTCTGATTTGAGATAAACATCAGAGATCACCTCTCTTGTCTATCTGGCGCCGGTTTAGGACCCTCAGCCCCAACTCGTCTGCCCTGTTGTGGATTCGTGATCTCTTCCTGTTGCCAACGCTGGATCCGATTCTTACTGCCTGTCTCTCCGGGTCGAGGCCATCTAGATGGTCTGCCTTGTGAACGAGGACTTCCTCGAATCCAGACGGGTGAAGACCCCTAGCGGCTGCGACCTTGCCATATCCGACGCGAGCCATTGGTGAGCGATACTTCCTATTCTTCCGCATGCTCGAGTCATCTCCCTTTGGCTTCCTGTAACCGGTCTTGGATAGTCGCCCGTACCTGAACCACTCTTGCCTGCGGAATTTGGGTTGCTTCTTACTCTGCTCCGATCGCATCTTGAGTGCTGACTTCGTGGATTCGTCCAGGACTGGTTTCTGTCTTGCCGTGTGAATTTCGTCCCACTCTTCGAAGTCACCCTCCTCTTCGAGGTCACCTTCCTCTTCGAAGTCACCCTCCTCTTCGATGTCTTCTTCGTCATCTGGAGAATCATCTGCTGGACTTACCTGCTCAACCTGTGGCTCCTCTTGGGCCGTCTCCTCGGGAGCTTCCTCTAGAGTCTCTTCGCCCTCGCTGAGCCTTGCGATTAGGTCAGCTTTCTTTCCAGAGACAGGGAGACTCCGCTCCCTGAGTAGTTCCTTCAACTCATTCACTGTCAGATTTTCGTATGCCATTCTCATGCCCCCTTGGAAGTGATGTATATCCCGTCCTGGAATACCCTTGGATCTCTCTTCTTGACCTTGCAGGCCTTCTCGATGTTGGCCGCCGACTGACCCACCTTCTCCCTGTCAAACCCTGTGATTATAACATCCGATTTGCCCTCAATCTTGACTTGTACCTCGGACGGCGACCAAGGTAGCTTTGCCACCCTGGGAACCTTCTCGCCGAGCATATTGGTGATGGTGAACTTGTTTCCATCGACCTTGAGCGTCATCGGGAAGTGGCTGAATACTGCCTTAAGTCTGTACTCGAATCCCGCATCGAGGCCCTTGACCATGTTACGGAGATGTGCTGCCCATGTTCCCGCTATCGCCTTCTCAGACCTCCGAGGTAGTTTGCAGTGCACCTCGATACTATCATCCAACTGCCTCACTGAGACGCTGTTGTGAGTGAATTCCCTGGAAAGGCTGTTGCCGTCCTTGGTGAGTGTCACTGCATTTCCATCCACGCTTGCACCCATTCCATCAGACAGGAGGATTTGGTGAGATACGTTGGCTACTCTTGGCATTCTTAATCCTCCTTAGAAAACATATGCGAGCAGTCTTCCGCCCACCCTCTCCTTCTTTGCTTCTGAGTGATCCATTATCCCCTGGTTGGTAGTCAGGATAAGGAGGCCGAAGTCTCTTGCAGGGAGGTATCGGGACTCCCACTTGTCGAAGTCCGACCTCTTTACTGAGTGTCTTGGCTTGATGACTCCGCACTTGTTGATTGCTCCGATAAGGGAGACTCGGAAGGCCCCTCCTCTACCGTCATCTAGCTTCTCGAACTCTCCGAGGTATCCAGAGGTCTTCATTATGGAAAGCATGCTACCAAGGAGATTGCTAGCGGGTCGCACCGTAACCTCGTACTTCCCTGCGCTCTCTGCGTTGTATATCGTTGTGAAGGCATCATTCAATGTGTCAAACTGCATCTTTCATCATCACCTCATGAGTATTTCTTGAATCCTATATCCGGAGCCACATCTCGGAAGCACTGTCTGCAAAGCCTCAGGCCGTGTCTTCGAATCATTCCTCTCTTGCGGCCACAACGCCTGCAACCTGAGCTTCTTCCAATCGTTTCTCCATGATCGCGTGCCATACTATTACTCCTCCACAATTTTCAGATCGAACTTACCGGTGAACCATTCTTTGGACTCGTCTCGTCCGATTCTATGGGGGACAGAAACCTTCGACTTCCGCCTCCTTCTCCTAGAAACTCTATGACCTGGCCTCTCGAGAACGACGTTCACATCCATCCCGAAGATTCCAATGTCGGGATCGTACTTCTGGTCGGGGAAGTCCGTGTAGTCGGATATGCCGAATGAAAGATTACCAGAGATGTCGAAGTTGTATGCTGGCAGGGTGTGGTCACGAACCCAGAATGCGTCCTTGAGGAACGACTCGACCTTCTCCGAGCCGCGTATCGTTACCTTGCACCCTATTGGTGCACCCTTCCTTGTTCCGAGGTCCCTGTTTGTCTTGGTGGAGAGTGTCCTTGATGGAGTCATTCCAGTTAGAACTTCCAGAACTCGCTCGGCCAACTGGAGACGCCTCCCTCCCTCTCCGACACCGATGTTCACCGTCACCTTGGTGATTGAGGGAGAGAGCATTGGGTTCGATGCTTCGCTCATGACTTAGCCTCCAGTGGTATATCGGTCTCCTTTCCGATGATGAAAACGTAGTCGGTAATCGTCCCGAATTCCTCGAATATTGTCTCGTTTGGCTTCGAGGATCTCTTGACGTCTTGATCCTTAATTACGGAGGTCTCGCCGATGTGACTCCCTCCAGTCAGGTATGCCTTTGCACCCTTCTTCATCTTGATGTGAGAGGAAACTTCCTGTCCCGGCAGGGAGATCACTAGAGAGTCCCCTGTCTTGTAATCGGGAGACTTGTCCATGAGCATGTTCCGTCCATCGTGCAGGTGGACCTGCGTCTTGCCGTCCTTGACGGTGGTCTTCCCCGTGACCCTGCAGATCTTGCTTCCTGCAGCCTTCTTTGAGATTGACCTGTATCGTAGCTTTCCGTTGGTGTCAAGGATGCATCGGTAATTCTCTTCGCCGACTGTCAGAACGTCCATCAGACCCACCCCACGAGCCCTGTCAGTCTCCACCTTTCCGTCGACCATGACGCTTTGAGAATGGAGTATTCTCTTCGCCTCCCTCATGTTGTGAGCCACTCCTAGAACATCTCTGAGGATGATTCCAAGTGGCATGCACATCTCAATCTGGTGACCACCCGGGTTTGGCTTCTGTGCCCAGATGTTGGTCTTCCTGGTAAGAGGCCATGTCCTTGGCATGACGAGCCTCTTGTGGTGACTTCTACTCATTCGGGGACACCTCCTGCAAATCTGTCAACGATTCTCTTGATTCGTATTGGGTCACCCTCGAACAGTTTTGTCACGATGACGTTTGATGGGTTGACAGGGACGGCTTCTTCCTTACCATCGGCCGTGGTCTGAGTCAGCCCATCGATGAAGATGAAACCTCTCTTTGTGTCGACGGATGCGACCTTTGCCTTCACTCCGGCCCTCCCCCTTGGCTGTCCGAGCCTCTTTCCTCTGGCGTCTGCCTTGACACTATTCGGATGGCTGAAGTCCCCTCTGATTACTTCGACCTCGTCCCCGACCCTGATGGTCACTGATCGGATCTGCCTGAGGTCAGGATCATCGGAGATAAGTCGGGCTCGCATCCTCTTCCTTTTTACGTGAGTAGGCGCATCCCTCTGGGACATTCTCTGCTTTCCTGCTTTCTTGCTATCCATTCTAATCACCTACACAATCTGTTTGGCCGTAGCCGCTATCCTTGGCCATCTCTCGGCCGCTTCCCTGCTGACTGGCCCCTTGATATCGGAACCCTCAACGTCTCCCCTATCGTTTGTGATGACGCAGGCGTTGTCCTCGAACTGTACCCACGTTCCATCCACCCTTCTGAATGGCCTGGATTGGCGTACTATCACTGCAGTGAATATCTGACGCCGTGTCTCCGGGGTGCCTCGTCTGACTGTAACTCTAATCATGTCTCCAACCCCGGCTGATGGATACCTTCTGGCCACCCCTCCCTTCTTCAGAACGGTGATCAGTTGCACTACCTTTGCGCCTGTGTTGTCGACGCATTCCAATCGTGCCTGGGTTGGCAGTCCGGATGTCACTCTGCCGGCAATCCCCTTCATTCGCTCGCCTCCTTCTCTATTACACAGAAATTCACGGTTTTGGAAAGTGGCCTGCATTCCATGATGCGGACTCTATCGCCGGAGTTTAGCTCGCCTATGCAAGAGGGCAGATGGACCGAATAGCGTCTGGTGCGCTTCTCGTACCTCTCGAACTTCTGCATGTAGCGAGTAGCCTCCCTCTTCACTACAACTGTGTCTGTCATCCCCTGTGAAGAGACCACTCCGCTGATAATCTGTCCACGAAGCCTTAGGGTGCCGTAGAACGGACAGTTCTTGCTCCCGTCCCACTCTCCTTCAGGCTTCTTGACGTCTACACCTATGTCTCTCATTTCAGGACCTCCTGTATGTCTTGCCGATTCTGTCCTCAGGTCTCTGGCCGACGGCAGAGCCGTCTATCTTCTCGTCTTCGATGGTGAATATGATTGTGTCTTTGGCCATGGTGATGTCTTTGCTTCCAGCATGGACTCGTATAGTGCGCCTGGTTTCGTCCATCACCATGCCTGACACGCCAACTAGGGTTGGATCGGTTGAATCGATTACCTCCAGAGTTCTGGAAAGCCAAGGGAGGTTGATCATCTGACTCATTCAGCGCACCTCCACCTGATAGCCATTCTGCTCGAGCACCTTGGCTGCCTTCTTCTTGTGATTCCCCTGAAGTTCGATTGTCCTGCCCTTGACCGTGCCGCCACTGGCGCATGCCCCCTTCAGAATCTTGGCAAGTTGGCCGATGTCGATTGCGGTGTCCTCTATTCCCTCGACCATAGTGACCATCTTACCATACCTTCTCCTAACCACTGAAATCACTGCCTTCTGCTGTTCTTTGGCTATCTCCTGACAAATACATAGGTCATCTGGGAGCGCGCACATGTTACAAATTCCCGCCAAAATCACTCCTCCTTTTCCTGACTCGTCTTCGTGAGGAGTCTTGCAATGCTTCTTCGAGTCTGCTTGTAGGCTCCTGCATTGGACGTAGAGCCGCCTAGTGCCTGCTGAGCCCTTAGTTGGAGCATCTCGTCTCTGAGTTCTACCAGGGTAATCTCGAGCTGCTCCTGGTTCATCTCATCGATTTCCTTAGAGCTGACGTATGACATTTCACTCCTCCTCCTTTTTTGCTGCCCTCGCTAGGGCTTCCTCTAGATCTAGGGGTACGAATCCGGGTGCCTCCACTAGTTCGGGTAGTCCGGACTCGCTTCTTTCCTGGATTGTTATCTCATGTGGGAGCTTGGATCCTGGCCTCATTATTCTCACAGTGCAGCCTACCGTCCCGAGTTTCTTCACGGCCGTTGAGAATCCGACATCCATCAACTGTAAAGCAGTCTCGCCGCAGTACTTGATATGCCCCTTCTGGAACTTCTCGACTCGGTGCCTAGCACCGGTAATCTTGCCACTGAGTGTAACGATGCAGCCCCTGGCACCGGCATCCATTATGTTCTGCACGGTGCTGTGGCCGGCTCTTCGGAAGAACCAGCCCCTCTCGAGAGAGCTTGCGAGTCTGCTAGCCATAACCTGGGCATTGATTCGAGATTCCCCTATCTCCTCCACTTCAAGCTGTGGGTTGGTGAGGTTGAAGTCTTCCTGTAGCCGGCGTTGAAGTTCGTGGATGACCTTGCCCCTTCTTCCTATGACTCGCCCAACTTGCTCGGCTATCAGGGTGACCTTTGTCCCCTCTGGAGTCCTAGTGAAGGTTAGTCCGCCGAAGCCTGCCCTCTCAGTCTCCTTGAGCAAGTACTCTCGAACGAGTTGCCTCTCGACATTGCGGTTAATCATCTTCTGAATCGTGTTCTCCTTCATGCGATCACCTCAGAACTCCTCTTCTCCCATTTCCTCATCATCGTCTCCGAAGTACTCTAGGAAAATTTCCAGATTGACTTGGTAGTGGTTGCTGGGAGTTGCCCGGCCCATTGCTCGGGGCCTCATATTTGTGGCAACTTGTCCGCGATGAGCAGCGACGTGTGTGATTACCATGTCCTCGGCATCAATGTCATCAAACCGCTGCCTTGCGTTGTCCATGGCGCCGCTGATTAGTTTGATGAATTCACGAGAAGCCTTGTTTGGGAACTTTCCTGGCCCCATTTTTCCCTTCCTGTGCCCAGCCATTGTATTGCCGCCCCTTCCCTTTCGAGATCTGCGCTTGTAAGGAATTGCCCTCTTCTTGGCGACCACGTCTTCCAAGTAATCTATGGCAGATTCAGCGTTCATCCCTCGGATGGCCTTGGCGATGTGGTAGCAGTGCTTGTGATGGCAGTCTAAGTTCACAGTCCTAGCCGTAACTAGGTTTGAACCCTCGAGAAGCTGGGTGTATCCGCTCTGCGACTTTCCGGTTCTCCTACTCATTCATTTCACCTCACTTTAGTGCCACGTGCTGGGAAGATCTAGTTGCACCCACACCAGGTCCGGTGTGCGTTACAGATTTCCTAGTAATAGCGAATTCACCCAATGCATGACCAATCATTGGTGGCGTTATGTCCAAGTTGACGAATTTCTGACCATTATGGACGCCTATTGTCTTGCCTACCATCTCGGGCAAAATGTACATCCCTCTGCAGTGAGTTCTCACAGCCTTTCCATTGCTGTTCCTGACGCTCTCGAGTAGTTTTTCGCACTCGATGCTTAGTCCCCTCTGTAATGACCTCTTGACTCTTGAAGGCATCAGGGTGGCGATTGAGATTGCATCGGGGTCATATTCGTCGTTCTCGGGTTCACTACTGTTACCCCATGGGTACAGTGGGATGTCCTGTAGCTCGACAATCGTGTATCCTCTCCACAGGAATTCCTTCTTCCTCCTCTCGGAGATCTTCGATCGCCTCTTCCTTGCCTGACGCCTCGCCATCTTGGCTGTCCTGAACTGTTTCCTCTTCCTAGCCATATTATCTACTCCTTCTTCGACCTTCCACGACCGGTCCTTCTAGGTGCGATGTTCCCAACCTTCTGGCCGGGTGGTGAATTTCTGCTAACGGAGTTGGGGCCGTGGACGGCCTGGTGGTTTCCGCCACCATGCGGGTGGTCTACTGGGTTCATTGCGACTCCGCTGACTGTGGGGTACTGCTTTCCTCGTGCCCTGGCTCTGTGGTGAGCAGCCCCTGCCTTCATCAAGGGCTTCTCAGTCCTGCCGTGACCACCGAGGACGCCGATGGTCGCCCTGCACTTGGCAGGAAGATCCTTCGAGCGTCCGCTTGGTAGTATGACTCTGACGTATTCTCCCATCCTAGTATCGATCATAGCGGAGTTGCCGCCGGATCTTGCTATCTTGCCGCCGTCTCCTGGGCGCAATTCAAGGTTGCAAATCTGAGTCCCCTCTGGAATTTGACTTAGTGTGGTGACGTTACCCGGCCTCAGGGAAACCTTGTCGCCGAATGCGACTGTCTGCCCCACGGAAACCCCCTCTGGCGCACCTAAATGCGCGATTACCCCGTCCTCAAACTTCACCTTGGCTAGCGGTGCAGTGTGAGCGGGGCTGTGAATCAAATCGATAACCTCTGCAATCTCACCGCTGACCCTCGGGAGCCTATTTGCAGCAGGGAACCTGTGACTAGAAACTCGGTTCTTGGGGCTTGACCCCTGCCTCTGTGAACGTGTCCTCTTACCCATGAAATCACCTTCTAGAACGCTCCAAGTTTGAGCGCTGCCTCCTCAGCATCGTATCCATCGGCGAGACGGATACTGGCATGCTTGCCAGTTCTGTTGATTCTAACGTTGACCTTTGAGACCTTGACCTCGAGAAGAGTCTCTATTGCCGCCTTGATGTCTTTCTTTGTCGCCTCTCTTCTGACGATGAATTCGATCCTGTTGTTGTTCTCCGTGTGGCCGCCCGCTGGATCTGCGACCCTCCTTGCTTCGAGGGTCTTCTCTGTAATCCAAGGCATGATTATCACGTCATATGGGTCCATCATCAATCACTCCAGCGCCCCTATTGCGGACTTCGTCCATACTGTGAGTCGCCCCATGTCTCCACCGGGTGCGATGTCTTCGGCACATAGGTCCTTGGCAGCGACTACATCCACCCCTGGGATGTTTCGAGCTGCCTTTTCTAGACCGCCTTTCTGAGCTACGACCAGTAGGACGCTCTTTGGCGTCCTGTACTTGCGCTCCCTCATTGTGCCCTTGCCGGCCCTGATTGACCTGCCGCTCTTGGAGCGGATCAAGTCTGCGGAGATGCCTAGGCCCTCCATCATGGCTACGAACTTGCGAGTAGAGTTCTGAATAGGTATTGACTCGATGTCGTACTTTTCGTCCGAACCGTCCCTCGACTCGATGTAATCATCGATGATGATCGGGAATCTGAGGCCCTCCTCGAACCTGTGGCCGCGCGAAGAAACTGTGCTTGGGTCGCAGGACGCAGCGATGGCAGAGTCGCGAGCTATCTTCCTCTCACGAGAGTTCATCTTCTGTGACCAGTCCTTGTCCACCTTTGGTCCATGGGCCCTTCTCCCACCTCTGGTATGTGGGTTCTGAGCACCGGTTTTCTGGCCTGCCTTCCTCATGATTCTGGAAACTCCACGACCCTTACCCCACCATTCAACGGAGTGCTTCATACCTGGTTGTGGAGCACGCTTTCCGTCGTGTTCCCTGTGACCATAGGATTGCCTCCTGTTGGCCCTAGAAGCATGGACGGCAGAACGGACCAAATCCTCTCTAATCTGTGAAGTGAATGGCGATGGTAGTTCGACGGCCTTGCCGTCCTTAGCCTCCACAGCGTATGTTTCTGCCAGAAGACCTGCATCCATCTCCTCTTGGGCTACCGAGTTAATGAGATTGTATGCCTTTGTCTTCATATTTTCACACACCCTGCTTGCTCGAAGTACTGACGTAGGTCACATCCACCTCTCCGAAAGTCTTCCTCGGACGAGTTGGATCTCTGAACCTGATGAGCCTCTTTGCTGGGCCTGGGAGACTCCCCTCAATAATCATGTATGGATTGTGGACTTCCCCGTAGTTCAGGAAACCTCCTGCTGGAGTTATCTCTGATTCCTCGGGATTGGAGATCCTCAGAATCTTCTTGTTCAGCTCGGTCCTCTTGTGGTATCCGACCTGCCCAGCTTGCCTGATGGTCTTCCTAACGTATCCAGTTCCAAAGTCACCCATGTTCCCGCCCTGACGCCTCCTCTTGCTGTTCTTATGGCTCAGAAGCTTTAGTCCAAACCTCTTGATAGATCCTTGCCAACCCTTCCCTTTGGTAACGCCAACAACGTCGACCTCTTGTCCGACTTCGTAGACGTCTTCGAGACCGATTTGTCCGCCAAGACGATCCATTGCCCAGTCAAGTTTTGCATCTATGCCACCTCCGTTCAGTCCTATCTCCATTATCTCGGGAGTCTTCGATGGGACGCCTTTAACTCGGTCTGGTTGAGTGCAGACAATCAGGCGAACCTCGGTAATGTCCTGTTCCCTCAGAGAGTCTACTGCATCCTCAGATGGTTGAGACGACCGCTTCGGGATTCTTCCGCCACGTGTTGCTGGTTTCCTGCCCTCCTCTACGTCCCTTTCTCCTCGGGTCTGGTTTGCGAGACGTGGGAATAGGTTGGTGGGCGAGTCTGCGGAGACGTCGGCCCAAACCTCGCCAGCCGTCTGCTTCCCATAGGGAGTCATCCTGTAGCCTCTTACGGCAAGAACGTTCAGTGGAGGAGCCTCGACGACGGTGACCGCCTTCCTAACTTCCTGGCCTGCAGAGGTTGATTTTGGGTTGGTGTCCCTTATCAGGATGTGAGTCATGCCAGCCTTCCAACCTGCGAATCCTTGGATACGGACCTCGGAAGACTCTGTTTCTGGCCATGAGGTGATTCTAGCGAATTGGCGGATTGCACGCTTTCTTGGACCATAGCCCATGCTACCACGGCGGGGTTTGGATCGGTCTGCCATTGCATTTTCTCCTGTATTCCGAAATTGGCCGCAAGCGGACAATGCCGGGCCAACCGCGCTATGGAAGCACCGTGACACCGAGCCGGATCCGCGAATGCAGATACGGTTTGTGGGATGCTAATCAGAGCCCTTTGGTGTCTGGTACCTCACGCAGTGAGCGGCCTTGCGACAAACATACCCTATTTGAACAAATCGGGGTGCCAAATGCGCACCTCTACGGGGTGATTGGGGTGAATATTGTCAATGCAACGATTTTGAACCCTGACTCCGGAGGTCTGGGTCCGTGTCCCCATATGTTGACCATCCGGGATTGGTTTCGGAAATGGTACAGGCCAGGGCATACCAACTCCAGGCCATAGACGATGCGATGGCTGGTTCGATGCTGCTAATCCTACCTACTGCTGCTGGAAAGACTGCAGTGGCATGGATGTCCATAGTGGAGAGATTGGAGAGAACCGGAGGTTGGGCATTGGTTATCGCTCCTACCGTTGCCCTTTCGAATCAACATCTGGAAAATGCCCTGCCCGTCCTTTCCAATGCTTCTGAATTAAGTCCAATTGTGCTGAGTGGACAGCAAACTGCCTCTAAGAGACCTGAACTCTGGAGTGGTTCACGATTGGTTTTTGCAACGCCACAGGTGGTGAGAAATGATGTGAGAAAAGGAGTTCTTTCATTGGAGGATTGTAGCCTACTTGTTGTAGACGAGGCTCATCACTGCACCGGAGAGCACGCAATGGCTGAAGTAGCTGAGATGTACATTTCTCAATCTGAGAACCCACTGATACTGGCCACTACGGCGAGCCCTGGTTCGAGGAGGGAACAAGTTCAGGAGATTTGCAGGAGGCTGGAGATTCAGAAGATTCATCTTCGTACCAGAGATGATCCGATGGTGGCAGAGTTCCTATCAGAGCTAGATGTTGAGGAAGTGGAAGTAGAGGTTCCGAGTGAAATCCGGAACCTCGCAGAGCCATTCAGGATTTGGCAAGAGGGGATTGTAGACAGGGAGCGAAGGAGTGGCAAGTACGTGATGCCAGGGGCGGTGAATCAAGCGGGTCTATCGAATGCGATGGAAAGGGCTCAGGAGGCCATTAAGAGAGAAGATGCAAGTGGTTACAAGTCATCCTCTCAGATTGCCACAGCCATGAGACTACATCATCTGATTAATCACCTTCTCTGTCAGGGAATAGCAGCATCGAGGCATTTTCTATCAAGGATGGAGGATGAGGGAGGGAAGAGTAAATCTGCGAAAAACTTCCTCAGGGATCGGAGAGTCAGGGAGCTGAAAGCCAGTCTAGAGGCCATGGATGAGGTGCACTCCAAGGTTGGAGCAGTCAGAAGGCTGGTGCGCGAGAGGATTAGAAGAGACTCGGAATCCAGGGTAATTGTTTTTGCCAACTATCGAGATACAGTTGAAGCCCTCGAAGGCGCACTTTCAGAGCTCGAAGGAGTGAGGGCGCTCCAGTTCATCGGACAATCGAGTCGCTCTGGTTCTGGGGGGCTCACAGCAAAGCAGCAGATAGGCAGACTTTCCGAGTTCAGAGCAGGGTCAGCGAACGTTCTGATTGCCACATCAGTAGGGGAAGAAGGTCTGGACATCCCAAGCGCAGACCTTGTCATATTCTATGAGCCCGTCTCAAGCGAAATCAGGACCATTCAGAGGAGAGGCAGAACTGGAAGAAGGAGACAAGGGGAAGTGGTCATCCTTGTTGCCGAGGGAACAAGGGACGAAAGAGCCAAGGATTCGGCAAAGAGGAAAGAAGAGTACATGCACAAGGCTGCAAGGAGGGTCTCGAGAGGACTTCCGGGGAGCCCTCACAAAGATTTGTCAAACTTGACGAGGTTCTCGGTATCCTCAGAAAGCGGTATTTGCTCGGCTGCCGAATTCGTAACAGATGCCAGAGAACGCCATAGGCGCGATCTTGCAGGAACCGATACTACTCCAGCCAAGAGTGCTAAGGAAGCTCACAGGGAAGATCTTCCTCCGAGCAATTTCAGACCCACTGGACAGACTGGCCTTGACCAGTTCTAGTCGCCGATTACAGCTATTCTTGTCCTGAGTTGGGCTAGTCGGTTGTTGTAGTGCCCGAATGCGAATGCGAGCATCTCTGTTAGATGGATTACTGGGATGTTGGTGAGTAGCCCGGTCGCCCTGCTAGCCTTGCCCTGGTAGATATCGAGTGCGGTGTGGGAAAGGGTGCATGCGCTAACTATCATAGCCGCACCTTCCGACTTTGCGTCATTGATGGTTGAGGCGATTTGTCGGAGAACTGTTGCCTCCTCCGAGAATAAACCTGGAACTCCCACGCTTTGGGTTCTACTTTCCCACATTACAGGCTCGCCCCCCAAGGCTTTGATTAGGAGCTCTAGGTACTGTGGGTCGAAAACATCGTCTTCTCCGCAAGCGCCCTCCTGCTGCATGTTGGGGCCGTAGAATCCGGCAATTGGGAAGTCTATTGGATTGCGGACCTTCTCGCTGACTTTGTCCAGGCCGATCTCGTCGACAATTACGTGGAGGAGGTGATGTATGCTTAACTTGCCCGACATGGTGAGTCCTGAAGTGCGCTGGAGGACTTCGTTAGTCTTGGCTAGTAATAGGGGGTCGCCATTCAGTCTGGCGAGGTCCTCGTTAAGATTTCCGGCCGTGGCGGCGCATGGGGTGATTATGTCCATGCCCATCGATTCTGCGATTGCGAAGTTTCGTGCGTTCAGAGTTACTTGCAGCAAGTCGTTGGCCTGTCTGATTATTCCCGCGCCACAACTTGTTGCTCCGTTCATGGGTAAGAGTTCGATTCCCAGGGAACGAGCGGTGGGCTCCATAGTCTGGGAAACTTCAGTAGCACTGCTGTGAGCGATGTTGCCAGGGTGGTAAGCGTACTTCATAGCCATCAGAATCTACCATCCATCTCGTTGAAAATTGCCACGACCTCGTGATGATTATCCACCGATGAGTTAAACTGCTTGGGCATCTTTCCTATTCCTGCTGGTGGAGCCACCATCCCCAGCATTCCGTTGAACACATTTCCACCTGTTCTGGTGAATCCCAAGACCATCCGTGCAGTTACTCCTGAGAAGAGGTTTCCGAGAAGTGCGAATGGACCCAGTGCCTGGCGATAGATTACTGTGTCGTTGACCATGCCGCTGCTCTTCACCGTCCAAGTGTACCACCACACGTGCTTACCGTGTTTTCCGTTGAAGCCGTCTCCCGTTAGTACCGAGTTCTTTGCCTCCAAAAGGGCCTCAGAGACAGCGCTTGGTACTGAAGATTGGCGCTTAATCGGAGCTAGGTCGGTCTCAGCCTTAATTCCATTAGGAGAGGATAGCAAGCTGTCTATTTCCTCTCCCTTCGAAGGAGAGGTTCGAGGATCGTTTCTCCTAGACCAAGATGATGCGATGACGGCTGGTCCTAGGTATCCGTTTGCGTGGGGGACGGCATCTGAGCTGGAATGGAGGATATTCTGACTACCGAAGTCTCTCATCGAGTGTATTCTCGCGGCTATTGCTGGATCCATTATTCCCATTGTCCCCTGTGGAGTATGGGCCCCTTCCCTTGTGGCGGCGACCATCCATGGATTGCTGAATTCTCTCTTCCTTTCTAGAGGCCATGGGTCTATGGCTAAATCTCTGATTACTTCGAATCCGGGAAGGGGTTCGATTCTCAGAGAGATTGCCCCCTCCCTCATAGGTGCGACGGAATCTATCCGAGAGAGGCCCGGCAATATCAGCCGGCCATTCACCGAAATGGCGGTGTTCGAATCATCTGCTGAGCCGTCACGGAATGTTAGAGAACCATCCTGAGATGACTTGAGTGTTCTCAGAACTTCAAGGACCGACATGTGCCCGGGCAGTGAGCATATCCATGTGTCCGTGCCGGTGCTGGAAGTCTCTGGGTCGTACCTGAAGACAGTAACCCCGACCTGCACTGGTTCGGATCTAATCTCAGGTAGCGAGAACCCATCATCTCCCTCTGCTCCAGCTAAAGAACCGCTCACGTACATCTTGATTGAATCAACCATTTCCTCATGGAATTGCCCAGTGCTATCCACTGCAGCGAGAGCCGGGAGTGCTTCCAAAGACCACGCCGCTGCAGGCGCATCGTAGTCGACGTCACAGTCCAGGCGATCTATGATGCGGGTCGCTCCGAGTCCCTCGAAACGGGCGTCCCAATCCTTCCCGGACTGGCAGAAGAACTCGTAGCTCGTGTCGCCTAGTGCGCATATTGCGAAGTGAGTCCCTTCGAGTCGGGATGCTGAGTCGGAGATTGCGAATTGCCACATATCCTCTGCGTTGTCAGGCATCTCACCCTCTCCCCAAGTGGAGCAGAGGACCATCACACGCTTCTTCCCCGATAGGGAGTTGAAGTCGAATCCATCCATATCGTGGACCTCTCCCACTAGACCGTAGGACTTTGCATCCTTCGATATCTTCGCGGCGAGTTCCTCGGAGTTGCCAGATTGGGATCCGAATAGTATCACTAGTGATCGGTCTCCCGAGGAAATTAGCCCTTCCAAGTCACCGCTTGCCGTTTCATCCTGAGCTTCCTCTGATCCGGTTTCCTCCGAGGACTCATCGGATTCTACGGATGTCTCTGCTGACGAGAGAGCTTCACCTCCGGTTCCGGCTCTTGCAGAGGCGATGAGTGTCAGAGCATTGGTGGTGAATTCTGCAGCTGGATCGTCGTATTCAACATCGCAGTCGACACGATCGAGAAGCCTGGTTGCTCCCTGCTTCTCGAACCATCCGTCCCAGTCCTTCCCGGACTGGCAGAAAAACTCGTAGCTGGTATCGCCCAGTGCGCATACTGCAAAGTTGCAGCCAGACAATGAAGGAGGAGAATCCCCGTTTGCTGCTTCCCAGAGATCAACGGCGTTGTCGGGCATCTCGCCCTCCCCCCATGTGCTACAAAAAATCAGGACGTTCTGGGCTCCATCTAGATCTCCAATTTCCATTTCTTCCATCCCCTTTACAGAAGGTGACAGGCCTAGAGATTTCGCCTGTTTCTCGGCTATGCTTGCCAGGTCTTCTGAGTTACCTGACTCGGATCCGAAGAGTATCAACAGAGTGGAGGTAGACAAGACATCACCTACCCAGTCTTGGGCTGGGTATTCACCTCGACCATAATCCGATTATTGAATATGCGCATCGGTCAAGGTGTTAACAGTGGCGAAAACTGGTCCGGTCACATGTCCATTGCATCGAAGTCTTCGGGCATTGGTCCAGCTCCCTTACTGGAAATGACATCATCTATCCTCAGAATCATCACAGCAGTCTCAGAAGCACTCTGGATCGCCTGCTCGACCACACGGCTAGGCTCGAAGACCTTGGCCTTGGCCATGTCCACTACGCCGCCCTGGTAGACGTTCACCCCGTAGGTTGACTTACCCTCGGAATGGGCCTTCCTCAGATCGATAATGGTATTTACGGGGTCGAGGCCAGCATTCTCGGCAAGAGTACGTGGGATTACCTCCAGGGCACTGGAGAATGCCTCAATCGCCATCTGCTCCCTGCCCCCTGTTGACTCTGCGAATAATCTAAGATCTCTGCTAAGTGCAGCGATTACTGAACCGCCGCCAGTGAGTACAGCCCCATCCTCATGAGCCACGGCGACCACGCCAATGGCATCCTCGAAGGCTCTCTTCACCTCATCTACCACGTGCTCCGTCCCCCCTCTTAGGAGGACAGAGACGCTCTTGGCTTGTGGGCACCCTTCCACGAACACCATGTCGGAGTCTCCGATCTTCCTCTCCTCTACCTTTGATGCGATGCCGAGATCCTCTTCAGAGAGATCGTCCAAGTTGTTCACTATCCTGCCGCCGGTAGCCTTCGATAGTGCCTCCATATCGCTCTTCTTAGCCCTCCGGATTGCAAAAATCCCCGACTTAGACATGTAGTGCTGAGCTAGATCATCGATTCCCTTCTGACAGATTACCGTGTTTGCCCCACTTTCCACAATCTTGTCGACTAAGGATCGCAAGAACTTCTCCTCCTCATCAAGGAACTGAGAGAGCATGTTCGGATCCGTAATCTGAATCTTCGCATCCACCTCGGTCTTCTTGACCTCTATGGCCGAGTTAACCAGTGCTATCTTCGCATTTGTAACGCTCCGAGGCATGCCACTGTGAACCCTCTCTTTGTCGAGAATGATACCGTCCACGAGAGTGCTGTCCTTAATCGAGCCTCCCTGTTTCTTCTGGACCTTGATGTCATCCAAATCAACTATTGCACCCTCTGCATCTTCTTGTGCAACAGAGAGAACTGCCTTGACACTAATGTCCGATAGGAATTCCTTCACGGCACCTGTGCTCTTCCCGGTCAGAGCTGTCTTGGCCACATCGGTGAGCATCTGCTGATCAACTCCCGTTCCATGAGTATCAATCAGCTCAACAGCCTTGTCTGAGGCCAGTCGGAACCCCTCGCAGATGACTGTCGGATGGACGTTCTGATCCACCAATTCTTCGCTCCTCTTCAAAAGCTCGCCTGCAATCACTACTGCGGTAGTTGTGCCATCGAAGCAGTGTTGCTCCTGTGTCTTTGCGATTTCGATGATCATCTTAGCTGCCGGATGCTCGATATCCATCTCCTTTAGGATGGTGGCGCCGTCGTTGGTGATGACAACATCACCCATTGAGTCTACGAGCATCTTGTCCATGCCCTTCGGACCCAAGGTTGATCTCACGGCGTCGGCGACTGCCTTGGCTGCGGCGATGTTGTTGCTCTGGGCCCCCTTTCCACTAGTCCTTGTTGTTCCCTCTTTCAGAATGAAGATTGGTTGTTGTCCGTTATACATGCAATCACTCGCCTTAGTTCGACGGACGGGGCATTGGAGGGGGGGTCATAAGGCCTCCCAATCGGCTTTCAAGCCTATGTGAGACTACTCTTCCTTCTGAGATTCAAGCCACTGCTTTCCGTAGTACTGCCACTGCTCCATGGTCCACCCCTCTGGGAGTCCACCTTCTGGGATGGGTGGCTCGGCTGATTCTTGTACAGCTTCAGATGGTTGTTCCATGAGGTTCGATGGAGGTGCTGCCTGTTGAAAAAGCTCCTTCGAGCCCCCGTACATTGAGTTGGCGATGTCGTCTGCCGATGGGAGTTGGCTGGTATCCTTCTTTTCCCCGCTCCATCCTTCGACAGTCATACTGTAATCCCCCAATGATGAGTATTCTTCCAGCGGTGCGCGAGCGCTCCTCAGAACCCTGAAAGAGGAGAATAGGACCACACCCATAATCGCCATACCAATTGCGACCAGGACAAAGTTGGCAGCGAGCCATCCGACTTCCTTGACATCCGTCCCTTCCGGGATTGGATCAGGCTTGTAGAGTGTAATCTGGGTCGTCTTTGTTGTCGTGTCCAAATCGCTGATTACGACTAGTGAGACATTGAAGTTGACGATGTTGGCTGCAAGGTTCTCCAGGTTCTCGTCCCTGACATCAATATGGATGGTGACGTTCCTACTCTCTCCGGCAGACAGAATGAAGTTACGGTCATCTTCGTCTACTCTTGCATCGTAGACTGTCCAGAGGTTGTCCAACTCGACATCCGCCCGTATCTGCTGTTCCAATTCTGGATGGGCGCTACGAATGGTGAAAACTAGAATGTAGTCGTCGCCTGATTCATATATTTCTGCCGCATTTGACTGTGAAGAGGGAGGGAGCACCAAGAGGAAGCCGACCGTACCAACCTCGAATCTTGCTTCGCCCTCTGCGGAGTTTTCTGATTCGATGCTAGTGGCCCTGAGTTTGATTATCCGAGGACCCTCCACGCCGGCAGCGAAAGAGTAGCTCACGCTGAGGTTGTAATCCCCCCCAGGGGCTATGTATGGTGTCCTCCCATTGGATAGTCCGGCTACGAAGGCAGTTACGTCTGATGGGAAATCTAGCTCTATTTCGAAGGCATCGTCCTCGTTTCCCGTATTGGAAATCTTCCACTTGAGGGTTCTTGGGTCGGTACCTGCAGCAAAGACCTCCTGAGAAAGGTCCCTGTCTTCGACTTCTACTAGGTATGTCTTTGGAACCGTGAGGTAGAAATTAGAGACAGACTGGTAACTAGGATTCGATTGACTGGTACCAATAATAGAAACCCTGTAAGTTCCGTTTTCTACCCCTTCAGGCATGGGCAGAATCAGTGAAAGAGTAATCTGTCCACCATTGGCCTCCAGAGTAACTTCTTCGGAACTGATATCAGCTTCTAGCTTCCAGTTATCAGTATCCACCCTAATGTCGAAGGTATCCTCTGTGTTTCCGTAATTGAACAGGAAGACCTGAACTACCCGCAACTGGCCGTCAGCGGGAGCTAGCAACGCATTCTTCACTGGTGCGATTGCTAGGTCATGGTACACTGGCACCTCGATGTAAATCTTCGATTCTGCTTGGAATGTATTTGGTAGGCTAGGGTTTGCTCGAAGGTTCAACTCATATATTCCCGGATCCATCCCCTCTGGGATGGTAACTTCCACATTCAGAGACGCCTCTTCGACTGGAAGCATGTTGATGGTTGAGACCTCGTCTCCCCCGACCTCGTACCACTTTACATTGTCAGTGGAAAGTTTTCCTTCTAGCAAAGGATTAGTGAAGATTCCCCCGAGACTCCACGATGAGTACTGGTTTCCTGTATTCTTCAAGTCCATCGTTATGTTTGCTTTGCCTCCGGGCAATATTGTTGCCGCGGGGTTTGCTAGTGTCTCTTGTTTCAGAGTCATCCTATATGTCGATTCGACGCTAACAGGAAGATCGACGAAGTACTTCGTATCTTGGAAATTGAGGATTCCATCATTGACCCAAGTGTACCAAAACAAATCCTGAACCGGAGCTCCGTCAGGGATTGTCAGGTTGAACCAGACATTGGTGTATGTCCTGGCCTTGATTGTGTTTGTCTTAACCTCGTTATCGTGATCATTGAAGTTGTTTGAGTCAATTCTGAGGGGGTATTGAGACATCCAAGAGCTGTTTGAAACCTCGGTGAAGAATCTGAGAGTGGTGTCGATGTAACCCTTGTTGAATATACGACAGTGCAAAGACGGAGGGTTGGGATCAGCCGCTTCGACGAGGATGGTATTGCCGCCCTCGGACTCGGGGTCGTAGACTGTCAAACCGCCGAAATTGTCGGGGAAGTTGCACTGGGCGTCCAAGGTGTACTCCTCTCCGCGCTCTATAGCGAAAATGATGAATGAATCGATATTAATTCCCTCATCGGAATAGGAGGAATTTGAACGGAAAAGGAATGATACTGTGAAGCCTTCATTCTGGTGCATCCCGGTAGCATTCCAGACTAGTCTATTCCAGTTCCCCTCGGATGTGGATAGATTGCGAGAAGAGTAATTCAGATACTCCACCCCCCCACCTGCCCCGGAGTCTGTCTCGAGCATGATTGTGTCGCCAGCACCCATTTGTCCCCAAGCGTCAGTTGCAATCTGTATCGAATAGAGAAGTGGGCTATTCACCTTCACCAAGCAGAGATTTGCCCCGTGGATTGAGGAAACAATGGAGTCGTACTCTCCATAACCAAGACCATGGCTATCATCGTAGACCTGATCGGAGCATCCGTCGTTCGGGTTGTATCGTTGCCATGCCCACTTGAGCCTGTCGTATCGGTTCGAGGCATAGTTGTCGTTCTCGCCTGAGATCTTCCAATGCCAATCTCCTGTAGCACTGGATTGGTTGTCCATCCTCCATGTCCCAGTTGGGAAATTGCTTGTGTCAGGCTGATAGCCGTCAGTGTATCCGGCGGCGTACCACGTTGGTTCTCCGAAAGGTACTGCGTTATTCGTGCAGTACTTGCCCTCATCGGCCTCATCATTGCAGAAACCATTCTCCATAGGGTCGTACCAGAAGGCTATGGGTACATCCCGATCTAGAATGTCATTTGAGTCGTCGCCATCGATTCCAATTCCTGCATCAACAATCCCCCTGAATGTCACGCCACCCGTTAGCCACCCGTCATCGCTGAGTGTGCTATGAGCAATCGAGGGAGTCCAGACGAAAGGCATTCTGATTGACTGCCCGGCGGCCAGAGTAATGTTGAATGTCCACTCTTGGATTATTGTTCCAATGGGATGCCAAATCTCTAGTTTGGCGTCTGCGGTTACTGGTGAAGGGTCGACACCTACTTGACGGAATGTGACATTTACCTGAATTGACTCTCCCTTAGCCATGTACTCGAGTGTGCTAGAGTCAGGCTGATCCCATACTCTTGGAGAATAGCTTGAGTTTCCAATCTCAATCCCTGTAACTTCGAAGTCGACGGGATTGTTCTTGGGACCTATTTCTGATTGCTTTGAAGGGGCATCGGGAGCCTGAATTACGACATTAGAAAGACTCACCACAATGAGCAGCGAGGAAAGAAGGAGTGCACGAATCGAACTCATTGATACCAAATTGGGGAAATAAACTGTGTAAGAAGGTTGGGGAGTGTGGTTCATTTGGTATGATGTGGCGGTGGAGCGATTTCAGTACGCTAACAAGTCTTGTCGTGTTAGCTTTGAATGAAGTGCTTATGGTGCGATGCAGAACCGTAGATGATATGGCTGATAGGGGAAAGGTTACCAAACAGTTAGCCCTAGTTCTGATGGTGATTTTACAAATCACGATGGCCCCCATAATCCTCTTCTCTCTAACATACCTAATCCAAGTTGATTATGAGGCGGCGCAGGTCAGCATCAGGACAGAGTTGATCCATTGGGTAGTCACTGCGGGATTGTCATATGGTGTGATTTCTATAGTCTTGGCACTGGTGGTAGGCGGTTTTAGGCCCTTCTTCGTTGCCAATAATGGAGGTTTCCTGTCTTTTCTCAGGCTGAGTCCCAGAACTGGCGATCCCGAATTGGTAGATAGGGCGAGGCTGCACCTCCAGGGGACCCCTTATGGCAAGATGGTGAAGCTAGTGCACACGAAAACGAGTGATGGTGAATTCGACCTCATGGCGGTCCACGGCGGGCTTCAACTACTTGCTGTCCCAATGCAGGTGATTCTGATCGCAGTCCCTCTAGCAATTATGGAAGGTGTGCCTGACTCTATGATCAGGCCCAGTAGGGCTTTCGATCTTGGCATGGCGGGTTATCTGATTGCCCTCTGGATTGCGGTCAGGATTCATCCCATCATCTCATGGCAACTCGTGGGCATAGCAGCGATGTTCAGAAATGTTGTCTGGAGAGTGTCAAGGCTCTCCTGGATTCTGCCGATCTTTCTCTATTGGCTAGTGGCCAGATTGGTGTTGCTCTTCTCGTTGGACATCCTCAATGTGAACTACGAACAGTGGCATGAGATGCAACTAGAGAGGATTGTACTAGAGATGATTGCACCGGAAGCAGAAATGCCAGAAACTGCGATCCTAGATTTCATCGTGGCAATTTCCGTTCTCCCTATGGCCACCTTCACCACAATTTCCGTCTTGGGTGGATCGCAGACTATGCCCGAATGGATGTTCGGACAAGAAGCCAGTCTAGAGTCACTGAGGACAAAGGAATTGGAGTCAGGAAGTGAGGATTCTATTCTGGAAGAATCGGATGTGAAAATGCCGGAGGAGCAAGAGGATGTCGGATTGAACGAAGAAGATACTGAGAAAGAGAGCCGGATGATCGACATGCCATTCGATATTTTCGGAGACGACTAGGTTTTCTCTTAGGTATGTGGGCGTGGACTCATCCTCTTAGATTGCTCAGGACTCTTTCAACCCGGTCCATTCCCTTAGAAATGTCTTCCCTTCCAATTGTGTAAGCGAATCGTAGGTGTCCCTCTCCTGCATCGCCAAATGCAGTCCCTGGTGAGCATAGAACGCCACCCTCGAGAAGCTTTACGGCGATTTCCGCACTGTTCATTCCCGGGATCTCAACCTTCGGGAAAACATAGAATGCACCAGTAGGAGTGTGACATGAGACTCCCGGTATTGAGTTCAATCTCTCACAAATCAAATCTCGACGAGCCTTGAACTCGGCGCACATTTCCTCGGGATAGTTTGGAGCTTTTACGAGCGCTTCCAGTACTGCATGCTGCATGGCATCGTTAGAACATGCAGTTACGTAGTATTGCATCTTGGTCAGTTCCCTCATCAATCCGGGATCCGGAGATAGGAGGTATCCAATCCTCCAACCCGTCATAGCGAATGTCTTGGAGAATGATTGGACCATCGCCAGTTTGTCGTAACCGGCCCCGAGGAAAGAGACGTGCGGAGCATCGTATACAATTCGATCGTAAACCTCGTCTGTGATTAGCCACAGGTCATTTTCTCTCGCGAATTCGACAAGTTCGTCCCTTTGCTTCTCATCCACATTTCCACCAGTTGGGTTACCTGGGAAGTTGTACAGTATGGCTACCGTTTTGTCATCCACGATCCCCTCCAAGTCTGAGATAGTGGGTACGAAACCGTTCTCGAATTTGCACGGGTAGAATGATGGCTCCCCTCCACATATTACCACATCAGGAGGATATAGTGGGAAGTATGGCTCCGGCATCATCACCTTGTCGCCGGGATTTACGATTGCTAGGAAGATGTCCAGCAGAGCATTCGTCCCACTCATGGTGATGCAGACGTTTGATTCGTCCAAAGTTGGGATTCGATGATGCCACATTTCTGCGATCTTTTGCCGGAGCTCGGGCAACCCTGCAGTGGTCGTATACTTGTTTCTACCATCCTTCATGGCACGTGTGAATGCCTCGATTGCAATGTCGGGAGGCTGAAAGTCGGGTTCACCGAGACCGAACTGCACAGCATCGTCTCCTGCCATGTCGAACATCCTCCTCACCCCCGTTGGACGAATGCTGTTCGAACGGTCGGAGAATCTCACCATGGCCTGCGGACTTGCGTTCTAGGATTTTAACAAGGCGGCTCGGAATACACGGATTTCCAGATTGGAAGTGGATTATTCGACAATTTCAGCATCGATAACTTGGTTATGCTGTCTTCTGAAGAAGGAGAGCAATCCCTCAATCTGATCATCTGAGTGGTATCTGATTAGCACCAGAGAACCTATCCAGGCAGAGGCCACTAGTGCGACTAGGCCAACCACTGCAGAGGGAGTACCATTGGTCGATGAGCCGGATCCTGATCCAACTACTTCGAAGAAGACTGGAAGAGAGTGCAACTCCCCTGATACCGCATGGACTTCTACGGTGTGCTGCCCAGTGGGAAGTTTCTCTGGATCAAGAAGAACGTGCCAAAGGAACGGAGTAAGGGCACCTATTTCTTCGAGTGAACTTGAGTAGGTAACCTCTTGCCATGCTCCGTCATCGATTCTGAAATCGACTCTTTCGATGAGTCCATCTTGCCCCCACGCATGACCCGTGATGTTGATGACCCCCTCGTTTGAGAAGTTTAGGCCGTGGTTCTGTAGTTTAGGATCAATTGACTCAGATTGCCCAGACTCACGAAGAAAGATTGCTAGTTCTACGGCGGCCAGTGCGTCAACCATCCCATAGCCGAATTCCCTATTCCAGTATGGATCAATTTCGGGTGCACTAGGCTCACCTCTAAGCTCAGAGGTGTGCTTCATCACCTCCTTAATCTGAAGAGGAGTGAGGTAGGAATTTACCTCCAATACCAGAGCAACAACCCCGCTGACTGATGGGGCCGCATAGGAGGTCCCACTGCCCCTTCCAGTGTAGGTGTTCTGAGATGCATCCCCTCCGATAAAATTGTTGCAAGAACCGCTGCTGACGCACCCCTCTGCCTGGACAATATTGGATCCCGGTGCACTAATCTCCGGAATCAGTTCATTGATTGGATTACCATCACCATTGTCCTTCCTAGGTCCCCTTGATGAGTAGCTGGCGATTTCGTCATCTGTTCTATTGACCGTGTTCTTGTCATCCGTAGCGGCAACGGTTATTGAAAGAGAAGAGGCACTCATCCCAGAAAGGCCATCGTTGTTTTCTCCATCGTTCCCAGCTGCGTTTGAGACTACTATGCCTGCCTCCATTGCCTCGTCTAATATTCGGCTGTGCATATCAGATCCGTCCGACCCCCCGTCTTCGTGACTGGTAATCCCCCAAGACAGTGAAATTATGTCGATACCATGGCTTTCCTCATCAGCACCAGCCCATGCATCGTCCTTGTGATCGATTATCCACTGGAGACCGTTCATCGCCGACTCATAGGCCTCCTGCTCTAGCAAATAATTCTCGAAAGGACCAGCGCCGACATCAGTACCAATCCTGACATCGACTAGGCCGGCACCTGGTGCAGAGCCGTAGAATCCGGACTGCGTCCCATCGGCCTCTAGGCCAGTGGCACTTGCCATCCCCATGCAAGCAGTCCCATGCTGGTTTCCATCATCTGGGTCAAAGGAGCCATCGTCCTCGCGGCCACCGGCTAGGATACATTGGGGGTCGCTATGCAGGTAGCAGACCGCATCATATCCAGCTACAAACTTCCCTACTAAACCAGGATGTTCGTTATCGACTCCAGTATCGACCATTGCGATATTGATGCCCTTCCCGGATAGTCCGTAGTCCCAAGCCCCAAAGGGATACTCGGAGGAGTTGCGAGCCTTCACTGCCGGAGTCTGCACGTCACCGTAGAAAACGAGCGAGCCATACCTCTCCACCATGACCACACCGTCTAGTTCTGCGAGTCCCGCAACCTGAGAGGTGTCGATATCTCCTAGCAGGATAGCATCAACGATAGGTAATTCGAGATGGATGTCGAAGCCCATTGATTCCAGTCCCTGTCTGTCTTCATCGGAGACTTCCCGTGAGAATGAAAGTCCGATATTCACTGGACCAGAGGTAGACTGTATTGAGTCGTGAATGCCATTCCTGTCTTCGTCGAGAGACGAAACCTCCCACCACTCAACTTGAGGATCCCACCAGATGTCTGCCTGCGCCGGTACTTCGGCACTGTGACTTGGTTCAATCAGTTGAGGGCCGTGGAAATGAGTTGGAGATTTAGAAATGTTAGAGCTCGATGCAGCGATGCTCCCAGACAGAGGTGAGATCAATAAGATCACCAGTGCCAAAGCGATCGGACAACGATTCATCATCGTGATGCGGACATGCGTATGTCTTCAATCCAACCGAAATTAGAGCATGAACGAGATGCTTCGCTAAAGGGTCAATGTGGTGGGGGCACTGGGATTTGAACCCAGATCAGCGGGTTTCTTCCGCTTAGCGTGCGTTCGGCTCGTGCACGCTCTCGGTTTGGGACGGGTCTGTACTCCAGTTGCTCATCAAAGCCATCAGAATACCTCCTCGTCGTCATTCCCGTGCAATTGGAGCCCGCGGTACTACCAGGTTATACTATACCCCCAAGGGTGGTTGAGAGAACGGTTTCCCTCTTATGATGCTCTCGGTCCGGAGATGTGTCAAAAAGAAAATGCCAAAAGCCCCATAGAGATACTTATTAGCGTCCAGACCCCCATTATTGCGACTGAAACGCCCCATGCCCTCGGGCGGATTCCAACACTAAGCAGACCAATGATTGCGGTGTACTTTCCAAGCAAGAGGGGTAATGATCTCAATATAGAGGCAGCCAATCCTGCTGAAATCCCGAATCCAATTAGCATCAACGGAGAGAGGGCGGAGCCAAGAGTGCCAGATCTTGCCATCGATCCGACACCCTGTGCAATCATCGAGGGATCGATGATCCAAGTAAGCCAAGCAAGCCATAATCCGAGGTAGACATCTTCGGAAAATCTCTTGCCCCCCCTCCAGTCCCTGTATTTCTGACCCATTCGTGAATGGAGGAAACGGGAAAAGTGCTCAATTTCGATAATTCTACCTCGAGTCAGCATCGAAACTCCATGATACACCATGATTATGGACAATAATATCTCGAGGAATATCCAATGAAAACCTAGGCCGAGTGCGGAGAGTATTGCTATGGGTGCGGCCCATGCCAAGAATCCGGAAGATGAAGCGCCCATGGTCATGAAGATCCCCACACCGGGAATCAAAGCCTCTTCAGGAGCCTCGTACCGCTTCTCACTGGGCATTGAAAGCACCAGCAAAGGTAGGAGTGAAAGTCCTGTCACCATTGAAAGCAAATCCAAGGGTGATTTGCCCGAACCGAAGGATGCACCTTCGGAAGCTGATTGGATGTCCGAAGGAGACATTGAACCTGGAGACCAAGAGGCAATGAATCCGGCCGAGTCGATGACAAACACGGAATCGGTCGGACCGCTTGGCAGAGAGTTTCCAACTGTCCCATCATCGAGTAGTAAGGGCCACGAACCATTTATCTCCAATGAGAAATCATCCAAGTCGTAGGCCTTCACATCCTCTCCGGTTGCTATCTGAGCAAATGACGCGGACAGACCATCAATGGCCAGGACCTTCTCTGCTGACTCGAAGTCGGCCATCTGTCTCTTGGCGTTGGGGGAGCCCGGAGTGAACAACCCGACCACTGCTACGTCTGAGTCGTCTAATAATCCAGACAGTGATTCTGCACCGGATTCTGGATTATGAGAAAGGAGAATGAAATTTGGTGCAGCGGAACCCTCTCGAAAATTATCAGAGTCAATCTCAGGAAGGCTGAGGGCAGAAACAGAAGATGCCATGGCGAGGAGTAAAATCGCTCCGTAAGCAGGTAATGGGAGTTGGCCGCCCCTTATCGAAACCCCCGCCCATGCAATCATGCCAAGGAAGACGGATGCGGCTGCTGCTGTAGAACCTAGGATCGGAGATTTGTCAGCAGGTACGCTGAATCGTAAAAGGGCCCAGGAGTGGCAAGTCTCCCCCGGATCTTGGTCAGAAAGGACGAGGCATGCATCGAGCATGTAGTCGCCGGAGGAAAGGGGCTGATCGGTAATCCAATTGAGGACGGTTCTGTTCCCTTCTCCCTTTGAGAAACCATCAGGCAACTCGAAGTGATCGACCCAAGTGTCCTCGTAGTGTTTTCCATGCCTCATTTCCGACCATGGCATCGGTCCGACTAACTCGATTGACTGTGTGGAAAAATCAGTGACCCCCCATGGAGAGAAAGGTGTGAACTCTATCCTTGCCATCCTATTTTGATCTACTATCACATCCAATTCTGTCTCGACGATGTGCCCGTCGAATACCACCCCTGTTCTGGCGTCGTATGTCCCCCACCACAGGGTCCCGGAGACTGCACATTCGTGTCTAACTTGTATGGATAGGCGGATTTCCTCTCCCGAATTCATCGAGATGTTCACATTTTCTGCTCGGACTTCAAAGATGTGAGGATCGGTCCTATCCTTGCTCATAACAATGGATTCGGTATCGGCACCAGAGATAGCAGATATCCCTCCCATTGTAAGGGAAATGGAGAACTGTGTCTCGGAACCGAGTGGCCCTCCCACTGGAAGATCTGACATCGAGCAAATATTACTGGCCGACTCTAGGGACGCGAATAGTCTGACGGATATGTTCCCCTCGAACTTGAATGGTTCTTGAGTTTGCGAAGAGAAGGCGTCCACGATGGTGGGAAGGGTGAACGAACTTGACTTGGAAAATGACACACTCCCAGAGGGAAGTCCAGTGACTGTGGTCCAGTTCCTATCTAGAAACTGATTTTCTTCGCCCCCCTTGAGGAACAACATGTGTTGATCGGGGTACGAGAAGTCGAGACCTGGCCCCTCATAGGCGGTTTGGTTTTGGGCAATACCAGGAGATGATGCCACTAAGATAATTGTGAGAACTGCGGAGATGAAAAGTGGAACCCTTCGCAAATGCATTTTATCCACCATTAGTTTCTGCCTCAAACTGAATGTTCAATCCTTCGTCTCCATGCTACAGGAACCTCGTTGCGACGAAAAGCGCCATCAGGGACCCAGAAAGTGTGGAAATGAAGTTCACGCTATGCTTACCGAGGAATCCTCTATTCTCCAGAATGGCACCTAGTATGGAATCCACTTGACACCCAAGCCAGCCAAACAATATTACTGCCGGAAAGAAGATTTCAAGTGGTAACCTGTCTCCGTTAATTGCACCCATTATCGAGGAAACTACTGCGATTAGGAGGGCGCCGTAGAAGGCAGCCAATGTCCCAGTTGGCGACATCCCCCCGTTCGTCCCTGCAGGGACTGCCTCCAAGGTCGTGATAATTCGAGTTCGAGGATCCAGGCTCCCTATCTCCGAGGCTAGTGTATCCGACGCAGCTACGGAAACTGCTGAACATAGAAGGAAGTATGACCATTCATGGCCGCCGACAAAATAATGGCCGATGGCAACGATGCTGGCAATTCCGCCATTAGCCAAGACATTCTTCCACCCCCTGACTCCGTCGTTGGCCTCCTCGGCTGAGATTCGGGCCTTCTCATCAAACCTCCACTTGGTTGCCAGTGAGCCGACTATTAGGAATGTCATTAGGACGACCAGCCATGTCCAATGCCCCAGTAGAGAGATAGTCAAACCGACGACTAAAGCTGCCAATAGTCCGCCTTTGTCAAGGAGATCCTTCATCGTGGAGATTAGCAGAAGTCCTGACACAAGAGCAAGCGAGATAGCGAGATCGGCCCCGAGTTCTACCATATTGACGAGTTGTCGTTCACAACTGCGGTCATGAAAGATTCGGAGTAGTTTTCGGGATTAGTCCGAATTTTCAGGCAGATGGGTTACTCGAGAGAGTTCACACCCCTGATTACTCCTCTTGCAACAAGCAGAACGGAACAAATCAGAAAGATTACCCATGAGAGCATAATCAATGTCGCCCCTCCTTCCCCCATTCCGAGCCACGTTGGGGCATAGAATGACAAGAATGAACTGCCGTTCCAGAAAGAGTGCCCGACTATTGAGAGGGCGATTGCCGCGGGAATTCTCTTTGGAGTTTGAATTCCTCTCGGAGTTTGTGAAACCGGAATCCTTTCGTAAGTTAGGGAGAAGTCTTCTATTCCCAGTTTGGGTCCTGTTTCTGCCTCCTCCGTATCCTTTCCAAGAATTACCCATGGATCGCTTTCGTCCATTTCATCGAGGGATGCTTTGCTGATTGCCTCTTCAAGGGTGGAGTGAAAACCGTCGAATCCCGAGAGATCTCCATCTCCGTCGGCATCTATTCCTATTCCTTCGGCCATGTCAATTGCGGAAATGGCCATTGATCTGGCCTTCCATGAGAGTTTTGCTTTGAGTTCCTTGTCAGTGGCCATCCAACCAATTGCGGTCCCCGAAATCGCAGTCCAAACCGCATGTCCGGGAATCGATCCGATGCCCCTGACCAAGATTGTGATCGAGACCGAGAGTGCACCGTCAAGAAGTGAGATTCCGATGTATTGGAAGTTCTCAATCAATGCGAATCCCAGCCCTACTGTGAAACCAACTTGGAAGCCATGCTTAGGACCTGTGATATATGGGAGGAACAAGGCAACTGCCATTGCTTTGAAAATCTCCTCGCAGAAGGGTGCTCCGGCTGCAAGGAGCAAAAACTCGTATGCCCATTGATCAGGTTCGAAAGGAACAATCTCGGGGGCGATTAGGGAATTGAAGATGGAGGCAGGGAAGGCAGAGGCCATTCCAGCCATCAGCCATGCCTCGGCATCCCTCCTCCTAGTTGGCAGCCCCAGTAACTTGTTCGAAGTCCCCCACCATGCCAGAACGGGGAGGGAAAACCCGACGAACCAGATTGGAACCGCCAGTACTAGAAAAAGGATGACTCCTCCGACTTCAGAAACTGCCAGCATCAATATCGAGATGACTATTCCAGCAGAAACAACGGCAGCGAATAATCCCCATAGTTGCCTATTGGGGGGGACATCCAGAATCGAGTCGTCTTTCACCAAGAATCGAGTTAGCTTTGTCTTCATAGGGGTTCTCAGAGATCCCCCTTCTGGGAGTGCGTGGGCTTCGGAACCGGATGCGTCTGAAACCGCAAGACGAACGTGGACAAGCCGTGGTTTGTGCAGACTCAAGATCAAGAAAACCAGAGGTGCACTGCAGATTCCAGAAACTAGCACCAAACCGGGTTCAAGGCTAATTGCTCCAATCACTAGGAAATGTAGCACATACATCAAGAAGAACGCAGGAATCACCGTCCCCAACATTCTGAGGTAAACTCCCCAAGGCTTGCTGGTTCTTGCAATCCTGAGATTGCTAGGCGGCTCACTTAGGGGCTCTGGGTGCTTAATCCGATACATACGACCCATCTGATCGATGAATACTCTCTCGTCTTGCATGTTCTCACCTGGTACCACTCAGATCGCCCATCACTCGCGATGCCCGAAGCATCCGGTACGATTCCTCATCACTGTGGTGTCCCGTGGAAGACGGGGGGTAATATTGGGGTTTGGCATTAACCGATTACTCCGCACGAGATACAGAAAGTCTCGCTTCTGACTTCGTCCCTCTTCATGCTCCATTGGCCGCAGGATGGACAGCGTGGGAGCCTCCTTTTTTTCGAGGCTGCGGATCTGACGAACTTTGGTTTCCGAGACTTTGGGACGGCCCACCCCTTCTTCGGGCGTCTGACCTTTGGCATGCACATGGAAAGGGGGGTGAACTCAAGAAATTGACTGATGAATGGTGGCGTCTTTTTCTGGAGCTAATCATAAGCCAGACGTATATCCGATGGCATGCGCTGCACAATTGTCGGAGCAGGGGTATCTGGACTATCTTCCGGAATTAGACTCATAGAGAGTGGCCATGATGTTCAGATTGTATCAGACAAGTTCAGCCCCGAGACGGTGTCTGATGTTGCCGCCGCAATTTGGTATCCCTTTCTGGTGAAACCGGCAGACAAAGCCGACACTTGGGGGATTGTGACCTATAGCGTTCTCGAGGAGCTTTGTGAGGGAGCTCCAGAAGCAGGCGTGAAAATGAGAGATGGACGAGAATACCTGAGAGAGGTTGTTGACCTGCCACCATGGAAGGATGACATAGTCGCATTCAGAATCCTGGAAGAGGGAGAAATCCCTGAAGGGTATGTCTTCGGTTGGGAATTCAGAGCACCAGTTATTGAGATGCCATTGTATATGCCATGGCTGAATGCTAGGTTCGAAGAGCAAGGGGGCACATTCAAGCAAGGATTTGTCAAAAACCTACAAGATCTGGAGGGGGATGTCGTTGTGAACTGCGTTGGATTGGGTGCAAGAGAGCTATGCGATGACATGGAAATCAAACCAGCAAGAGGTCAAGTCATTTTCATCGACCAGGACCCTGGGATAGGTCATTTTGATCAGCAACCAGAGACTCTGACATACACCATTCCCAGGAGTGACGTAACCGTCCTTGGAGGAACTACGCAAGTAGATGATTGGGATCTAGAAATTAGAGATGAGGACAATGATTTGATCCTGAGCAAGGTAGAGGCGATTTGGCCTGAATTGGATAGGAGCAAGATCATCGGAGGGACCGTCGGCCTGAGGCCTTCAAGAACTGAAGTTAGGTTGGAAGAAGAGAATATTGAAGGTGTCCGAGTCATCCACAACTACGGCCACGGGGGTGCTGGAGTCACTTTGTCATGGGGATGCGCTGACGAGGTAGTTTCAATTGCTGAGAGCAGAAAGGAATCGTGATGAAGGCAATCTCGGAAGCTAGGCTATAGGTTGAGTTGGCCCTCAAGCAGACGAAGGACAACGTCATCCCTCATCTGCTCTCTGAAGATTACTTGATCTCTGGGATTGGGGGGGCTTCCTCCTGCTCCTCAGTTTGTGCTGTTTCAGATTCCTCGATGTCCTCGGTGACGTCCTCGGTGCGCCCCTTGAGGCTCTGAAAACCCTGTTCCTTGGGCTCGGTAATGTTGTAAGCGGCTTTGGTTGTGGATATCACTATGGCTCCAATTTTGTATGGATCACCGTTCGAAGACGGTCTTCTGTCTTCCAGCCTTCCGCACCATCCATCTTCGACTGTTCCGATTGGAATTCTGATCGAGGCACCTCTATCTGAAACACCATAGGAGAACTCGTGAATTGACTGCGTCTCATGCAGACCGGTTAGCCTCTGTTCGTTGTGAGCGCCATAGACGTCCATGTGTTTCTTGATGTTCTTGCCGAATTCATCGCAGACCTTGTTGAATGTCGCCTCGTCGCCACAAGTCCTCAGAGTGGTGTCGGAGAAGTTGACGTGCATCCCTGAGCCGTTCCAATCTGATGCCCCCAGTGGCTTAGGATGCAACTCTATGGCGAGTCCGTACTTCTCGGCATTCCTCTCTGCCAGGTATCTAGCGACCCAAACCTCGTCTCCGGCATTCTTTGCCCCCTTGGCGAAGATCTGGAACTCCCATTGCCCAACGGCCACTTCTGCATTAATCCCCTCGACATTGATTCCTGCCTCGAGGCACAGGTCTAGGTGAGTCTCGATAACCTCTCTGCCGTATGCGTTCTCTGCACCTACAGAGCAGTAGAACTGTCCTTGGCCAGTTGCATCACTGGGGAACCCCAGTGGGAGATTCGTCTCGAGATCCCATAGGAAGTACTCCTGTTCGTAACCGAACCAGAAGTCATCGTCATCCTCCTCAATAGTGGCACGACCGTTAGTGGGGTGCGGAGTGCCATCGGCACCGAACACCTCGCACATCACGAGAAATCCATTAATTCGATCTGGGTCGGAATATATCGCTACTGGCTTCAGGAGGCAATCTGATGAGGCACCCTCAGCTTGTTTAGTGGAGCTGCCGTCGAATGACCACATCTTACAATCATCCAGTTTCCCTGAGAAATCTGTCTCCACCATTGTCTTGCTCCTCAGGCTCTGCGTTGGTTCAAAACCATCCAGCCATATGTACTCTAATTTCGACTTAGTTGCCATATCCCTTTGCCGGGTAAAGATAGTTTATAGTCTGAACGTTTGAACATAAATATCTCAATATTCTGATTGAATTCATTATAATATTTATATTTATTATACAATTGTTTTATTATTCTATAGATTAGTTGTCATTTGAGTAATAATTATTGTACTGAGTTGAAAAATCCGCTCAATTGAACACTTGCGCAAGGGACATTTTCCTCTCGGCCTAGGTATGTGACATTGAATAGGATGAGTCGCGAGGTGTTTCCATGGGGATGTCAGATGCATGGGCGATCCCTGATTTCAGGAAACTGGTCATCGGCAATGGCGTCAACCAGCTTGGATCCTCGATTTTCATTATTGGGATGGGTTGGACAGTGTCGCAAATCGGTGGGCCAACGGCATACGGGATGATATTCACTGCATATTTTCTCGGCCACCTCCCCCTGCTCCTATATGGTGGGATGGTCGTTGATCGGATGCCGAGAAGAACGGTGGCTCTTGTGGCGGATATTGCTCAGGCCCTTATGGTAACCTTGGCGGTAATCGTGCTGGCAGCAGGATTTGAAGAAATCAATACTCTATTGGTTGTTGTTTTCTTCACCGGGGCTGCGACGGCATTCTCCATTCCGGCGATAGGGGCTCTGATCCCGGATCTGGTTGAAGATGAGCTACTGCCGCAAGCCAATGCAATCAGAGGTGTAGCTATGACTGGTGCGTGGATGCTTGGGCCACTGATTGGTGGTTTCTCGGTTGCATCCTGGGGTATTGAGGTGTGTCTTATCCTGGATGTTTTGACTTTCGCATTCAGCGGATTAGTACTTTGGACGATCCCTGAGATACCGGTTGACAGGGAAGAGAGTGGCAATCTCCGAGAAGAAGTCACCGAGGCATGGTCCTTCGTGAAGACCCAACCGTGGCTATTTGCCGGAATCGTGATGTTCATGATTTGGCACATTGGGGACTCTGCGATCGAAATTGGCATACCGTTCATCATCCAGAACAATGACCTGGGTGCTAAGGCATTCGGGATCTTCGGGGCGATTGGGGCTGGTGGGGCGATGATCGGCTCCGTCGTTGGAGGCATTTGGCCGGTCTCGAAAGAGTTACGGGGGCTTGTTTTCTATGTCCTCATCGGAGGGATAGCCTGGTGCATGCTGATGTGGGCGATGCCCATCCCCTTCCTGCTGATTCTCGTTTTCGTATTCCTAGAGGGGGTTCTCGGTGGGACCTTGGGGGTGATATGGCGGACCACGATGTCGGATAGCGTTGACCAGCACCTAAGGGGGCGGGTGAACTCGCTGGATGCCATAGGTTCTCTGATCTTCATTCCCTTTGCTCCACTAATGGGTGGTTGGATGATCGAGGAGACCAATATTCTAACCACATTTGCAGTCGCAGTCTCGGTCATGGTCCTCACGACCATGGCTGGACTGGTTGTCCCCTCTTTCAGGAGATTTGAGAGGGTGGATTCAGAGCTATTCCCTATAGGGGTCGATTAAAGTCAATCTGTCTGATGTCTACTACGAACCATCTGCTATACAGGCGACTCTGTAGGCTGAATGCTACTGCAAGAACGAAGAAGTAGAGGAACCACGAGAAGGTGGTCTTGCCCATTGAAACTGGTATTTCAGTCAGAATCACGCCATCAAAATATAGGCAGGCGCAGATGTATGACACCCTTCCCAAGGTGGTCAACAGGCTCTCCTCCTCTTGTGCCATCACCCTCTTCAAGCGATTCTCCCGCCAACCGTCTGATGCCCTCTTTAGACGCCAGAATGATGTCTCAGTCTCCTTCTTCCTGTCGAAGAACGGTGGCTTCTCTCGGTCATCGGGGCTATCGATGTCCCTAGGCATTCATTCCCCTCTTGCTCATTCCGGAGTTTCCGAACTCCCCTTGGATTGAATTGGGTCTAGTTCCTCGATGACCTGATCGGAGAGATCTTTGGTGCAGCAGGGGCACGGTTGAACCCAGTGTCCTGGAGAAACCTCTCTGAGAGAGAGATCCATGTCGACGCTCTTCTCCCATTCTGGATGCTGCAAGCGATGACCGAATGCACAACCCGGAGGTGGGTCGATAGGAGAGGGCACGTCCCCTTCGACCAGGATGCTATCTCTCTTGGCAGACGGATCCGGCTTGGGGATGGCTGAGATTAGGACCTTGGTGTAAGCATGCCTTGGGTTCCGATAAATCTCATCGGCATCGGCTAACTCGACAATCTTCCCCAAGTACATGACTGCTACCCTGTCCGAGATGTGACGGACAACAGCTAGGTCATGGGAGATGAAAACAAAAGTAAGATCCATGCTCCTCTGTATACTCTGCAGCAGGTTCAGCACCTGAGCCTGTACGGAGACGTCCAATGCACTGGTTGGTTCATCGAGTAAGATGAATTCTGGATTCAAAGAAAGAGCCCTAGCTAGGGCTATTCTCTGCTTCTGCCCTCCTGAGAACTCGTGAGGAAATCTGGTCATGTGTTCTTTCTTCAAACCGACAGAGTCCAGGAGCTCTTCCACCTTATGAGTCAAATCGACACCATCGGAAATCCCATTCACCAGCAGTGGTTCGCCGACGATTGAGCGAACGGACATCCTGGGATTCATCGAGCCACCGGGGTCTTGGAATACTATCTGCATCTTTCGTCTGATCTCCTTGTTCGGGATCCTCCTGATGTCCTCTCCCGAATAACGAACGGAACCGCTTGTGATTGGGATCAGTCCCATTAGGACTCTTCCCAAGGTAGTTTTTCCGCATCCGGACTCGCCGACAATGCCGAGTGTCTCACCACGAGTGACATTCAGACTGACGCCGTCATCTGCCCTGACATATCTCCTAGTCTGCGACAGTAGCCCCTCCTTGATTGGGAACCATTTCTTCAGATTGGTTATCTCTAGAAGCAAGTCATCTGACATTTTCTCACTCCCACTTATCCTCATCGGCATCCAAACAAATCGGGCATGCCTCGACCCAGTGTCCAGCACTATGCTCGATCATCTCTGGCCGGATTGTCACAGTCTCGCCCGTCCTCTCCATTCGCTGGCAGAAGCGGCAGCCATTGACGAAATCGGATGGGTTTGCAACCTGCCCGGGGATGGACGGAAGAATTGACTTCCGAGTGGATTCGATGTTCGGGGTGCATGCTATGAGTCCCCTTGTGTAGGCGTGTAACGGGTTTGCGAAGAGTTCGTCGACAGATGCCCTCTCAACCACCCTTCCCGCGTACATCACCGTCACCTCATCGCACATCCCAGCTATCACCCCAAGATCATGGGTGATTAGGAGTATCGAGGTTTCCATCTCATCACGAAGGTCACGCATCAACTTGAGGATCTGCGCTTGGATTGTCACATCGAGTGCGGTAGTGGGCTCATCCGCAATCAGTAGCTTGGGTTCGCAGGACATCATCATCCCTATCATGACCCTCTGACGCATCCCTCCCGAGAGTTCGTGGGGGTACATCTTCACGACTTCCGCTGGATTGGGAATCCGGACGTCTTCGAGAATTTCACTGACCTGTCGGGAATGTGCTGGATCCAGCCTTAGGAAGTCGAGATAAATTATCACTGGGAGTGCGAGGAGTGTGCAAACAACTGCTAACCCCATTAGCGAAGAGAATGGCATCCATAGCATCAGATAGACGACGAGAGAGACTGCACCCCCCACAAAGACTCCAGGCATGGAGTAAACCGCCCCTTCCCATAAAGGATTGACAATGAAGCCAGGCATGCTCACGTACTCGGATTCCTTGGTGCCGGAAATCGGGTTGATCCGGTCCATGGTGACGCCGGCACTCAATTCTCCCTCCATTGGGCCCAGCATTGCTTTTTTAGCCCCACTAATGTCCTCACCAGATGTCCCGAAAGTGATCAAGTAGTAAATGGGGAAAACCGCAATGAAGGCGAGCGAGAGGGGTTTCGCGGATTCGGCGAAACCAAGACGGTGTGCTGCGACGACGAATGCCAAGATTGAGATAATCAACGTCGAGGATTTCGGTTTAGCCTCGATTGTTCGGTAGAACAGAGTGAACGGGCTGACGAGTGCCTGCCCTATACGGTTCATCATTGGCGTTTCTGGTTCCACGAGCCTGTTATGCTCACGCATCACCTCTGAGATCTGCTTTTCGACAGAGTAAAGGGGATTCAATGCAGTCATAGGCTCTTGGAAAATCATGCTTATCTCGTTCCCCCGGACCCAGCGCATGAACCTCTCATGCTTGCGGGAGTCCGAGGAATAGTAGAAGCCCCCGCCCCATGCAGCAGCAGATACGAGCAATGAACCGAGAAACAGGTCCATACCATGGAGGGGATTGATGAGGATCATCCAAAAGAACCCGAAAATGGACATCAGGACGGAGATGACGACGATTGAGCTGGAAATCCCCTTGATTCGCTTGGTAGATTCCGGTTCTTGGAAAACCAACTCTTCGCCCTCGTACTTGACGCTCCCCTCATCGACCTCGCAGGTGGCCAGTCCGATGGTGACTAGGGAGGTTACTGATTTACCACATCCAGACTCGCCGACTAGTCCCATGACTTGCTTCCTTTTCACATCCAAGTCTACTGAGTTTAGCGCCTCTACCGGGCCGTCAAGGGTGTCGAAGTGGACCTTGAGGCCCCTAATTTCTAGCAAGTTCTCCGACACACCTTCACCTCCTATTCTTTGGATCGGCCACATCCCTAATGCCGTCGCCAAGTAGATTGAATCCGAGGACTGTTGCTGCTATCGCTAGTCCGGGGTATAGCATCAAGTGTGGGTGGTACAGGAAATCGTCACGGCTCTCGGAGACGAGGATTCCCCACTCCGCCGTACCGGGGTTGGCTCCGAGTCCGATGAACGATAACCCGGATGCGGAAAGTATCGTCCCACCTATATCGAGAGTAAATGCAACAAGCAACGGGGCCCATGCGTTTGGCAGGATGTGCCTGAACATTATCCGTCCAGGAGGCGCCCCTACGCTTCTGGCGGCTTCGACGAAGTTCATCTCCTTCACGTAGAGCACTTGACCCCTGATCAGCCTGGCGTATCCGGGCCATCCGGTGATAATCAGAGCAGCTTGGATTTTCCAAAGTCTATCGAAGTCCTTGATCAGGACAATCTCGTCTCCACTGCCATTGGAGAAGCGGAAAAGGACCACTATGGCTACGAAAATAGCCAAAGTCCTGATAGATAGATAACGCAAAGGGTTGGTCCAGTCAAACGAATCAGCGAGTCTCTCACTGGCTCCTTCGAAATCCCAGTTCTGGATGAACTTCCTATCTGCCAGTGTGATAGCCCCGATCACCACTATGATTCCAAGCGCGGCACCGAGCCTCCAACCGAGGCTCTCGGAAATCCCGAAGAACTCAGGCCAGGCTGGAGCGGGCAGTAAACCGACGAAGAAGAAGAAGCAGAGCAAGGAGAGAAGGGGGCCACGGTATTGCATGACGATATTCATCGTTCTATCGCTAATCCTATCGCCGTCCAGAACCGTAGATAGGAGGTAAGACTGCGTGACCGTGACCAGGAATAGTATTGGAACAAGGACTCCGAACCAGACTGGGATGGTTAGGCTCATGACAGAACCGAGAGCAGCTACAAAAGCCATGGCCAGAATTAATCCGGGGACGGCAAAGAAGATGTCGCAAAACCTCATTATAACCTCGTCCACCCTACCTCCATAGTATCCACTGATGCTACCTACAATAGTGCCAATGGTAACAGTAAGGGTGGCGACGGTAAAGCCAATCTTCAGAGACACCCTAGAGCCGTAAAGCACCTTGCTGAACAGGTCCTGTCCCGTGTCGGTTGTCCCGAAGATGCAAACATCATAGCCATCTGGGAGCCATGAGTGGTGCATTGCTTCGTTGTTGAATTCGTAAGTCACCCATACTCCTAGGTTCAGAGTTGAGTTGTTGTATAGCTCGGGAGTCAGTATCAGAATGGACGAGTTTGCCGGGTCGATGTAGAGCAACGATGAGTTCAGATCGTACCCCTTAGAGTCCTCAATCTTGATAATTCGGATGACTGAGAGGGTGTCTTTGTAGTATCTATTATCCTCTCCGACCTTGTTGTGCGACTCCGCTACGACCTCTTCCAAGAAATACTTCGACCTGGTGTTAGTGATAATCTTCTGCTCGTGCCAATCGCACTCCTCGGAGCGGGGTTCCTTCATCCTCGGCTCCCAGTCAATGACCCACTCATCCTCGGTGTCCTGGAGGTTCCTGTATGGGTGCTCGACGGCTATTTCATCAGCGAATATTGAGATCGTTGTAACGAAAATGACCATTATTAGCCCGGCTACTGCCAAAAGAGATCGGCGATAGACCTTCCATCCCCTCCACAAATCGCTCCTAGACTGGGAAAGTGCCTGCCTTAGCCTCCTGAGGCTCTCCTTGCGATCCCCTTTCCCATCGTCCCAACTCCTCATTCTAACCTCACCCTTGGATCAATTATGGCGTACGTGATGTCGACTATGAGGTTCGAAAGGAGGAAGATTATCGATGTAACGAGGGTCACGCCCATGATTACCGTGTAGTCGATGGAAGTGATCGACGTCACTGCGACCCTCCCCATCCCGTTGAAAGCGAAGATTGTCTCGGTCAGGACCGCCCCCCCGATGGCACCTCCGATGGAGAATCCAAGGATAGTGACAATGGGGACCAATGCGTTCCTGCAAGCGTGAACCATGATCACTCTGGATTCAGCTAGTCCCTTCGCGCGCGCAGTCCTGACGTAGTCCTCGTGCAGAACCTCTAGCAAGCTGGCCCTCATGTACCTCAGGAGAGATCCAGCTGACGAGACGCCGAGTGCGATGCAAGGAAGGGCTAGATGGAGCAAGGTGTCCTTGAAGAGTAGCCATCTAGTATTCCACTCGTCAGGCATGGTGGAAAGCTTCGCATCAGACACAAACCAGCTATCGACCAAGTGGAACCCAGTGCCACCTTCAGGGAAGAACCACACGAATCCATCTTCGGGATACGTGAAGCCCGTATCGTGCCTGCCATAGACTGGAAAGCAACCGCCATCGGTGCCGAAGATCGGATCGCACACCCCTCCCATCGCGGAACCGGTTGCGAAGTATAGCTGAAGCATCATGGCGAACCAGAAGATGGGGAGGCTGACGAAGGCGATTCCGAAGAATCTCATGACGTGGTCAAACATCTTATCCTGCCTCACTGCACTGAGGATACCCAGGGTGATGCCCACCGGGTAGGCTATCATCAGAGCGAAGAAGGACATCTCCAGGGTAATCGGGGCGGCATCCTTGACGACATCCAAGACTGGTCTGTTGTAAGTCTCAGACTCCCCCCAATCCCCTTCGAACAGCCGGGTTACGTATTTCTTGAACTGCACGTCTACGCCTTCGTTCATCCCCAGCCTCTCCCTATTGGCCTGATATGCAGTGATAGGTTCGCCATCATCGGTGTAATCGATGATGATGCCGCACTTGTCGCCGCATTGCGTTGCAGCCGGATCAGCGGGAATCAGATGGGCAACGGAGAATGTGAAAATTACCACCCCCACAATTACTGGAATTAGCAGAAGCAAGCGTCGGACGACGAACTCGTGCAGCTTCATGTTGACTCCCCGAAGCCGGTCCGGACACCGCCCTATGACAGTTGCCGCACACCATGTTCGAAACAGGTTTGCGATGAATTTGATTCGGCTCGACGGCGGGCTCCCGTGGGAGCCCGCCGCCGGCCTTACGTTACTCTAAGCTAGGCTTTCCTAGCAGGAGCCGACTAGTGCGCCGTCGACCATTGGCAGCTTGTCGTAGTCGAACCAGTGGGCCGACCCGATAGCAGCGTATGGTGGGCTGCAGACATCGTCGTGCTTTACGCCGATTCCGTTGTACTGTCCGATGATGATCATGTTCGGATCATCGGTCCATGCTGCGAAGGCGTCGACGTACGCCTGTTCGCGCGTAGCGTCGTCCTGAGAGGTTCTGCCGATTACGAGGGCGGCGTTGACTGCCGAGTTCTCGTATCCGGTACCATAGGCGTCTCCACCAATGGAGTCGCCGCCCGCGAACGGTGACCAATAGTTGTCAGGGTCCAGGTAATCAGGAGCCCATCCGCTGAAGCGGATGTCCCAGGTCTTTGTGTAGTACATCGTCAGGTACTCGGCCCATGGCTTTGCGTCACCCTCAGTGGCGACTCCAATGGTGCCCAGAGCCTCTGCGATCTGGCCTGCCATAGCAATTCGGTAGTCGTTCCCCTCATTGGCCATGACACGTAGAACGTTCGGAAGGCGGCACTCGTTGCCTGTCCTGTCACCTACGGCGACCACATCAGGTGTGCCACTGACAGATAGCGAAGTGCAGTCGTACTGGCGGATGAATCCTGCGGCCTCCAGTATTGCCTCGGCGTTTGTCAAATCGTAGGTGAAGGTCTCGGTCTGGGTGTCAGCATACAGGAAACCGGTTGGGATCGGTCCGTACTGTGGAGCCAACGAGTTGTCGTAGGTCTCCCTTCGGTGCGTCTCGTAGTCGAATGCGTACGAGATCGCCTCTCGCAGAGCAGCCGTCTCCATGACGTTCATGTCCATGGTGCCATCTCCGTTCGAATCGTGGTTCAGCACGAGTGACGAGTTTGCGTCCGTGTTGGAGGTGTCCTCACCAGCGTCTAGAGCGTTCGGGTTTAGGTTGAAGGCTGCTAGGGTTGTTGTGAAGGTCTCCCTGTAGGAGCAGATGTACCCATCTTTGCTGGCTACGTTCGGCTTGTCGTCGAGTGCTGAATCCTCTCCGGAGTCTAGTGCCCCGTTGCTGTTCTCGTCGATGTAGCAGAAGTTGACCAGATCCTCGATGTTGATGCTGCCGAAGTCGACCTCGCCATCGGTGAAGGCCAGTAGCCTCGTCGATGCCTCAGTGACTATCGAGACAGTGTGGCGGTTGATGTTGTAGTCGCCGCTCTCCCAGTACATCCAGTTTGGTACGAGGACAAGTCTGTCCTCACGGACCCATGACTGCACCAGGTAAGCGTTGGTTCCAGCGCCGAATGGTGCTTCGTCCATCCAAGCATGGCAGTAGTCATCGGAGGTGACGTTTCCGTCAGTATCCAACTCGATAACTCGGTTTGTCTCGCATAGATCCGCATTGATCACTGCGCCCACAGTGTAGGCGATGGTAGAGATGAACGCAGACGATGGTGCGAACAGGGTCACGGAGAAAGAGGTGGGGCTGATAGCCATGAGGCTTAGTCCACCGTTGTCATCGTGGTTTCCATCTGCATCGTTGCAGTCGAAGCTCTGCTCCAGAATCCATCCAACGTGGCTGTCAGGGGATCCGTATCCTAGAACACGGCACCATGAGTAGACGACGTCGGAGGCCTCCATCTTGTCACCGTTGCTGAAGTAAACATCGTCACGTAGAGTGAAGGTGTAGGTTAGGCTATCAGCACTGACAGTGAATCCTGTTGCGAGCCTTGGCTCGATGATGGCGTTACCCGTGCCATCGCCAGCATACCTGTACAGAGTGTCGTAGACCTGTTCTATCACGTCACCAGAAGCTGAGTCGTAGGCGTCGTGAGGGTCGATTGTCGAGGCATCACCAATGGACATCTCAACGACCTCGCAGGGGTTGTTTGATCCCTGCTCACGACACTTTCTGGACTTCTCAAGCTCGTATGAGGCGTTACCGAAGTCCATGGTTCCTGCAGAATAGGCAGACATGATGTCTGCCTGTGTCATTCCGTAGTCACAGGAGTTGTCGTTTTCCTCTGCAGCAGCATCGTAGTTGTTTGCTGCCATGTCGGTACATCCTGGGACCTTTACTACAGTCTCTACTACAGTCTCCGTTACGGTCTCAGTCACAGTTTCGGTTACGGTTAGGACACATGCGTTGTTGCCGCTGTCTAGCGTGTAACCGTCTCCGATTGCGTCGCAGTCAGCTTGTGTCAGCGTCCTTTCCACATCGTCCCCAGCGCATCCCGCTAGGGTCGATGCAATCATTAGTGTGCATAAAAGAAGAGCGTTTGCTTTAGCTTTCATCGCTCTACTGAGACTAAGGTCTGTATTTAGTATCACCCTAGAAAATAGACCTTTTGGCCAATCTGATGGATTGATAGTGGATTGATAGTCAATAATAATCTAAGAAACTGATTGTTGAGCCCTTTCTCTCAGAATCGGAGATTATTGGTGGACGTGCCGAGATTTGAACTCGGGGCCTCTTCCATGCCAAGGAAGCGCGCTTCCAAGCTGCGCCACACGCCCAGTGGGCAGACGAACTGCAACGCTCATTTAAGGAGGACGTGGGGGAGTGGTTGGTGTGTCAGGCGAGGAAGAGGGCGGGAGCGTGCCCGCGATTCCGGATGGATTGCTGGAAGACCTAGTTAAGGAGTTGGAGGGAGAAGATGCTCCTTTCGTCAAACACCTCAGGAGAGATTTGGAACTGAAATGGCTCGAGGAGGATGAGTCGAGGCTGGGTTTCACAAAATTCGAATGCGACCATCACGAAATCTACCGGAGACGAAGGCTCGGTGTGCCCCGGGGCCCGGTAACCATTGCCATGAACCCAATATTGACCAATGACTCCGCACTATTCCGTCACACTCTGGCGCATGAACTTCTACATGCTGCTGGACTTCTGGATCACGATGGTTTGCATGCAGAGATAGTTGGCAAGGTTGCCCCTGCGCCCAAGCTAAGGGACTCCCCGGTCCTGATGAGGCTACGTGAACAGGTGCTGGAAGGACTCCCTGAGGAGCAGTGGATTTGTGGCAAATGCGGTCACGCATGGGAAAGAAGGAGAGTGACAAGGCCAACACGGTGCCCGAAGTGCGCAAGCAGGTTTGAGACGAAGTGAGGGTTCATCTAAGTGAGACTGCCGGAGAGGGCCACGGGCGATTGGTGTAGTCTGGATATCATGCTGGCCTTCTAAGCCGGTGACACGGGTTCAAATCCTGTATTGCCCACCACTCTTCTCTTCGCGATAGCCTCATCGAGAAGCGAAGCCGATGCTCCTATTATTTCGGTGGAGCCATCAACACCAGCGACAACATCAATGCCTAGCTCCGGAGTAGAGACTCCATGGGATTCAAGTCGAGGGCCAGAAAACGCCGCGGAGATACGGACGAGGACAAAGGCACCCCAGAGGACGGAAATTCTGAAGAGTACGAGGGCCAGATCAGATGCGACATCATCGAATGCGACAACTGGGCCGACAAGAAGATCGGGGGCCGCAAGATGGCTTATGACAGGGCAGTGGAGGTATGGGGAGCATCGGGAATTACCCGCAAGATACGCAAGGTGTCCCTGTGCAAGCCCTGCTACCGGGCATGGAAGAAGGAGAAGAAGAACGAGCCCAAGGAATGGGCATCGAAAGCAATGGGATCATCAGGCAATGCCCCCACTTCCACTCCAGTCAGGAGTTTTGATCAGCCGTGAGGATACTTTTCCATATGGGCAAATCATGACGGACTTCCCAAGCGGGAGAGGAGACCGAGGACGCAGCGAGCTGATGTCTCCGGCGTCGAGTGCGGAGAGTGCGTTCGTAGCTACATCAGAAACGAGATTCCCGATCCATGACACGGGTTCGAATCCTGTATTGCCCGCCACCTAATCTAGATAGGTATCACGAATCGCTCATATACGCGAGGCAGGTCGGAAGGACTCGCAAACTAGAGGGTGATTCACAGTGAAGAGAGGTTCTCGTGCTTGGAAGAAACAGGGGAAGCAACGCTGGAAGTGGCGAAAGAAGAAGCTTCGAAGGCGGAAGGCGGCCAGGAAGCGGGCCAAGCAACAATAACATTGAGTCAGCGTGAATAGGGATTGCCTCGTCTCGATGTCATGGTCGAGCAGAGCCCTATCGATGCGGAGATTGTCGGTGAGCCTGCGGAACGCCGAATTCTGATGACGTACAAAGCTGGCTCGGCAGCAATTTTGGTAGTTGCGATACTCATCATCGCAGCATTCCAATCGATTGTGGCACCACCCAAATCCGGATCTAGTGGCGGTGAAGATAGCAGGAACGTCGTTGCCGTGTGGAATCAAAGCGTATACATGCCCAGGCACGAGGAATGCATTGACGAAAGTAACGGGCAGAACTTGCCTGAATTTGGGATCGGGTACGAGCCTAGCATCTCAATCACCAGCAATGGGAACATGTTCATCACGGCTCACAAGGACCTGAGATGGGGGGGAGAGGACTCTCCGATCCCGATAATCTTGGATCCCGATGATCCGGGACCTTGGTGGGCCTGCACGGATGAGAGGGAGACGACTTGGGACTACTGGGCATCTTGGTTCTGGGCCTCATACGATAATGGAACTACCTGGGGGCATGGGGAGAACTTCGGGCCGACACCTGGAAACATGCTCTTCGCAAACTACCTGGCCGGAGGTTCGGAGTGCCTAGGGGACGAGGGTGACATCTCCGTAGACGCGATGGACACTGTGTACTATCTAGACACTACTCTGGAAGACAACTGGTGGCACACCCTGGAAGACCATGGTACGGAATACTCCACGAGTATCTGTCAGAGGATGAACACCATGGCAGCGGATGACCGACCCTGGGTCGCAGCCCAGGGAGATGGCATCATCCACTACCTCGGCAACTCTGGCGCGTCCCCCCCCGAATGCACTGGTGACTCTGGGAGGTACTGGTACTACCACTCTGAGGATGGTGGGAACACATTCTCGCAGTGCTACTCAGTACCTGGTGGGTGGAGCACGATTTCCAGCCAGAGACATGGATCGTACGTCTACATCGCCCAGGAGAATGCGGACTCCCAATCGGGTACCGTCATAGTCAGAATCAGCGATGAGTATGGTAGGGGAACGGGTTTCGGCGATGGAACATGGGCACCTCCCGTCGACGTCGGACCGAGAGAGGGGAACTGTCCCGAGGGGTACCCAGTGGTGAACAACAACGAGGGAGGCACCGTTGCAGTTGTGTGGGCCGACTGCCCGAACGGGAGCACAGGTCCATGGGAAATCAGGTTCGCCATCTCATACGACCACGGGACAAACTGGTCCACATGGAACGTCTCTCACATCAATGGGATCCAGATGTACCCGTTCGTCAGCATCAGCGATGGCGACATGGTCTCACTGGCATTCTACGGTCTGGACTTCGATGACGGGGACCTGGATGGCGACTATGTGGAAGGAGAGGAATGGTTCCTGTACGCAGGTGCACTGCAATCACCAGAGGAGGGGGACAGCTGGGATTTTACGATTGCAGACCAGGAACCATTGCATGCGGTCACTGGTTACGAGGAGCAGTCCGGTGACGTCCATGCGCTGCACGACTTCTTCGAGACCGTCCTGAGTCCGGATGGTTCGTGGATGGGGATTGCCTACCAACAGAACCTGGGGCAGCATCCGTTCGAGGAGAACGAGGAGCAGAGGTACATCAAGTTCGTCAGAGGTGACTTCTCAACCGCCTGACGATACTACCACCAACTCTAGCGTTGTGTCACCCTTGATAATCGAAGTATGGGGGACGATTGTCTCCCCGTGGACTGCGAGGACGGTAGATGGGGGGACGCTCATCTTCTCAAGGATCTCGTTGACCGAAATGGGCTTGCTTGATTCGACTTGGACGGACTCTCCCAGATGCTCAACTCGAATGATCACGAAGGGCATGAGGTCGGGTCAGCCTTATGTCTGATTCGCAGGTGGCCGTTTCGCTGCCGAGATCGCATAGCCCGGTATTGCGGTGGATTCGAAATCCACTGTCCATTGGACGCGGGGGTTCAAATCCCTCTCTCGGCGCCATCATCCCCTTCCCACCAGCCTACCTCTTCGGATGGTTCCTCGGTAGTTTCTGGCCCTTCGTCGTCTGGCTCCTTCGAGTATTTCGCCGGTGGCTCGTCTGGATCCTCGAGGTGAATGCCGATCCCCTCCAGCATGGTACCTCTCATGGCGATCCTTGCACCGACCATAAATATCGCCACGAGGTTGAAGCACGAGAGAATTGCAATGTTGGTGAATGCACCTGAACCGATAGAGAAACCGGTGATTAGGACGCTTCTGTCGGAGTCATTGGGGTCGACGAACACATCTATGGAAGATCCCTTTGGGTGCTTCTTCTCGAAGTCCTCCTTCCACCCAAGGCTGGAGTCACTGGAGTCCTCCCAGTCTACTAGTGAAAGCTGGTCGCTTCGGTAGAGCATGTCATCGACCTCGTAACTGTAATCGACTTCCAGCCTAGAGGAACACCCATCGTCACCGCAGGTCTCCCAGATGGAGATCTTCTCGACGGTGCCCTGAGTGCGGTCCCAGTTCTTTGTTTGCCACTGCTCGTAGTGCAATGGGGCGGCGAATATATCGATGGCAAAAATGATGGCAAAGAAAACTATGGTAATGACCAAAACAATAGTGTTTGACTGAGTGGGATTGCCGATTCTGTTAGTGTCCTCATCGAAGGGCATGGAAATGCCACCGATTAATGCCTATTCTTTCTTTGGTGTGATCTCAAACAGAATTATAGATGTCCTATTTCTCGGGGAACCATGGAAATCGAAAGCGAATACGGACCTGCATTTACACTAATGACTGCAAATCTCTCACCAAGAGAGCAAATCAAAGTCGAGCCTGGAGCCATGGTTGCCCAGTCTGAGGGAATGGAGATGAAGACTGGGATGGGGAGTGGCGGCGGCCTTGGTGGATTCATGAAGAGCATGGTCAGGAGCGCGCTTGGCGGTGAGTCCTTCTTCGTAAACACGTACACTGCTAGCCCATCAGGAGGATGGATTGCCATGGCACCATCTGCCCCAGGAGATATCGAGACGTTTGACCTTGCTCCGGGTCAGGCTTTCTACATGCAAGGAGGGGCATTCATGGCTTCTACCGTCAACGTGGAAACCTCGACAAAGTTCCAGGGCTCGAAGGCCCTCTTTTCGAGAGAGGGGTTCTTCTTCCTGAGGGCTGAGGCATCTGAAGTCCCGGGCAAGGTCTTCTACACATCATACGGTGCTATGAAGAAGTACGAAGTAACGCCAGACAAGCCCATCAAAATCGATAACGGCCATGTGGTGGCATTCACAGAGGGCCTCCATTACAATATCTCCAAAGTAAAGGGGCTCGGTTCCTTCCTGTTCGGGGGAGAGGGTTTCACCCTGGACTTCAATGGTTCTGGGTCAGTTTGGATTCAGACCAGGAACATCCAGGCACTCGCGACTCAGATGATCCCATTCCTTCCGAAGGGAAGTCAGTAGGAATTAGAAGTCAGTGGTGTCCTCGGAGTGCCTGAGAATAACTACACGGGTACCCGGACCAATCCGAACCTGCGGCCTACCGGCCCATTCACCGACCTCGCCGTTCAGTATTGCAATCTCATCCCCTCGGCAGATGGCAGCGGCCGATACTGGGATGAACTGCTTGAAGGCAACGGAGGCGGCCGTGCCCGTCTTGTCCATCAGGGTGATTGACCAACGGCGTACGTTGGCCCCATCTGGATAGGCATCGATGGACCACACTCGGCCCACTACATTGACCCTGGTCTCCACCTCGACCACGGGGGCGACATCATCCTCCGTTGCAATGGATACCGATGATCTTTCGTCCAGATCGAACTGTAGCTGGCCCCTCCAGATGGATGGCATCCCCTCATCAACTCGTACACGGGAGCCTTCGGAAATCTCCCTAGTGATGTTACGTGGATTACCCTGCCTGGACGGTCTGACTCTGGCTCTGTCATAACCATCCTGGAGGGTAAACTGGAGGCTAATCGATCCGTCATCCAGAAGTTCTGGACCTTGTAGGCCGACGACGTCGCCGACGATGCTAGTCCTGGTGACTATCTCTCCAATGGAAGTCACTGGCCATGCATGCCCGAATTTCTCGATCCTGCTCTCCAGGGGGAGGTTCAACTCGTAATCCGAGCCCTCGCAGATGCCCCTGTAGTCGCAACGAACACATCGCGCTCTCTCGTTAGGATGAGTTTTGGTCTTGGCAGGTATCCCGCCCCGGTCGAAGAATCGCAGTGGTGATGGTTCGGGAGGGCACATTGAGATATCTGGATCTTGGGCGTGAATCTGGTTGTAGAGTTCCTCTAGCTCGTCGTTCAGAGAGTCCATCTCCTCCTCTGTTAGAAGGTTTACTTGTTTCACCGTGCCAGTTCCCAGGTACCAAATCTCGAGCCCCTCGACCATCTCTTCCTTAGCATGGGTCTCCCACCACAGCCAGCCGTACATCCTGAGTTGATCCAGATAGTCGCCCGACCTGTCACCCTTCCCCACTGAGGCCTTCAGATCGACGATAGTGGGATTCCCGGACCAACGGTAGACGAGATCGTACTCTCCCTGAAACCATTCACCGGGATGTGCACTGGTCTGGGTGAACGACTTGGCATCTGGGTCGACGAACCATGGCCTAGCGACCTCCCATGCCTCGGCCCATGTTATCGGACCGCTACCGGCTGCTGGGTGTGGATTTTCCCACTCTCGGGGAAAACCATCGGGTGCTGGCCAGTAGTGCCGGTGCCCTGACCTCCATTCATCGATGCCGGGACCTCCACTGGAGTCGATGCATTCCTGCACTTGATCCAAGTGCAGAGAGATTGCCGATTCGACCATCTGCCTCCCCTCTTCTTTGTCAACTTCTTCTGCGGAGCCAACCCGATTTGGGCTAGACTTCCAGTCACTAATCGCCGACTCCCAACATCGGTCAAAGTGCACATCAGCCCTAGCAGTAGCCCATGCTTGGAAAGATTCCCTGTCGTTTGGAATTGAGTCTCCGGGCAGGGGGTTGAGCCCGGGACCTACCCAGAAGTCTTGACTGTCCCAGTCCGGAGAGCCATCATCGGTCAGAGGGGTAGTCATTGAGGAACGGGAGTCACTGGCCACTAGGGTCGGTGACTCCCGAATGACCCGGCAGACGCATTCTTCGACTGCATTACCCCTCAAAATCTGAGGTGGCAGGGGCGACTTGAGGCGGATCATCCACCCGTAGTACCACAGCCTGGGGCATTTCCTCCATGCATTGACCTGGGATGCAGATAGCCTCCGGTATGGGTTAACCTTGGAGTTCTCCGAGTCTGGCTTCCTAACCGGCACACACCAATTGAGAGCCGGAGACATATCAACTTGGGGAGTGTTCAGAGGCCAAACAACCATCTTGGTTGTGCGAAAAACCATCCCTTCCTAGTCTTGCAGGCATGAAACAGATTCACCCTGTGCCGACCTACTCGGACTAGTTCAACGCCCGCTGACTCGAACTTTGAACCCCACTCGTTGCGGACATCATCGGGGAAGCTCTTGGCAAATCTGATTGGAGTTGCCATCGCCTTCGAATTGGCCATCTTCGAGATTGTACCCAAAACTTCTGACCGCGCCTGTTCGGTCTCCAGATGCTTGATTTCCACCATCACTAGCTCTTCCCGGTCCCCGAGCTGATCGCAGACCTCCGAGAAAAGTGGGATGGAGATGCCTTTCTGCAGTCCCGCCTCCCTGATCGCAGTGAATGTCATTTCGGATGTGTCGGAAGGTGACCCATTCGTCGTGATAGTGTCGTCATGGAAAACAAAGACAATACCGTCGGAAGACTCCTGGATGTCAAACTCCCAATACCTAAAATCACCCCTCGAAGGATTTCCGGTGAATCTCATTAATCCCTCTATGGTGTTCTCTGTGATGGTGCCCGTTGCCCCCAACCGATGACCAGAGTTCTTCATTCCGAACCAATCCCATTGGTCTCGGGGGTATTCAGACGGACCATGGTGACCTCTAGCCTTTCGTGAGTAGGGAGGACCTCAACCATGAAGACAGGGTCTTCGATTTCCCCAGCTATGTCCTCGGCTACAACTAGAGGCATCTCGATTCTTTCATTCTGCTCGTCCCACAGAAGGAATCTACGAGGCAAGCCCGTCTCATCAACGAGTTCGTCCATCCAATCGTCCTTGGAATTGGAATCAACATCAATGGCTCCGAAGATCAGCGTGCCATCCTCCGTGAGGACCTCATGAGGAGCGATGACAGACTCACCTCTCCTGAGGAAGCGTCTCCTTAGCTGCCCTGCGTCCTTGAATACGGACGTGCAGAACTTCAGGTGGAAGCCATAGGGTTCGCGAGTAATTCCGTCGGAGTGGTCCGGAAGGCCCTGCTCAGCGGCCATCACTCGGGACTTCATTTCGTAAGCCAGCTCGTTCGAACCAGCAGCCCCGGCGGTTATCTCAGTGGAGAGGTTGAATCCCCTCAACTCCATGTTATCGTGGTTTCCGACCGTGATCTCGAGCTCGTTCACATTGAGAAAAGAGATGTCGAAAGTCCGGAGGTCGTCAAGTAGTGCGAGAAGCTCATCCCTCTTGTCTGGCTCGCAGGGAATCTCCACCCCAGTGAGGATGCCCGCCTCGGCGCATGCCGAAATCGTCGATCGGTACCTCTCCGAATCCAGTCCGAGCAGATGGAATCGGATCTCGTCCAGACCTGCCTCAGCAAATTCACTGGCCACTTCCGGTCGGAAGGGTATGCTGGTGTACATATGTAGATGGAATCCGGATCCGAACTCGGACTTGAGTCTAGATATTCCCTCTAGCGTGCGTTCCTTCGCCATCAGAGGATCACCGCCGGTAATCCCGGCTCCAGTGGCTCTCATAGCGCGAGCCTCTTCTATGACCTCATCGAAAGTCTCGCACCTCCTCTCGTTGGCGAACATCCAGTCGACGTCGCGCCGAGTCTCAGAGAGGGGGCAATAGTCGCATTGCCAGTGGCAGTTTCCAGTGATGAACAGAACTAGCTTGCTCCCCATCTGGCACTGGATGCAACCCTCCGTGTCAGAGAGGTCGGGTGCCTCGGCTAGATCTGGGACCTGTGGGAGGGAGAACATCTACGCCTCCACCCATTGTTCGGCTGCCGTCTCCAGAAGCCATTCGTGGAAGCCAGAATCCTGCGACAGCTCTGGGTGGAAAGTGAGTGCCATCCGATTCTGAGTCCGGACCCCCACTACCTCGTCACCCAGTTTCGCCATTATCTGTGCACCGTCACCAGTTTCGACGAATCGAGGTGCTCGGATGAAGACGCCGGGGAATTCCCTGCCTAGAGCAATGGCCTCGATTTCGGATTGGAATGAGTCGGCTTGTGACCCAAAACCGTTCCTCTCGACGGAAGCGTCAATCAGGGGTCCACCCCCATCGCCGGGCTCTGCAAGGAGAATCGCTCCAGCGCAAGTACCCAGAACCGGTCGTCTCTGGTCCTCCCTTATCCACTCGAAAATAGCAGGAAGGAGGGCGGAAATTGCATCGTTTCCCGTTAGCCTCATGGTTGTCGACTCACCTCCGGGCATCACAATAGCATGCAGTTCGACGGAGCCGAGGTCCGAGGCCTTCCTAAGTTCGTGCACCTCGATGTTGATTCCAGTCTCTCTGGATGCCCTCTCGAGAGCGGAAATATGGGAGTGGCGGGCCCCCTGAAGCATTACCAGACCGATGCGGAGCACAAACCTCCGGCTTGACAAAGAGAAATGAACCCTATTGCTGCTCCGATGGACTCAAAGACCGCCCGCAACTCCACGCGGACGTGGGGGCCTTGGGTCGCATTCACAACTTTGGGGGTGGCCCCGCCGTTCTCCCTCTCGAAGTGGTGACTGAGGTTGCAGAATCGCTGCCCAATATGAACGGCAGTGGCTTTGGAGTGATGGAAGTCTCCCACAGGAGCTCGGCATTCCAAGAAGTGATTGACTCAGCCATGGCCAGGATGAGGAGGATACTTGCAATCCCCAAAGACTACGAGATTCTATTCCTCCAAGGGGGCGCAACGACCCAGTTCTACATGACTGCACTGAACCTCATGAGTCAAAATGGCATGGCGGACTTCCTAGTGACTGGCGTTTGGTCCAAGAAGGCCCTGTCTGAGGCAAACAGAATCGGAGACGGGAATGCGGTCTGGGATGGCTCCGATTATGATTTCAAGACCGTTCCGAATGACGGGGACTACTCGATCCGAGAGGATACCGCGTACCTCCACTACACTTCCAACAACACGCTCTTCGGAACCCAGTTCCACCACCTCCCAGATAGTGGGGGGAAGCCCAGAGTCGTAGATGCCAGCTCGGATATCTGTGGGGCGCCTCTAGACGTTTCGGAGCATGACCTGATCTACGCGGGGGCCCAGAAGAACCTCGGGCCCAGTGGCGTGACGGTGGTCATCCTCTCTCCCTGGGCTGCCAGCAGAAGGAAGGAGGGACTTCCGACCATGATGGATTACCACATCCACCTCTCCAAGAGGTCGATGCTCAACACGCCCAACACCTACGGAATCTTCGTCTTGGACAGGATGCTCTCCTGGGTCGAGAGGAATGGCGGCCTGGAAGGCGCCATCCAGAGGAACAAGGTAAAGTCCGAGATGCTTTATAGCGTGCTGGACGGAAGTGAATTCTGGAACCCCCATGCGGAAGAAGGCTCCAGATCGATGATGAATGTCACATGGAGGCTCGCTGAGGAGAGCCTCGAGCCGACTTTCCTCGCAGAAGCGACGGAGAACGAGATGGGTGGCCTGAAGGGGCACCGTTACATCGGAGGAATCAGGGCCAGCCTGTACAACGGATGCCCCGTCGAGAGTGTGGAGGCACTCGCTTCATTCATGACAGGATTCGAGAGTCGCCACGGATGAGTGACTCCATGAAAACGAGGAGAATCCTCGATCTGCTAGATTTGACACTATTGAGGATGGATGCTAGCGAGAGTGATTTGGCCAAGGTCTGTGAACAGGCGAACAAGCATCGAACCGCGGCAGTCTGCGTATTCCCAAGGCACGCTGGATTTGTGAGAGATCACCTAGAAGAGGGGATTTCGATGGCCTTGGTTGCAGGGGGCTTCCCCCAAGGTAGCGATTCCCCGGCGGAGATCTTCGATGCTGTGGAAGACGCCGTATCCAAGGGGGCGGATGAGATAGACTGCGTATTGGAGCCAAGGGACGATAACTCATTCCCGGGAGAATTGGAGTTGGCCAAGCTGATTGCCATGCGAGAGGCGGCCCAAGGACGCATCCTGAAGGTTATTCTCGAAACCCCATTGCTAGGGGAACGCCAACTCAGGGCAGCGACTAGGATGGCTCTGTCGGCTGGAGCCGACTTCGTCAAATCGTGTACGGGGCAGAGGGGTGGATGCAGTGACGAGACGGTTACCATCCTGGCCGGAGAGGTCAGCAGGCACTGCCTTTCCTTCGAAGGGAAGCCCGGAGTGAAGATATCGGGTGGCATCTCGAAGAGGAGGGATGCGGAGAGGCTGATTGCCTTGGTGAATAAAGAGGACGAGTCAATCTCAGGTAGTGACCGACTGCGAATAGGAGCATCATCCTTACTGGCGGATTTGGTTGATGGTGGGCTCGGCAGGAATTGAACCTGCGATCTTCGCCATGTGAAGGCGACGTCATAACCCCTAGACCACGAGCCCGGCCTATTTGCCAGCAATCTCCTGCGGATAAGATTGGTTACAATCGAACATCATGGTCCCGCCGGTGTCAAAAGAGGCAGATGTCTCCGAAACCCGTGGCAGAGGGGATCGATCTGGGAGTATTGCACGAGCAAGATACCTGGAAGGCTTTCGGAATCGGCATTGTCCTGTTCTGCATGATAGCCTATGCATCGCTAGGGATTTTCGGCGTCTCGTCGTCGCTTTACGGAGTCTCGGATGAGGTTGAACTGGTTCCTGACTTCGAGGTGATGACCATGAACAGAACAGGCATAGATGACTCCATTGCAGGTGAGGATGGCACGGTAAGGCTATCCGATTTGCAAGGAAGCGTAGTCATCCTCGACTTCATGGCAGTGGACTGCGCGAACTGCCACTACGTTCAGGGGCACATCGAAGATAGTCTCGACGCATGGCAGGAATCTGAGTCAGAGTACCCGGTCGTGGCATTATCGATCGCATCTTGGTACGGGTACGAGTCATTTGACTGGATAAATGAGACATTTGGAGATTCGGGGTCTGACAAGCATATGCGTTGGCCTGTGGCGAACGGTGCATCGGACGCAGTTATCCTAGAGGATGAATCTCGAGGAGACTTAGTAGAGTATTACGCTGCCCAGAACCTCCCTCTCGTGTATGTGATAGACCACGAAGGATACGTGGTGGCCAAGGAGGGAACTGGAACTCCACTTGACGGTTGGTCATCATTCGATAGAGCTGTGGAGAGGGCGAGTGAGGGGGATGCGGAGGACCTGCAATTCGGAATCGCGAAGGCAGACAGGTCCATCTCCGGGGTCTTCATCATCGGGCTCTTCCTAGGAGTCCTAGTCTACTTCTCACCCTGCGCATTTCCGGTACTCCCATCCTACATCAGCTACTGCCTTAGTCTCGGGGTCAGAGAAGACGAGCTTCGCGAGACGGGGAAGCTAGAGGGAAGGGTCCCCGGGACTCTCGAAATAGGGACATTCGCAGCACTAGGGCAACTCACCTTCTTCGGAACTGTGGGAGTGGTGATCTTCGGACTGGATGGAGTGCTGAGTCTGTCTGGGATCCTGCATGACATAGCCGTGGGAATTGCGCTTCTCCTGATAGTCCTCGGAGCGCTGATGCTGATGGGATGGACCTCGAACGTCCTAGCCCGGGTGCAGGGCCTACTCGATAGACACATGACTACGGAGGACGATGAGAGATTCACGCCTCGCAGAAACATGTACCTGTGGGGCATCGGTTACAGTGCTGCTTCGGTCGACTGCACTGCAGCTGCAGTTTTCCCCTTCGTGGCATGGCTGGCAGTGGTCGGAGAGGGTGCCCTCGTCATGGGTATGGGGGGGCTGATGCTCTCAGTTTCCCTCCTGATGATAGGAGTGACTGCCCTTGTTGGGATTGGCAGAGGCGCGCTTATCGACTCCCTCAGGAGGAACTCGTCGATTGTGAAGGCGACGGGTTCGTGGATGATGATATTCGCTGGAATCGGACTCTTCGCATACCTGACTCAACCGGAAATGGTAGCTGGAATTCTGGGCTAGTTCCCACCTATCGGCTGGAGCATATGCTCTACAACGGGCATGACTGATTCCCATATCTTGTCATGGACCTCTTCGACGGTGTACCTAGTTGGAATCAGTGTCGCGTCGGCCTTCTTTCCGGCCTCCTGGAACTTCTGTCTGAGGATCTTCTGGTACTGCAGGAAGGAGGAAGTGATGGACGTCGATAGCGCCAGGTCCATGCCGGCCTCGAAGTGATTCAGAGCCTCCAGCCTCTCACCGAACATGATGCGGTTCAGGAGGCGTCGTGGTCCTGCGTGTAGGACAATCATGGCATCGGGATCAGGAGTATTCGTGTAGAGGGAATCTATCCAGTCCCCATCGCCTCCTCGGACCTGCTCCCTGATACGAGGAGTGAGAGTGTAGCGATCAGCGACGACCACAAATCCAGCATCTAGGAGAGGTTCGGCCTCGTGCTTGATCTGGTCATGCAAGTCCGTAGCATAGAGGAGAGATCTAGTGCGCCAGTTTAGCTGGTGGATGTCTGCAGTTCGTGACTTGACAAGGCCCCCCATCAGATCGGAACGAGCCAACCCAATTGTGTGAGTGGCTATCCCATTTGCCTTCAGCCTAGCAGAGAGAAGCCTAGCATGGAGGGTCCGACCCACGTGGTCGGGACCCTCGATGACGATCAGCTTCCCCACGTGACTCATTGCCCATCCCCTCCTGAGTAGGAGAGCCAGTCAATGTCCGACTCGCTCAGATTCTGCGCAAGTCTGTCTGTCTGATCGATAACTTGTGTGGATGACAGGTCGATGTGCTTGTCAAAAGTTTCCCTCACCCTGGACTGTACCTCAGCGACTGACCCCTGGGCATCTAAGCGTACGATTCGTCCATCCTCGACGAGCCCTGCATAAATCTCAGAAACCTTGCCTTGGAATATCCTGTAAGACTCGAATGGGTCGGTGGTCCATCCCATGTCCAGTCCAGCCTCGTAGAACTTCAGCTTGGGTCGGCCCTTGGTGATTCGATCGAAGCTGACGTCGACAGGAACGTCGAAGTACAGAGTAAGGTCTGGCTCCCTAGCGAATGAGTAAGTGTCCTCGATAACCTCCTGAGGGACATCTCGAGACCCGTCCCTCGCCATAGCGGTGTACTTGTAACGGTCGCAAATGACAATTCCCCCGATCTCTAGGACCGGTTCTATCTGCTGGGCCCATCTATCAGCGAAGTCGGCAGCGTGAATCATGTGGAATGTAATGGGTAGGAGACGCCGGGAGTTTTTACCAACCTTCGTGGCCTCCTTCACGATCTTGCTGGAGTTCCACTCGGTATGGAAAACGGGCAGTCCCTTGGCTCGAAGCCAGTGGTAGAGTAGCTTGGCTTGAGTGCTCTTCCCCGAGCCGTCCATGCCCTCTACTGCAATCAGAATTCCTTTTTTTGCCAATCAATCACCATCTCGATA
>Ga0114996_10000385_pt1 | contig 61899 bp, 60 predicted proteins | sample ArcticOcean_MG_C_4_FD_87039 | JGI IMG/M metagenome (GOLD analysis project Ga0114996, IMG submission 87039) | Marine microbial communities from western Arctic Ocean - ArcticOcean_MG_CB4_134 | ecosystem: Environmental > Aquatic > Marine > Oceanic | place: Arctic Ocean: Canada Basin | collected...
ACTCTTTACCGTCGCGCTTGAGCTGCCGTTCGTCCCTGCCATTCATTCTCTCCTGAGTACTTCTGCCTGGGTATTTATGGTCAGGCCGATATGAGCTTCGGCAGAATAACCTGCCGTTCGTTTACGTTAGGAGGCCGACGCGAAAATTTGGACCGAAACACATCTCAAGATGTTGGAAACGACCCGAACTAGCGCGGGGCTACCATAGGGTGGACGTTAATTGCGCGCGAGGCAAGTGTTTGAGGCAACTTTGGGCGCCCGATCCATTCCGGATCTATTCAGACCGAACTTAAGATGGGGTGTACGATGCCCCGGCTTATACGCGAAAGTCCCGAAATATCACCAGGCAACTTCATGTTTGCCGGGAAAACTCCGGGGCGATTTCTGAATTCCCTTGCCCGATAAAACTCCAGGCGATTCAATCGAGGAACAAATGGCAACGAGCGCAACGATCGGTAATCTGCGGGTCACGGCACTGGTAGACATGACTCCGCCGCCGCGGGATGTCTTGGCGATCTACCCGGACGTGCCCGCCGATGACTGGGGTCCGTATCAGGAGTTCGCTCTAGAAAACGGTATGTGGCAGACGCAGTTCTGCTCGTTCTTGATCAGGTCGGCCGATGGCGAAGGCCCGATAGTCCTGGTGGACACGGCGATGGGGCCGGGCCCGCATGACCCGGGTGATGTACCGGGCAAACTTCTTGAGGAGCTGGCCGCAAACGGCGTACAGCCGGGCGACATCACGGCCGTCGTCACGACGCACCCTCACGGCGACCACGTTGGTTGGAACGTCTATTACGACGGTGACACCCCAAGAGCGACTTTCCCTAACGCTAGATACATGCTCGCCCGGGCCGATTGGGACCACTGGACCAGCGACGAGATTGCGCCCAACGTTCCCGCCATCGGCAAGTCGGTCCAACCGCTGGAAGGACTTGGCGTACTGCACCTGGTCGATGGCGAAGAAGCGGTCGCTCCCGGCGTCAAGACACTGCCGGCCAACGGCCACACGCCGGGACATCAAGTTGTGGTCGTCGAATCCAACGGTGAGACGGGCGTCATCATCGGCGACCTGTTCCACAACGTCGCACAGGTCACGGAGACCGAATGGTGCCCGATGTTCGACTGGAACCAGGACATGGCACGCGCATCACGCCGTGACATCCTTGGCCGGGCTTCGAGCGGCGGCTGGATCGTGTTTGCAGGACACCTCAAAATTGGGGCGAACATCGGCAAAGTAAGCGGCTCCGGCGATCGGTTCACTTGGCAATCTGTATAACGATAAAGCTGACTCCGACTATCGCTGACGGACGTCTAGCTTGACCCAGAAACGACTTAAACTGCTCCATACTTCTGACCTGCACCTCGGCAGCGACATCTACCCGGATGACGCCCTTCGTGGTTTTGAACAGGTCCTGGAACTTAGCCGGAAACACTCCGTGGACGGCGTGATCGTGGCCGGGGATCTGTTCGACAACCGGGGAGTTGCACCGGAGCTGGTCTCGGATGTATTCGCACGCTTTGGCGAGCTCGTCCGCCCGGTCGTCGTGGTGCCCGGCAACCACGACACGTTTTTGATGAACGGATCGTTCGATAGTTCAACCCTGCCGGAAGACGTACACGTCATGCTGGAACGTGGCGGTGAGATTCTCGATATGGACTCGATCGGCCTTTCTGTATGGGGAGATCCCGTCTACGACCACAGCCCGGAATTCAAGCCGATGGGCGCACTCAAACCTCGTTATTCCGAGAACTGGTATGTCGGAATCGCACACGGACTCGTCACCAACAATGATCCCTACAACGAGTACAGCTCCAAGATCACGTTTGATGAACTGGCGGGTGCCGATTGCGACTACGTGGCACTGGGGCACGTCCATGTTTTCCGTGACGTCACAAGCGGAGACGGCGCCCCGGCTTTTTATAGCGGAGCGCCATCCGGCGGGAATTCGCCGACATTAGCGATCGTGACTCTGGATCCTGATGCAGGGGTTTCCGTAGAGGCGATTCAACTCAAGAGATAACCACCGATAACTACCCGGGAGGCCAGCATGCCAACGGCCACGGTAAACGGCGTATCGACCTACTACGAGACGCACGGAGAAGGACCGCCGGTGTTGATCATCCACGGTGATTTCGGCGGGAATCCCCTTGGTCGTCCGGAGGCGAGCGCCGACGCGATACAGGCCCTCGATGGGGTGGCGCAGGTCATAATTTACGCCCGGCGAAATTGCGGCAAGAGCGCGTACACATTGGACCACTACGGCTTGCCAGACCTCGCCGCAGATGCAAGGGCGCTGCTGGATTCCCTCGGGATCGACCGCTCGATAATCGTCGGTAACTCGATGGGCGGTATGGTCGCACTGCAGTACGCATTGGACTACCCGGAGAACGTCTCGGCGCTGTCCCTGGTGCAGACCGGCCCGGCGCTCATGACGTCCACTGGTTACGGGCCTCCGATGACACGGGTCGTTGAACGGGCGGCCAATGAAGGCGACGGCGCCCTGTTCGAGTCCCGTATAGATCGCATCCGTAACCCGCGGTACGTGAATGGAATGAACGCCGAGGCCCACGAGAAACGCGTCCAGTTGCTGTCGAAACTGTCAGACGATGAACTTTTCACGCTATCCACTGGCGAGATACGGAACTTCGAGGCGTTTATCGGGTTTGACTACACGGACCGCCTTGGCGAACTGAAAGGCCCGATCTCGATAATTCACGGCGACGAAGACCCTCTGGTGGCGTTCGAAAACGCCGGGATCATGAAGAACGGCATTCCACACGCAGAACTGAAAGTCATCGAAGGCGCTGGGCACGGGTTGCTCTGGCGCGAAGAAGCTCAGATTGCACTACGTGATTGGGTCAGGTCGGTAGCCTGAGCCCGTCTGATGGGGGTAACGGTTGAGTGAAAACTGAACTCACCGCAACCCGGTAACCTGAATACGCGGTCGATGCCTGCGACCTCGACGCCCGCAATCAAGTTCCACACAGCGCGCCAAACAGCGTAGAGGCCCCCAGGATCGATGCACCTGACCCTCTTTGAGCCGTTCCGATACGCACGGCTTGCCATACGCAGATCGGCCACGGACATCCCGGTCCGGGCCATGCCGTCAATTACCGGCGTCTTGTAAGAGGTCCCGCCGTTCGCTCCGATCATTTCGTACCCGAGATCGTCGGACATGATCAGGATGATGTTTGGCATGCGATTTTCTTGAGCCAAGTGAGGAGCCTCGTTGCCTGAGAGCGACCGTAGTCAGGAACCAGAGCCGGGAGGGTACAACACCGGCGACTTACCGGCGGGGTCATCGATCCATAAACCGGGGACAGGCAAGTGGTGTTAGCTTGGCGCTGCATCGCAATCGCAATCGTAGCAATCCCATACAATCAGGTTCTTCGGATCATCGGGAGACAACGAGTGGCCTCATCGTTAATACGTGGCAAGTACGTCGTGTGCCGGGCACTCGTCGACGACGAGAGCGAGATCATCACCGATGGCGCTGTATTCCAGCGCGACGGGGAGATTATCGAGATCGGCCGGTACGACGACCTCAAGGCCCGTCATGAGCCGGATGAAGTAATCGGCGGCCCCGGATTCATCGTGATACCGGGGCTGATCAACGCCCACCACCACTCCGGTCTGACACCGTTCCAGCTCGGCTCGCCGGACCTGCCGCTGGAGACATGGATAACGGCCAAGTTCGGGCAGCGCGACGTCGACCCGTACCTGGACACCCTCTACTGCGCAATGCAGATGATCGAGTCCGGGATCACCACCGTGATGCACAACCACGCCCTTCGCTTGGCCCCGGAGGGAGTGTCGCTGGGCGATTGGGGGAGCAGCCTTGTACGAGCTTACGAGGCGTCCGGAATGCGGGTGGCGTTTTCATTCTTCAACCGCGACCAGAACCACCTCGTTTACGAAGACAACGCCGGTTTTTTGGACACACTGCCTGCGGAGCTCGTCAACCAGATCAACGATGTCTTTCCGTTTAGCCCCATCTCGCCGGCCGATCACCTCGACCTGACGGAGGAGCTGATCAAGCGCAATGAGTCTGAGCGGGTCCACATCTTCATCAGCGCGCATAACGTGCACTGGTGCTCGGACGAGATGCTGGCCGATGTGAAGGCGTTCGGCGGGCAGCACGACACCGGGATTCACATACACGTCCAGGAAACGATCTACCAGAAGATGTACGGCACCCGCCACTGGGGCAAGACACCGCTGGCGCATCTCAACGACCTTGGGTTTCTCGGCCCCGAGGTCTCGATCGCCCACGGCACCTGGCTGACCGATTCCGACATCGATCTCATGGCCGAGACGGGAACGATGCTGTGCCACAACCCCAGTTCAAACCTGCGACTCAGCAGTGGAGTGGCGCCGATAAACCGTTTGCTGGCACGGGGTGTTGAGGTGGCGATCGGCATCGACGAGGCCGGGATGAATGACGATAACGATCTTCTCCAGGAGATGCGGCTGGCCCAAAAAATCCACCGCGAGCCGGGCGTCGGCGTGCCCAGCCCGTCATCACACAAGATCTTCGACATGGCGACGCGGGCTGGGGCGGAAGTGACGTTCTTCGGCAACCAGGTCGGCACGCTGGAGGTCGGTAAACGCGCCGATATCGTGCTGCTCGATCTGTCCCGCATCACAGAGCCGTATTTGGACCCGGACACCGACATCGTGGACGCCATCGTGTACCGGGGGAAGGGCGTCGACGTGGATACGGTGATCGTGGACGGCGAAGTGCTGTTACGGAATCGGAAACTGACGCGCGTGAACAAGGCAGAGATACACGCAGAGCTAAAGGCGTCGCTGTCCCAGCCCCTGAAGACGCATGAGTTGAACCGTGCAGCACTGAGCAGCGCACTACTCCCGCACGTCGACCAGTGGTTCGCCAACTGGGAACTGGAACAAGGCGATCCCCACTACCGATACAACGCCCGTGGCTAACCACAATCCCAAACTCCAACCAGACTCAAAAGACAACCGCACCGCAAACAGCGCAAACACCCCACAAACCAAAACCCCAAAACAGGCCCAGGTGCCAGCCTGTTAGGTGGTGCGCTCTTCTAGCCACTCCAGGTTGATCTCCAGGCCCAGCCCCGGCGCGTTTGATGGCGTCACGTAGCCATCCTTGATGACTGCGGTGCCCGGCAGCAACACCATCTCCTCAAGCGGCACCCCGGGAGGCGCTACGCCTTCCGACTTCTCCGCCCACATCACCGCCGGCATGGCCATGGCGAGATGCTGTCCCCACGGGTAACTGGAGCTGGCGTGCGGGATGACCGTGATGCCGTGTGCCTCTGCGAGGTGGCAGATCTTGACCCCGGCGGTGATCCCTCCGACCCACGAAAGGTCCGGCTGGAAAATATCGACCAGGCCGTGAGTCGCCGCCAGCGCGAACGGGTGTATCGAGTACCAGTGCTCTCCCGTCGCCAGCGTCTGGAACGGGATCCGCTCCCGGACACGGAAATAACTGTCCATGTCCTCCGGAATCAGATAATCCTCGAGCCACTTGATTCGATACGGCCTCAGCGCCTCGGCGATACGCACCGCGTAATCGGTGTTAAACGACATCCATGCGTCGAGCGCGATCTCTACATCGTCGCCAACCTGTTCCCGCGTCGCTGCGACCAGTTCTTCGGTCCTCCTGATGCCGTCCAGCCCATCCTCAGGACCTGCCCGCTGGAACAGCTTCACCGCCTTGAAGCCAAGCTCCAGGAACCAGTCGATGCTGTGCTCGGTGCCGTACGAAATGTCCGTGTTTGATGCGTAGACGAAGATCTTTTCCTTCTGCGGCCCGCCGAGCAGTTCGTACACTGGCAGTCCAAGAATCTTGCCTTTTAGATCCCACAGAGCCTGGTCAACCGCGCTGATGGCGAAGCTGGCCAGACCGGCGCTGCTGTAAGGCGCCGTGGCGCGCTGCATCAGATCCCAGAGCCGTTCCGTCGCCATCACGTTGCCGCCCTCGATCACCTGAGAGAGGTGATCGTTGATGATTCTGACGGTCGGTCCGCTGTGGAGGGTCATGCCAAAACCCCAGGTCCCGTCTTCTGCGGTGACCACACAGGCCGTTCGCTTCCAAGTCGCTGACCAGTCATCCCGGGTCAATTCTGGATACCGGCGCATCGGGCTGACAAAGCCGTCCCCCGGCAGTTGTGGCACCCGGGGAGTGGTCTTCATCGGGGGGCTGACATCGATCTCGACGGCGCGAACGGACTTGATTTTCATGTTGCGGCTTACTCCATTTGTGGCGATTCGGATGCTGCTCAGCGCCGGGATTCTATGCCGTCACGGGTGCCCGCGCGCTGCATTCGCGGCCCATAAACCCGGGAATCCCCCAAAAACAAAGATCGAGTAACCGGATTTCGGGTCTTGACGGTGTGTCCCTACTACAGATCATTGCTATCCTGCGACCCTGCCTATCGAAAACCCCGGAACCCCGCGCAAGCTGCCATGACAACCGAACCCAACGCGAGCGGTGACACCGCAACGCACAACGAAGAGAGCCCCGCCGATCACAACCGGTCGCTGGCTGACGCTTTGCGTAGCGTGCCCATATTTGCGGAACTATCATAAGCAGACATGACCACTCTCGCCTCGGCGATCACGGTGCAAAGCCTTGAGAAGGGCGAAATGCTGTTCAAAGAGGGTGATACCGGGACCTTGATGGCGTGATAACCGCCGCGGTCTACCCCGAGGGAGGAGAGGGGCGAATAACCCGGCTTCACTAGGTAGTCGAAGTAAGGAAAGTACACACACTTCCTGACGGCGGCGCTGACACGAAAGAATTCAACACCGACGTGACCTTGATGGCAGACACGTCCGGGTCGACGCTGCTGAACGGGAAGATGTCGGCGGCCGGTGACGGCATGGAACGCGCCTTTGCGTCCATGAGCCGAGCCAACCGCGTCGGAATGGTTACGTTTGAGAACGAGGTCTCGGTATCGGTCGAGATCGCCGCGTACCTGTAGACGGGCGTTAAGCCGCGACTAGACCAGCCCGGCGACCTGCATTGCTGCTCGAATAACCTCATGGTCGGCGTCCGTCACCGGAAGGTTCGGCGACCGAGGTGATCCGCCGTCGTAACCCAGAATGTCGAGAGCGGCCTTAATGCCGGCGGCGCCGCGGTCGAGAATCTGTTGATCGGCTTCCATTACCCGGGTCTGAACCGCCTGTGCCGTAGCCAGATCGCCCTTCATAACGCTTGAGATGATCTGTAGGCACTCGGCGGGAGCCACGTTCCCGAACATGAGGCAGGCCCCGTTCGCTCCGATAGCGCTCATCGCAAGCAGGAGCACACCGTTACCAAGCCAGAACGGCTTGTCCGTCGTTACGAAGTTACGTACCCGGGCTTCAAACCGAACATTGCCCGAAGCGATGTAGCCAAACACGTTGTCGATATCGACCAAATCGCCGATCACTTCGGCAGGAGCACCGACCGGAGCTTCGCCGCCGTGGAACGCTCCCGGCGCCATCTGGTGGATGATGACAACCGGCGCAGGCACCCGGGGAACGACCTGTTCAAAGTAGCCGCTTACGTTTGGCGTGAGCTTAGGAATCCGTATCCGTATCATTTCAGCCCCGGCCTCAACCAATGCCTCGGCCGTGCGAATGGAATCCGTTATGGATGAGCTATCCACTCCACCAACGATGAACTTCTCGCCCCCACGGGCGTCGTTAACCGTACGTACGATTTCAAGCCTTTCGGCCTCGGAAAGAAACTGCTCTTCGCCGTTCTCAGAGTTCAACACGAACCCGGAAAGCGGCGTCTTCAACCACCTCTCAACGTTGCGCTCGATAGCGGCATGATCGACCGAATCATCGGCCTTAAACGGCGTAGGACTGGGCGCGACGACGATTGGATTGGTGGTTGGAATCGGCATGCAGTGGATCTTCTCGGCTAGGTAGGGGGATTAAGAGAGCAGATAAACCAGGGAAGACGCCCACTCAACCTTCGACGTGCCCAATAGATGGGCACAACGTGGCGACATCGAAATACGAAGCCGTATGACCCCGGATCAAACGGAAAATGGCGCCCCCGGAGGGAATTGAACCCCCGACCAACTGCTTAGAAGGCAGCTGCTCTATCCGCTGAGCTACGAGGGCGAGAACGCCTGAACGTCCCTAACAGGATATCGGGAGCAGGTCACACTCGTCTACGCGTCCATACGTGCTCACGAACCGGATTCACACGATGTATCTCCCGGTCGGGCGTTGCCCGCTGGCTTCGTACATCCCGTACAGGTAACTCCTGCGTCGTCCGGACGGGCCCAGATAGATCGGCCGAACATATCGGCTGACAACCCATGACGGCCCCGTACTTCACGTTTACGTGGGCGAGGGTATAATCCCCGCAAACGCCGATGGCCTGGAACTACGTTTAGAGCTAGTTGGGCTTTGAAGCACTGCGAACAACTGGATATTTCTGCCGGACATTTCTGGCCGATACGCCCGCCAAATAGGAGGCAGTGATGACCTCGAAGGTCTATTTCATGGACGCCCGCAGCGACTCTGCAGATACGAGTCTCATAGCGAAGACGCTGACCGTATTTGACGCCGCAGGGCTCGACAAGCTGGTCAACAAGGGCGATGTCGTCGCCATTAAGGTCCACTGTGGTGAGTGGAACAGCAGTGCATACCTGCGACCCGTATACGCACGGGCGCTGGCGGATCGCATCAAGGAACTCGGCGGCCGCCCCTTCGTCTGCGACACCACGACCCAGACCTACAACCCCTACGGAAGCCGGGCGACAGAACTTGACCTTCTGGAGACCGCATCCCGAAACGGGTTCAACGCCCTCACGCTTAACTGCCCATTCATCTCCGCAGACGGCTACGTCGGCACCAGCGACTACCGGGTCGACATTCCGGAGGGCTATATTCTCAAGGAAGCCTTCGTCGCACAGGCGATCGCCGCAGCCGACGTCCTGATCACCCTGACCCACTTCAAGGGCCACGGCATGGGCGTCATCGGCGGAGCGCTCAAGAACCTGGGCATCGGCGCACAGTCCAAGCGCGGCAAGTTCAACGTCCACATGGGCCGCCACCCGAAGTACGGCGCGGGCGATGCGATGGAGTTCCACCCGGAGAATTTCCAGGGCAAGGCCAAGGACCCGGACTGGACCATCCTTGAAGACTGCTGCCCGCTCAGCCTGTTTGAGGTCACCGACGACGATGAACTCAAGTGGGACCGGGAGCGCTGCATCAACTGCCTGGGCTGCATGGGAATCATGAACCCTCGTGGAATCTTCCGGCCAAACCTGGCCAACTTTGACGCCACTGACGCGGCGATTGCAGACGGCGCTCTCGGCGTCGTGAAGGCGGTTGGCCCCGAGCGCTGTGGCTTTATCACGGTCGCAGTCGACGTGTCACCGAAGTGTGACTGCGCCGGCTTCTCGGACGTTCCGATCGTTCCGCACCTTGGTGTATTCGCAAGCATGGACCCGGTCGCAATCGACCAGGCATGTGTCGACGCCGCCCAGCACGCGCCGGGCATCCCCGGATCTCTTGCAGAAGAGGTCGGCGTGGACGCACCGGGCGATCGTAAGTTCGACCTGGCTGGCTCCTCCATCGAGGGCGCAAGCGAGCAGACGACGATCAACACGGCTGTCGTGAATGGACTCGGCTCTCGAGAGCACGAGCTCATTCACGTCGAACGGGCAGGAGCCGAGAAGTTCCGATTCCCGCTCGACACACGACCGACTCGGCAGCGCTTCCAAAAGATGTTCGAGAAGTTCCAGCCGTTCCCGTTTGACCGCTACGACACACGCGGCTTTAACCGTCTGCCAGAGGTGGACCTGGATGCCGTCAAGGGCCACTCCGGCCCGACGGTGGACCCGCACTCGCACGGCGACGCCCCGTACCACGGCGATGGTGTGTGGCACCCGGGCATGGAGGAAGCAGCCGGACACAGCGGTATGAATCCGACCGACTCGGACAAGGCCGAGACACCAGCAGGCGACGACTAGCCGGCCGCGTGCGGCTTTCATTCATATAGGTCCTTGAGATCATTAGAGAGAGGTGTTCCCTGAAAGGGGAGCGCCTCTTTTTTGGCCTTGCCTCTGAGCGATTTTTCGGCCATCCTGAAGGCGTTACGTCTGGGCCTCTCCTTAATAAGTGGGGCTAAGGACAGATTTCATGAATTCATCCGCTACCGGAAATCCCGGTGTCGGTGCATTAGGACCAGTAAACCGAAACATCCCCCAAATACAAAAAATCAAGGAGAACGATCCAGTTGGCCAGGGCACAAGATCAGCTCGACGAAGCGATCGGCATTATTCGTGAGACCGCCGGCGGGCTTGACGATGACCTCAAAGGACGCTCAGAAGCAGCGGCTTCAGCGATGGAAGTCCACCGCGAGAAGTTCTTTTTCAATTCACTTACAGGACTGCCGTTTGCCGTGAAGGCAAACCGAGGCGCCAAGGCGTTCGCCGCCTCCGCCAGCGACACCACCGTCGCCGTGCTAGAAGCGGTCGCTGCGGAGATCGACGACAAGGCTGATGCTCCCGGCACGGTCCTGACCTAACACTTGTCGACAATACTGGTAACTGGCGGGGCCGGCAGCATGGGCCGCCTTGTCGTCGGCAATCTGCTGGAACAGGGCCACACGGTCCGGGTATTCGACCTGCCGACGGTCAATTACGAAGGTCTGGAAGGCGAGCTGCGCGTTGAGATTGCACGGGGCGATCTGACGAATCCTTCCGATGTGGGAAACGCATGTGACGGCGTAGACGCCATTGCACATCTCGCGGCCATCCTACCGCCGGTCGCGGAGGCCAAACCTGAGCTAACCCGCCACGTGAATATCGACGGCACCCGTGTGGTTGTGGAAGCGGCGCTTGTTAAATCGCCATCGGCCCGACTTGTGTTGAGCTCGTCCGTAAGCGTTTACGGGGACACGACACCGCAGGGCGATGAGATCACGGTGCAGCGAGATGCAAACCCGGACGATGTGTACGCAGCGTCCAAGGCGGAGTCCGAACAGATCGTTGTCGAGTCGGCTCTCGACTGGGTCGCGCTCAGGATTTCCGGCGTCGCAGTGCCCGTATTTCAGGAACCGCCAGCAGAGTGGCCATTCACACGGGACGAACGGATTGAGTTCGTCCATCGTGACGACGCCGTTTCAGCACTGTCGGCGGCACTCACCGCGCCCAACGCTGGACGCAACATCTTCAACGTAAGTGGCGGCCCGACCTGGCGTATGTCCGGCGAGAAGTACGTCACCGACTACTACGAACTGGTCGAAGCAGACCCCGCGATGGCCATCTACCAGGCCAACCCCGGCCACTTCGACTGGTACCAATCAGCAGACGGCCAGGCAGCATTGTCGTACCAGAACACGCCGTACGAGCGGTACCTGGAGCAGATCCAGGAAGACATCATGAAGATGCTCGAGGGGTAAGACGGGAAGGCGCGTTGAGGCGGGTGTGTGCCATCACATGCATAGTCGGACAATACGCTCGCACACTGTCATCCTGAGCCCGAGACGAAGGATCTCCCGACTAGCACTCCACCAGATGGCTAATCCACGTACCCCTCGTCCCGCATCACGCCCCTAAGGCGTTAACTCCCTATTCACCGTCCTCATCCTCACGTCTCCGCGCCCGCATCTCCTCACGCAATCGACGTACCTGTCTTCGATCCCGCCATGCGGCGATCATCCACGTGACGCCCGCAGCGCCCAATCCGTACAACGCGAATATCGGCAGGGGAAGGGATCGGCAGGCTAGTACGGTCCCTTGGTCAGAATTGCGCTTTCCTGCTCTATTGCTCAATCGGACTCGTCCGTGTTCGAGGTGGGCGCTGCAAGAGCAGCCTCGCGGGATTCCGCCCGAATCTCTCGCACCCTGTGCCAGACGAACCAGCTGACTAATCCGAGAATGACCAAGATGATCGGGACATCGAACGGGCGGGTGACGGACCTGATGTCATCGTAATTAGCCCCCAGAAAGTAGCCCCCGAGCGCCAGTCCGAAGGTCCATGGCAGCGCGCCCACAAACGTGAATAGCGCAAACTTCCACACATTCATACGAGCAATTCCGGCGGGGATGGCGATGAACCCGCGCACTCCCGGGATCATCCGGGCGACGAACACGGTCAGGTCGCCACGGGTCTCAAACCAGCGATCGGCACGATCCAGGTCTGCGTTTGTTACCAAGAGGTACTTCCCGTACTTCTCTATTAATGGGCGCCCGCCGGCGCGCGCGACGTAGTACTCGATAAGCGAACCGGCCAGACTCCCAACCGCGCCGGCCAGTCCTACCAGCACCACAAAGGCAAAGCCGAGGTCTTTCTCTTCGACAAGCTTCCAACCGGCGAGCGGCATCACGATCTCGCTGGGGAGAGGGATCGCCGTGCTCTCGATGGCCATCAGGCCTATGACGCCGAACCACCCAATTGCGTCGAAGACATTGGTGACGAACTCGAGAACCCAGGTCTCGGTGCCATTGATCAGGTAGCGAATGAAATCGATGGCGGGTTACTCCGGTCGCTGTTGGTTGGTGAGTCGATGTTCGGGCAGGGGAGGGCAGTGGTCTTCATGATCGCTTCTCCCCCGGGTTATTCGCCCGGAGAAATCTGAAAAATCAGGATATGAGTCTAGCAAAGCTACGATGCGCGCTCATTCTCCGGAGGAATCGGCCATATCGGGTGGTTTGAACGTAACGGTCGCCGTAGAGGTCTGTTTATTGCGCCGACACCATCAACCCCCCCCCCATACTCCTGTTACCGCCTGTCCGTGTCTGGACAGTTTTTCGTCGAATATGCGAAATCGTGATTCTTGGAACCGGTCGGTCGTGGGTCTGCGAAATGCTGTTTTGACACCTATTCCGGTCAGGGTACACGCATCAGGATAGTTGTACCGGGGTCACATCTCGCCTTAACTGCGTAGTGTAGGCGTCAAAAAGGAGATTGGCCGGTCATTTATCGTGTTGAAAGACACACCTTACTCACCCTTTTGCCCCCAAGCTAACCTAGCTAAGAAGAAAATGACTGCACTATCTAAAGTATTGTAAAAGTTTATATAAAGTACAAATATAAAACAGATAAAACACATAATTAATTCAGTACGGTGTACAATAAACCCAGCGCACCCGGTAACGCCCTCGGGGGCACCCTCAACAGAGGGTTCGGCAGGGCGGCGCAGGAAAGGGAATGCATGGCCGTCAGGAAGACCAAAAAGATGCTCGATGTTGAGAAGCGCATCCACAGGCCGCTCGAACGGGCCATACCTGAGATGCTGAACGAAGAGGGGTTCACCGAGACGGCCAAACAGTTGAAGCTGTCCAAAGCCACCCTCAACTACTGGATGTTGAAGTTGGGCATTGAGGTCCGGAGGGTGGCGCTCGCCCCCGGAGAAGAGATCGAGATCAAGCGGTCTAACGTCTAAAGCACCCGAACCCCCGTTAGGGTCGTCTCACCGCCCTGAGTCGGCCCTAACCCAATAAGGCCCCACGCGATGCTCATGCCTCTATCCCCCGATAGAGAGCATTCTGGGAATCGAGCTTGGACTCGATTCAAGAAGTGCGATCTATTTGCGCCACATAAAGGCCTCGGATCTGCCCAATTCACGATTGACTGAGATTGTTTCGGCTGCTAGCTTTTTGTTCGTGAATCACGGAACAATGCCGTTTGAAGCGCGTACCCGTTCGTAAACCGCACCAGATGCGAATCGAACACGTACCTGAGTTTGCCGCTCACAGGTGCACGGACACGTGAAAAGCGGGGAGTCCTCAAGTAATGTTTTCGACCCGGCTAATGAGCCTGACCGGCCTTTTGATCGTAAGTGCCATCTTCTTAGCGGCGTGCGAGAGCGACGACGCAGAAGTCGTACCGACCCCCGTATTTCAGCCGACCGCTGCCCCATCGGGCGATGCCTCGGCAGCAACGGCCATATCGGCCGTACCGGACGCACCGGCGGAAGTTGCCCCAACAGCTGTGCCCGAAGCACCAGCAGCCGTGGCCGGCGATGTGACGAACGGCGAGGCGCTATTTGGAGCGCAAGGTTGCTCAGCCTGCCACTCGACCGGCGAAAATAGGGTCGTAGGACCCGGCCTCTCAGGTATTGGAGTAAGAGCCGAGACCAGGGTCGATGGACAGTCGGCAGACGAATACCTGACGACGGCCATCATTTCACCGAACGATTTCCTCGTACCGGACTTCCCGGGAATCATGCCCGGGAACTTCGGATCTTCGATGTCCGAAACCGAGATCTCCGACCTCGTCGCCTACCTGATAGCGCTCCCGTAGCCGGTTAACAGCGCCTCTGCCGTGACCCGGCGGAGGCGTTTGTACGGCCTTGCGCCCATCTTGCGACGGGGGCGCATTCCCACTTATCAGATTTGGCCGGGTGTTCCCTGTGGGAGAGCGCGGGCGATCGAGGACGCAACATTACGGAACCCATCCCTAAAGAACGGTCTGCGTTAGTCCCGGCCAGCTATCGCCCTTGCGATCTTCGCCGCCATCACGCCTGCGCCAAAGCCGTTGTCGATATTCACGACGGCGATTCCGGCGGCACAACTGTTCAGCATCGCCAGCATGGCGGCGATACCGCCCAGACTAGCGCCGTACCCGGTACTCGTAGGAACCGCGATAACCGGCGCCTTCACTAGGCCACCGATCACGCTTGGCAGCGCTCCCTCCATCCCGGCAACCACAACCAGAACCCTGGCTGCCCTTAGTTCTGGAAGCGATCCCAGCGTGCGATGCAGCCCCGCCACTCCCACATCCACGATGCGAACCACATCGCAACCCATCAGCCGGGCGGTTTCAGACGCCTCCTCCGCCACCGGCAGATCGGCCGTCCCGGCGGTCACCACCGCGACACCCGTTATTGGTGTCTCGGGCGGCCGTCTATCGGCCCACACGATCCCGGCCAGCTCATTGAACTGAGCATCGGGCACCGTCGATTTCACGGCGGCGTAACCCTCGGCGTCCGTACGAGTTACCAGGATTACCCCGGAGCGCTCGTAAAGCCTCTCGGTAATCTCGGCGAGCTGTGAGGGAGACTTGCCGGGGCCGTAAACGACCTCAGGAAAGCCGGTGCGCACAGCGCGGTGATGGTCCAGAAGCGCGTCTCCCGCCTTTTCAAGTGGCAGGCGTCCAAGACTCTCGAACGCCTCTCTGGCGCTTGTCTCGCCTGTGGCTACGGCGTCCAGGATGTGTTTTATCTCTTGCGCGTCGATAGGAGAATCTCTTGCTTTAGCTGGGGGTTCAGGGTGTTCGATACGGGACACCGCGCTTGCGGCGTACCCGACGCCCATTATATGGCCCGTCTAAATCCACCCCAAAATGGGCTCGCGCGGGCGCTCGTGGAATTGACGATACGTTGTGGTCACACATATACTCAACCCCACATATTGGGGGTTTAAAGAACTATGTGGATAACCTGTCTTCAAGAGAATCTGTCACGTGGACTCGGCGTCGTTGGCCGTGCCGTGGCGACACGCGCCACGCTACCCGTCACGCAAAACGTTCTCCTGACGACAGACCAGTCGCGTTTGAAGCTAACGGCTACCAACCTTGAGATCGCAATCAGCACCTGGATAGGTGCCCAGATCGATCACGAAGGCTCGGTGACCATCCCGGCACGACTGCTTACGGAGTTCGTCAACCAGCTTCCGGACGACAAGATCGAGATCGATCTGGTGGACAGCCCCAAAGGCGTGGCGCTTGAGTGCGCACGCTTCAAGGCCAACATGAACGGCACGGACGCCGAAGAGTTCCCGCCTATCCCGACGGTAGAAGACGGAACCACGATAGTCGTCCCGGCAGATGTCCTTAAGGGTGCGATCGAGCGCGTCGCGTTCGCTGCCGCCACAGAAGATTCCCGGCCGGTGTTGACCGGCATCAAGGTAGAGATCACCGGCAACCAGCTCACCCTGGCCGCTGCGGACGGTTTCCGTCTCGGCGTGGAGACGGTTGAGCTTGCTACGGGCGTGGAAGAAGAGATGGGCTTCATCGTCCCGGCAAAGACAATGCAGGAAGTTCAGCGTCTCATAGGCGATAGGGCGGACGACATTACGATCACCGTCACCGAGCCGGCCAGCCAGGTCCTGTTCAAGTTCGGCGATATCGAGATCGTGTCCCAACTGGTTCAGGGCGCATTCCCTGACTACGAAAAGCTGATCCCCGCGACCGCGGGCACGACGGCGACCGTGAAGTTGCAGGACTTCCTGCAGGCGACGCGTGCGGCGGCGATCTTCGCCCGGGACGGAAGCGGAATCGTCCGTTTGATCGTCAGTCCCGGGGAAGACGGAGCGCCGGGCAAAGTAACGGTCGCATCCAGTGCGGAAGAACTTGGCGCTAACGAGGGCGATTTTGAGGCGACCATCGAGGGCGATGAAGCCAAGGTGGCGTTCGACAGCCGTTATCTGCTGGACGTTCTCGGGGTACTCGGTAGTGGCACAGTCACGCTGGAAACCACGACACCTTCAAGCCCCGGAGTGATCCGCGCGACGGACCGTGATGGCTACACGCACGTCGTGATGCCGATGTTCGTTCAGTGGTAATTTTGGACTAGTTCCGAACGTAACTCCCGGCTAACCACAACGAAAATTTGAATCGAGTATCCAGCTGATACAGACGCGTCTGTATCAGCTGCGCGAGTGATGCTTGGTCACATAATCTCTATGGCGACAGGGCAGTGATCGGAGCCCAGAACGTCGGCGTGGATCTTAGCGTCGACGACCCGGCTCTGGAATTCTGAGTTCACAAAGAAATAGTCCAGCCGCCATCCAACATTTCTTGAGCGAGCGCCGGAACGCTGGCTCCACCACGAGTACTGCTCCGGTGAGTCGTTAAACAACCGGAAGGTATCCACAAATCCGGCGTCGACGAGGCTATCCATCCAGGCTCGTTCCTCCGGCAAAAATCCGGACGTCTTTGAGTTCTCTCGAGGACGCGCTAGGTCTATCTCGCGGTGGGCGGTGTTGTAATCGCCACAGATGATCAGATTCTTGCCGTCTGCGATCGTTTTGCCGGCGAATTTCAGGAATTCTGCGTAGTAGCGCATCTTGTAGTCGAGCCGGTCCGCAGACGCTCTGCCGTTTGGGAAGTAGACATTGGCGAGGATGAAATCACCAAAGTCGATTAGCAGATGCCGTCCTTCGTCGTCCCATTCAGGAACTCCGAAGCTCGGTTCTGCCGAGACGACCCCAATCCTGGAGTAGACAGCCACACCGCTGTAGCCGCGCCTTGTTGAGGCGTAGGAGAAGTGGGACTCGTATCCGGGAATGTCCCTGAGAGTCTCCGGGAGCGTGTCGTCGTTGACCTTCGTCTCCTGAAGGGCGAGCACATTCGGTTGCGCCTCTTCAACCCAGTCTAGAAATCCACGCTTCTGGATTGCACGGATCCCGTTCACATTCCAAGACATGACTATCAACGTATTCACCCCTTCTTCCGACCACATCTTACGGTTGCCCCTGTTACCAGATGGATACGAAGCACACTTTCTGTGGGTTTCCGGCGATGCGAAAGCGCGGCGGCGTGATCGTGAACAACGCCAGCGTCCAGGGTCAGCAGTCTGCGCCGCTCGTCACGGCGTATGCGGCCAGCAAGGGCGGCGTGTTGTCGCTGACTCGTCAGCTAGCGATCGACTACGCGCTGCAGAACATCCGGGTGCTCGCTGTATGCCCCGGCTCGATCGACACCCCGCTGATACGTGACGCCATCTCCGGAGATTTGGGCGAAGTGCCGGACGATATGGAAGCGGCCATCTACGCCGCCGGCGCACGATCGCCGATAGCACGGATAGGCACGCCTGAGGACATCGCAAATGTTGTGGTGTTCCTGTGCTCGGACAAGGCGTCGTTTATGACCGGAGAGTTCGTTAATGTCGATGGGGGAGTGATGGCGCAGGGCGCATGGGCGGACTTGAGCCGAACGAAGTAGCATGGCCGCCAGGTTGGAGGTTCACATGCATTTGGAATTGAACCTGAATCCAGGCAGGCGTATCTGGGCGATGGAGTGACGTGGTGGAGCCAGTTGTAGGGACCACAAGAGGGACGGCCGGGAGCCTGCGCCGCGCATTCAGAGCCGCGTGGATTTTCGCGATCGTTGCAGGCGGCCTTTTGCCGCTCATATCCGCCGCTCAATTGGACGCCGACAGTCACGCCTCAAACGAGGTGTTCGTCGTAGACCTGAACGGTGCGATCACACTTGTCACCGAGCGGTTTATCTCGCGTGCGCTCGACAAAACGGAGGAGGACGGCGCAGAGCTCGTCATCATCCGGATAGACACACCTGGCGGCACCCTGGACGCCACGCGGGACATCGTGACAAAGCTGTTGGCATCGAACGTTCCCATCGTTTCCTACGTCGCCCCTGATGGCGCAAGGGCGGCGAGCGCCGGGACATTTGTAACGGCTGCGGCCGGGTTGGCGGCGATGGCCCCGACGACAAACATCGGCGCTGCGGCGGTCATCACGGGCGATGGCGAGGACCTCCCGGAGACGCTCGGGAAGAAGATCACCGAGGACACGGCGGCGCTCATACGAAGCCTCGCAGAGTTGAGGGGGCGCAACTCGGACGCGCTTGAGGCGACGGTTCGAGACGCAACCGCATACACGGCCAGCGAGGCGATAGATCTGGGTGTGGTGGATCTGATAGCTGCGGATCTCGACGATCTCCTGGCGCAGATAGACGGTCGCGAGATACCGACGGCGTCCGGACCGCGGGTGGTTTCGACCAGCGACCTCACGGTCCGTGAGATCGAGCAGACATTTGTGGAGCGCTTCCTCGGGTTGTTGGCTGACCCGAACATCGCATTCCTGTTGCTGTCTCTGGGTGGACTGGGGCTTGTCGTCGAGATTTGGAGTCCGGGACTCGGGATACCGGGCGCGCTGGGTGTCGGCTTCCTGATCCTTGCCTACGCGTCGTTCGGAACACTCCCGTTCTCGTGGGCCGGCATCGCGCTGGTGGCCCTGGCGATTGCGCTCATAGCTGGAGAGATGCACGCGCCCGGCGGCGGAATACTGGGAACGCTCGGCGTAATCGCGTTGATTCTTGGCGGGTTGTTTTTGTTCGACTCGGCGAGCGGTAACGGGGTGTACGGCCCATCTGTGAGGGTGAGCCTGTGGGTACTTGGAATCGTGAGCGGGACCGCGGCGGCGATCGTCGGTTGGTTGGTGTGGGAAATGAGAAGGTCGGACTCTGAAGAAGAGTATCTCTTAGCGACTTCACACGAGTCACTGATTGGTCAGACTGCGGTGGTGACGTTAGCGCTGGACCCAGCCGGCGAGGTGCTGGTTCTCGGCGAGCACTGGCAGGCGGAGGTTGCCGAAGGACTTGTGGTGGACAGCGGCGCATCCGTCTTAATTCACTCGGTCGACGGGCTTCGACTGGGCGTGGAACTGGCCGACCAGGCTACTCAAGACGAAGAATCGTGATTTTTTATTTACAACCGGCATAATACCCGGGTCCGGACGATGACCAGAGCGAGAAGTACAGAAAGAGTCGGGTATCGATGGCGATAATCAATTTTATTCGGGACTACGAACGGCTGGCCCGGTTCAAGTTCGGACGATTTCAGGGGATGCTCGGACCCGGAGTCGTATTTGCGATCCCGATCGTCCACTCGATACGCAAAATCGACACACGGATCGAAGTCGTGGACATCCCACGGCAGACCAACATTACGCGGGACAACGCGCCGATCGTGATCGACTTCCTCGTGTATATGAGGGTCGATATCGATCAAGCACAACTAGCGGTGCTTGAGGTCGGCAATTATCGCTCTGCGGTCATCGGGCTGGCGACCACGACACTACGAGCCGTCATCGGTGATATACCGCTCGACGACGTTCTGTCCCAGCGTGAGCGGATTAACGAAGCGATTCGCACTCGCCTCGACTCCGAGACCGCAAGGTGGGGGATCAAGGTCACGAACGTAGAGATTCGTGAGATCGAGCCGCCACCCGACATTCAAGAATCCATGAACAGGCAGATGACCGCAGAACGGGTTCGCAGGGCGGTGGTGACGGAAGCTGAAGGCACACGCGAGTCCAGCATCACGGTGGCCGAGGGCGCCAGGCAGGCAACGATCCTGGCAGCGGAAGGTGACCGACAGGCTGCGATCCTTGCGGCCGAAGGCGCGCGGCAGGCCTCTATTCTGCGTGCGGAGGGGTTCGCTGAAGCGCTCAACACAATTTACGTAGTCGCCCAGAACGTAGACCAGAAGACGATGAGCCTTCAGTACTTCGAAACACTGAAGAGCCTCGGCGAAGGCGATTCGTCCAAGATTATCTTCCCGATGGAGTTCACGAAGTTCCTGGGCCCGTTAGGCGCCATGTTCGGGGCTAACGACTCCGACGAGGACGACGACTAGGGCCCAACCCCGGGTTTCTATGCAGAAGGCCTCTCCCACGCCGGGAGAGGCCTTCACGCGTCTAGATGTATGCGACGGCCCCGTCCGAGAGTTTTCGGTCGCCCCTGTACCAGTTCGATTCGAACGGGCGCTCCGCAATCGCGTCCACGTCCAGGTCGATGCCCCAACCCGGTCCGGTCGGGATCACGTGGTGGCCGTCTTTGACGACAGGGGATGATTTAACGAACGACAGTTCTACATCGGTGAACGGGCGCATCTCCTGGATCAGAAAGTTGGGGATGGCGGCGTCAAAGTGCAGGTTGACCGTCGTCGCAAGCGGACCCATCGGGTTGTGGGGCGCGACCGAGATGTCGTGCGCCTCGGCGTCGGCAGCGATCTTACGCATCTCCGTCATGCCGCCAACGATGCACACCTCGGGCTGGATGATGTCCGCGGCGCCGGCCCTGAACAGTTCCGAGAACTCGAATTTCGTGTACAGGCATTCGCCGGTCGCAAGCGCATACGGCATCTTTTTGCGCAACTCACCCATGGCGTGCCGGTTCTCCATCCGGAGCGGCTCCTCCATGAACATGGGCGTGTTGACGATGTGTGCGTTAGCCAGTTCCAGAAGCCGCCCGGGTTCGAACACAGCCGCATGCGCGTCCATGCCGATCTCGGCGTCCGGCCCGGCCGCGTCACGAAGCGCTCCAACCAGCTCCACGCCGGCGTCTACCGCCTTAAGCCAGGGGAGATCGCGCCAGTCGTTGGGCAGGGGATTGATTTTGAAGGCCGTGTATCCGGCACCATTGATAGCTTCGCGGACAGTAGATCGCATGGCGTCCAGGCCGCTTCCGTCGCTGTCCCCTAGTTGGACATCCAGGTAGCCACGAATCCTGTCGCGGTAGCGGCCGCCGAGGAGGTCGTACACCGGTATGTCGTACGAGCGTGCCGTGATGTCCCACAGGCTCTGGTCAATCCCGGAGAGCGCCGCCAGCCCGGACGAGCCCGGGGGAAAGCGGGCGCCCTGGTACATGAGCGCCCACAAGTACTCGATCCGTGTCGGGTCGTGTCCGATGATCTGATCGGCGAAGTAGCCGACCCACTCTTTCGTAGCCAGGTCCGGCCCAACGCCGTACGACTCGCCGATACCGGTTATGCCTTCGTCTGTGTGCGTCACGACGAACATGCTGTTGCCTGCGCCGGGAGTTTCCGGGGTGGAGCGGCTGGCGACAAGGCATTCCACTTTTGTGATCTTCATATCAGGTGTTGAGGGCCTTTCGGTTGGCTGGGCTGCCGGGAATCTGGAAATCTGGGGCTCGTGGGTCTAGATGAACGCAGGAGCGCCCTCCGCATCGGTGGGGAAGCCTCGGTTCCAGTGTTTTGGCGGGTTGGCGGCGATCGTTTCCAGGTTCAGCTCCATACCGAGCCCCGGCTTCGTCGGCAGCTCAAAGTAGCCGTCCACCGGCACCCACATCTCGTCCACAAACATGGCCTTTTTGCGTTTGTGGTCGCCGTGATACTCGAGGATCGTGAAGTTGTTGATACTGGCCGCGTAGTGAACGCCGAGCGCCGTCGAGAGCAGCCCGAGCGGGTTGTGCGGGGCGACTGTGACGTAGTTGGCCTCCGCCATCGCTGCGATCTTGCGGCCTTCAAGCAGTCCGCCGCATACGAGCAGGTCGGGCTGGATGATGTCCACGGCGTCCTGGTCGAACAACTCGGCGAACTGCGTGATGCCGAACAGGTTCTCGCCGGTGGCCAGCGGGACCGTCAGCTCACGCCTCAGTCGGGCGGTGCTCGGGATGTAGTCGGGGCGGACGGGCTCTTCTACAAACATGAGCCGGAAGTCGGATAACGCTTCGGCGATCTGTTTGGCGCGCATCGGCTCTCGGAGCTTGCTGTGTAGATCGACTGCGAGATCGATGTGGTCGCCGACGGCTTTGCGCAGCGTGCCGATACGGTTCACGACTTCTCGGACGACGGCCAGCCAGGGCATCTGCTGCCACTCGGGTGGGAACATGGACGCCTTGAATGCGGTGTATCCCTCTGCCAGGAGCTCCGTGGCCTCTGCGGCCTGTTCATCGGCGGTATCGCCGTGGATCTGGTGGTAGACGCGCACCCGATCCCGGGTTGGACCGCCGAAGAGTTTGTATATCGGCACGCCCGCGCGCTTGCCTGCGATGTCCCACAAAGCGTGGTCGACCCCGGACAGGAACGACCACTCAACCGCGCCAAGAGGGAAGCGCATGGTGTTCTTCGCCCTGCGGAGCAGCCACTCGATGCGGGAAGGGTCCTGGCCGATGAACCAGTTCTTGCTGGATTCAGCCGTGGCGATGATCGCTTCGTCGGGGCCGATTGTGTAGGGCTGCCCGTTGCCGGTGATCCCTTCGTCGGTAAACACCTGCAGGAATATCGAGGTGCGGCGACCATCGTGGCAGTGGTAGGTCTTGATGTCGGTGATCTTCAAGGGCTGGCCTCTTGTCTGACCTGAACTCGATGAACGGGACGCAGCGATTCAGATGGCTGAGATGGCATCAGGGAGCTATGGGACGGCGGCAGTATAAGCCCGGTTGCGGCGGGGTACCGATACGGTTCTTTATGCAGAAAATAGATCATTCTTTATTGTGTATAAGATCATGATCAAGACTAATATATCTGTCGTTTAAATCAAATTATAACTGTCGTATATCACTTAGATATATAGCGAATAGAACTGATCAGTAAAAATTGCGGTAACCGTAAATGTATTCAGTATGTACGCCTAAATATTTTCTCGTACATCGTTTTGGCCGGTTCGCCGGACCGGACACAGAGGGTACTTTCGTACCCGGGGGTTATAACTTCGCGAAGCATCATTAGCAAAACATAACGGTAAATATGCTGTGAATAATGCCCTGTAAACGGCATAAGCGTCAGAGAGTTGAATTCAGCATTGAACGGTTCCCGGGCCGATTGTCTCAGTGGTGGATTCAAATAGCGGCCCAATTCGATCGTTTCATGACCGAAACGGGTCCTGATTCGAGTTCAGGAGGGCACAGTGATCGGATCCTGCCTGGATGTCGGATGTTGCCTGGGAGGTCGGTGTGACGTGGCGATCGAACGGCGGTGATGGCGTGCGTGAGCAGGGAATGTTGGGCATCGCGACTTTGGACTAAGTAGTGCTCGAGTAATGAGTGACGGCGAGATGTCCGGGGTCCTGTGTTCGTCATCCGGTGCGGACGGTCCCGTGGGTCAGCGAGGGTGCTCTAACGGTCCTGGTGACACCCGGGGGGGCTTGATCGGCCCCTCAGGCACAAAGTTTGCCCGGACTCTAGAAACCGGGCAACCGTTGGCGGGACGGAGGCGCCATCACCAGACTACGCACACGAACCGACGACCTGTTTTCCTACACGCATTAGTGTACCCCAGGCGACAAAGGCAATATGAAGGCATAACTGCTGTTGCGGTCGGGCATATAGCCGTAGTTGCCGACAAAAGACGGGATTGATCGGTGGACAAACAGCTTAAATGGCGGCATAATGCTGTTAAAACGGCATCTAGACCGGGTAAATGCTGTATATGCTCGGGAAATATGAACAGATATGCCACTGAACCGGGAAAAAGTTTTTCCCGTCGTGCTGTTGTTACGAGGACCTTAGGGCGATTTAATTATCAACAGGAGTGTCACACTCCCATTTCGGGTGAAATGCGTCTCTCCGGTCGATATAGCGCCTATTACCATTACAAACAATCCAAAGCTAGGTGTGAAATATTGGGGAAATTAAGCCTCTACGAATACCCCGACGCTTCGCTGAACGACTCTCTTGAAATCGGTCGGAGAATAGCGCGAGAGTTTATGGGCTCCGTCGCACGGGCCACCCTGGCAAGCGCGCTACAGATGAGCGACCGCGGCGGAGGCTTTGGCGCGCGCATCGGTGCCATGCGCATCTGGGGTATCGCCGAAGGGCGCGGAACGATTCGCCTGACAAGGAACGGCTTACGTGCTGTTAACCCGTTGACGCCGGAAGAATCCTCGATGGCGCGCCGTGACCTTGCGACATCGGTACCGCTCTTCATGGAACTGGCCAGCCGACTCGATGGTCTGCCGCCGGACCGTGCGCGTCTTGCGCTTCTACTTGAGGACATTACGGGCGCTAACCGGATGGAGATAGAGCGCCGACTCCCGGTGGTCTCCCGCGTATTTGAGGACGTGCTACCGTTGCTTCCAGCTTCAAGCGGTTCGGGAAGAAGTGTGCGAACCACTTCCGGCGAGGACCCGGACAGGCCCAGAGATGTGCTCGACGATCCCGGACTCGGATTCCTCGACATTCCCGAGCTGCTGGAGCAAGGCCTGTCGGCGTCTGGGGGATTGCCCCCTGCGGCGGAAGACATTGGAGAGCCCCGCATCGAGGTCGTATTCCCGGGAGGACGCATCTCGCTACCGGAGTCGATCGCAAGCCTGGACGTGATCATCCAGGTTCTACAGGAACGCCGGAGCAACCTGACCCGGGGCACCGGACCGACGGCGTTCTAGAAGAGATCTCTAAACGGCGGCCTGGACAGACCGACAGCGGTTGCCCCACAACCAAATAACCCACCCTCTGGGTGTGTTAGATCTTTAGCAGGATCTTGTTTGCGCCGCGATCCCTTGCGTGCAGTTGTCGATATCCCTGCTCGGCATCGATGAGCGGCATGACGTGCGACACGAGCGACTCCAGGTCCAGGGTGCCGCCCCAGAGAGCGAGCATCGTTTTAGAGACATCTGCCCGGGTCGGTGGAGCTGCGGCCCTGATGGCGATGCCATGTTCGTTTGCGACCTCCGGCATCGACCAATCCGGCAGTTCTGGCTCGGTCAGTACCATCACTCCGTTCGGTCGTAATAACCGCAGGCCGAGTTCCATCTGTGTGAGGCCGACACACGCGCCTACGACCACGGCGTCAAACCCATCGCCGCCGGTCGCCTCTCTCACGGCGTTTTCCACCCCTTCATCCGATGTGTCGAACGTGGTCGCCCCCAACCTGCGAGCGAGTCCGAGTCGTCGTTCTTCGTCGTCCAGACCGATGACGCCCGTAATCCCGGCCGCGGCCAAAGCGATCAGGGCGGAAGCGCCGTACGGGTCGAAGCCGATCACGCAGATGTCGGTGGCGCCGAGACCGGTCGCCTGTGCGGCGGCAGATGCCCCGAGGCCGTAGGTGTCGCCAAGCAGCAAAGCCCTTTCCTCGATCCCGGCGGTCGGGACCTTGAGAAGGGTGTCGTTGGCGAACGGGACGCGCACGTAGAGCGCCTGTCCACCGTCGAGGCCGTCCCAGCCAAATCCGCTGCGGAGGTTATCGGAGTCAAACACGCCGATCCCGGTCACTAGATCGCCGAGATCCACAGCCGAGACGTCAGTGCCTACCTCATCGACCAGCCCGCAGAACTCGGCCCCCGGGATCGTACCCGGAGACGGGTCTTGTCCAGCGTATCTGGCGAGGTCACGCGGGCCGATAGAGGTTGTGGTCACCCGAACTATGACGTCCAGATCGTCCTTGATCCGTGGCGTGCGACGCTCGACTACCTCGACGTGCTCAACGCCGTTGAAACTCAGGGCAAGCATCTAGGAGGGGTGCCGCAGTCGCCAGAAATTCCAAATACCGAGATCCAAAGACGGCGTCCGCAGGTCACACATTCTCTTTCACACGTTCCGCCAGCTTGCGTGTCATGCCGGGTGATGCCGCCAGATCGTCTATCGATGCCTCGCGTATCCCCTTGAGCGACCCGAACTGCCGCACGAGCTGGCGTTTTCGCTTGGGACCGATCCCCGGCACGAGGTCCAGCGCCGATTGTCGGGCGCTTTTTGAACGCATATTACGATGGAATGTGATGGCGAATCGGTGTGCTTCGTCCCGGATGCGCTGGACGAGGAACAACCCCTGCGATCCACGGGTGAGGATGTACGGCTCCAGCGAGTCCGGGATGAAGATCTCTTCTTCCTGCTTGGCCAGGCTGGCAAGGGGAACGCCCTCGATGCCGAGTTCAAGCATCACCTGGAGCACGGAGCTGAGCTGGCCCTTGCCGCCGTCGATCAGCACAAGGTCCGGCACTATGCCGAACGTGTCGTCCTTCGCATTTGCGCCTGCCGCACGGGCGTCTACTGCCTTCTTCAGGCGTGAGAATCGCCTGTGCAGCACCTCGCGCATCGAAGCGAAGTCGTCGTTCTTGTCGTGGGTCTTGATCTTGAAGCGCCGGTAGTCGGAGGTCTTCGGTTTGCCGTCCTCAAACACCACCATCGACGCCACGGTGTTGGTGCCCTGGATGTGCGAGATGTCGTAGCACTCCATGCGCTGTGGGAGACGTGGCAGGCTCAGCTCCTCCTGGAGCTGTTGCATCGCCGCCTCCATCACGTCGGAATCGGATAGCCACTTCAGTTTGAGCTGCTCCAGTCCTTCCGCCGCGTTCTCGGCGACCATCTCAAGCAGTCGTCGCTTCTCGCCGCGTATCGGGACCGCCAGGTTCACTGGGCCGTCGCGTCGTTCTGAAAGCCACGACTCGATAACCTCCGTGTCCTCGATCTCTTCCGGAATGAGCACTCGTCGTGGAACGTGGGATGCCGAGCCGTAGAACTGTTTGATGAACTGGGTGAGGATGCCGGACGTGTTTTCGTCACGTGTGCCGGTCATGATGAAGTGATCGCGGCCGATCAGGTTTCCCCGGCGCACGAAGAACACCTCTACCCACGCCTCGTCACGATCACTCGCCAGGGCGATGACGTCCATGTTCTCTTCCGTCATCGAGAGCACCTTCTGGCCCTCGTACACGCGCTCAATGGCTTTGAGCTGATCTCGCAGCGCACCGGCGCGCTCAAACTCCAGCGCGTCGGACGCGACCATCATCTCGTCGCCGAGGCCTTTGACGATGCTTCGTGTATCGCCCTCCAGGAACATCACGACCTGGTTGATCACGTGCATGTACTCTTCGCGATCGACGGCTCCGATGCACGGGCCGACGCAGCGCTTGATGTGGAAGTCCAGGCATGGTCGATCGTCGGTGCCCGTGATCGTCTTGGTGCAGGAGCGGTATGGGAACAGCCTTTTGATCAGCCCGAGCGTCTTGCGTACACTGCCGGCGCTTGCGAACGGGCCGAAGTATCGAGCGCCGTCCTTTGCGGTCCTCCGGGTTACGTAAACCTGGGGGAAGGGCTCGTTGACGTCGATCTTGATGTAGGGGTAGGTCTTGTCGTCCTTTAGCCTGATGTTGTAGCGGGGCTTGTGCTGTTTGATCAGGCTGTTTTCGAGCAGGAGCGCTTCTCGCTCAGACTCGGTGACGATGTACTCGAAGTCGTCAATGCGCGCTACGAGTTTGCGCGTCTTCACGTCATGGCTTGAGTTGGTGCCGAAGTAGGAGCGCAACCGGTTACGTAGAACGGATGCTTTGCCGACGTACAGGATCTCGCCGGATTCCGCCCGCATGAGGTAAACACCGGGCGCAAGTGGGACGGACGAGAGTCGGCTTGAGAAGCGGCGCTTGCGGGCCGCTGCTTTGCTGTCTGGGGTCGATGGCATCAGGATTAGCCTAGCCGAATCATCAGGTCGCCGGGTACGGGATGGCCCGTTTCGAGCCGGATTGTGGCTCCAGAGGTCGCTCGGACGCTAGCCCAGGAACACGGTGAGGACGCCCAGGATGACTACCGTTCCACCGACCATAACCCCGAGCTTTTTCAACTCACGGGGAAGGTTCTGCGAGAAAACGGCGGCGCGGTTGCGTGCGCCTGCGCCTCGTCGTGCACGGGCGGCCCGGCGTCGCTCGGCCCGTTTGCCGCGGGCGGCTCCTCCGGTAGTGGCCGTGTCATCTTTCGACGAATCGTCGTCTTCTCCCAGATCGCTATCGTCTAAAAGAAGATCATCGTCCTCTAGGTCTGTGTCCTCGGGGATGGGTCCCATGAACACGTTTGGCGTGCGTTCGCGACGGCCGTGCATCCGGTTCTGTGTCTGGGAGGTACGACGATTACGACGAGGCATTGGCGGTTAAGTAACCCTGTTTAAAAATTGTGATTTGTCGATGTCGAACGGGCAGGGCGTTAACGTAATTCACGCCCGGTGAGCGCTCCAGAGGCATCGATTATCCGGGCTGCCGCCCAATCATCGCTGACCTCGGAGAGGTTCCACATCACATGATACAGGAAGGGGTCGAGTGGATTCGTGCCAAATGTGCGCTCAAAATATCGGGCCTGGGCGGTATCTGACTGTGACACGTACTGCTCTGCGGCCTCCATGTCCTCGAACTGGAGCCGGGACAGGATTCTGCGGGCGCGGTCCGGGTGGTTGGCGACGAGTCCAACCCTCAGGACATCCGGTCGGTCCCGGAGTATCGCAACGGCGCCGCGGCTGACGATGACGGCGTTGCCCGCTTCAGCCACGTCGCGAATTACCTCTGCAGTCGTCTGGATAAAGTGTTGTTCGTCGAGCTCCTGCCCGGAGGTCATCGGAGAATCGTTCATCTCGGCGTACGGACGGGCGATCAGCGTGTCCACGCCGGGACCGAAGTAGGGATCTGCACCGGCTCCGCCAGCGGATGAACGCTCAAGCATCCTCTGGACCATGCCAATGATGCGTTCGCCCCTGCCCGGTAGCCGCAGGGTCGAATCCTGGACCGCTTCAACGGTCGCGCCGACCCGTCGTGCGATCTCGGCGAGCAGCAACCTGTCCACGAAGTCCAGGTCCAGCTCGCGCGCAACCATCCGGGCAACGTCCACGACGCCCGAGCCGGCTCTGCCTTCGATCGCTATTACCGTCATGGCGCTATTACGGTCATGGGTATTCCGAATTCAGATCTTGAGTACCTTGGAATATTCTGGGAATGGGATGCGCACCGGGAAAGGCGCCAGTGTCGGAAGTTTATCGCAGTGGATCGCGTTAGTTACGTCCCGGGTAATCGCTAGGCCCGGGGGAATGCCCGGTCATACTCTTCCCGAACGTGCTCCGAGGTCAGGTGCGTATAGATCTGGGTCGTGGCGATGCTGGCGTGACCAAGCATTTCCTGAACGTGACGCAGGGACGCGCCGCCGCGGAGCATGTGCGTTGCAAAAGAGTGTCGCAGCGTGTGCGGCGTGATGTGGTCAGGGATGTCGGCGGCCCGGGCGGCGCGCTTGAGGCGCAGCCAGAAGCCCTGTCGAGAAAGTCGGCGGCCGTTTCGATTCAAGAACAGCGCCTGGGTTTGTTGTTGCCGCTCGTGTAACGGTCTGACGGTGTCTAGGTAGCTGTTCACGGACTCCATCGCCTGGCTGTGCAGGGGAACGACGCGCTCTTTGGATCCCTTGCCGATACAGCGTACCGAGCCGGTCTCGAGGTCGAGGTCACGCAGGTCCAGCCCGACCAGTTCGCTCACACGAAGCCCGGCGGCGTAAAGGACTTCGAGCATCGCTGCGTCCCGTATGCCCTCCGGGGTGTCGTCTTCGTAGATGGTGGTGAGCAGGGTATCTACCTGCTCGATTGACAACGCCTTCGGGAGGGTGCGTCCGGTGCGTGGAGAGCGAAGCGTCTCGGTAGGGTTGTCCTCGACGATGCCCTCTTCCCGGAGGAAGCGGAACATCGACTTCAACGCGGCGATCTTCCGTGCTCGTGTGCTCCGTGCGTATCCGCGCTCGTCAAGATCGTCCACGAACGCCGATATCTTCGATGCGCCGACGTCAGACCAGTTCCGCGGCGCTTCGGAGTCCTCAAGAAACTCGATCAGCCCGGTGAGATCGTTGAAGTAGGCGTCGAGCGTATTGGAAGACAGGCCCCGCTCCACGGCGAGGTAGTTCAGGAAAGAGTCGATCTGTTCACGCACATAGTTGACCGTAGCACCTCGCCGGGTGGATGCGCCCGTTCAGGGACGACCGCGAAAACGCCAATAGCTGATCCCGGACCAATCCGGGGTCAGGGGACGCCACATCGACCGGCGTGCGATTGACCCTCCGGGGGGCGATATCTAAACTCGATCCGACATCGCAACTTGTGCATCTTAGTTATTGCATAGTTGGTGGCGTCCAAACCGGACGCACCGTTCTGACTCTTTCAATACGTACGCGGCGTGCCGTCGCGTAACGCACCTAGCTCCAGATACAGAAAGTACCGATGCTTCCTCTTTTAGAGATTGAGATCCCGTTCGATCCCAACTTGATCGACACCGGTGGTTTCGTACTCGCATGGCATGGCTTGCTCAGCTTTTTCGGCGTTGCCACCGCGGTCTGGCTTGTGGCCCGATGGGCGCGCCAGGAACGGCTTGACCCGGACATGGTGTACAACACCGCGATCTGGGCAATCCTTGGAGGGATTGTTGGAGCGCGTGTGGTGCATGTGGCCGATAACTGGGGCAGCGTTTATGGCTTCGACGAGCCGATAGAGCTGATCGCCGTCTGGAGCGGCGGAATCGGGTTGTGGGGCGCCATCCTCGGCGGCTGGATCGCCGGGATGATCTACGCCTACATTTCAAAATACCCGGTCGGCAAGTTGATGGACCTATCGGCGCCGGCCCTGCTCGTGGCGCAGTCGATAGGGCGACTCGGCGACATCATGAATGGTGAGCACTGGAGCAAGAACACGGACCTGTTCTTTGGCTGGGTATTCACGCACGCCAGCAGCCCCGGCGCAAGGCCGCCGAGCCGTTTGAGCGGGGAGTTCGATCCCACGTCCGGTAGTCACCCGACGGTGGTGTACGAGATCTTCTGGAACATGCTGGTGCTCGCATTCCTGTGGCGCATCCGCAAGAAGTTCAGACCTGACGGGGCGATCTGGATGATCTACCTGGGCCTTTACGCATTCGGCCGCTTCTGGATCCAGTTCCTTCGCCTTGACGAAGAGAAGTTCTGGAACCTGCAGGAGGCGCACCTGATAGCGCTTGGCGTCATGGCGGTGTCGATAGGTTTCGTGGTCTTGAAGACCCGACTACGAAGGCCGGGCGACGAGCCGGACGAGCCGTCTGAGCCCGAACGGGTATCGCGCAACAGGCTCCGCCGGGCGAGGCAGCGGAACTAGAGCTCGTCCCTAGATTTCGTCTGGGGAAGGTCGTACGTCCAGCAGGTGCAACTCCTGCTTCGTACGGCCACGCCATGTGTTGGTGCGCAGGGAGTAGATGACGTCTACGGCCCCACCGCCAAGGTCCGCTTTCCCCCGCCCGAACCCGATCGCGTCCCAAGTGTCACTGTCGTCGCTCAGCACCATGCGCAGGTGCCGGCCTCCTGCGCCCATCGTCCGTATCTGAACGGGGTTCAGGTTTCGTGTGATGAACACCGGGGCCGGGTTTTCTTCCCCGTACGGGCCGAGGACCTTGATGAAGTCCCAGGTCGATGCGCCAAGATCGGAGAATCCGACCTCCGCATCCGCCTGTATAGGCGGGCCGGCTCCGGGATCCTTGCCAGCCGCGGCGACGCCTTCCTGAATGGCGTCGATCACCTCGTCCAGGTGTTCGTTTGGGACCGTAAACCCGGCGGCGCGAGCGTGCCCGCCCCATTGATCGAACCGATCAGATACCGCAGACAGCACGGCGTGGATATCGACGCTCTCCGGGCTGCGTGCCGATGCGCGTGCGTGGGTGTCTCCCAAAGCAATTGCGATGGCAGGTCGGCCATGCTCTCCGCTCAACCTCCCGGCAAGCGGACCGAGGATGCCGGACCTGAAACTGGCGGATTTGACGATAAGCGCCGGCTTCATCGGCCCGTTTCCGAGCTCCAGCCTGGCTGCGTCCCACGCATCCTGGCTGAGTCGGCGGCGTTCGGTATTCATATCGTCTACCTGGCGTGCCAGCGTCGAGGCTTCGCCCGGGTCGTTTGCCGTCAGCAAGTTGAGGCTCGGGACGGCCTCTCCGAGTCGGCCGGGGGCGTTCAGGCGTGGGATCACCTTGAAGGACAGGACTTCCGTGTCTAGATCCCCGCCGTTCGGATGTGCAAGCTTTAGCAGCGCAGATAGACCGGCGTGGCTTGTCGATTGCAGTTCGCGAAGACCCTCGGACACGATGACGCGGTTCTCGCCCTTCAGGGGCCCGACGTCGGCGACGGTTCCAAGCGCGGCGAGTGCGATTACGTGGCCGGGCCAGTTGAGATCGGTCCGGGAGTAGAGGGCCTGTGCGAGTTTGAAGGCGACGCCGGCCCCTGTTAGCCCCTCTCCGACGCCGTCGGTTCCCATATGCGGGTTCACAAGCGCAAGGGGGCGTCTGAGGCGAGGTTCGACGATGTGGTGGTCCGTGACGATGACGTCCACGCCTATCGTCTCGGCGAATGTGATCTGGTCGGCGTCGTTTGAGCCGGTGTCCACGGTGATGACGAGCGTTACACCGTCGGCGTTAAGGCGGGTGAGGGCGTCGTTGTCCAGGCCGTGGCCGGAGCCGTCCCGGCCGGGGATGTGGGCGACCGCCGTTCCGCCCAGATCGCGGATGGCGTGCAGCAGCAGCGCGGTGGCGGAGAGGCCGTCTACGTCAAAGTCGCCATAAACGGCGATCTTCTCCTGATTGCCGATGGCGCGAAACACGCGATCTACCGCGGCCTCCATATCTGGAAGCTCGAACGGATCGCCCAACTGGTTTAAATCGGGCTGCAGGAATGTCATTGCCTCTTCTGAAGTACGCAGGCCCCTGTTGTGAAGCAGTCGTGCGCCCAGGCGCCCCGACCGAGAGGCCGCTCCCATTAGCTGCGATAGCGCTTCCGGCTCAGGTTCCGGGGTGATCGCCCAGCGACGACCGGTCAACTGGCTGCTCGCCCGCGGGACGGCGCGTACACGGGAAGCAGGGGAGCGCGATTTGGGCTGATCAACTTGGACGAGTAGATGTGCCTATTCCTCAAACGACTTGAATACGAGGCTCGCATTGTGGCCGCCGAAACCGAGAGAGTTGGACATCGTCGTTCGAATCACGCCGCGTCGGACCAGGTTCGGCGTGTAGTCGAGATCGCACTCGGGGTCCGGGTTCTGGAGGTTGATCGTCGGCGGTATCGCTGACTTGGCGATAGCCATTACGGAGATCGCAGCCTCGACACCGCCGGCGGCGCCGAGCAGGTGACCCGTCATCGATTTTGTGGAGCTGACCGGGACGCCCGTGACGGCGTCGCCAAAAGCAGCCTTCATCGCCTCTGTTTCGGTCTTGTCGTTCAGAGGCGTCGAAGTGCCGTGTGCGTTTATGTAGTCGACCTCGTCCGGCGATACGTCCGCCTGTTTCATGGCGATCGTCATCGCACGGGCCGCGCCAACGCCACCGGGACCCGGCTGGGTGACGTGGAATGCGTCAGATGTAGCGCCGTAGCCGGCAAGCTCTGCCAGCGGCTCTGCGCCACGTGCCATGGCGTGCTCTATCGACTCCAGCACAAGCACGCCTGCGCCTTCGCCCAGTACGAAGCCATCACGTTCAGCGTCGAACGGCCTTGAAGCGCCCTGCGGATCGTCGTTGTTCTTGGAGAGTGCCATGCAGGCGCTGAAGCCCGCGACTGCGATCTCGCAGACGCCTGCCTCGGTGCCGCCGGCGATCGCAACGTCGATATCGCCGCGTTCGATCATCGCCTTCGCCTCGCCGATCGAGTCGGCGCCGGTGGCGCAAGCGGATACGACGGCAAAGTTGGGGCCTTTGGCTCCGATAAGCATCGACACCTGCCCGCCTGCGAGGTCGGTCAACATCATGGGAATCAGGAAGGGACTGACCCTTGTCGGGCCTTTTTCACGGAGCACGTCGAACTGAGTTGAGAGCGTGATGATGCCACCGACTCCACTGCCGATCAGCACTCCGACGCGGGTGGCGTCTTCCTTCTCCATGTTCAGCCCGGCCTGTTCCATCGCCTCAAGGCTGGCCACGCATGCGAACTGGGAGAATCTATCGAGACGGCGGGACGCTTTGCGCTCAAGACGTTCAAGCGGGTCAAATTCAGGGATCTCGCCCGCGATGCGGCTTTCGAATCCCTCGGTGTCAAACGACTGGATTTGATCGATGCCGGACTTTCCGTCCACGAGGCTCTTCCAGGTGGTCGCGCGATCGACACCGACAGGGGTGATCAGGCCCACGCCCGTAACCACGACTCGTTCGGTCATACGGAGATGCCTTCCTAACCTCAGACTGGCATAAGGACCGATAATCCCGCCGAGATGCGGTCGTCGCTCGGTCGCCTCGCCAGACACCTGAGGTGAACTTACAGGAATGTACTGTTCCGGCGTTCGGACAAAAATCGCCCGACGCACCGCAGGATTATAGGGCCAGCACCCCCCGGGCTGAATGGCCCACGAGATGAATTAGCGACCGGCGTGACTGTCTCAATCGGGAGTTCGATACAGGTCCCCGATGGTTCAGCTACGGACTCGGGATGATAATGGGGCTTAATAAGACGTTACGGGATGGGCGTGAATTCGCCATGATGATGCCGATCAGCCCAATCTCCCCGTTTTCACGCACGAGAGACGCCAAGATTTCCCAATGACTTCAAATAACCGCATGCCGGAACTTCGATCTATCGGCCTTCCTGCGCCCGTGCCCGTGACTGGCGCGGTTGGGAGTGATGGGCCGCGGGTGATGATCGAGACCCACGGATGCAAGTTGAATATGGCGGACAGTCAGAGGATGGCCCGGGAGTTCGTGTCCGCCGGGTACGCCATCGCAACGGATGGCGAGACGCCGGACGTTTTTGTGCTGGACAGTTGTACCGTCACGCACGTAGCGGATAAGAAGGCCAGGCAGGCGCTCTCGAGGGCGCGCCGGGCGTATCCCGAGGCGTTGATCGTTGCGACGGGCTGCCTGTCTCAGCGGGATCCCGGAGAGGTGGACGCGCTGGAGGCCGTGGACCTGGTGGTCACGAATCAGCAGAAGCTCGACATCACGCGCACCGTGACCGAACGACTCGGCGTTTCGTTGACGCCATGCGCCGATGGAGCGCTGCCTGCCGGATCGACGGCGTTGCTTGGACGATCACGGGCCTCGCTCAAGATTCAAGAAGGCTGCGACCAGGTTTGCGCCTACTGCATCGTCCCTCAGGTACGCGGACGTGAGCGGAGCGTGCCGGACGACATGCTCGTGCGGCAGGTGGCCCGGCTGGTGGACGAAGGTGCCCGTGAAGTGGTGTTAACGGGCACTCAGCTGGGCAGTTATGGATTCGACCTCCCCGGGACGAGTCTGGGGGCGATGCTAAAGCGTGTGCTGAACGAGACCGAGATTGAACGGCTTCGGGTGTCTTCACTACAGCCTGCGGAGATAACGGACGAGCTGCTGGATATCTGGTCTGCCGAGGGTGAAGATCGGCTGTGCCGGCATTTCCACATGGCGTTGCAGTCCGGGAGCGACGCGATTCTGAGCAGGATGCGACGGCGCTACACGGCCGATCAGTTTGTCCTGACGACTGAACGGGTTCGTTCCGCCGTTCCGGAGGCCACGATCACCGGAGATGCGATTGCCGGGTTCCCGGGCGAGACGGAGGACGATCACCGCTCGACCCTGGATGTGATCGAGCGCGTCGGGTTCGCCGATCTACATGTGTTCTCGTACTCGGAACGTCCCGGAACGAGCGCCGCCCACTTTGACGATCATGTGGATCACGGCGTTCGGGCTCGACGGGCCGCCGAGATACGTGAACTTGCGTCTGGACTATCGAGGGCGTTCCGCGAGAACGCCGTTGGTGGTGTTGCGCCGGTGTTGTGGGAAAACACCACACCGGCCACCGGACGAACGGATACGTATCTTCGAGTGCGAAGAGCCAGCACGGATCTTCCCGCCGGTGTGCCGGCCTTTGGAAACGTGATCGAACGCGTGCGGCTTGTGCGGGTGGACGGGGACGTTCTGGTAGGGGAGCCGGTTTAGAGGGTGGGTCTCGAGACACGGGCCCGGTCGCACATATCAGTCAGCGGCGGGATGACGCCAGACGCGAAACAGCCGCCCGGCGGAGGGCGGCTGTTTCGCGTCTGGTTATTGCGAGAGTGCGAGTCTAGACGGTCGGTACGGGCCTCAGCGTGAGACGATCCCGATGTCGTTCCAGGTATGCGGCCACGTGGGTGTATCCGTGCGAGAACACCATGAGCCAACCCTCACGCTCGATGCGGTCCAGGAAGCGGCGCTTCTGCTCAAGGGTGGAGTCCGGCCGTCGGTCGTATGCCGTGATGTACGGCAGGTTCACGTGCGAGGGAGTCGGTACGAGGTCGCTCAAGTAGGCGATCTTTTCCGAGCCGAGGTCGATAAGCACGGACTGGTGTCCGTCTGCGGGCCCGTCTGTTACGACAGTGTTGATGCCCGGTGCTATCTCGGTGTCGCCATCAAGAAGGAAGAGCTTCTCGTTGCCCTCGATGAGCTCGAAATCATCTTTGGCGGTGTAACCGGTCGAAACGATAGTGCGTTCGTTCGGGTCCTGTAGTCGCTCAAAGGCCGATCGCTGCACCATGATGGTGGCGTTCGGGAAGGTCGGGATCACGTTGCCCTGACGGTCGAGCCGTGTAATGCCTCCTGCGTGATCAAAGTGCAGGCAGGTGAGTACTACGGTATCGATGTCACGGACCGTGAGTCCGTTTGCGCGCAGGTTACGGAGGAGCTTGGAAGAGCTAAGTCCGTACAGTTCCTTGTTGCGCTCCGGGTGGCGTGCGCCAACTCCGGTGTCGATCAGGATATTTCGGTCCGGTGTCTGGATGAGCAGACAGTTGAGACCGAGTCGGACCCGGTTTTTCCGGTCCGGCTTGGAGTCTTTTTCCCAGACTACCTTCGGGATTTGACCGTAAACCAGACCTCCGTCGAGGAGGTAGGAACCGTCACTGATAACTCGCACCTGGATATTGCCTAGCTGCATGATGCCCCCCTGGCTCTGAAGCAACTTGTTTGCGGCTCGCCCCCCGCATGACCCGTTATCGACCCCCGTCGATTCTGGCCGGGTCCGGCCTGTCGTTGGCTTCTTCGTAAATCCCTGCCGGTGCAGGCTGGGAAAACCGGGAGAAGTCAATGACGTGATTGGCACACTACTGGCGACCGTTAATACTTACTAGATTACTTTAGTACTCAAAAACAAATACTAAATAAGTTTTGAACAAAGTACAAGAATCATCGTAAGCCCGTTCTTCGCGGCACACTGGGATATCGAAGGAGTGAAGCTACCCGGAACGCGTCTACAATGACGCCGCCTCGGGGCCGCAAAAAGCCCCTTTGGGGCTGATAACCAGACCAGCACCCGACGCACTTAAACCACGCCGGGACCACTACGCCAGACCTCCTCCGCCCATAGCCGTAAAGGAACGCCCAATGGAACTCTCCGTTGTGACGGGAGACATCACCGCCCAGGCGGTAAATGCCATCGTCGTAAACCTGTTTGAGGGCGTGGAGTCGCCGGGCGGCGGCACCGGGGCCGTGGACGCCGCCATCGGCGGGGCAATCAGCAGCCTCATCGCAGACGGCGAGATCAAGGGCAGCCGTGGCGAGGTCACGGTGATCCACACAATCGGAGACGCATACGCCGGGTTCGCTCCGGATCGTGTGCTCGTGGCCGGCCTCGGCAAATCAGAAGATTTGGATCTGGACGGCGTGCGATCAGTGAGCGCCGTCGTCGCTCGAAGGCTCCGCAGGCTGAACGTCGAGAGCGCGGCGACAATCGTTCACGGTGCTGGCATCGGGGGGCTGGATCCTGAGGCGGCCGCAGAGGCGCTTGCAGAGGGTGCGATCCTCGGGTTGTACCGCTTCGATAAGTACCGGACGTCCAGCAAGCCCAAATTTGACGAGACCAGGCCCTCGGCGTTGACGCTCGTAGAAAACGACGGATCGAAGGTCCCGGCGCTTGAGGCTGGTGTGGCCCGGGCACAGGCGTTTGCGGGCGCGTCGATAGCGGCGCGAGACATGGTCAGCGAGCCGGCGAACGTGCTCCACCCGACGAAGCTCGCCGAGATCGCTAGCGGGATCGCATCCAAGGGCGGGATGGCCATCGAGGTTCTTGAGCAGGCGGACTGCGAGGCCCTTGAGATGGGCGCGTACATCGGCGTTGCACTCGGCAGCCATCAGCCGCTGAAGTTCATCCACATGACTTACGAAGGCGATGCCTGCAACCCGGACAACAACCTGTGGATAGTTGGCAAGGGCATTACGTTCGACTCCGGCGGCATCTCGCTCAAGGGCGGAGCGGGCATGGGCGCCATGAAGGGAGATATGTCCGGCGGGGCTGCTGCGATCGCGTCGATGCAGGCCATCGCAACGCTCAAGCCCGTCCTGAATGTCCACATGGTGTGCGCCGCAACGGAGAACATGCCCGGCGGCGGCGCTCAGCGTCCGGGCGACGTGGTGATAGCGATGGGCGGCAAGAGCATCGAGGTGGACAACACCGACGCAGAAGGCAGGCTGACACTAGCGGATGCAATAGGTTTCGCAAAATCCCATGGCGCAAAGAGGATCGTCGATATCGCAACGCTCACCGGGGCAATGGTCGTGGCGCTTGGTATGGGCCACTCGGGCGCGTTCAGCAACGACGACGAACTGGTTGAGCAGATGATCGCTGCCGGGAACACCAGGGGCGAGCCGATCTGGCGCATGCCGCTCGACCCGATTACGAAGAAGCAGAATCGGTCGGACATCGCCGACCTCAAGAACACAGGCGGACGCGGAGCGGGTTCGATCACGGCAGCGCACTTCATCGCCGAGTTCGCCGGGGACACGCCCTGGGTTCACCTGGACATCGCTGCCACGAACATGGGTCGCTCCGTGCACGACTGGGAGCCGACGGGCGCGACCGGGGTTCCGACGCGTGCGCTGATTCAGCTGGCGCTGGACCTGGGGTCTTAAAGACGAGTCTGCGCCGAAGACAAATTTTCACGACAAATCTGGGGAGATAAATCGATGACCGAAAGGTCCATGAAGCCGGTCCACGTAGACGACGCACTTCTAGAGGAGTTCAAGAAACTGCCGGTCGCCACCATCTGGGGCACGGTGCAGAGCACGCTTGGTGTCCCATTTCCGTTCATGGAGGGCGTCAACCTGATGCTTGCTCCGGGCGGCAAACGGCTGGCGGCGAGGGCCCGGACGCTTCGGTACCACCCGATTCGGGTCGATCTGATCTCCGATGTCTGCGACAACGAGAACTCGCCGGAGTACCGGGCGATGGCGCGCTGTGGGCCGGGCGACGTACTCGTGGCCGACCAGCAGGGCGTTCGTTACGCCGGGATCGCCGGAGACGTGAAGCTGCTACAGCTGAAGATGAATAACGCAGAGGGTCTCGTCACGGACGGAGCCATTCGAGACCTGAGCGTTCTCCGGGACGAGAACTACGACCTGATCGTGTACGCACAGGGTCGTACCGCTTACGGGCAGGGTCCGTGGGGCGAGCCCGCCGAGGAGAACATCGACATCCAGTGTGGCGGCGCATTAGTCCGGCCGGGCGACGTGATCGTGGGCGACGAGGATGGCGTCGTTGTGGTGCCTTCGTGGTTCGCAAAAGAGTGTCTTGAGATCACGAAAGAGCACGAGGACGCCGAGGCCTGGGTGAAGGAAAAGACGGTGGCGGAGAACACCATTCCGGGCAAGTACTACGGCAACAATCTGATGGAAAGCTACCGCAATCGGAATAAGTAGTCTCGCTCTGTAACTTCTTCAAGTTACGTTTAGATCATCAATGTTTACAGAAATAGATAACGCTAAAATACCTACCAGAAAGTAAAGGCGAAGAACAAAATGACAGATCGCTCATTCACTCCGGTAGACGTACCGGATAGTGTCCTGGATCGATTCAAGAAACTCCCGGTCGCGACCATCTGGAGTCACGTCGTAAAGGACGCCGGCGTGGCTCTGCCGTTCATCGAGGGTCTGAACCTTTACACGCCGGGAATGGAGCGGCTCGCCGCCCGGGCCCGCACTCTCAGGTTCCTCCCGCCACGCCCGGACCTGCTGTCGGAAGTAGCAACCGGCGAGCACGCTCCTGAGTACGTGGCGATGGGCCGATGCGGCCCGGGCGATGTGCTCGTGTGTGACATGATGGGCAACACGGACGCTTGCATCTTCGGGGACGTGAAGGCGCTTCAGCTCAAGATGAATAATGCGGACGGCATCGTGACCGATGGTGGCATGCGTGACCTGGATGTGATGGAGGACGAGGGGTACAACTTGATCGTGTACGCCCGCGGTCGGACTCCGTACGCATCAAATCCGTGGGCGCATCCGGCAGAGGAGAACACGCAGATCCAGGTCGGAGGCGTTCTCGTGCGGCCCGGCGATGTGCTGGTGGGAGACGGCGATGGCGTGGTTGTGGTGCCGTCGTGGTACGCCGAGGAGTGCGTTCAGATCGTCGAGGATCACGAGGATGTCGAGGCTTACGTGAAGATGAAGATAGAGCGCGACAATGTTCCCCCGGGACGCTACTACCCGCCGTCTCCAGAGATGTGGGAGGAATGGCGCCAGAGCAGGTAAGCAGGCTCGCCTGCACCTTATCCTCATCCCGGCGGAGCGTTTGTTCTGGCGGCACGGTCTTTTTCGCGATCAAGATCGTCGCTCGTTACGCCTTAGGGGCGGCGCTTGCCCCGCCCTCGTTCGTACAGCGACCGCGTGATGAAGCTCTGAAACGGTGAATTGACGCGTTTGCGCCTCGTATCCGGCCATTCGGAGATTGAGGCGGTGTCGCTCGGGTGATAACCTGACTGGTGTCGCCGATACGAGAGATCGTTAAGGCGGCGCTGCGCGTCCCGTGAGGGGCGTGATTGGCGATGCACGTGGTGGGCGTAGTGTAGTGGTTAACACGTCAGGTTGTGGCCCTGAAGATCGAGGGTTCAATCCCCTCCGCTCACCCCAGCATCGCTCAAGTTTTCTAGGCGGGTCCTTCTCCGAAAGGGCCCGTTTTCGTGTGTGGACGTGACCCCGCCGCCCGTATTTTGGGCATCAGGCGAGTACCGGAGAGATGAATGACAGGAACGACTCATCCGGATGTGCCGTCCGGGATAACGGTACGCCGGTGGGGCGCCGGGAACGGCGACGGCCTGGTCATAGATGTCGACACCAACGGCGGGCCGCCGGTTCACGGCATCGGCGTAGAGCCGCCGTCGGACGCATCTCGAGCGAACGGTCCCACATGGGCCTACGTGATAGAAGACGACGGTGTAACGCTGATCGACCCCGGCCATCTCGGATCGTTAGATTTCCTCGTAGACGGGCTAAACGTGCTCGGGATGAAGCCGTCTGACGTCGATCGGATGGTCGTCACGCACGGTCACTGGGACCACGATGGCGGGGTGGCCGAGTTCGCAGACGCATCCGGCGCCGAGTTCTGGGCGCACGAGTTGTGGGCGGCATACTCGCCGTACTCCTACGGGCAGCTTTTAAGGGCAGACAAATCTCCGCTTCGGATCGAGATGACTCGCATCGGCGAGCGCATGCGTGACGCCGGTCCTCGGACTTATGGCGGTTCTGTCAGCAAGTCCAGCGGCAACGGCGAGCCGGGAAAATCCGAACGTAAGCCGGGCGGCGGTCGGGACAACTATGAAGCGATGCGGTCTGCTATGAAGGTCGATCGCGGCCTTGTCGACGGTTTCAAGCACGGGGCGATCGAATACCTGCACACGCCGGGCCACTGGCCGGACGAGATGACCATCAGGCTCGGAAATCTCATCTTCACGGGCGACCACATCCTGCCCGAGATCACCCCACACCCTTCTATGGCGTACAGCCATCCTGCGGGCCTCGCCGCAAGCCTTCCGGATCGATACAAGAACCCTGGCGATGTTTGGGGGTTGATGGCATATCTGAAGTCGCTGCATCGCGTCTGCCAGCTAGGCCAGGGGCTGATGGTCATGCCGGCGCATCGATTGTTTAATCGGGACCAATTCCGCATGACGGACGAGCGCAGGGGCGCCGAGACGATTGCGTTTCACCTTGAGCGTTGCGATGCGCTGGTGAAGGCGATCGAGGATGGGCATATCGACCTGGAACCGGCGACCCGGGAGTTGTTCTCGTATCGGCCGTTGACCGATAGCTATCACCTGATGTCGGCGGCGTCTGAGACCATCTCGCACGTTGAATTGCTGGAAGAGACCGGCGACATGGTTGTGCACGATGTTGAGGATGGGGACGGGGTGCGCCTAGAATTGACTGGTAGTCGGCACTACCGCGACGTGATCGGGGAATTGATCCCTGACTAGATGTCGCCGGTGAGCCGGTGACCGACGGTCGCTAACGCGGCCCAGGATCTGACATGCGCCCGTAGCTCAGCGGATAGAGCACCAGGCTTCGAACCTGGGTGTCGGGGGTTCAAATCCCTCCGGGCGTACCAGTCCCCCCAACTCGTTGGAATTATTTTGGATGGCTCTCGTGGTTGGGCGGGCCTTGCCGTGCTTTCCATTGCGGTCGATTTGCGGCACGGTTTGCGGAGTGAAAGAAATTTCTCGCTGAATGTCCGATTTTGTGTATCGGACTCGAATGTACTGTGCCGCGGGAGTACGTTCTCGTCAGCGATATGTAAGCTGTTGCGTGCAAATCATCCGTTGTTTGCCGGAATGCCCGTCCTTCGAGAACCTCAGGATGAGGGCGAGTGGGAATGTATGGAAATGGGTATGCAGACGGCACAGTATGGATACAAATGGCGGAATCGGAAATTTTAGCCGGGGGACCACATGAATTCAGACGGACCGAGCACACCTACGAATCCTGAATGGAGTGGGCGACCGTTTTACGGCTACGACTCTGACGAGGTTGGAGGAACATATGCCAAGCGCGAGGCGGCGCGTGTGGCGGACTTCCTGTTTCCGTACCTGAAGCCGGGAATGAGCCTGCTTGACTGCGGTTGTGGTCCCGGTGCGATCACCTTCGGGCTTGCCGAGGCGGTGTCCCCGGGACGTGCTATCGGCGTTGATCTTGAGCCGAATATGATTGAGCAGGCGAAGGTGCTGACGGGGCAGAACGACGTCGACAACATCGAGTTCCAGGTAGCAGATATATACGACCTGCCCTTCGAGGATGGACAGTTCGACGTCGTGTTCACGTCAGCCGTTCTAGAACACCTCGCCGATCCCGTGGCGGCGCTCAAGTCGTTACGCCGCGTGCTCAAGCCGGGCGGCCTCGGCGCAATCATCCAGACCGACTGGCGCGACCCGTTCATCGTCCCGCAGAACGCGTCGCTGGCGAGGTTCCTGGAGCTGTTCGAGGGCGGATTCAATCGACACGGTGGTTCGCTGAACAATGGGCGGCTGCTCAGGTCTCACATGCAAGAGGCGGGGTTCGAGATGATCGAATTTCAGGCCCGGATCGGCAACTACACCGATTCTCAATCTGTCGGTGGAGTTATCGAAGGCTATATCTCATGGATGGAGAATCTGCCGCTATTCCAGGAGTCGATCCAGCTTGGTCTGACGAATGAGGCGGAGTTGGAATCGATCAAGAGCGGTATGCGTGAGTGGTACGCCGGTCCCGATGTGTATTTCGCCAACGCCCACACATACGGGGTGGGCCGGGCCTAGGTTCTGGTTGGGGTCTTAGGGGCGTCTGGGCCGATTGGTATCGGCCCACTAAGGGCGGGTAGTCAGCCCCTAAGGTGTGTTGGTTGACGCCCGTTTGTGTGACGTGGACGACGGCCCTACCACGACAGTAGCCAGGCCACGAGATCTGCGATTTCTCCTTCAGTTAACGTGTCGCTGAAGTTTTTCGGCATCACGTTCGGGAAGCCCGGTACGATGAAGGTGCCAGGGTCCTTGATTGACTGCGTGACGTATTCCACGGCGGTCAATCCGGGAACCCGGGAGCCTGCGCGATCTTTGAAGCCCTCAAACCCGGGGCCGACGATTGTGTTGGTGCCGGTTGAATGGCAGCCACTGCACGCCTGGAATGACGGGGGCGGGTCGCCGTGTGTTGGTGCTGTGCCCGTTGGGGGAGGTGGCGTGGAAGGCTCCGATGTGGCTAGCTCCGAGTTATCGTCCCCGCCGCATGCCGCTGAGACGATCAATACAGCGATGGTCGCCATGAGCAAGGCGCGGCGGCTGTTTCGGTTGATCAGAAGTTGTAACAACTTTCACCTCCCACCGGATGTCTTCAAATAGAAGCAGTCCAGTCCGGCTGCTCTAAACCGTCTTGATGAAACGGTCAGATTTTTGACAAATTGGGGATGCGCGGGCGGTCTAGCACGCCCGCGCCTATGTTGTTGATTCAAGCTGTCGGCAATCTAAGGCAGGGCTCTCGATGAGCGACGAATACGACAACCGGGTGATAGTTGCATCGGCATATGAAGCGCTCGCACAGGGCGACGACGACGCCTTTATCCAACACCTGACTGATCAGGTGGAGTGGATAGTTCCGGGGCCAGACCATCACCCTTCAACGGGCACGCATGTCGGTAAAGAAGCACTTCTCTTGATGTTCGCCCGGTTTGGCGCGTTTGCCGAACTTATCGGATTGGAGATCGAGCAGGTTGTGGGAGACGACGAGGTTGTTGTCGTTCTGGGGCGCGAGCGATGGAAGGTGAAGGCGTAAGGTCGTGAGTTTGTTACGATCTGGGCGAACGCCGTCACGGTTTTTGAGGGGTTGATCACCCGGGTCACCGTGTACGCAGATACCTCGAACGAGATGGCCGCGTTCGCAGGCGAATGAGGGCCGTGTTCGGCGTGTTAGTGATCGCCTATGACGGGTTTATGGACCACCCTTCGGTGGCGGTGAATTCGTTACGGAGCGCTGGTTTTCTCTCCGAATCAAGCCACGACGATTCAATGCCATTCAGGATGAATTTGCGTATCTCGTCCGGCGTAAACGCCAGCTCGGACATGAGCGCCGCGTAGTCCCCGGTGAGCGAATTCCCGAACATTGCCGGGTCGTCGGAATTAACGGTCACCAGAACGCCCTGATCAAAGAACTGCCTTATCGGGTGAACCGCAATCGAATCCACGACTCCCGTTGCCACGTTCGACAGCGGACACATCTCGACGGGCAGTTGTGTTTCCGCGAGATGCCGCATTAGTTCAGGATCTTCGATGGCGCGTATGCCGTGACCGATCCGCTGTACTTTTAGTGCGTTAATCGCGCCCCAGACGCTCTCGGCCCCGGCTGCTTCACCGGCGTGCGCTGTGGTGTGAAAATCATTCTTTCTCGCCCGGCTGTACAGATCGGTGAACAGTTCTGGTGGATACGCATGTTCCGACCCGCCGAGTCCTATCCCGATGAGACCAAGCGATCGCAGATCTGATAGTTCATCCAGTACGCCCGATGCGTAGTCCGGGCCGACGTCTCGCACGAGATCAGGAATCAGCGCTACTTCGACGCCCGTAACGCTATCCAGCCCAGCGCGGACGGCTTCAATCATGCGGCCCGTGTCGAGGCCGGCTTGTTTGAATCGGCCGGGGGAGAAAAATGCTTCGACGTACTTAATGTTCTCGGCCTTCAGGGCGCGGGCGACGGCGCCGCTGAAGAACTCGAAGTCGTCGTACTCCCGGAGAAAGCCGTTCTTCCAGATCCATAGTTCGATGAAGTGCGGAAAGTCCCGAAACTTGAAGTACTCCTGTAATGCTGCCTCGTCTGGAACAAGTGGGTCGCCGCCGTACTTCTGTACTAGCTCCCAGAGAGCCGGTATGGGGATGGCGCCTTCAAGATGCAGGTGTAGCTCTACCTTAGGCAGGCTGTGGCACCAGTTTGTGAGGTTTGTTGGTGTTGGGGTCATATGGACGTGTTGTCGTGGGATTCATACTTCGAGAGCCTCAGCATGGGTTGTTGCTGAGAAGCGCCAGCAGCAAATTACAGCGTTCCAGAGCCTAGCTGGGGGTAGATGTCCGGGTATATGTGGCCGGGGACGTACGGGTAGTCCTCGAACTTGGATTCGTCGATCTCAATGCCGAGTCCCGGCCCGTCGGGGATAGCAAGCTTGCCGCCAATTACGTGATCGAGATCGAAGATCGGGTCTTTCAAGATGTCGTCCCGCAAGGGCTGATATTCCGAGCCGTCGTACTCCAGAATTACCTCGTCGACCATCGAGGCGAAGTGCATGTTTGCGGCCTGGCCGACCGCCGTGAGGCCGCCGATGTGCGGAAAGACCCGGATATCGTTCGCCTTCGCCAGTCCAACCACCTCAAGGCACTCAAGCAAGCCGCCGCAAACCGTCACGTCCGGTTGCCAGTAGTCGGAGGCGTTGCGATCAGCCAGCTCCTCGAACTGATGCACCGAGTACACACGTTCTCCGACAGCGATCGAGACCGGAGACACCGCCGCTAACCGCGCCAGCCCTTTTATCCAGGTCTGCGGTATCGGTTCCTCAAACCAGAAAACGTCCAGATCGCCCATATGTCTGGCGATCCTTATCGCGGATTCGACGCCGTAGTTGCAGTAGGCGTCCACCATTAACTTGATGTCCGGACCGATATGTTCCCGTACGCCCTCCACCTGCTCCATGTCCTTCGCCGCTCCCGATGCGATGCGTGTTTTGACGCCCACAAAGCCGAGTTCCAGCGCCTGGTCGAAGAACTGTCCGTGCCACGCCGCATCCTTCTCAGGGAACGTGCTTCCGGTCATGTACAGCGGGATGGCGTCCACAAGTTTGCCGCCAAGTAGTTCGTGGATTGGCACGCCAAGCGCCTTGCCCTTGATATCCCACAGTGCCGTCTCCATCGCTCCAATCACCTGGGCGGAGATGCCGTTCACGCCGAGCCACGGGTTCAGGTACCGCTCCATCTCTTTCTTGCGGAGCCGGATTTCGAGCGGGTCTTTGCCGAGCAGCATCGGGGTCAGGATGTCGTCCACCATCGTCTTCATAACGGTGGGGTAGAAGTGGCCGTACGAGGTCGATGCCTCGCCGTATCCGATGATCCCGGAATCGGTCTCTATGCGGACCAGCGCGAAGGCCCGGCTCAGGACCGGCGCGTCCTTCTGGTAGCCAAGCGGAATGACCCTGATCGACTTGATGTTCACGGCTTGATATCTCTCCAGGATGCGTTGGGACCGGCTAGCAAAATTGTTGTCTCAGGATGTGATTCAGCGGAGAGCACAGTATGCACGCTTACCGTGGATGATCGACCCACCCAAACCGCTTGAGTTCACAGGAAAACCAGTTCGACGGGGCTGTTGACCGCCACATGCTGACATCGATGTACACCTCGTTGTGCCCATAGCTGGCGCTCCTTCCGGGACTGAGCTGGCGTACAAGAGACCGTCAAAATCTCGGCAGATGATTGTCTGACCCGGGGGATCACCTGTAGGGTGTTCTGAATAGCGCGGGAGAATTGATTGGGAGGCAGCGAGCCATGTGCGCCGCAGCACGGCGACGTGGCACGGCATGCGAAAGGTCTGGCGATGTTTGCGCTCGGGATACTCCTCCTTGTGATCGGACCCCTGTTTCTGCTTACGCCCCACCAGATGGCGCGGCTGGGAAGGCCTTCGTCCAGGACCGGGCGTGAGCGTTACGAGCAAGGGTTGCGGAAGCGCGGAGTGCCGCTGGGGCGGGATGAAGAGTCTGAGGTGAGCAGGGTGCGAGAGCGGGTTGCCGGACTGGTGCTTACGGTGATCGGATTGCTTCTTTTGTTTCTCGGGTAAGTTCGCCCGGAGCGGGCGGTGCAAGCGCCGACCCTGTGGGTTTGGCGACGTTGGCGAATTCAGTTTAATAGCCTCCGGACGATCTATTTGAACTCCAATTTTGATATTCCCTGTGTGATAGCCCGTGGTTGAAATTAGCCTGGAGTCGGCACGACTTGAGTTTCTTCGGGATTTCCCGTCGTTTGCGGGTACCGGATCTCTGAACGAATTACGAGCACGTGGATACTCCCGGCTTGATGAACAGGGACATGTGTACCTGGACTACACCGGCGGCGGGCTGTACGACGTTGCGCAGATCCGGGCGCACGCAGCGATGCTTGAGTCCTCGGTGTTGGGCAACCCGCACTCGACCAACCCGACCTCTGAACTCAGCGGGCGTCATATCGAGCAACTGAGGATGTCCGTCCTCGACTTCTTTAACGCAGATCCTGACGAGTACGTGGCCATATTCACGGCCAACGCCACCGGGGCGATCAAGCTGGTCGGAGAGGCATACCCGTTCGCCCCGGGCGATCGTTACCTGCTGACTTTCGACAACCACAACTCGGTGAACGGTATCCGTGAGTTTGCGCGCTCAAAAGGCGCTGAGGTCACATACGTGCCCGTCGTGCCGCCGGAGTTGCGGCTGGACGAGGCCGGGCTGTTGAGACAACTGGAGGCGGAGACCCCAGGGGGTGCTGGGAATGGTTCTGGGCAGAACAAACTATTTGCCTACCCGGCGCAGTCCAACATGTCGGGCGTTCAGCACCCACTTGAATGGATCGATGTGGCACACGAGAACGGCTGGGACGTGATGCTGGATGCGGCGGCGTTTGTCCCGACGAATCGGCTCGATCTGTCGAGGCACAAGCCGGACTTCGTGCCGCTGTCGTTTTACAAAATGTTTGGCTATCCCACCGGCGTCGGCGCGTTGATCGCACGACGCGAGGCGTTGGAGAAGCTGGACCGGCCGTGGTTCGCCGGAGGGACGATAACGATCTCGTCCGTGCAGACGGAACGACACTATCTGGCTGACGGCGAGGCGGCGTTCGAGGAGGGGACTCCCAACTACGCCACGTTGCCGGCGGTGGAGATCGGCCTCGATCATCTGCGCGAGGTCGGGCTGGAAATTATCCATGACCGGGTGGCGGCGTTGACCGGTTGGCTTCTTCAGCAGTTAACGCCGTTGCGTCACGCCAACGGAAGCCCTCTGGTGCGGATATACGGACCTACCGACACGAACGACCGGGGCGGCACTATCGCTCTGAACTTCTACGACCCGGACGGGAAGCTGGTTGATCATCGGGCGGTCGAGTCGCTGGCGAACGGCTTCACGATCTCCCTGCGCACCGGATGTTTCTGTAACCCCGGCGCGGGAGAGATCGCGCACGGCCTCACGGAGGACGAGTTGAAGGCGGCGTTCTCGGATCGGGAGCGGATGACCTTCGAGCAGTTTCTGGAGGCGCTGGAGCGGGACGGCGACAAGAGCGCAGGATCCGTGCGCGTGTCGTTTGGACTGGTGTCGACTTTTGACGACGCGTACGCCTTCACGCAGTTTGCACGGACGTTTCTCGATAAGCCTTCGCGCCTGTTACCGGCCTAGACCTTCTATTCGCTGGCGTCCAGGTTGTATGCGCCGATGAGGTTCAACGTCGGAGGCGCCTTTGCCTGCCAGATCGTGGCCCATAGTTCTGGATCTCGGTCCGAGACAAATCGAGAGACGTAATGCATTGGGACACTCCTGGGGCGCGGGGCCGCGGATTGTGTGCGCAAATTTATGGCGAGACGAGTCTGTTCGCCGATATTAGCGCACGCTCCGCGGCCCAGATATCCAGATATCCGGTGACCCAGAGATCCGAGCCTCCGGGATTAGAAACTTGTCGATGGAGAGCTAGGCATTACGATTCTTGCCCGGGGAGGAGAGTTCATCCGCGATCCGAATGTTTACCGGATCCTTCCCGGAGTCGATCGTCAATTTTCCCTCTGCGGCCTTCTGCGCTTGATGCGAGAAGTACCGATCAGTGGCGCCCAATGACGGCGGACACCTAACGAGGCGGCTTGAAGTCAGCCGGGTCAGCGATGAGCACTACGTTGGCGCGGCCAAGGGCAGTGTCCGGGTTCCGCACCGGCGCCCTGAGCGCCATCTGTCGTCCGGATTCTTTGTCCACCAGCACGACGCCCGTGTAGGAGATCTCCTCGATGATCGGCACCGTAACCGGTCCCTCACATTCAAATGCCAGCGTGACGCCGGTGGTGAGGTTTAGTACGCGGCACAACCATTCGCGGAATCTGGGCCTTCCGAGAACCCCGACCACTACCGAAGAAAGATACTTGTCGCTTATGGGGAGTACGGCTCGCCGTCGAGTGGGAGCAGATTCCGCCTTGACCAGGGAAATCCCATCTGATATCTCGCCGGCAACAGCTCTATAAACACTGCCCGGTTCGATCTTTGGATTTCTGGGTTCGGCATCGGGTGCGGTACCAGTACGCCTTCTACGGCGGACAACACGGATACGTCGAACTCGTCGCAATTCAATCCCTCTAACGAACTACACGCTATCGGAGTTTCCCGGCGTCACCAGTTTGTCGGCCCGCGTTGGATCTGGTCGTTATTTGCATGATGGAGTAGCGAAATACGAAGAATTCCCCCGTGCTGGCACCGTTTAATACACATTATTGGCGGTTGCGCGATATAGTGCTCATGACGCCTGAGGAGGGAGTTCCATATGCCGAAGAAAGTCCATCACGTCGTGCGGCGCACTGGCACGAGGCTCGAGGATCCAATAATTGAGATCCCGGTGGCCGAGGATATTGCTGGTGTTCCCGGGATACCCCAGATTGAAAAAGACGTCTCTTTTTACAGTCGTGAGTACCCGCTGGAAACTCAAAACATCGAGAAAGCCGCGGACCGTGAGTGGTCCTGGAGCGTGTATACGCCCGAGGTTTTCGAGTACAGGGAACTCCATGAAAAGGCGAACGCGCCGTTAGTGGCCGCCGCCGCGGTCACCGGGGATATCGAGCCGACTGTAGAACCAGTGGGCCGGGATATTACCGAAGATATCCGCAGGAAATCGTACGAACTTGGATTCGGCGATGTCGGATTCACCCGATATGACCGTCGGTACGCTTTTGCAAGTAAAAAGAAATGGGTGAAGTTCCAGGGCGCTATTTGTGTGGCGCTGGAACAGGATTACGCCCAGACGCAGAGCCTGCCAAGTCTTGAAGCGGAGTACGCCCACTTCGGTACATACGAGACTGAAAATAAGCAATGTCTCGCGCTGGCAGATTTCATCAGGTCATTTGGATACCACGCACAGGTGCATAGCCCGAACGACAACAGCGCGCCGTTCTTGCCGATGTTCGTGGAAGCGGGAATGGGCCAGTTGGGCGCCAACGGCCAGCTTCTCTCGCCGCATTTCGGGTCACGTGCCCGACTTGCGATCATCACGACCGATGCGCCGCTCACTTACGACGACCCGGTGGATTACGGTGTCCAGAAGTTCTGCCAGGAATGCCTGGTTTGCGCGGACAGGTGCCCGGCGCGGGCGATCATGCGTGACAAGGTGTGGTACCGGGGCGTAGAGAAGAACAAGCTGATCTACGATCGATGCCGACCGGTGATGTCCACATATGAGGGCTGTGCCGTCTGCATGAAGGTCTGCCCGATCCAGCGCTATGGCATGAAGCCGGTTATGGATCACTGGGTTGAGGAGGGTGAGGTGCTTGGCAAAGGCACGGATAACCTGGAAGGGTTCTCACTCCGCGACAAAGGCTACTTCGGCCCGGGAGAGCTTCCGTCATTCGACAGAAGTCTGTTCGAGTTCCCTCAGGGGACGAAGGACGAGTGGCTATTCGCCCAGTTCAAAGACAAGGTTGAAGACGGCGACGGACCAACGGCGGACGAGACTTCGGCGTTCTTGAAGGAGCTGAAGGAAATTCTCGCCAAAGGGACGACAACAATCGGAGACGAGTAAGAGATTTTCCCAGCACGTTTGGTTCATTCCAAACGTGCTGGGCTTTTATCCAGGGCAGTTCATAAACAGGAGCGCATCGTTGTTTCAGAAGTCCGACCTGGACGAGCTTTTTAACGACCTTGAAGGGTCGCATGGAGCGACCGAGGATTACGACCGGCTTCTGAAACAGACCCACCTGGCGATTGCCCTTTTCGATGCCAAGAAACCACTCGACGACCAGTTCGATCCGATCGTGGTTGAACTGGTCGCGAAGCACCAACCCGGCGGGTAACGCTGCCGTGGAACTGCGCCCTTCGAATATTTCAGCGTGCAGATTGATACGCCTTGAGCCTCGGTTCTGGCTGGACCAGACTTGCTGTTCAGGCGAGCAGGGCGGGCGGCGTCAACGGCCGTAACGGGACGCCGGATCGGTCTGATGCGACCACGATCTCTCCTGCTTTAACGACCAGTTCTAGTTGCTCAAAGGCTGATCTCAGCCCCTCCAATGGGTTTGCGCGTAGCAACAACTGATCGGCTCGTTTACCGGGTGCGATTACGCCGGAATCTCCCAGCCCGCATATTACGGCTGCTGTGCCGGTTGCGCCTTTAAGAACCGTCTCTACAGGCACGCCGTAATCTACGAGCGTCTCCATCTCCTCAAGCACCGTAAACCTGGAGTCCGTTCCGACTCCGACCGGGACGCCCAAATCGACAGCCTCCAGGATCCGGTCCCTGTGGGCAGCACTCTCAAGCAGGCTGGCAAGTTCGGGTGGAGCGTGACGGGACATAACAAGAGAGACACGCGCCGTCGGCACAAAAAGACACGCCGTCGTCCGCCATGGCCTTCACACCGTCAGCTGTCGCCAGGAATGCGTGTTCGATGTTGTCTATCCCGGCCTCGATTGCGCTCCTGACGGCGGAATCAGACATGGCGTGGGTGGTGATGAGCTTGTGGAAGCGGTGTGCTTCCGAGGCGGCTGCGGTTAGCTCCTCCCGCGTGTACTCATCGATATCAGGGCTCTCATGCGGGTAGTTGGCCAGCCCGCCGGTACTCATCACCTTGATGCAATCAGCTCCGCCTTTGATCTGCTCACGGATTGCCTTCCTGATCTCTTCCGGGCCATCGGCCTCCCGCACGCCATACCAGGGCGTTCCGTGGCCACCCGTCTTGGCAATCATCATGCGGCTTGCGATCACGCGAGGGCCGGGGATTTGGCCGTTAGCGAGGCGTCCCGGATGTCCACGTTGGTGAACATCTCCTGGCCGATGGCCATCCCGGGTCCGCCCAGTTAGCGGACGGTGGTGACGCCCTGGCGCAGCTCCTAGGCAGCGTTCCCGGCCGCCTCCAGAGCATGAGCGGCAGGGGATTGGTGGAAACGACTCAGTCGCCCCGTGGTGTAGTCGCCTGCGGGCGTGGTTCGCAGCCACTTATTGCACAGGTGGTCGTGGCAGTTGATGAGGCCGGGCATGAGCCAGCCGCCATTGCCGTCGATGACCTGAACATCGTCGGGCAAGGCGCCTGAATCGCCGGGCGTGATGCTCTCGATGCTCGCACCGTCCACGATCACCGTAGCTGAATGGATAACGCCGCCAAGACCGTCGATTACGTTGACGTTGCTAAATGCGATACATTGAGTCATGTCCCTGACCGCTCCTCATTTCCGGGAATATCGACCGAGCCATTGATCTCCTCGGCGATGATGTGTCCACCCGGGTTTTTATCCACGGAGAGATCTCCGGCGATGTCGGTGACGGTGAGATGCCCGTAACCGGCGCTACCTATCGTCACATCGCCTCCGATGTCAGAAATCCTTGCGGGTCCGCTCTGGTTGTCGTCGATTACGACATTGCCACCAATTCTCGAGAGGTCTACCTCGCCGTATCCCTCGATGAGAGATACGTTCACGTCGCCGTCGATATCGATCAACGACATTGATCCCTCAAGTCCCAGGACGTTGACGGTACCGCCGATACGGGTCGCATCAAAATTTCCGTAACCGATGGCGGCCTGCAGGTTTCGGATATTGGATATGTACACCGATCCATCGGTGTTAGCGACTTCAACCCGGGGGAAGTCTTCGGGAACGATGATCTCAAGGTCCATACGTATGTCATCCACCCCGGCAGGCAATATCACCGTCACGAGGATTTCGCCGGAGTCGATGATCGAGGTGTTCAAGACAATGGATTCGAGGTGGCGCTTTGAATCGAGCCCCGCACAGGTGCGTCCCTCGATCTCAATAGTGGCTTGCTCCGCTCTCCCGATGACAGAGAGATCACCGCGATCGCCGATAACCCGCAGAAGTGTGGCGTCACCGATATCGATCGTGGCCTGATGGGGAGGGCCGCTTTCGCAACTGCTCCCGGTTATGGACTGGTAGATCGCTTCCATAGGCGGGAACAGGATCAGCAGGGAGATTATGGAGATACCGGAGAGGGCGACAAACATTGCCCAGCCCAGAAGAAGGTTGCGGAATATCCGCAGCCTTAAGGAGCCTTTTTCTTCCTCCGGGTCTTCGTAGAAAATCAAGCGCTATGCCTGCTGTTCTCGGACTCAAGTTGCCGGGTTAATGCCGATGATTTCGGCTTGCCCTCACGCCACAGTGACGGTGGCAGTGTGCCACGGGCGGGGATGGTCGGCACACATCCTTGGAAACCGTTTGATGGACTCTCACGCATACGATGCCGGCACGCAAAAAAGGTTTCTTTGTCGTTCCGAGCATGCGGGGTTAACCGGCGTTGTCTCGTATAACTCGTCCCACGGTTGTACCTCTCGGCATGCCCCCGTTCAACGCAATTTTCCTGTTGATCAGGACCGTGGAAACGCCGGTCGAGTACTGGTAGGGATCGGCAAATGTGGCGTGCTCTTTCATGGCCGCCGGGTCGAACACCGCTATGTCCGCGAACTGTCCAGGGGCGATGCGGCCCCGGTTTTCCAGCCCGAGTCTATGAGCGGGCAGGGTGGTCATTTTTCTTATCGCTTCTTCAAGTCCTACCACATTTCGCTCAAGCACCATGCGCTCGATAAACCGGGCGTTCGTGCCGTAACTGCGGGTGTGTGGCTTGCCTGCGGAAAGCGGGCCTTCGGTGCGCAGAGACATGCCGTCCGATGCGACCGAGATGAACTCGCCCGCTGCGATCGTGTCGACATCCGAATCGCACATCGACGTGAGCACCACGGACACCTCGCCGTCCTGCAGCAGCTCGAACGCTGTGGTGATGGGGTCGGTATTCCTAGCCTCGGACACCTCCGCCAGTGTCTGACCTTCAAGGGAGTGGTCCGGGTCGTAGCATGAGATCACACACCCGGATGGACCCTGGAATCGGACCATCGCGTACTCGGCCTCGTTACGCAGCTTTTGTCGCAGATCGGCGTCGCCTATGCGTTCCAGCAGGGCAGATCTGCCGCCGTCGTGTGCACACCGATTGAAGATCGCCCCGCTTAGCGGAGTGCCGCACGCCGTGTACGGGTACTGATCGCCGGCCACGTCAACGCCGTCACGTCGGGCGTCACGCATCGTCTCAAGTATCTGTGCGGATCGGTCCCACACCCGCATGCCGTGCGCCTTCACGTGCGAAATTTCGACCCTGCCGCCGGTTCGCCGGCCTATCTCTATCCCCTCGTTGAGCGCCACGAAAAGACCGGGCGGCTCGTCCGATTCAGACCGCGTGTGGCTTGAGTAGAGCCGATTGCGATCTGCCGCTTCCTGGTTGAGGGCAATGATCTCGTCCGTCAGCGAGTAGTCGCCGGGCGGGAAGTAGAGACCGGTACAAAGAATCCCATGGCCCCGGCGTCAAGCGCCTCAGCGACGATCCTGCGCATCGCCTCAAGCTCTTCATAAGAGGCACGTGCGTCCGCGCCGATCACTGCGCTCCGGACCTGGTTGTGACCGATCTGGGTCGCAACGTTGATCGCGGAGCCCGCGTCCGAGAGCGCGTCCAGGAACCCTCCGAACTTGGTCCATCCCGGCTCGCCGCCTAATCCGTCTCCGCCCATGCGGGAAAGTCAACCCTCGTAAGTCTCCATCGTGCAGTCGTTCAGCGGCGCGCAGTAGCTCATGCCGCAGTTGCCGACCAGTTCAAGCGTTACGCCCTGGCGAAGCTTACTATCGGCATGGGGATCGATCAGGAACGAAAGATCGCTGTGTGCGTGGAGATCTATAAAGCCCGGCGTGATCACGGATCCAGCGGCGTCGATGATCTTTTTGCCCTCGCCATCGATCTCTCCGATGGCCACGATCCGGTCACCGCGGACGCCGATGTCTGCCCGATATCCCTGCGATCCGGTGCCGTCCAGCACGAGTCCGTTCTTGATCACGACGTCAAACATTGCTACTCCAATTGGCCGTCCAGTTTCGGGACCATTCCCGCGCTAGAACGGTATGATGTTGCGACTTCCGGCGAAACAAACCGCCGTCTCCCCACAGGAAGGTGTGAAAGAGTCCCGCATGAACATGAACATGATGATCAAGATCACGATGCCATTTTTCATCCTGGGATTCCTAGCATTCCCGATCATCGTCGCCTTTTTCGCATGGCAGCGAGGGCTCGGCAGCACCCACTAAGCGGGTTCTTAACTCCAGTTGATCCCGTCTGCGTTTACGCAGTTTGGCGGTAGTTTCCCGTCGATGGTGGCCAGGATGTTGTCCACCGTCATTTCCGACATCTTCCGGCGCGCTCCGATAGTTGCCGATGCGATGTGTGGGACCAGTGTGATGTTCTCCATGCTCACCAGCGGATGGTCGGCCGGGATCGGCTCCGGGTCTGTAACGTCCAGCGCTGCGTAGGCGATCTCTCCATCGCGTAACGCCGCCGTCAGTGCGTCCGTGTTCACGATAGGACCCCGGGCTGTGTTGATAAGCGACGCTTCCGGCTTCATCCGTTTGAGTTCTTCAGTCCCTATCAGGCCGTTCGTTTCCGGCGTGAGAGGGCAGTGAAGCGTCACGAAGTCTGATCGCTCTAGTAGCTCGTTCAGTGTGCTCACACGCTCGCATCCAAGGTCGTCTTCCGGCTGGCTGCGGGTCACGTAAATAACGTTCATCCCGGAACCTAGCGCCCGACGCGCCACGGCGCTGCCGATACGTCCGAAGCCGACGATCCCCAGCGTTGATCCGAATATGTCCACGCCGAGAAGGTCCAACGGCTCGAACCACTTCCACTCGCCACGACGGACAAATCGATCACTTTCAGCGATCCGGCGGCCCGCTGTCTGGATCATCGTGAACCCGAAGTCCGCCGCCGCCTCAGTTAGCACGCCGGGTGTATTGGCGACGGCGATGTTGCGCTCAGATGCGGCGTCCACATCGATGTTGTCGTAGCCAACTCCAAACTCGGCGATCACCTTGAGATTTGGGCCGGCGGCGTCCATGGCGGCTGCATCGATGGCGTCCGTGATGTGGGCGAATATGCCGTGCGCGTCTGTTGCCGCCGCTTGTAATTCTTCCGGGGTTGCCGGAGCGGGCCGGTCAAGTACGAGGGCGTCTGAGAACTCGTTCAAGCGATCGACCTGGTCCTGGAACTGACGTCTTGTGACGAGGATTTTGGGGCGGGAACCTGAGGGCGATATCAATTGAAGGGTCGTCTCCGTGGTGATCGGGTGTGGGCGGTGATTTGTGGTGAATCAGCCGAGATCATGTACGAGGATCGCCTTACGGGCAAGTGTTGTGTCAACCGCATAGCGCCCCGGGCTGTATCATCCAGCCTTCACGACGAGGGAGCAGCTTGATGACGAGCGAACGGATGTAGAGGCGTGGCGTACGGGTCGGGCGGCATCCGGGTGAACGCAATATGTCCCGGAGTGATAGAAACGCCGCTCACTATCGCATTGCCGCTGATCTATGATCCTGTCGTAATGGAGCAGCTTGTGGCACGTCACGCCCTCGGCAGGTATGGACAGCCTTCCGAAGTTGTAGAGCTTGTGGCGTGGTTGTTGAGCGACGCTGCATCGTTCATGACAGGAGCGGCGATACGAGTGGACGCCGGATTTACGGATTAAGGGCTGCTCATGGAGTGGCTTCGTGACGCAGCCCGGGATTGTTCTGGAAGATCATCGAATCGGCTTGAAAGAGGGACGGATGGCATATTGGGAAACGCACGAACGGTTTATGTGTGCCGCGTTGGCCGAAGCTGCGATCTCTGCAACTGAGGGAAATCAGGGCGTCGGATCGGTGATCGTCATGGACGGTGAGATCATTGCGGTCGGCCGGAATCTTGAGAACACCGAACATGACCCGACGGCCCACGCCGAGACGGTCGCTATCCGAAATTACGCAGCCGCCAGCGCTGCAGGCTCCACTCAAGAGTCGTGGCAGGAGTACGCACTCAAGCCGCGCATCCTGGCAGGAGCGACGCTGTATTCCACCTTCGAGCCATGTCCGATGTGTTGCGGGGTGATCCTGGTTTCAGGCATATCGACTATGGTCCTCGGCGGCCGACCTGATCCGGGAACCACGAAATGGGGCGATTACACGGCGGAACGGATGGTGGAGATGACCTCGTGGAATGATCGGATAAAGGTCGTCACCGGTGTGCTTGTCGACGAATGCTTCAACGCCCGCAATGTGTAATTGTCAGGTAGGGCCACGCCTGTATCATCCCGACGTAGTTGATTGACCAATGCCCCCGGATGTGGACGGGCCCGAACGCGGTCTGTGAGGCGATTTTCACGACATGACCCCGAGGCGAACAAGAATTCTGGAGTTGCCCGTTGGCCGCGCCGCCGCAACTATCTGGGTTTGCCGCCGAACTTGGTGTGAGCGCCCGGACCCTCAGACGAGATATCGCCTGGCTCGGGGCCAACGGATACGACGTACGGATTGATCGTGGCCGAGTCCGGTACGTTCGCGCAAAGTCTGATTCGATTGGGGACGGGGCGCCGCCGTCGACATCCTTCGGGCGAGGGTTCGTTGGACGATCGGAAGAGCTCGACGCAGCCCTTGAGGATCTGACTCTGGCCGCCGCCGGTAATCCCCGGATTCTTGTTGTCTCGGGTGAAGCGGGGGTCGGCAAGACCAGCTTTGTAGATCAAATAACCGATATTGTAGCGAGTCGCGGTTTCGTAGTGGCCGGTGGTCGCGCCACACTTGACGATGGCGCGCCCGGTTTCTGGCCGCTGAAACAGGTGATTCGATCGCTAACCGACCATCATAAAAAGGGCGGTCCTCGCGACATCTCGAAGGCCGGGACCGAACTCGTATCGGAACTGATGCCGGACTCCGCATCGCCGGGGCGTGGAAGACCGTCCAACGACCACGAACTTCACGCAATTCGGTTCGGAATCTTTGACGCCGTCGCCCGATTCCTGTCGGATAGCGCCGCGGTAAATCCGATCGTTATGGCGATCGACGACATGCAATGGGCGGACTCCGGGACACTGGATATGGTCCGACACCTGTCCAACTCGCTCGATCATGGTCAGATATTAATGGCGGTGACCATCCGGGACGGAGAAGCTAACGACGCTGGACAACTTCGACGGACGTTGGCCGAGTTGGCTCACCGCCGTGGTCATCGCCGCATTGCGCTGTCCGGGTTGGCGAAAGATGGCGTTGCTCGGCTGGTGGAGAACCGGACACGCCAGCCCGGGCACCCGGCGGTCATCGACTATGTTCACGCTCACACCGGCGGCAACCCGTTCTTCGTTCGGGAACTGGTTGAACATCTGATCTCCCATGGCCTCATGGATGCCGGGAATATCGAAGACCTGAACGCCCTACGGGTTCCTGTTCCGGAAAGCGTCCAGGACATTCTGGAGGCGCGCCTGCGGTCGCTCTCATCCGATACCGTCATGTTCTAGAAGTGGCGTCTTTGATAGGCGCAGAGTTCGAAGTGGAACTGTTAACCCAGGTAGTTCCACAAGGCCTGACTTCGATTGTTCAATCGGCCATAAGCGATGGAGCCGCCGCCGGATTGATTGAAGAGCGCGAATCTCCGGTAGACCGCATCGGGTTTGCACACCCCCTCACTCAGGCAGCGTTCGTGGAACGGCAGTCGCCGATGGAACGCGCCACCGGCCACCTCAGACTGGCGGACGCCCTGGAGCCGATAGGGGAAACGCCTTCCGATTTCAACGACGCCAAGCTGGCCCATCACCTTGAGCGGGCCGGCACTCTCGCCGACCCGGAACGACTCGCAGTTTACGCGCTGCGAGCCGGTGATCACGGGATGAGTACATCGGCTTGGGCCGACGCGTTACGGCATTTCGAGGTGGTGATCGCAGCACTGGACCGCCAGGGTTCGGCCGAGTCTGAAAACACGATGCGGTCACGGGCCAGGGGCCTCGATGTGGCCGGGTTTGCCAGACTTGCGACGATGTCCACATATGCATCGCAATCGCCCGGGTTCCAGGAGATGAACGAGGCATTTGATCTCTACCTCCAGTTGGGCGACCGGGCATCGGCGGTAGCCCTCGCATCGCACGGATGGCGATGGGGATGGCAAACGCCGTTGGACAGCACCAAAGAGAGGCCCTTGAGCTGATGGAAAGCGGCTCGCTGGAATACGGCTGGTTGATCGGCGGGTACGGGTTCCACATCGCCTATGGAGAGGGAGACCTGGAGCGGGCGGTGGCTCTGATCAATGAAGCGCTGGAGATCGGGAGGGCGAACAGGTCAAGACCACTTGAGGCGAGGGCGCTGGTGGACGGCTCACGAAGCACACTGGCGGGCCGAGAGGGGGGCAGCACCACTGCGATCAGTGATCATTTGTGACATCTACTGGACATCGCAGATTGGTTTGAGAGCGCCGCTCACACGCGTACGCGCAAGTTCCGCTAGGATTCCGGCCACAACCGGCCCAGATCAGGGGGACATGATGAGAAGAGAGATGGGCAAGCGCCGGTTGGTCGCCGTTGGGCTGGTTAGCGCCGCGCTGGTGGCTCTTCTGACGGTGGGGTACATGCTGACCCGTACTTCAGCTCGGCTGTCTACCGTCAAGGCTTTCGTCGCCTCGGTTGAAATGAACGACTTCGACACCGCTTACTCGCTGTTTCACGCCGATCTCCGCCAGCGGGAGATCTTTACCGAGTTCGTGGAGACGTGTGGTGGTCGGGGATTGGATCTTCACGACACGACCAGGTTGTGGTCGACCGATATTGACAACGAGACCGCCGAGATCAGCGTCCGATTTACGACGCCGACCAGGGAAGACTGGTCCGCTGCGTTCCAGCTCATCGAGCAAGGTGAGCAATGGCGCATCAACGATTACCGCTTTTTAGACGGTTCTCCTGAAGTCGATGGCGTTCGTTGAATGCCCGGGGGGTGAGTGTGCCGCTCGTCTGCCACGTTAGACCGGTCGCCGGCATATTGCTCCGTATACAAGCCGGCGCGGGATGTGGTGTCGGTTATTGTGGACGCCCATTAATGCCTCGAATCCGCTAGGATTCCGGCCACAACCGGCCCGGTATGGGACCGGGCGATCTGGCGACTAGGACGGAGAGGTTCTCTTTATGTACACACTTGAGGTTCAGAACCCCGTAGCGGAGCAGCGAGGCGTCGTTAACTCGTTTACGACCAGCCCGCGCCCGAAGAGCCTGGACGGGTTGACCGTCGGCTTGCTCTGGAGCGGCACGCACGGCGGCGACGTTGCGCTTAACACCGCTGCCGATCTGATCAAGCAGCGCTTTAAGAACGTGACCGTCAACTTCTACAACGGGAACAACTACCCGGCCCCGGAGCACATCCGGCAGAAGTGTGCAGAGGAGAGTGACGTCGTTATCGGCGCCACTGCTGACTGAGGGACCTGCGCGTCGTGGATGTGCTACGACATGATTGAAATCGAGAAGACCGGCGTCCCCGCCGTTCCGATCGTATCCGGCCGCTTCGTTGAGGACGCTGTTGCGAGTACACGGGCCTTTGGCATGCCTTCCCTCCAGTGGGTGGTGGTGCCGCGAATCTACCGAAATCTTGAGCACGACCTGTGCCGAAGCCAGACGGCGGATGTAATTGATGAGCTGATCGGGCAACTGACCTCAGATATGGATGCCCGGGTATCCGACATCGACACGGTCGGTGGTCGCTCCTACGAGGCCGGAGACAAGTACGAAGCCGTACTGGCGATGAATGACGACCTGATCAGCGAGGACCTCGGCGACGGCTTGCCCTTGTTCCCGGCGACTAAAGAAGCCGTGGCGGAGATGCTTACCGGCACGAACCTCCCGCCGGACTACGTCGTTTGCGACATGCCCCCGGGTTTTGGCATCGCGACTGTCGAGAAGATCGCCATCAACTCCGTGATGGCCGGCGCGAAGCCGGAGCACCTTCCGGTGGTG